>Ga0224517_1000001_pt1 | contig 220656 bp, 226 predicted proteins | sample IRFST100metaG_FD_179886 | JGI IMG/M metagenome (GOLD analysis project Ga0224517, IMG submission 179886)
GTTGATACGGGAGCTTAACGACGCGGACAGTGATGTTCGCAGCAACGCTGCGGAAGCGCTCGGCAGGATCGGCGAACCGGCCGTTAAGCCGTTGATACGGGAGCTTAACGACGCGGATAGGGGTGTGCGCGAAAGCACTACAAAAGCCCTCGGCAGGATCGGCGAACCGGCCGTTAAGCCGTTGATACGGGAGCTTAACGACGCGGACAGTGATGTTCGCAGCAACGCTGCGGAAGCGCTCGGCAGGATCGGTGATAGCAGAGCAGTGGAGCCCTTAGAAAGGGCGCTTAACGACGCGGATTCGCGTGTGCGCAAGAGCGCTGCGGAAGCCCTCGATACGCTGGGGTGGACCCCGGGAAGGGATGAGGCAGCAGCCGCCTACTGGATAGCGAAAGGACAATGGGATAAGTGCGATACAATCGGTGAACCGGCCGTTCCGCCGTTGATACGGGCGCTTAACGACGCGGATTCGCGTGTGCGCAAGAGCGCTGCGGAAGCCCTCGGCAAGATTGGAGGCGTAAGGGCGGTGCGAACGTTGATAAGAGCGCTCAACGATTCTGATTGGGATGTTCGCTCGGGTGCTGCGGAAGCCCTCGGCAGGATCGGTGAACCGGCGGTTGAGCCGTTAATAAATGCGCTCAATAACTCGGATACTACGGGTGTTCGCGTAAACGCTGCGCAAGCGCTCGGCAGAATCGGTGATAGCAGAGCAGTTAAGCCCTTAGAAAGGGCGCTTAACGACGCGGATTCGCGTGTGCGCAAGAGCGCTGCGGAAGCCCTTCGCAGGTTCGGACTACAGGAGAACCGTTGGGGGACCCCTCACTGAGCACGTCTATCCGACAATTCATGGCTGCGACCGACACGAGCGCCAGACTGAGGATCATTCACCTGCGAGTTTGAAGTTAAAGAGACGTGTGATCTATAACTGTTTTAGCATCAAAACGTGGTTGTAACGATAGGTGTCACCCAGTTCAACTATGTGACGACCTGGGGTGCTCGGCTAATCCTCGCTTAGTTCCTGTGCACCTGTCCCTTCGGCGCTTGAAAGTCAGCTCAAGCGCCCGCACCCCCACAACGCTCCCGCTTGGCTTAGTCGCGCTAGGCCAATCACAACGGTCAAGTGCGCAACGCCGACTTTAAAGTATCACGATGGCCGCTGAACACTACCCAGACGACTTTGCTGACTTTACGCTGCGCAAACACGAGCTTTGGAAATCTATCGGAGAAATCTTTCCCTCCATCACCTTAAAGCCAATTATAGGAATCCACCCCTACGATTGCCCCACACGTTTTCAAAGCTTGCAGGGCTGCCGATGCGCATCTGCCAGACGGTTTACGATGGGGCGCTTGCGTTTCTTGTTGTTGTCTCCTCAGCTAGCATACCGTTAGAATGCCAGAAAAACTCCTGTTCAAGCACTCAATTGTCAGTCTTCTGACCGCGGAAGTCGCCGGTTCGAATCCGGCCGAGCGCATCTTCCTTTTTACAATTCACTCATTTCATAAATGGAAGCTTATGTTCAACAAACGTGCGTGTCGTCGTAACCCCTTGGATAAGCTTTATGTCATCAACCACGCGGTTCAATTCGGAAAGTTCGTTCGCTTCGATGATGGCGACATAATCAAACTCTCCAAAAACATGCACAGCTCTTGTTACGCCACCCATCTTCACCAGTTCTTGCCACACGTCGTATTCTGCGCCTTTATTAACGTTCATCATTGTGAAACCAATTACCATTGATTATTCCTCCTTCGTCATTATCGCACAACACTAAAATATCTTCTTTCAGCTTTTCACACAACGAAAAGCCGGTCACCAAGCCGTTTGAAATGATTCTTTAAATCTATTTGAATCCTACGTCTACTCAACTTCGCATAGATTCGTGAAGAAAAGCTCTGCACAATAGGTGTTTGTCGCGCTTCTCATCGATATCGCTCACGCTGCGCATGAGTCGATGTAGTCAATTTCAGGGAGAAGTGTTTTCGCTACACCTGACAAAGAACGGTGTTTTAAAAATAAAGAAGGAGACACCTGTTAGGGTAATAAAGGACTTTACACCATCTTGATAGAGGGAGAACAATCTTATGGACAAAATGATTCTGCTCGAGTTTCCATGCAGAAAGACAGGAATCCCCGCAACCCTTCTTTTCCAAGAAGAACCCGAAATGTGCCAGACCCTGTGGGATCTTTTACGCCAACCCATGAAGATGATATGCCACCACACATTGTCGACAGGGGACTTCTTCCATGGTTGTGGCCGGCCTCCGAAACACCCTATGGCCATAGGTTCGCAGGCCACTCCGCTCGGAAAGAAACGGCTTCTTCTTAGCCAACTGAAGCCAGGCTCCATCGTGTATAGCGGAGGATACGACATTGCGATTGCCTATGGACCCGATCTGACCGAGCCTTTAGCGGCGAGAGGGCCGGTGGTGGCAATAGTCTCTAAGGATTTTCTAGGAGAGCTCTATGAGGCAGGGAGGAAGATCTGGAACGCCCAATTCATCACGCACCGACTGCAGACGATCACTCTAAAGAGAGAGGATGTGTAAGTTGTGGTTAAACACTGGCGAGACGTCAAAAACGAAATCGAGGAGGAAATAGACCGAATATGGTGGCAGGAACCTGAGGAGGTCACAATGAGCAGACTCGGGATATTTCCCAGCGGGGCAGGGACAGACGGTCAGGTGTTGGGGAACCTTCTGTTCCTTGTCTCGGACACACAGGCCATGGGATGGTGGACGATCGAGCCTGCGATCCGATCCGCGATCGCAGATCCTCTCTTTACCCTTGAGCACTGCAAAAGAATGTGGAAGTACTTGACGGTGCACATGGCCAAGCTTTTAGGCGATACCGACCCTCCTAAATGCCCGGCTCCATGGTTGAATTTGCCCAAGCTTGTCGAGCTCTGTAATGACATTGTGGACTCCTTGGATACTGTTGAGACAAAGGAGGAGTTTACCGATCTCATCTGGAGCTGGGAAAATTACGTGAACAGACTGAACAAGTGGTTCTCCCTCGTGTTCCCCTGGCACCTGGGGCTTGATTTTCCCCGAAGAGGGCAAGAAGAGATAAACGAGCTGGTTCGTCTGTCTCTTATTTGGGAAAAACAGTGACTATGGCCCCTCTTTGGGGAATCGCCAAAATAGCTTGGGTGACGTGTGGCCGCATGCCTGCGCACTAGACATGCTGAGCCCGAGAACGCAAATATAGTGGTCGTGAGCACCCGTTTTGAACGCGCCAAACGCGCAATGCCCGGCTTCCGAGACGATAGTACCACGTTATACGTTTCTCAAAAATAGTGCAGGTCGGAAAAACGTCAGAATTAACTAACCTCTGCGTCTCAGCAAGGCGCTTTCGTTGCTACTCTCTTAATCATAATGATGTCTGTGACTGATTGTAACTGATTCTTATAAACGGAATCACTTTCTTCACGTCAGTCGTTTCATCAACACGTATTTGTGGCCATTTGTTCACTGTTCGCTTTCCTGCTTGAAAGGGCTCAATCTCAAATTCTTTTGATAATTCAATTTTATCTTGTTGACTCACTTTTGTGAGAACAACGCCGTCTGTAACCAAGAATGCAAACAATTTTTCGTTATTTTTGTAACATGGACAACCATACATCTTTTTCGTCGTTACATTGGGCCAATTCAGAATTTCTTTTTCTAGTCTCAATCTGAGATTTTGCATTTTTTCTTCGCTGTAATATTGCATAGTAACACGCTATGAGAATTAGGTACTGAATTATAAAGACCGAGGCAGAAGCGCTACATAATGAACTCTATCAAAGATACTCCGCGAGCGCTCTCCCGTGTAGTCGTCGAAGAGCCGTTTCCACGCGGCGGCGGTCTTGGTCACCACCCCACCCATATCGAAAACGACGGCGTCGAACTCTTCTCGTCGCAGAACGACGGTTTGCGCTTCGCTCACGGCTGACCCCGTCCCTGTGCGCGACACCGCCCGTTGTGCACGTCGCCGGCAGACTTGCCGACCGCCTGGTCGCCCATTTCTAGGGTGTCGACAATCCGACACGTGATATCGGTCAGACACGCAGCTATTCGGAGCGGCTTCGCCGCGACCGCGGGGGTGGGCGTCAACCAACCGACTTGAAACTCGTTCATTTATCCCCCCGACAGGGTTCCACGGTCTATACTTGTAGCGCCATCATGCTTAATATTCTCTTTAACGTTAGGGCTTAACAGATACAACTCCGCTTTCGTTCACTTAACAGAGTTCGAATTGGTACAGCAGCGCTTCACGGCTGAACCCTTGTGCGAACCGCAACCGAATTGCAGCAAGAATAGTAGTTATTGTCTTAAAAAAATAAAAAAGGTTGCGGTTTACGCGAAGTCGAACTCTTTTGATGCTCCGAGGTAGTAATCATACAGCTCACGGCCCCACTGAATGCCGTCGTTGCTATAACTTAACAACTGGTCTGAATGGTCATACGACCCGTCGGATCTAAAGAGTCCAATCATAAAGAAATAATCAGTAACCGTGAACGCCGTTTTTGGGTTTTGTTCAATCACAAACAGCTTAAGATTTTTCTTAAGCGGATTTTTGAGCGGGCTGCGGTCTGCGAGCTCCAGCATGTTTTCGAGCACTTCGTGAGTCACGACAAGCTCGATCGGTATGCCTTTTGCGGCAAGTTCGGCGTAACTATCAAACAAGTCTGGCGTGAACACGGGGGCAACGCCTCGTATCACTTTGGCGTCGTCGAGCAGGGTAACAAAGGTCGAAAAGGCGTTGAAAATGTCAGTGGGCACGCTTGTCAAGACTTCTGATTCTTGCAAACATCCTATGTTCCTAAGGGAATCTTCAGGGATGCCGCTTAAATCGTGTTCTAGCCAGAACTTGCCAAACTGAGTAATCACGCTGACCGTTTGCACAAAGCTCTCCACGTGCAAAGCGACAATCGTGCCTGAGCTCGTGAGCAAGTAGTTGCGCTTGCCATCTTGGAAGGTGAGGTGTTCTTTCTCCAACTCTCTGAGCGCGTGTATTGCTGCGGTTGAGCTTGCTCCCGTTGCTTCGCGCAGGCCGGCGAGGGATGTCGTGCCGTTGTTAAGTGCTAGAAGGAGCTTCTTCCTCAGGTCCGAGCATATTAAAAGTCTGAGCAGCTCGCCATCGTTAATTTGTGGCTCGACGGTCGTTTCGCTAAGTTCTTCTCCCCTTTGCGTTGTGATATACATGATTGTTGCGTTGTGTCAATGATGGACATTAATATAAGGTTTGCTATTGAAGATCATTATATGTTTGGATTTTGAATCAAATAAGATACTTTAATTATTGATAAAAAATATCAATATATTCATAAAATAGCAACATTAGATTGCAAAGCGAGCGTAGGGTCGCTTACTCAAGGGACGTGGGGCCACCCTAAAGCGAACGGCGTAGCGTACAGGGCTAGGATCAGCCACTCTCCAGCGACAAATAGATCAAAGAGCCCAGTCGTTGTAGCGCTCGTTCTGGTAAAGCGCAGAATGAACCAGTATCCGTACAGCACGCTAAAGATTAGAGCGAAAAGGTATGGATAGAAAAGACCATGATACAGCGAGAAAGCCAGCCACACAATAAGTGTCGAGTTCAGAAGCAGCAGTAGATTTCGTGTCTTGTTCCTGCCTAGGGATACAGGGATCGTGCGCACGCCGGCCTTCTGATCACCTTCGATGTCACGCACGTCAAGAACCACGCTGTCAATGAAAACCTTGAGAAAGAACCAGTAGGCAACTAATAGAACGACAAACGGGATGCTGACGTGAACCGCAAGTGGAAGTAGTGCTGCTCCTACAGTGACCGCCCCCGCGATCATGATATTCTTAAGAACCTTGACGTTCTTTATTCTCACTCTGCGCACCCCCATACTGTAAAAGAGGCCGACATAGAACGGGAAGAGAATGACGAGGATTGCGGCCGGATTGGTGAAAAAAGCGAGAATCACTGCGATGTTGATTGATTCGAGGCACGCAAAAACGATGTAGTCTCGGTATTTCTTTACGAACTGAGCTCTGTCTGGCTGATTGATTAAGTCTTCTTTGAGGTCTGACACCTTATTCAAATTATAGACGGAAAACGCCAAACAGAATGTAGCAATTAGCAGCAAGGCGCTGCTTACGGTAGCTTGAAGCAGAAAAGAGAGGTAGAGTATGGCTGCCAGCACGGCGGCCATAAACATCGAGGTGGACGTAAGAAAGGAAAATACCTTCTCTAGCCACCTGCGTGGCTGTGTGCGTGGCTGTGGTAAACGAAATTGGGCCAGAAATTCCCCATCTGGCGCCGTGCCGTCAAAGAATGACGGGCTCTGCCTTCTCGACATAGTATGCGAACAACTCATGCCCCCATTGTAGTGCTTCTGGGCTGTAACTCAGAAGCATGTTAGACCAGTCGAACGTTTCGTGCGGCTTGAAGAAGGCGAGCGACAAGAAATAGTCGGTAACCGTTGAGGCAAAGTTCAGCTGGGGTTCGAGTTTGAAGATCTTGAGATTCTCTTTAAGGGCTTCTTTTAGCTCTTTTCTAGGGGCCGCTCTTAGTGTTGCGTCTAGTACGTCGGGCGTGAAAATGAGTTCAATGTCTATTCCTTTGGCTACCAGTTTGAGAAACTGGTTCGTCAAATCTTCGACATAAAACGGGGAGATGCCTCGGATCTCTTTGGCATTTCCAAGCAGCGTATAGAACGTAGAAAAGGTTTTAAAGAGATCTGTGGGAGTACTCGACAAAACGCTAGAATCGGCGAGACAGCTTATTTTATCGAGCAAGTGTTTCGGAATGGCGCTCAAATCGTGATTGAGCCAGAATTCTCTGTTTTGTGATAGCGCGGTGATGCTTACGTTTATCTCTTCGAACTTTCGCGTGACTATCTCGCCAATGTTAGTGAGCAAGTAGTTGCGCTTCTCATCTTGACGTGTAACATGCTCCTTTGTTAGCTCTCGCAAGGCGTGAACACAAGCCGGTGAGCTAGCTCCAACGTGCTCGCTCAATTCAGAAAGCGTCATTTTCTTGCCATTGCGGAGTGCTTGGGCGAGATTGTTTCGCAAATCAGAACACGATAAGAGGCGTAGGATTTGTTCAACTTCTACGTTCTCTATCTTGGAGTTAGTCTCGTTCACGTTCTGCTCTTTTGGTTCCATTGGCTGCTACTGTGCAAAACCTGGGCATCTGGTTACAGGTTGTAATGTGTATAAAGTCTCTGCATGTTGTTATATGTTTACAATCTATACTTAATCGTTGTCATTTTACTTATGTCTAGTACCTCTTTTTCGTTTTTCTTTACAAAATACAAATCTTTGATTAAAAGCACGAGTTTATCTCCACTTCACTGTTGACTATTTTATTATACTTTTATATAAACTAAAACTATTGATAACTTTAAGCAACATTTAAATACTCATACAATAATTATGTTCCGACGCACCCGGATGGAGAAAAGTCTTCTCGATACACAACAACTCTGCGGAAAAAAGCCCCTGCAAGTGATCAGAATACAAGGACGAAAGCCTTCATCAAGAAGCTTAATCGTTCTCGCGTCGGGTGCGCCTCAAACACAGGTGTGATTGATAATGAAAAAAGTGTCGTTGGAGTCGGGGGCCATGGGGAGAAACCAGGTACGCGTCTACAGCACAATGCGCTGTGTAGCCAAGAGACAGGACGATAGGAACATGAACGAAATTGCACATGAAGTAGAGCAGATGGCACATACGATCGCGCAAAACCTTCATACGATCGAACGTCAAAAAGAAGATAAAATCGTATTTAAGAAGGATATCTCGCCTGAATGGATCACAGAAGTCATATACGCGGTTCACACCGCAGAAGGCTTCGAGCTCATGCCGCACGATACGACGTGCGAGTTCATAGACGAGGCAGCGCGCCTGCTTGCAGATTCGAGCGCAGATACGTTCGATGAGCTACTCGATGAGGAACGCAACATAGAAGCGGATGTTTGTGCGTCCGATCTTCTAAGATGGGCGCAGGATAACCCGAAAAGACTATACGAGCATTTAGATAGTTGCGCTATGACGATCGTGCAATGTCTCTCGATCGCACAAGAAGAACATAAACGCGAAATATTTGATATTTTGCTTAATGAACTTCGGTACCGTGCCGAAAAGGCAGCAGAAGAGCGTTTCGAAGGTAGCGCGTGCGAGCTCGTCGAACAGCCCATAGCCGATACGGTCAAAGATGCCGGGCTGATGATCATACGGGCAACGCAAAGAGGGGATCTTGACGAAGGACGTCGTGAGGGTATGATACGATGTCGTTAGTGAAGAGTCAACGTGAACAGACTGACGCGGCTGAAGAGTTGGAAGAACGCGTGGCGCGGCAACGAATAATTGAAGAAACTGACGTGTACAAGATGAAGCCCGGCTCAAAGCAATACTGTAAGCATTCCGCGCGACTACCTGTCATGCTCGTCGCAGAGCGCGCGGCCGATAGGCCCGCACACACTATTCAAGCCTTCCACTGCTTCGACTGCGGGCGGGACATAGCCGAAAAAGAAGAAGAAAAATGAGGTTTGAATATTGATCTATATTGTTTTTATCTCACTCATAACCGGCGCTCTTTGCTTGATTACCGGCGTCAGTCTTACAATCACGGGTGTATCAGATCGGTATATGCTTAATCACACTAGGATTTTCGAGTCCGGTACTCGCATATTTAGAAGCAAACTATGAGGGTTAGTTCTCGGCAAAGTCTGGCGAGCGGATCTCAAGCAGCCGCGGCAGAAGATTGAGGTTTAGATGGCATCAGCAAACCGTTCGAGAGTGATTGGAGTCACCTATCAGGACACTAAGGGTAAAGACGGCGTTCTGCTGAACGACCCTCAAATCAAAGTCAAACTTCTGGATAATGGGGGGCTCACCGGCATCGTATTCAAAGATAAGAAAAACGGTGAAGAGACCTGTTTGAGCGGATTAAACATCACAGGGGTCATCTACCAAGATGAAGACTCCTCTCGTGAGAACATTTTGACGGCGCGCAAAGTGCTCGGCATTATCTACCAAGAGGGGAGTTCGATCGATCGGACAATCTTAAGCCGATCTAAACTGCTGGGCATTACGTACCAAGAGGCCGGCAGCACCGAAGTAAAGCTGCTCGGTGGACCACAGCTTAACGCACGAATCCTTAACGGCTCGAGAATAACGGGCGTGGTTTATCGAGAAGACAAAGGAGTCACTGCAACGTCCTTGCGCGAAGCGGTGTTGACAGGAGTGCTATATAGAGAGCCAGCCTCCAGCGAGGAAGGCATCTTGACTAGTCTGAGGATCATTGGCATCATCTATCGAGATGTCGTGCCCCGGAGTCGCGCGGCACGCCGCGCAACTGAGGTGGAACAGCAGTCAGGAAATGGCTTTCGCAAAGCGGAGCGCATATTGTTGTACCTGTTGCCGATCATTGGCGTTCTTGGTCTCGTCGTGCCAATCGCATTGAAGCAATTCAATATCGCTCTGCTCAGCTCATACATCGCCATTGCGTTAATTGTCGTGCCTGTGGTGTACCTAGTCTACCTTAGGTATCACAGCATTGAGAGGTCGACTACAGACAGTTCGTGAAGGTGTTACTATGAAGGTCTTAAGCGGCGTGAAAATTACAGGCATCATCTATCAGGAAGACGGGACTGATGAAAAAAAGCTCCAGAGCGGGCTGAACATTGACGTCAAACTCTTGACCAATTCGAAAGTGGTTGGTGTCCTGTACCATGACGACAGCGCCGATGAGAGCATTCTGAGCGACTTACAGCTCGACGGCCTCACCTATTGGACGACGAGCGAGGATGACGAACGAATCCTCGAGGCATCGAAAATCATCGCCATACTCTATGGAGATCCGGTCTCTCTCGGCAAGAAATCGCTTTGTGACCAGCGGATCAAAGGCCTGATTTATCAAGACGAGACTTCCGGCGAAACAACGCTCCTCGCAGACTTCAATCACGCGGCGCATATCCTGCCGTGGCAACAGGTCACCGGCATGCTTTGTCGAGGAGAAGGTTCTTCTAAAAAGAAAATCTTCGAAAGTGCAACTCTTAGCGGCTTCTTATATCAAGACCAGGATCGTGAAGACGTAAATCTCATAAGCGGGGTGAGAATATGCGGCGTTCTGTGCGAGCAGGCGCGATATTGAAGACTCCCGTCTACTACTTAGAGGAGCGCGTTAGGAGTCTTGAACTGCACTTTGAAGATAAAGACAATGCCGCTACGAGGGGTACGAAAGTCTACGATGCACGCGGGGCCGATCAACGCGAAGCCAACCTTAAGAAAGAATACTTTGGTGAGGGAGCAGCTGATGATCTGATGAGCAAGGTGAGCGATTGTGACAGTGCAAGCATTCACCTGCTCAAAGGCGCCCTGTCCTGTTGCAGATGGGAAACAAAGTACGCACAGGAGGCATCTTCGTGAAAATTGCCGTTTTTGTTAATACGCCAGCTCAGGTGCATTTCTACAAGAACATCGTGGCCGCGCTTGAGGGAGACGGCAATCAGGTCTTCATACTCGCTCGTGATTGCGGCGAGACCATAGACCTACTAAACGAGCTTGAAATTCCTTTTTTTCTTTTCTCGAGTACGCCCGACTCGAAGTCTGGGAAGAGCACGTCGCTTCCGCACGATGTGGTAAACGCCTTTCGATACCTCAAGGGAAAGAAGATTGACTTGACTACGGGGTGGGGTACCTATTGCACCTTCACGGCGCGTTTGCTCAAGGTTCCCGACGTTACGTTTAATGACAACGAGTGCACGACCAACGCTGCCCTTTACGCGATGCTCAACCTCACGTATCAGTTTACCAATGTTTTTGTGACGCCGTCATCATTTAGACAGGAGTTTGGCCCAAAACAGCTCAAAGTGGAGAGCTACAAGGAGCTCGCGTACCTACACCCCAACTATTTCACGCCTGATCCATCCGTTTTTGATCTCTTGGGCATCTCAAGGAGTCACGACTACAGTGTGCTGCGGTTTAACGCGTTTGACTGCTCGCACGACCTCGGCGTGAGGGGGCTGACCGATTCCGACAAGATCGCGCTCGTGACAGAGCTGAGCGCCTACGGGCGGGTCTTCATTTTGTCAGAAGCCGACGTTCCAAAGCAAATTAGAGAACACGTTCTCAACGTGCCGAATAGGCGAATACACGACGTGCTATACTATGCGTCGTTGTTCATCACCGATACGCAGACTATGGCGACGGAAGCCGCACTTCTAGGCACACCGACAATCCGGAGCGATGCCTTTGTAGGCGACTGCGACGTGGGCGCGTTCATCGAGCTTGAGGGCGAGTTTCAGCTCCTCTTTAACCTAACGACCGCAGCTGAAGTCGCGGCTAAGGCGGCGCAGCTCATTCAGGACCCCCACGCCAAGGATGACTGGCAAAAGAAACGCGATAGATTGCTAGAAAGAAAGCTCGATATGGCGGCATTGATGGTGTCGCTCATTGAAGGTTATCCCGCCAGTGTTGCCCGTTTGAAAGCCGCCTCTGCTTATCGGGGCATCCTTCTGCTTGAATAACGTGTATAATAGGGTGTGATACGCTGCTCGTGGAAATACTAAGCGGCATACCGTCTGACGCGAAAGCAGACCTCCTTATGATCGGTCTTTTTCTACTTTGCGTTGGCGCAGCCGTGGATGTGTGGCAGGTAGGGAGGAGTGTATGACAGCGCGCGATCTCCCTATCTGGTGTTTGGTATGGTACCCGTTGTTTGTCAGAGCCATAGGTCTGCGGCCCGCGACGATGAGTATGCACTCGTAATCGCGGCTGTCGTTATCGTCTCTGCGTTTGGTTCGTCACTCCTTGGCATTTTTGGGTCTGGGAGTGTCGAAGCGTGTCCGCTCCTCCAAGGTGAGCGTTATTTGCTTTATTCGAGACCGTCTGCGCACTCTTTTTTCGGCGCAAGACGTGCGAATGTATATCATAAGCACTGGCTTTATCAATGCCGTGGCTTTGCCACCTTGCCACGTTCATCACGTTCAGCATTGCGTTTCTCGCGTCCTTTGGAAGCGTCGAGGTGGGATACGCGATGGCGCTGAGCTGGGGGCGTCTGAGTCTGCTGATTTTAGGTATGGCAAAGAAGGAGGGACGGATTTTGCAAAAGCGCACTTTTTAGCTAGGAATAAATAAGAAGAGGGCTTTACTTGCAGCAGCGACACAAAAGGGTCTAATCGCATGAGATGGCGAAGTTCGACGAAGGTCGTAGGCGCACTTTATCAGGAGCGCGAAAACGCAAAACTGGAGTTACTGGGCGGTTCACAGATTACGGGTATCACCTATCTTGAAAAAGAATCAGACGAAGTTAAGCTCTTAAGCGCTTCAAAATTCGACGTGAATATCTTGCGCGACACGACGGCTACTGGCGTGCTCTATCGAGATCAATCGGCAGCCGACGTGCAACTTTTGGCGGGGTCGAAGATCGTCGGCGTTCTGTATGGGGTGACGAGTGTGCCCGGCCTCAAGCTCGTGCGCGTAGCGCATACGGCGCTGAAACTCGTCAGCGGACAAGCGGTCAAAGGCCTCCTTTATCTGCAGCACGGTGACGCTGATGTCAAGCTTTTGAGTGACGTGAGCGATCTGTCGATTACAGCCGCGGCACTGTTGATCGGCGTGCTTCACCAAGAAAGCCAGATGGGCGCTCTGCGTCTAGTGAGCGGACAAGCGGTCAAAGGCCTCCTTTATCTGCAGCACGGTGACGCCGATGTCAAGCTTTTGAGTGACGTGAGCGATCTTTCGACTACAGCTGGGGCACAGCTTGTAGGTTTTCTCTATCGTGATGAGGCTTTGAGCCAATGAAACTTCCAAAAGATTCGTCTGTAATCACCGGAGTCCTCTACCAACACAGGGATTCGATGGATACGCAGCTTTTAGGCGGGCTTGCGATTGGCGTCAAGTTGTTCGACGGGGTGCCGATCACCGGTTTCACGTACTGCGAAGAGAACTCGATAGAGGACAAGCTTGTAAGCGGATCGCGGATTACGGGGATCGTGTACCGACACGAGACATCTATCGATGACCGAATCCTCAGAAGTGCGAAAATAAAAGGCGTGATATTTGAAAAGAGGGAGAAATCTCAGGAGGACACAGCGCGCGAATCACCAAACGTCGATCCTGCCCGAGAAACTCCGCGGTCGCCTCAGCAAGGGCTCCCCGACGGGTCGCAGATTGTTGGTATGATCTATCGCGAAAAGAGCACAGCTGAGGAACAGCTCACTACTGGAGCAAGAGTCGACATGCAGATTCTTAACGTAGCGTCCATTGCGGGCATCATCTATGAAGGACCAGAGGGAGAGAGTATCAAGCAGCTGACCGGGTCGAACATCACTGGCCTGCTATTTCAGCAGCAGAACTCCAATACCGAAACGCTCGTAGGCGATATGGCAGTTTTGGGGTTCATGTACCAAGAGAAAGATGCCATTCTTGAACGACTTGCAAACAGCTCGCATAACGGCATCTCGATGGCAGAGAGTGTTATTCTGTACATACTGCTCATTGTTGGCATTTTGGGTCTTCTGCTTCCGGCGGTGCGTAAGGAAACCGATTTCTCAGCCTTGAATTCTCTCGCGCTCCCATCGGCAGTCGTGACCACTCTTTTTGTCCTTATGGTGGTAGTCCCCCTTGTCCTCCTCGTTTATAGGAGGTACAGACGCTCCCGCACCATTACGAACTGAACCGCTGCACCGAGCGCACCAGAACCGCGTGCGTGACGGTTAGTTTTTTTGTGTTAAACAATCGAGGTTTTACTTCTGGCCTCCGTCGCTATCCGAGCAGCAAGTTGCTTGCCTACTTCAAAGTATTCTACAAGCTCATTTTCTGATGGGACGTAATATGCTTCCAGATCTTGGAGCACCTCAAAGCCACAGGCTGAAATGGCGTCTGCGAGCTTCTTAGTTCCGCCGCCTCGCCACCCCATAGAGCCAAACGTAACGGCGAGCTTCTTTTGGCCAGTCTTGTCAAATCGCAGCCCTCGAAGATAGCACACGATATCCCCGATGCTCGGGAACGGCTCGTTGTGCATTGTCGGAACGCCGAAGAGGACGAGCTTGCTGTCAAGGATATCCTTGACAATCTCGCTTCGTTCGTCGGTGTGCAAGAAGTACACCGCGACGTCAACCCCCTCGGCAATGAGTCCCTCGGCGAGTGCGTGTGCCATCTTTTGGGTCGAGTAATGCATGGTGTCGTACACGATCGTGGCCTTGTTCTTCGCTTTTCCTGTTGCCCAGTCCGTGTAGGCGTTAATGATTTTGGCCGGATCGGTCCAGATTTGTCCGTGAGAAGGTGCGATCACCCGTATCTTGTCAAGCAACCCGAGCGTTTTGACTTCGTCTAATTTTTTGAGCACTAACTGGGACAGCGGCGTAATGAGGTTGGCATAAAACTTTTGTGCGGCCTGCATTAGTACGTATTCTGGAATGTCAGCGTCATATCGTTGCGCCACGCAGAGGTGCTGGCCAAAGGCATCGTTCGAGAACAAGATCCCTTCCTCTTTCAGGAAAGTGAACATGCTGTCCGGCCAATGGAGCAATGGTGCCTCTAGGAATGTGCACGTCTTTCCCCCGAGCGCGAGCTCCTGGCCTGTTTTGATTGTGGTGAAAGGAGCTTCCTCCAGTGCGGGGTAGTGCTTCTTAATTCCCGTAACGGCAGCTTCCGTGCAGTAAATGGGCGCAGCGGGAAACTTGCGGTGAATCTCGGACAACGCCCCGCTATGATCGAGCTCGATATGGTTCTGAATGACCACGTCGATTGAGAGCGGCCGCCCCTCCTTTTCGCACGCATCTCGAATCCGTGCCCACATCTGCACTGATGTGCCTGGGTACGTGTTGTCTATAAGAGCGGTGTGATCCTCACCGAAGATGAGATATGCGTTATACGTCGTGCCGTGCAGCGTATATCCGTGGTATGCCCGTAACTCCCAGTCTAACACGCCTACCCAGTATACGCGGTCAGCAATTTGAACAGCATCAGCTTTCATGTTTTCACCTGCTGTATTAACATGAAATGCTCCATTATTAGTGCTTCGCTGCGCGTTTGCGAGTCAATGCAACGTAGTCGCGCGCAAAAGCATGTTTTTTTATATTGCGAGCCAATAGTGTTGACAGCATATCTGCGATTTCTGAGATACTTAAAGCACGATAGCAAGCGAATTTCTATCGATTTGAAGGTGCTGGGCATGGGAGCCACTATAATTGTCGGCGGGTTCTTTGGAGACGAAGGAAAAGGTAAGATCGTCGCGCACGTCGCATTTGCAGACAAACCCGCGATTATTGCCCGCGGCGGAGTTGGCCCCAACGCAGGCCACACGATAGAGGTGGGCAGACGAAAGTTCGGTGTGCGCATGATACCCTCGGGCTTCGTGTATCCGGATGCGCGACTGCTCATCGGCGCGGGGGTGCTTGTTGATCCACGAGTGCTCCTTAGCGAAGCGGGTCTGCTCAAGGTGACAAAGCGGGTCGGTGTGGATTATCGCTGCGCGATAATCGAAACAAAACACATCGAAACAGATAAGCTTGATCCGTACCTTTCACAAACGATCGGGTCAACCGGAACTGGCTGTGGCCCGGCTGCAGCTGATCGCGCGAAAAGGACAACGGCACAAGCACGGGAGGTGGCGGAACTCTCGCCTTTTTTGACGGATGCGGCGGCTGAGGTAAACAAAGCGCTTGAGGCGGGGAAAAACGTGATTTTAGAGGGTTCGCAGGGATTCGGCATCTCTCTCTTCTACGGGACGTTCCCCTACGTAACATCAAAAGATACGACCGCTTCTCAAATTGCTGCCGATATCGGCGTCGGACCGACGCGTATAACTGAGACGATCGTGGTCTTCAAGACATTTCCGACACGCGTCGGAGCGGGGCCCTTTGACACACAAATGAGCGAAGACGATGCAAAAAAGCTAAACATTGAAGAATTTGGTACCGTTACCGGGCGGCAACGGCGCATTGGTTGGTGGGACCCCACCATGGCAAAATACTCTGCAATGATAAACGGAGCCACGCAAGTGGCGATAACAGGGCTGGACAAGCTTGACCCCTCCGTTAAGGGAGCGAACCAGTACGATGAGTTGTCCGCAAGGGTAAAGACGTTCCTGCGCGAAGCTGAAACGGCAGTAGGCGTTCCGTTCACACTGCTCTCAACAGGACCAGAGCTAACAGAGATAGTTGATTTACGAGAGGAGAAACTCGAACGCGCGTAATTGTGTGCAGCGCATCAATAGGCGGCTGAAATGAAGCGGGAGTTACTGAAAATATTGTGCTGTCCTGTCTGCAAAGGCCCGCTCGCACTAGAGGTCGAGTGCGAAGAGGCAGGGGAGATTATTAAAGGCACGCTCTATTGCAAGGCGTGCGGCGTGTACTATCCAATAGATGAGCGAATTCCTAACTTGCTTCCGCCTGAAATGAGGTGAATTGTGCAGAGCGTATATATAAACCGAAAAGGACTGCAATCTGTCGAAATCGAGGAACCCATAATTCGACTTCCGCTCAGGCCAGGTGGCAAGGCGACTCTCGATATCGACGTGATCAATTACGAAGCTCCGACACATATTTATCTCTCATCGCGTGGCGCGATCAAAGACAAAGTAACTTTCAACCGCAATAACCCGTACGTCGATGGCGAAGAACTACTTACCATCACGGTCGCAAATCCCCCAGGTCAGCAGGAGCTTTATGAGGGTGAGGTAAGTATCTCAACCGGGTACGGTTCACGGGAGGGGAGCTTCATACTGCAAATCGGACAACTGGAAAACGAGCCGCCGCCTGATGCTATTGAGGTTGACGAGGCCCTCTCGCGCATGGATTATCGAAGCAAGGCGCGTCCCGCTAGGGTTTGGCAACCTTCAGTGCAGTTTCGGTGGCCGCAGCTTCGTGTCGACGCAACGAGAATCAGAAGAATGAGGAATCTTCCTTATATTCTGCTTGCGATCGGTGTGATTATTGCGCTGATATTGCTAGCCGCAGGCGGCATCAGTTACGGCGTGGCGATCCTTGGCTTTATCGTAGTCGTCGTTTTGGCGTACTACACGTGGAGATTATTAGACTAAAAGGGCGCAAGCGGGGGCCACGTAACGCTGCACCGGCACTGTGCGTGCAGCTATTACGTTATTTGCTGTCATCGCGAAAAGCATTCTGAAATCAGGCTACGCCTTAGTCTTGAGTATAAATAGCTTTTCGGCAGCATATTAGAACGATAACATCATCATTGGCATTGTGGAGGGGTAGAAGGATGCGATACGTCGTCGTCACTGGCGGGGTCATGAGTGGCCTCGGGAAGGGTATCACAGCCGCCTCAGCAGGCAGACTTCTCATCAACCGCGGGCACAACGTAACGGCGATCAAAATTGACCCGTACATCAACATCGACGCCGGAACCATGAATCCCTTCCAACACGGTGAGGTATTCGTCCTCAAGGACGGAGCTGAAGTTGACCTTGATCTGGGAAACTACGAACGATTCCTCGACGTTGAACTCACAGGCGATCATAATATTACGACAGGTAAGATCTACAAGTCGGTCATCGAAAAAGAGCGGCGAGGGGACTACTTGGGAAAGACTGTGCAGATTATTCCTCACATAACCGATGAAATAAAGACCAGCATCAGGACCGTGGCCGATCAGGCAAAGGCTGATGTATGCGTTGTGGAGGTCGGTGGTACCGTCGGCGACATAGAGAGCATGCCCTTCTTGGAAGCCGTGCGACAAATGCACAGCGAAGAAGACCACTTCGTCCTGCTCCACGTAACGCTCGTGCCAGAGGACATGACCGGCGATCACAAAACGAAGCCCACCCAGCACTCGGTAAAGAGCCTAAGAGAGCTTGGACTCAGTCCTGACGTCATAGTTGGCCGAGGGAAAACGCCGCTGGGCAAAGACGCTCGCGCCAAGATCTCACTTTTCTGCGACGTGCCACTAAACGCCGTCATCAGCGCGCACGATGTACCTGACATCTATCAAGTGCCGTCGATGCTTGAGCTTGAGGGCTTAGGCGACTACCTCGTAGAAAAACTCGCCCTCGAAAGGAACGCGGCCATACCTTGGGATGTGATGAAAAACCCGCCTATTTCGCGATCAGTTGCCATCGTCGGCAAATATATGTTTGAAGATGCGTACTTCAGCATCAAAGAGGCCATAAAGCACGCCGCAAGCGCTCTTGGAGGGGGCATTGACGTCAAGCTCGTCGATGCAGAAGACCCGCACGCCCTCGAGACGCTGAAGGCGGTGCACGGTATTTTGGTTGCACACGGGTTTGGCCCTCGGGGAAGTGAAGGGAAGATCGACGCCATTCGTTTCGCGCGCGAAAATGACGTCCCTTTCTTAGGAATCTGTTTTGGCTTCCAATTGGCCGTCGTCGAGTTTTGCCGTAACGTTCTGGGGCTCGAGGCAACGAGCGCTGAGTTGGATCCCACAGGCGTCCACGTCATCGATGTACTGCCCGAACAGCTTGACGTCGATCACATGGGAGGCACCATGCGACTAGGTAACTACGAAATCGCCCTCTCGCCAGGGACGCGCGCGCATGCGATGTACCAAAGTGCGCTCGTGACTGAACGGCACAGACATCGGTTCGAAGTGAATCCTGAGTACATTGAGCGCATCGAGCAAGACGGAATGGTGTTTTCAGGGAAAGCTCGAGACGGCATCAGAATGGAGATTGCAGAGATTCAGACGAAGAGATTCTTCTTGGGGACGCAGTTCCACCCCGAGTTTAAGTCGCGACCGGGAAGGCCGTCCCCGCCGTTTCTTGAATTTGTGCGATCCGTCCTCCGCATGAACACGAGCACGTGAGCTCACTTGACCTCGCTGCTGAACGTTGAACAAAAGAAACGATTGGACTTATGGTAAATAGTCAGGAGTTTATTGAAGGCGCAATCGCAGAGATCAAGAGAGAAGTGGGAAATCATCGAGCGATCATCGCTCTCTCTGGCGGCGTCGATAGCTCGGTTTGCGCAGCTCTCGCGCACCAGGCGCTGGGGGCTAACCTGTATCCTGTGTACGTCGACACAGGACTCATGCGCAAGGGGGAAACTGAAAACATCAAGCAGGCTTTTCGTCATATGCCGTTGACGATAATCGATGCAACAGCGCGATTTATTAACGCGCTCGACGGAGTTGCGGATCCCGAAGAGAAGCGAAAGGTAACAGGCGAGACGTTTATCCGCATATTCGAGGAAGTGGCGAGGCAGAAGCAAGTAGAGTACCTATTACAAGGTACGATCTATCCAGACATTATCGAATCTGAGGGGCAGATAAAGTCGCACCACAACGTCGGTGGCCTCCCCTCGGAGATTGCGTTCCACGGGGTCGTTGAGCCCCTCAAGTACCTGTACAAGGATGAAGTCCGCGAAATCGCGCGGGCCCTTAAGTTGCCGTCTGAGCTCAGTGAGCGTATGCCGTTTCCAGGACCCGGGCTCGCGGTGCGCATTATCGGCGAGGTAACCGAGGAAAAGCTCCACGTTATCCGCGAGGCGAATGCAATTGTAGAGCAAGAGATCTTGCGGTACAAACCGTGGCAGACTTTTGCGGCGCTTTTAGAGAAAGGAACCGGCGTCAAGGGCGACGTGCGTGTGCACGGCTGGATAATCGCAGTGCGCGCTGTTCAATCGCGAGACGGCATGACTGCCGACGTGCTTGAAATGTCTTATGACGTACTTCGCAGAATTGCTTCGCGCATTACGAGCGAAATACCGGACGTCACGCGTGTGGTCTACGATATTACGCCGAAGCCGCCCGCCACCATCGAATTTGAATAGGTAGGCAACGTCTTGTGCGGAAAAATGGTCTCTTAAAATTGCACTGCCAGGCGTGGACGTGCGCTGGCACTGCTGTAGGACGAGGTAAGAAATGCGCGTATCCGAAAAAGAAAAGGTAGTCGCTCAAGAATTGCAGCACTATATGCCGGTGTTCACGCGTCAGCCGCTGGTGATTGACCACGGCAGAGGGGCGATCGTTACGGATACCGATGGGAACGACTATATAGACTGCGTCGCAGGAATTGCAGTCAATAGCATCGGCCACTGTCATCCGCGCTTGGTCACCGCCATCAAAGCGCAAGCAGAGAAGCTCATCCACACCTCAAATTTATATTACACCGAACTGCAGGCGCGCTTAGCCGAGCGCATGACAAAGCTGACCGGCATGGAGCGCCTCTACCTGACGAACTCCGGAGCTGAATCAAACGAAGCCGCGATGAAGCTCGTGAGGAAGGTAACCGGCAAGAAAGGATTCGTTTCGACTAAAAACGCATTCCACGGACGAACTATGGGTTCACTCAGCGTGACGTGGAAAGAGGCACTTCGAAAACCGTTTGAGCCCCTTATTGATGGCGTCACTTTTGTCGATTATGGTGACGTGCGCGCAATCGCCCGAGCGGTCACGGCGGATACCGCTGCTGTCATCGTGGAACCGATTCAAGGAGAAGGCGGGGTTATTGTGCCTCCGGACGAATACCTCGCAGGAGTCCGCGAACTCTGCACAGAGCAGGGCATACTGATGATCGCGGACGAGGTGCAAACCGGCTTCGGTAGGACAGGGAAATGGTTCGCGTGCGAGCATGCTGGCGTCGTTCCGGACGTGATGACGTTGGCTAAGGGTATGGGCGGCGGCTTTCCCGTAGGCGCAATGATGTCGCGGGAACCATTTAAGTTCGCTCCAGGCGATCACGGGGGGACGCAGAGTGGCAATCCACTTGCGTGCGCTGCGGCTCTTGCTACGATCGACGTGATCGAAAGCGAATCTCTCGTCGAGCAGTCGCGATACAAGGGTGAGCTGCTCAAAAAACTGCTAGGTGAGCTCGAATCGAACTATACTGTTGACATACGGGGTAAAGGACTTATGGTCGCCTATGAGTCGTCGCTTCCGGTGCCTCCTATCGTCGACTATGCCAGAGCGAATGGAGTACTGCTAAATAACACCTCAGAAAACGTTTTAAGATTCGTGCCCCCTCTGGTCATCACAAAAGAGCAAATTGCAACGGCTATTGCAGTGGTTGAACGTGCCATCAACGTATATTCCAGGTAGGTCTGCCGAAGACGTAGCTGAAGCGTATGGCATCAGTCTCGACCAGGTGATCAAACTCGGATCAAACGAAAACGCCCTAGGACCGAGCCCGCGAGCAGTTGAAGCGATTAAGCAGTACATCAACGAAATAAGCATTTATCCCTCTCCTGGGTACGTCGAACTCAAGGACGCCATCGCGCGCTACACTGGAGTTTCAGCGGAGCGTGTGATTGTCGGTAACGGATCGGACGATCTCCTCAACACTCTCGTGCGTTACGTCCTAGTGCCCGGTGATCAGGCGATTATTCCTATCCCCACCTACTCGTACTACGAAATAATCGTTGAGGCGGGACATGGCACGTGCGTCTACGTCAAGCGTGCGGGCGATTTTTCAATCGACGTTGACGGTGTAATCGAAGCAATCACCGACAAAACCAAGCTTATCTTCATCTGCGCTCCCAACAATCCGACGGGAAACGCAATCAAGAAAGAAGCGCTGAGGTACTTGTTACGATCGACAGAAGCGCTAGTCGTGCTGGACGAAGCTTACGCCGAATTCGCATCGCAAAGCCACATTGAGCTCGTAAGTCACTTTGATAACCTGGTGGTCTCTAGAACGTTTTCAAAAGCTTTTGGATTGGCCGGGCTGCGCCTCGGCTATGCGGTGATCGCAGAGGAGCTTGCGCGTTCGTACGAGAGACTCATGCTTGCCTTTTCCGTGAATCAATTGGCTGTCAAGGGGGGTATTGCAGCGCTTTCAGACCGCACCTTTCTGGACAAGACCGTGTCGATGGTGGCGCAGGGACGTAAGTACCTACGCGACAAGCTCCCCTTGAGGACGTACCCAACGGAAGCGAACTTTGTCTTCGTTGACACCGCGCCACACACCTCGCGCGAAGTATCGGAATACCTGCTGCGTAAGGGTATAATTGTTCGAAGCTGCGAGACGTTTCGTGGATGCTCTAATACCCACATTCGAATCACCGTCGGCCTGCCGTGGCAAAATGCGGCGCTTCTCAGTGCCATCAACGAATTTCTGTCCACGAACTAACCTCTTTTAGTCCTATGAAAATTGCTCTCACGGGAACTCCCGGCACCGGCAAAACCACAATTGGCAAGATTCTCCGTGACCGCTATGGCCTCAAGGTGGTGGACTTAAATGAGGTGATTCGAGCTCACCAGTACTACGCAGGGTGGGATGAAAACCGTGACTGTATGATAGTTGATCTCGAGGCTCTGAAAGCGCACCCGTTTTCAGAAGATCTCGTGCTTGAGGGGCACCTCTCCCATAACCTTCTAGTCGACCGTGTCATCGTCCTCCGGACTAACCCGGTCGCGCTTCGAAGGCGCCTACAGCAGAAGGCTTTTTCAGACAAAAAGATAAACGAAAATGTCGAAGCAGAAATCCTTGATGTCATCTTGGTTGAGGCCTTCGCGCAGCACGGTAACAATGTGTACGAAGTAGATTCAACAGGTAATCCGAGTGAATCGGCACAGCTCGTCTGGGAAATCACACAAGGACACAGGCTCGAGCGATTCGCCGCTGGCCAATGCGACTGGACTGTCTATTTGAATGACGCTTGATACATACCGCGGAAGAATAGGGCGGATCTTAAATCCGATCGCGCTAGCGCTTTACAGGCACGGCGTAAGTGCAAACCAGCTGAGCGTCCTGTCCCTCGTTTCTGCAGTCGTCGCTGGCGTTGCGTTCTACGCGCAACTGCTTGCATTCGCGATATTAGCCGTTGCCTGCAACGCACTCTTTGACGCCTTAGATGGGTGCTTGGCGCGAAGTTCTAGCAGCGAATCGATGCAAGGTGACCTAATCGACCACGTCATTGACCGCTATTCTGATATTTTCATATTCGCTGGTATTACGCTCGGTGGGTACGTCGCTTGGCAGATTGGGCTGCTCGCCATAGTAGGCGTTCTTATGACGAGTTACCTGGGGACTCAAGCGCAAGCACTTGGCGTTGGCCGGAATTATCGGGGTTTGCTCGGAAGAGCAGACAGGCTTGCCCTAATTTTCTTTGTCGCGTTGCTCAGCCTCATATTCCCGGAAAACGTCATCTGGTTCCCGTTGCTCGGCTGGTTGATGGTTTTTGTGGCCTTCGCCAGCAATTTCACAGCGCTGCAACGATTCTATCTCGCGTATCACCAGCTGTAGAGGAAAAACGCGGAGCAAGCGCTTTGTGTTGCATAACTAGAAAATGCTGAATCGCACGCCCCTACGCGTCAACTCTTGCCCGGTAGACTATAGCCCTCGCTAATGACGAACGATTCAGAGAACGGCGAATGCCGCTCGCTTATGCGAACATTGACCCCAGCTGCTGCGCCTCGACGTTAGGCATGCCCATCACTTTACGCACGGCATCGTCAAAATCGGCAGAGGTCACTGACTCGCGCTCCGCGCGAATGGCAAACATGCCGGCTTCCATCGCAATTGCTTTTATGTCAGCACCACTTGCGCCTTCAGTGAGCTTGGCAATCTTCCCGGCGTCAATCTCGTGAGCCAGGTTCATGCCAGACGTGTGGATCTTGACAATTTCAACGCGGGCTTCGTAAGTTGGGAGTGGTATGTCGATAAGCCGATCAAAGCGGCCTGGCCGGAGCAACGCAGGGTCGAGTATGTCACTCCTATTTGTCGCACCGATGATCTTGACGTCGCCGCGATTTTCAAATCCGTCCATCTCGGCGAGGAGCTGCATGAGCGTCCGTTGGACTTCACGATCTCCCGAAGTTGCGCTGTCCAAGCGCTTCGCTCCTATCGCATCGAGTTCGTCAATGAAAATAATGCTGGGAGCCTTGTCCCGGGCCATTTCAAATAGCTCTCGAACGAGTCGAGCGCCTTCGCCGATGTACTTTTGAACGAGCTCACTGCCTACGATTCGTATAAAAACCGATTCGGTCTCTTTTGCTACTGCCTTTGCCAGAAGGGTTTTTCCTGTCCCTGGAGGGCCGTAGAGAAGCACCCCTTTGGGCGGTTCTATGCCTACTCGCTGAAATAGCTCAGGCTTTAATAGTGGGAGCTCTACCGTTTCGCGCAGCTCTTGAATCTGACCGTCAAGGCCTCCGATGTCATCGTAGCTCACGGTGGGGGTCTCGATGATTTCCATCCCATACACCGTGGGATCCTTCGAAGGTGGTAAAGCGCCGACGATAGCGAGGGATTGTTGGTTTAGCGCGACTCGGGCGCCCGATATGAGTTCCTGTTCGATGAACTGCGAGGCGTTGACCACGAACTTTGGACCCGTTGAACTCTTGATCACGACTCTATTGTCTTCAAGCACGTCAAGGACGGTCCCTACGAGTAATGGTGGTCCTTTGAGTCGTTCAAGCTCACTTCTGAGTTTTCGGACTTCGCGCTCGTAGCGTACTTTCTGATTCTCGGCGGATCTCTTCTCGTTTTCGACCTTGCGATTGGCATCGCGGAGCTTGAGATTACGCTCTTCCAGTTGACGAACGCGATCCAAGAGGTATTCAGAAAAATCGTTCCCCTTCTTTTCGCTTTCGTCAAATGAGTCTTCCACTGTCGTCTCCTCCGCATGGTATTTAACAATGCATGCTATATATCCTTTTTTCGAGGAAAGCCATGCAGTGCGAATTATGCGGGAAAGAAATCCAAGGAAAGCCTAAACGCGTTGTAGTCGAGGGAGCACAGCTCGAAACGTGCGCCGCTTGCGCAGGTCTTGGTACAGAAATCCACCCCCCTCAAACGTTGCGCGGACCCGCGAGTAAAGTCGCCGCACACGTCCGCACCCGGTACCGGGATATTTATCGCCAAATGGAGGGCGAACTTGATCCCGATTTCGATCATATCGTGAAGTACGCCCGTCAAAAAAGTGGACTAACCCAGGAGCAACTGGCGGCTAAAATAATGGAAAAGGCGCTCATCATAAAGAAAATTGAGCGAAAGGAATTGACTCCTGACGATAAGCTGCGAAAGAAACTCGAAAAGGCGCTGAATGTAAGCCTCATCATCGACATCGGCGGGGAGAAAGCGCAGAAAGGCAGGCCGTCCGAAAACTTGACCTTCGGAGACGTGGCCATCGTCAAGCGGCGGCGTTGAAGGCGCTGCCTTTTTGCAGACAGCTATTTGCCGAGGGGCGTACGGTGGCTATTATCAAGGTGACTAGAAGTGTGCAGGGCGCTGCTAACGCTATCAAGGCCCGTAGGGTCGTAGCCTACCCGACCGAGACCGTCTACGGAGTTGGTGCGCTCGCCCTGCAAGAATCAACCGTGAGGAAAGTGATCGCGCTGAAACAGATGGCTTCAAAGCCTATCTCGCTTGCAGTTTCTCGCTTCGACATGATAGAAGCTGTTGCGCATATCGACGACGCCCCCCTCCTCCAGACGCTATTGCCCGGGCCAGTAACCGTGCTGTTGCGAAAGAAGGACGTCGTTCCTGATGTCCTCACGGCCGGTGCGAACCTCGTTGGTATTCGGTTTCCGTCGCACGTTGTTACTCGAGCACTGATTGACTCTGTAGGGGCTCCCATCACCTCGACCAGCGCTAACGTGACCGGCGCGCCTCCAGCAATGTGCGCAGAAGACGTAAAGATCGGCGTCGATTGCGTGCTTCAAGGGGGAAAAGCCACGTTGGGTCCTTCGACTGTCGTCGATCTCGTCAATTATGTGGTGGTGCGCCGAGGTGCGGGCTTCGACACCTTGTATGACAGAACTGGGATTCTACCTCGAGGCGGGGAGCAAACCTGACCGGGCGTCAAGAGTTCTTCCTTTTTGCCAACAGCATCCACGCGCGCTTTATTTTGGCCGTGTCTGCAGGGCGATGCTTCGTGAAGAAGGCGAAAAAGTACGAGGTTTCGTCCATAGAACACACGTTAAATGCCAGAAATGGGCAGCACGTGGCTAGTTTCGGCAGCAGACGTGACTCGCGACTTTCATGAACACTCATAGATCGTGTCTATTTCACAGGGTCTTGCACAGCCGGGGTGGCTAAGTGCTAAGAGCGCGAAACTTAATGATGGTGCAATGACAACACGATTGCGAGATGATGTTGCAGGAACCAGTTAGAATAAGAGATTTTGTAATAACCAAAAATAATTGGATTTACGCGGTCGTTTCATACGACAATGGGCCACATATCTGCGGCTTCTTACGCTACATTCCGGACAAAAATGGCGACAGAGTGAGTCGGGACGGTGCGCGATTTCGCAAAGTTGGCTTCGAAGAAGCACGGCAGCTGATGCATAAGTCTGTTCACTATCGAGGTGGGCTCTGTGCCATTCCCAGCGAGGACATTGCGCAGCTTAAGCGCCCTCGGCAGTGCGTGGAACGCTGCGATGATGCTGACGTTTCGTCTATCGTGGATTTTTTTGAGAGCAGTGGCATCAGTCGGCGCCATATGGGCGTTACAGGTTCTCGACTTGTTGGGCTTGCAACTGACTCGTCTGACATTGATTTTGTTCTTTACGGGAGGCCGAGCTTTGAACGCGGGCGAGACGCTCTGCGCGACGCGGTAGAATCCGGATTGTTGCCCGAGATTGATACTGGTATGTGGCGGCGGATATTCCGAAAGCGCACTCCGGAACTGACGTTCGCAGAGTTTGTTCTGCACGAGAAAAGAAAATGGAACCGCGGGTCAATGGGGGCAACATACTTTGATCTGCTATTCGTAAGGGACTTTGATGAGATAACCATTGAGCCTCGAGGAACGGATGATGGATTTGCGACTGTCCGCGCTACGGTGACGAATGCTACCTATGCATTTGACAGCCCTGCTATTTACGAAATAGAGCACGAGACCGTCAACAAGGTGCTCTCATACACCCACACCTACGCGGGCCAAGCAGATGAAGGTGAAGTGATCGAAGCGCGAGGAATCTGCAATGAGGCTGGACATACGCGCTTGATCGTCGGAACCTCGCGGGCGGCCCGAGGGGAATGGATCAAAAGCTGCACATTGCTATCGCACAGCGGGACACAACCAGGTTGAGATTCGTCCGCGGGTCGACTTGGCGAAAATACGATGTTTATGCCATTACCGTCCATTCAAATCGGGCGTCGTTAGCGCGTGGCATCCGAGCATACGGGGAGAAAAGCGTCTCTATACCCAATTGCGGCCAGCGGATTAGTATGTGCCCTCCGTATGTGACAAGTTGTGCACGCGTTAATAGATGTGAGAAGGGGCGGGCTCAGGCCGGTCGCGACTTGCGGTGAAGTAAGTGGAAGTGCGGATTAAATACGACAAAGGCACGCTGCTGATTAGCGGCGACGCGCGAGTCCCGAGCTCCCACTGGGACGCGCGCTCAGGCGCGTACAGAGCACTGGCGTTGGACTATGCGGATATCACCGATTATCTCGAGAGCAGTCACATCAACTATGTAGATGAAGCGCTTGAGTTGCTCCCGGTCCCGCGCCTGCAGTTCCACGCCTCGTTGCGGGACTACCAAACAGACGCGTTGGACTCGTGGATCCAAGCGGGAAAGCGAGGCACGGTTGTCTTGCCGACCGGTGCTGGAAAAACCATTGTTGCCGTCGGAGCAATTGGCACGCTGCAAACGCCTTCCCTAGTCGTTGTTCCCACGCTCGATCTAGTGGAGCAGTGGCGTCGTGTGCTCGCGGCCGAATTTGCGATCGAGATAGGGACGTACGGGGGCGGCGAAAACGTGCTCAAACCGCTCACGGTATCGACGTACGACTCGGCATATTTGCGCGCCGCGGAGCTCGGCAATCGATTTGGGCTCGTCATATTCGACGAGGTCCATCACCTGCCCGCGCCGGGCTATCGGCACATCGCTGAAATGTTTCTGTCGAGAGCGCGGCTAGGACTTACGGCAACGTATGAACGTGAAGACGGACTGCACAGCGAGCTCCAACGTCTTATTGGCGGCAAGGTTTATGAGCTGACCGTGCAGGATCTTGCCGAGGAGCACCTTTCTGGCTACGACGTCGCGCATCTTTTTGTCGACTTGACGCCTGATGAAGCTGAGGAGTACGCGCGGATGCATGGTGCATTTACTGACTTCCTCGCGCGCCGCAATATTCCGATGCGAGGGCCGGACGACTTCTCGCGGTTCATCATGCGAAGCGCGCGAGATCCAGAGGCGCGAAAGGCGCTTCTGGCTCGAAATCGGGCGTTGGATATCGCTTTGAACTCGCGAGCGAAGATCGAGGCGCTCAAAGAGCTCCTTCTTGAACATCCTCTTGATCAGACGATCATCTTCACACAACACAATAAGCTCGTGGACCGCATTGCGCGTACGTTATTAATTCCTGCAATCACGCACACGACGTCTAAGGACGAGCGCAGGGAGATCTTTGACAACTTTCACGATGGCGTGTACCGTGTGATAGTCACGTCCAAAGTGCTTGACGAGGGCGTGGACGTTCCCGACGCCGCGCAAGCAATCATACTGAGCGGAACCGGCAGCTCTCGAGAATTCATTCAGCGCCTCGGGCGCGTGCTGCGAAAGCGAGAGGGAAAGCGCGCGAGACTCACTGAAATCGTGACACGTGACACGACCGAAACAAAAATAAGTCGCCGTCGGAAGCGAAAATTGAGGAACGCAGAGCGTGCTGCCTAGCAATCTTCTCATCGCTCGTTCTCGCTCGGGGAAAATAAAACCAGTGTACGCGCCGCTCGAAGAGCGTTACCTGGAGTTGGCATCGCGTTTGATCGAAACCTATGAAGCACACGTGGGCAAACGCCAGGGCGAGCTAGTAAGGCACCGTCAGCAGTTCGAGGACGGCGGCTTTGATTACCGACTGGTGAGAGGGTTAATCGCGTTGCTCGACCGATCAGCAGTCTTCGAACCGCGAAGCCATATTGCTCCCAAAAAAGCGCGCCGTGAAGTCTTCACTGAGGCAAATCGTTATGCGCTTGTCGAGACGAACGAAACGAAAAGAGAGGTGATCGCGCAGGCAGCCTCTCGACTCGGCATCTCACCATTGCAGCTCGAGGAGTCGCTCTGGAGCGATGCAGAGGACGAGTTGGTGCTTGAACGCTTTGCCCCGCCTGGTCCGCGCGAGCTAATCCAGCAGTACAACCTAAGCTTAACGCAGACGTTGCTGTTCAAGGCGGTCTCTCTTGAGTTTACTGCGGGGGGCAACTACCAGCGTATTTTCAGACGGCTAAAGTATCTGGGCCTTATGTACAACGTCGAGCAGGTCGGCGGCCTTTATCGAGTTTTCGTGGATGGCCCCGTCTCGCTCTTCAAGATGACCGAGCGGTACGGCACCTCGCTTGCGAAGCTGCTGCCATCAATCGTGGAAGCTCGTGAATGGCGCTTAAAGGCGTATATCCTTGGCGGCGAACGACAGGCACCTAAGCTGGTCGAACTGGAACTTGACAGTGACAAGGTAAAAGAGCTCCTTAAGGTGCCGGCTGCCGAGGAAACAAGAGAGCGCTTTGACAGCTCCGTTGAAGCGGCGTTTGCCCGATCGTTTAACGCGTTGAGGTTGGGCTGGACTCTGAAAAGAGAACCAGAGCTTTTGACTGCTGGACGGTATGTGTTTATCCCTGATTTCGGCTTTGAAAAGAACGGTGTGAAGGCGTACCTGGAAGTGGTCGGATTTTGGACTGACGAATACCTTCAGAAGAAGCTCGGGAAGCTGCGGGAGCTCGACGTTGAGAACTTGCTCATTGCTGTTGATAGGACCCTCAGTTGTGCTAAGTTTAAGGAAGTGAAAGGCCTTGTCATCTTCTACGACAAGAAAGTGCCGCTTAAGCCGGTCGTCGACTACCTAAAGCAGTTAGAGGAAAAGACCATCGTGCAGCAGGCCGAAACCATCGACAGCACACGGCTCGGACTCACAGGCGACGTAATCGACGTAGTGCAACTGGCCGACGAACAGTCGGTATCGGCAGGGGCCGTCATGCGGTGGCTGCAGGCCAATCCAGCAGCGCATTACTGTCTGATCGGCACACTTCTTATAAGCGAACAGAAGCTTGGCGTAATCGCAGAGAGATTGGAAGCGCTTGAAGGTGGCACACTACCTGCTGCGCTCAGTGTAATCGAAGAAGAAGGCCTCTCATCTCCAGAGAAAGTGTTGGAAGCTCTCGGCTACGTTGTCGAATGGCGCGGCCTTGACCCAGACAGCGCTACAATTCGGAAGCAACCTCACGTGCCGCTGTAGGGTCACCACGGAACAAGAAGACGTTGGTCCTGCGAGGCGTTGCTTACGCGCGGCACGCGGTGTCGAGACATCGGGTCTTGGTTTTCAACTGCAGCTTCGGGAGCCCGCACTTGCACCGTCCAACGATCGCAGCGTTAGAAGGCAATAAGAATGCGGTTTTACATCCGTCGTAGTACTGTGCACACCCCACAATGATTCCCTTCCTGCGCACGATGGTTAAAGAACCGTGGCAGCGAGGGCAGATGAAGTTACTCGCTGCGAAGTGTTTGGAAATCACATCATCCATACTCTCGCAATGACGGTCAATGCACACGTCAACGCCAAGAAGCTTAAGCCTGAACTTTGGCAGCCCGCAGCTGCAAGTACTTTCGGCGAGTTCTGCTCCTGTGGGCAGTTTGTAAAGAGCTCCACAATCGCACGTTATTGCGCTTTCAGCGCGGTTCAACGGGCCGCCGCACTGCTTGCAGCGCCCGACGGATCTCGAGAGCACGTCTGAGGCACTTTCGTTCGGCTTTGTGTTCTTCGTGCCCGTGGCGTCGTGGGGGGTCGTGAGCGGCGTCTCCAACGCTCCTGCTCGATGTGTCTCTCCAAGCGCTCCTGGAGATATCGAAAAGCGTCGGACTTCCGCCTCATCTCTTGTCCCATTGCCGGGAGTTACTGGTTCTCTGCTCGCGTCACTGGTAACTACTCTTAGTTCGCTTGGGAGCCCCGCTATCATTATTTCTTTCTCTCTGATTTGCGGAACTTCGACGCAGTCGAGATGGTCGACTCGCACTTGATACGTGACTCGTTCGTTTTGAGAACCATAGGTGCCGATAGGAATTGATTTGGCGTATCCATTCGCCAGATAGAAACTATCGCGAAGCATCTTGAGCCCATTGGCAAACACGGTTACCGACACACGTGCGCCTCCGCGAGCGTTTGTTAGAGTTGCGTGACACATTAGGCCCTGTCCAAATGCTATGGAATCAGGCAACTGCATGTCAATCACGATTTCGGGCAGCTTGTTTATTGACTGTGCGATCCGCGTGCCGGCAACGAGTTTTGAAAGCATAGCTGGGGTGATGTCAAACGGCGACCTGATCCCCTGCGTGTAGAGCTGAGTCGCCTGTTTTATGCCCACTCCGTCCAGCTGAAGCAACGGGCAAAGCTGCTCTGGCGCTCCGTATTCAAGTCTTAGAGCGAGAATTTTCGCGCGCAAGACGGTTTCCGGTGCGTTGAAACGGAGGAGGAACGCTTCGAGTGCCGATAGAAGCCGAAGCGCGTTTTGTCGGATGAGCCATGCATCGCTGCGCAGCGCTTCTGGGATTTCTCCGCGCTCAATGTATACCTTCAATATCGCATGTACTTTCGACTTTGGCCCTTTATAGTGCGCTTTTGCACCCTTTATCGCTGACAGTTCATTACGCCTAACGACCACGCCGGTGAACTCTTCAGCCGAAGCAACGGCGTCGAGCAGTTCCTCGTCTGAAGGCCCCTCTCTCAATTGTTTGAATCCGCGAGCAGTGTCGAGGCGAAGATAATACTTCGAGGCAAGCGTGCCAAGATCGGTCGGAAGCAGATTATCCTGTGCCTCGACCGCGAAGCCTTTTTCGATGAGGGCATTAACGTGATCGTCCAACAAAACACTTGATTCCGGGTGTTGCACGTAATAGAACGTCCCACTAAACCATTGTTGTGCATCCTCGCGGCTCTTGATTGTGCCCATGCTGATTTCGGCGTTCAAATGCTCACTGAGCGTTGTGTGCAACTGCGAGCGTATGGGTGGCCCCTCTCGCAACATCTGCACGAAGTCGTCTGCACGGTCGCGTGGAGCGATAATCCACCCGAATCCACGTTCGTCATACTGGGGCCTTCCAGCCCTACCGAGCATTTGGAGCAGATCCAATGAGCTTGTTTCCTCATCGATGGCTTCATTCGCGATGTCGCGAATAACGACAACACGTGCAGGTAGGTTCACGCCCCAGGCGAGCGTCGACGTAGAGATTAGTATCTTGATGTGTCCGGCTTTGAAAGCCTCCTCAACAAGGTCCCTGTCTTGCTTCACAAGACCCGCGTGGTGAAAACCGATGCCGTTGCGCACGGCGTCTCCGAGGGATTTGTTCTTGATTCGTGCTGCCACTTGTTCGGACTCTTGTGTTGCAAGTTTCGCCTTTTTTGTGCCGAAGATTTCGACGAGCTTTGACGCTGCCTGGGTCGTGTCGGACCGCGTTGCTACGAAAATGAGGGCTTGACCGCCGGCGAGGTGTGGCTCGATCAGTGAGACTGCCTTGTAAAGTCTAATGTACTTGTCTACGAACTTGTTCTTGCCAGGATTGTATCCAAAAACGTCGGCTTTGAGTGGAACTGGGCGGTACGAATCGTCAAAGGCAAAGGTTCGCTCTTCCGTGGCTCCTATCCATTGAGCGACCTCGCGAACGTTCGGCATCGTCGCGCTGAGTGCTACGATCCGGACCTTGTTGTCCCTGATGCGCTTCATCCGCGTAATCAGAGCCTCAAGCACGCCGCCGCGCCCATCAGAATCGAGCAAATGCACCTCATCGATGATAATAACCGAGACGTCTTTTACGAACTTGTGTGTCGTGCTGAACTTTCTGCTCGAAGAATCCCATTTCTCCGGCGTCGAGATAATGATGTGTGCGCTGCGGGCTTTTGCTGGGTCCAGCTCGCGTTCGCCAGAAACGACGTAGACCCTAAATCCCATTGGCTCAAACAGTCTTTGCCAGTCGCCTTCCTTCTCGTTCGTCAGCGCCCGCAGCGGGGCGAGGTAAAGGATTTTGCCGCTTTGCGGCTTTGAAAGCTCCCGAACCATCGCAAGCTCAGCGAGGACGGTCTTTCCGGATGCGGTCGGCGCTGCAACGACAACATCCTCATCCGATGCAAGGAGACTTGGCAGTACGCGCGACTGCATTTCATTGAAAAATGTGAAGGGAAAGAGAGGCGCAAACTGACCGTTAATTGAATCTACAACTGAGTGCATCCTCTGGCCCTGCCCGATAATAATAGGATTCTCCGCCGAATGCTATTTTAAGCTATGCATTAGGGGGAAAAAGTAATATCGCGTCATCAGCAATGGGAAATGACAGGAACGGTGTGCGAAGATGGCGTTTGACATAAAAGGCGACAAAGTGGTGCTTTCTAGGGGTTCCTTTGCGGAGGAGGACTTCAGCTACTATGGTCGGTTGAAAGGCGACGGCCTCGAGCTGTCACTCGTCGAAGCTGCCTTCTTGATAGAACGGGATCGGCTTGAGCTGGGGATCTCGCTCAAAGAGTTTATGAAAAGAGCTTCGGGCAAGCAACCGTACTTTGACCTCAAATATGTGGTCTACAAGGACCTTCGCGAACGTGGTTACTACGTGCAACCAAGTGTGACGGACTTCCGGCTCTATCCGCGCGGAGGACGGCCAGGCGAGGGTGCGGCTTCTGCTTATGTCTACGTGCTTTCAGAACGTATTCCCATCCCCTTTGCTGACCTCGTGCAAAAGGTCAAACTCACTCAAAACGTGCGGAAAAAGATGCTGCTTGCCGTCGTTGATGGGGAAAGCGATCTGACCTTTTACGAAGCTAAAAACGCACGCATGCGGGGCATGATGGCGCCTTTGACGGTGGATCTCTCTGAAGCCGACGCCACCCTTCTTGACGACCGAGTCGTTATCTGGGATCAGCAACACGCCGTCCAGCTCTACGCAGCTGGCTTTTACGGAAAGCTCGTTGATGGGAAATTGCTGCAGCTCTCGCTTCTTGAGTGCGCATACCTCATGCGACTCGGGTTGCCAGTTGAGGACGGGGCGACGAACAAGCGCTTCACCGCTCGGCAATTCACGCGCAAGGCGAAGGCCCTCGAACCAGAATTCGTGAGGAAGCTTGACGTTTACATCGATCTTCGCGATCGCGGTTTGGTCGTGAAAACAGGTTTCAAGTTTGGCAGCCATTTTAGGGCATATGAGCAAGTCAGCGACGTGAGCGCGATACCGCACTCGAAGTACCTCGTGCACGCACTTCCGGAGGACTACGTCGTGATGCTTCCGGAGATGTCACGCGCCGTGCGTCTCGCACACGGCGTGCGCAAACGAATGATCTTTGCGTATGGTGGTAAAAACCGTCTCGAGTACCTTGACATTGGGCGGGCAAAACCGTAACCCGCTGGCACGTTGGCACGCGACGTCGCGACACGCCTAACTAGCAAGCACGTTGCAGCGCCCGGGGGTCTTCGCTACTATGCGGTGTCTTTATAATTGCTCGTGACTATCACTAGCCGAAATACGTATCCGAACAAGGTTGACAACGATGCCAAGCGATGAATTTCTCGTCACACCGTGGGAAGTAGAAGGCAACGTCGACTATAACAAGCTGACGGCGCTCTTTGGCACGCAGCCCATTGACGACGCGATCTTGGCGCGATTCAAGAGGCTTACTGGCTCAATCCCGCCTATGTTGCGAAGGCAGGTATTCTTCTCGCACCGAGACTTAAACTGGATACTGGATCGGTACGAAGCGGGTGAAAAGTTCGTTCTGTACACCGGGCGCGGGCCGTCAGGGCACACGCATCTTGGTCATCTGATGCCGTGGATCTTCACGAAATACCTGCAAGACGCGTTTGACGCAGATCTGTACTTTCAGATGACCGACGATGAAAAATTCCTACAGAAGGATGAGCTAAGTGCTAGTGCGACGCGCGGTTTTTCGTATGACAATGCCCTTGATCTAATAGCGCTCGGCTTTGATCCGGAAAAGACTCGGATATTCCTCGACACGGAGTACGCACGAACACTCTATCCGATTGCGCTAGAAGTGGCAAAGCGGGTGACATTTTCGGCAGCTCGTGCGGTCTTCGGATTCGACAGTAGCACCAACATCGGAATGGTCTTCTTCACGAGTATGCAATCGGCGCCAGCATTTCTTCCCGCGATATTGTCCGGGCGAAACGTTCCGGTGTTGATCCCGTGTGCGATCGACCAAGATCCACATTTTCGTATAACTCGTGATGTAGCTCCCAAAATGGGGTACTACAAGCCCGCACTAATCCACAGCCGCTTTTTCCCGAGCCTCTTAGGACTGGACAAAATGTCTGCATCGATTCCTGAAACGAGCATCTTCACCACAGATAGTCCAGAGCTGGCGCGCACGAAAATTGCCAACGCCTTTACAGGAGGGCGAACGACGGTGCAAGAACAGAGGGATCGAGGCGGGGTGCCTGATATTTGTGCGGTGTATCAGTACTCATTCTACCTCTTTGAGCAGGACGATAAGCGGGCCGTTGAGCTGCGAGAAGAGTGTTTGCGCGGCGCGCGCGCTTGTGGCGAGTGTAAGAATGAGCTTGCTGACAAGGTCGTGCAATTCCTGAAACATCACCAGGCTGCGCGCGAGCAAGCGCGAGACCGAATAGAGGATTTTATCATCCGCGACTGTCAAGAATGACTTGATCAAGGAACGCCTCTTCGAAACACCGTGCGGTGAGGATCGATTATTCTCAAAGGGTTCTTAGTTTAGCGTCTGCTGACGCAAGCGTATATAGGTTTGTTGATTCGGAGGTTTCAAAGCATCATCACGGATCTCGCGTTGTTCTGGCGCGACGCACACATTCGAAAGATTGCCGACCTCAGCAACATTTATAGGTCGGACCGGAACCGAGCGCGCTTTCCTGAGAAAATGCGAGAAGATCGTATACGGTTCCCCATCGTCTTTCAGGACGTCAGTTGGCTTGTGGAGCAGCGTGTCGGAACAGCAACGAAACGCGACATCCTTGTTTTGGCACGCTTTCGCGATCGGGCGTCTCGCGTTCTGCCGAAAGGGGTATAATCTTTGTTGATGAAAACAGCCTCGATATCCTCCTCAGCGACAAGGCGATCCACAATGGTCTCTGGGCGTCCACGAAAAACGGATAATCGGCCATGTGCCGCCGTCACTTGGTGGGCGAGGTCCTCAAGTGATTCGATCATGAACTGGAACGCATTCGGACTGAAGTGCGGATTTCGCGCTCCTTGTCTCGGGTCAAAGATAAACAACGGCACCACCGTTTTAGAGGCCTGAGACGCTTCAATCAGCCCAGTGTTGTCGCTTATGCATAAGTCTCTCCTGAGCAAGAAAATAGATTTTCCATAATCTGCCATTAGCCATCCTCCGCAAGGCCCCACATGTGTCGTGGAGGGTGGCAACAAGTCGGTGAATCCAAGGCCGCGCGGAGGCTCAGCCAGAGAGCCTCGCTGCGCGATAACACCGTCATTTTGGCTTGCATATGGTTTGTGTCGACAGGTAACAATAAATAATAACCGTGTGTAGGTGAGTAGCAATACGCGTATTTTACCCTTTATAACGTCAGAGATTCGTATGGTGCAACTATCTAAGAATGACTGGACACTTTTTCGTGCCCTTAAGCGCGCAAAGCGAGCGACCATTGAAGCCCTGTCAAGAGACACCAGCTTGAAAACCGAGGCAGTCCTTCAATCAGCGTACCTTCTTCAAACAGAGGGGCTAGCGGAGGTAAAGGAAACCATTGAAACTGTCTACGACCTCACCGCTGAGGGCGTAACCTACGCTGACAAGGGGCTTCCAGAACGGCAGGTTCACGACTACTTGCTCATAAATGGGCCAACTCTGCTGACGGACCTCAAGAGCATCTTTCCAGCCGTGTCGATCGCTATTGGCTGGCTCAAGCGTCGCGGGTGGGCCATCATCGAGACCGCAAATGGCGACTCCGTACTCTCACCTCGGGCGGCAGACGAACTGCCTGAGGAGCGCATACTTCAGGACGTCAAGGTCGGGATCCAATTCACCTTGAATGATGTCTCGGTTGAGCGACAAGTAGCAGAACCGACTCTCAAAGAGCTCGAAAAGCGCAATGTCGTGCGCGCACAGCAGATTGTAGCGCGTGAGGTCGTTTTGACCCAAGCGGGCGACGAAACGCCACTGCGTGCATCACGCGCGGCCGACTATGATGTTGCTGATCTTACGTCTGAACTCATCAGAACTGGGGCGTGGCGAGGACGATTGAAGCCCTACGACGTAAGTGCCGCTACCCTCCCGCTTTATCCTGGAAAAGCACATCCGCTGCGACGCCTTATTGATGAAATGCGCGAAATCTTCATTTCGATGGGATTTACAGAGTTCAGGGGGCCGATCGTCGAAAGTGAATTCCACAATTTCGACGTTCTGTTCGTGCCGCAAGACCATCCCGCACGCGATGAACAAGACACGTTCTACCTCAGTCGTCCAGCGGCGCTGGAACTGCCAACGGACTTAGCAGAGCGCGTGGCAGCAGCACACAAGTTCGGTTGCGAGGGTTCTGTGGGGTGGGGGGGCGAGTTTGACCTCGAGCGATCGCGCAGAGCGGTCTTACGAACCCACACGACCGGGTCTGCATTTCGTTATCTGGTACGCCATCCGCAGCCCCCGACAATGATTTTCGGAATCGACCGCGTGTTCCGACGAGAAAGCATGGACTCAACGCATCTGCCGCAGTTTCACCAATGCGAGGGGACAATTCACGGTGAAGACCTTAGCCTGGCCGACCTGATCAGCGTGCTTAAGGCGGTCTTTGAGCGGCTCGGATTCGATCGCGTTCGATTTAGACCCGGCTATTTTCCTTTCACCGAACCGAGCCTTGAGGGCGATGTCTTTGTGGACGGCAGCTGGCTTGAGCTGGTAGGTGCCGGCGTCTTTCGGCCTGAAGTGACTCAACCTTTAGGGCTCAAAAGCGTTTTGGGATTCAGCATTGGTATTGAAAGGATTGCTATGCTCAAAATGGGGCTGGCCGACATTAGAAAGCTCTATATGAGTGACGTCGCTTGGCTGCGCGATACGCCAAGCGTGCTGCGTTGAGGTGTCCAAATGCCAGTTGTTACCCTTAATCGTGCGGAGCTTGAGGAGATGGTTGGCGCCGACGTTCACACGATCGTTGAGTTGCTTCCGCGCCTCGGGGCAGATGTTGAGTGCGTCGACGACGAGATACAGGTCGAGTTTTTCCCAAACAGGCCTGATTTGTTTAGTGTTGAAGGGGCGGCCCGAGCGATAAAAGGGATGATGGGACTAGAAAGGGGGCTTCCCACGTATGCGACCTCACCATCGGGCATCGAAATCGGGGTCGACCCATCGGTAAACGCGGTGCGTCCACACGTGGTTTGCGCAGTTGTGAGAGGAATTACGATCGATGAAAGGACGATTAAGTCTTTGATCGATCTACAGGAAGACCTGCATTGGGGGCTCGGGCGGGACCGCAGAAAGGCTTCCATAGGAATTCACGATCTCTCTCGCGTCTCCCCGCCGTTCAGGTACACTCTTGGTGAAGTCGCGTTTATACCACTCGATTTTTCCGAACCGATGACCCCCTCGGAGATTCTTCGCGTCCATCCGAAGGGAAAGGAATATGCACACATCGTTGGCGATCACCACCCCTTAATCTTAGACGCAAACGATCACGTTCTCTCATTCCCGCCGATTATTAATGGTGAGCTCACCCGCGTTACCGATAAGACGACCGATCTCTTCATTGACGTGACGGGTATCGAGCTGAAAGCTATTCAAGACTGCCTTCATATACTCGTCGCAGCGCTGCATGACCGAGGAGCGTCGATCGAGACGGTTGACGTCGTTTATGAAGGTGGCGATCGGGTGCTGCATACTCCCAACATGGGCATCTCGACATTAGTCGTCAAAAATAGCGACGTAATGCGGCGTATTGGCGCCGAGATCGCGGACGAGGTGATCACGACCTCACTTCAAAAAATGCGGATGGACGCTGAGGTGCACGCAGGCGAGATTACGGTGTCCGTTCCGTGCTACCGGACTGACATCATGCATCCGGTTGACATCATAGAAGACATTGCTATCGGTTTTGGTTACGAAAACCTTCCGCCTTCGTTTCCGAAGCTTGGAACTATCGGCAGCAAGCTGGAAGAAGAGCAGCGGTCAACCGTCGTTAGGGGTGTGCTACAGGGGCTGGGATTCCTTGAGGTCATCACGCTTATGTTGGCGTCCGATCCCAACGAAGCGGTCATTATTGAGAATCCGCTTCTTGAGGAGCACATTAGCTTGCGAACGAGTTTGTTGCCTGGCTTGATAGACACGTTGGCCCTCAACCAGCACCGAGAGTACCCACAAATGGTGTTTGAGGTGGGTGACGTGGTCCGCTTTGTCGCCGAAGCGGCTGAAGAACGTCGCCTTTGCGCGGGCGTCATCGCATCCAGCTCAGCCAATTTCACGGAAATAAAACAGGTCGTAAATGCGGTCTTGCGGGAGCTCGACCGTCCGTTTGAGGTCACCGAATCTGGCGACCCATCATTCATTGAGGGGAGGCGTGCGACGATTATCGTCAATGGACAGGCCGTAGGAACTTTTGGGGAGATCGACCCGAATATTTTGGTTCAGCACAAACTGATTTATCCTGTAGCGGCTTTCGAGTTCCGCTTCTAACGCTTGCTAGATCGACGGGGCGTCCGGCGCCTTGCGAACTAGGTGTGGCGAATTGGCAAACGAGTACTGGTTGGCCGCTGTTCGATGCTGCTAGCACTCGAACTTAGCATAGAATTAGCTTGTCGCAACCCTTTTCAAGCGTGTGCCCAGTTGTGACGAGTTCAGCTGGCGTTCGTGACGAGTTGCGCCAAAATCTAAATGCGAACGAACGATTGCATCTATAAGGGGGGTGCTATCCAGACCGTTTGTGCATTTCATCGTTCGCGTCGACTTAATGCCGCGTGAGCATGGGTGAAAGCGCAAAAGCGGACCCGGAGGGATTTGAACCCTCGACCGCCGGCTTAGGAGGCCGGTGCCCTATCCTGACTAGGCTACGAGTCCTAATGTAGGGGTTTCAATGCCGCGTGTTAAGCTATGGGGTAGGGCAGATTCGAACTGCCGTCCAAGCGTCCCAAACGCTCGAGGATGGACCAAGCTACCCTACTACCCCGATGGCAACTGGTATGGGACTTCTGACAATAAAAAGTTGCCTAGAACAGGGGCCGAGCTTGACAAGCCAAGAGGCAGCTTTTGCTTGCGTCGATATTGGGGCGGACCGAAAACGTGGTGGCTCGCCCCATCGAGGACCTAGGCGGGCACACCCAGCGTTTCCCACCTGTTGGGGCATCTAGCCAATCTGGTTCACAAGTGCGTTTTGTCGTAGGTTCGCACGCCTGATGGAAGCGAGCCAGCGAATTCACTTGATTGATTCAACTCGGCGAACTTGAGGCCCTGCGTAAATCGGTAACTCCCTTCCGAAGAGCGGTAAGCCCTGCTTCTAGCCGACGTTGATCGCTAGTCGAACAGCACGACCTCTACCTGTTGACCTTCGTCGTACCCTGCGACGTTTTCTGGAATGATAACGAATCCGTCTGCTTTAGCCATAGAGCTGAGTATGCCTGATGTAGGAAGTATGCCTGATTTAGAAACCCTAATGGGTTCGACGCGTCCGTTCCTGATAGCCACTCGCGCATACGTTCGCGAGCCGGGCTTTCCCATGATCTTTCGCGCCAGTACGCCGGTCACCGTGCGCTCAAATGTATGTTCGAAGTGAGCGAAACGATGGACCGCTGGCTTGATAAATGCGTATGAAGCGACGATGCAGGCGACCGGAAATCCAGGCAGACACGCGACGGGGGTATCCTCCACAAGCCCAAGCGCAGTAGGCTTTGCAGGGCTGATCGCAATCCCGTGTACCAGAAGCTTGCCAAGCTTACGCACCGCCTCTGGCACGAGGTCTCGAATGCCAACTGAGGTCCCCCCTGTCGTAAGTATCAGGTCGGCATCGATGTCCCGCAACAACGCGGCTTCAATGAGCTCTCGCGCGTCGGTAACGATGTTTCGATAGCGGTAACGAGCCCCCCATTGTTCTACTAGGAGCGCGGTAATAAGACCATTTGTTTCGACCACTTCCCCTTCTGAAGGCTCTTTTTCAACGAGCTCCTCTCCGGTCGGTATGATTGCGACATCTGGTCGCCGGTAGACGGTAACGTCGCGAACCTCGAGGGAGGCGAGCAGACCGATGTCCGCAGGTCGCAGTTGATGGCCGGTTTCAACAACGACATCACCGCGGCCAATGTCCTCCCCTTTGAGGCCGACATTTTCGAACGGATGTACTTGCGCTCTAACCTCAACGACGTCGCCGAGACGTTCTACGTCCTCCACCATCACGACGCTGTCGGCCTGGTCGGGTATTTTGGATCCGGTGTGAACCCGCGAGGCCACGCCGAGCCTCACTGAGTCGCCAACTCTAAGAACGACTGGTGAATGTTCGTTCGCTCCCAACGTGTCGTCGGCGACGACGGCGTAGCCATCCATTGCGGCGCGTCGATAGTTGGGTTCATCCCTTTGTGCGATGATTTGATGCGCTACCACCCTTCCTCGCGCCTCTCGTATTGGCGTGACCTCGGTCTCTTCGATCGGCACAATGGTGGTGAGGAACGTATCCAGCGCTGCTTCGAACGGAGTTCGTGTGTTGAATTTCATCGTTATGGTTAAGTGTGCACATGGACTATTATAGCTTACCAGCATGAGAATCAGACCACGATTCAAACTGTGGTTCGTCGGCGAAGATGGGGAACTCGTGTTTGGCCTCGGCACGATGCGGCTCCTTGTCGCAATAGATAGGCTTGGATCTGTAAGCGCCGCGGCGCGTGAGCTGGGGATGTCGTATCGCTACGCTCTGGAACGCATAAAAGTCGTAGAAAAACGGCTCGGTCGGACTCTCGTTGAGAGGACGCGCGGTGGAAAAGAGGGGGGCGGAGCTAAGCTGACTGCGTTCGGTTATGAGCTTCTCGGGGATTATCAAGGCATGGAAGGCTCACTGAACCAACTTACCAAATGGTACGTCGACCTCTCTGATTGATGTTCGCACTCGTTAGCCGCCCGAAACAGGCGGGAAGATAGCAACTTCATCGCCATCCGAAAGAATCGTGGCGAGCGCTTCCATTTCGCGTATATTCTTGCCATTTACGAGGATCGTGATATATGAGCGAACCTCACCGTCGTCGTCACAGAGCACGGACCGCAATGCGGGGTGTTCTGCCTGAAGTGTGACGAGTACATCGCGTATTGTGCCTGCCTCTACAGCTAAGTGGGGCTGTCCCACGATTTCGCGCAAATTTGCGAATAAACGGACGTTCACAAGTCCCATCAGTAACCTACTCGCTTTAGTGCTCTATAAAAGCTTTCTGTCGTTTTGGCAAGACCATACATATATATGACTAAGGTTATATAAAATGATACAAGCATTAGATCGTTGCCTACTGCTTAATATCGCGTTATTTCACTCAAGCAGAATGCGAAAGACACTTTGCCCCGTCCCCGTTGGGGGGAGTCCGCATTTTCACAAGCACCCAGTGGCTCAGGGATTTCTGTCGCTGTGGGGGGCTAAGTAGTATCATGAATACCGTGAAGCGCACTCAATCGCAGCGAGGGGTTCCATAAAATCAACGGCATAGTATTCGGTTGCTCATGTTGATCGCTAGGTTTGTTCCAAAGAACTGTGTAGCATGTAAGACGTGCGAGCTCGCGTGCGCCCTGCGTCATAGCCAGTCAGGTGACATTAACACTGCGATGTCTGAGCACCCTTCCCCGATCTCGAGGCTTACTATCGGATACAAGGACGGGAAGTTACATCTCACACGATGTCTGCATTGTAAGCGGCCAAAGTGTATCGACGTGTGTGAAGCGGGTGCGATTGTAAAGAATGAAGCTGGCGTGGTGACGATTGACGACGAACGCTGCACCGGCTGTTTCGCCTGCATTGATGCGTGCCCGTTTGGGGCAGTCTTAACGCGCGATAGTAAAGCGGTTAAGTGCGATCTATGCGAGGGCGCAGCGGAGTTGTCGTGCGTTCTTGCGTGCAAGTGTGGTGCATTGGTATATGGACAAGAGACGTAGCAAAGGAAATACGAAAGCGGTAACTGTGGATCCCGCGGCGCTCGAGATGCTGCCACGTGCAGAGCGAGCCAACATGCAAACGATGTGGGACAGGGCCGAATCCATGCAGCCTCAGTGTGGCTTCGGTGAGTCCGGTCTATGCTGCCGGATCTGCTTGCAGGGACCTTGCCGGATCAATCCTTTCGGAAAAGAGCCACAAAGAGGGGTCTGTGGGGCAAAAGATTACACAATTGTGGCGCGTAATCTGATCCGGATGATGGCAGGGGGCTGTGCAGCACACTCTGACCACGGCCGGCACTTGGCGTCCGCGCTTAAAGGGGTCGGCGAGGGTCAGGCACCTGACTATCGCGTAAAAGATGAGGCGAAACTGCGCGCACTTGCTGCAAAGCTCGGTCTCGAGAACGAGAAGAGCGTAAGTGAACTTGCGGTGGCGGTGGCGAATGCTGCTTTGGAGGACTTTTCGCGGAACGATGACCAGGCGTGTAGCTGGCTCAAGATCATGCTCCCCCCAAAGAGGCTGGAACTCCTTGAGAGAAATGACGTCATCGCAACCAACATTGATAAAGGGATCACGGAAGTGATGCACAGAACGCATATGGGGTGCGACGCTGATCCGGTGCCGTTAATATTCGGGGGGATCAAGTGCTCACTCGGCGATGTCACGGGCGAAAACATAAGCTCAAACATCTCAGATGTCTTGTTTGGCGCGCCGCAGATGGTGGTCTCAGAGGCTAATCTTGGAGCGTTAAAGCAGGACTACGTGAACGTCTGTGTGCACGGGCACAATCCCATACTGAGCGAAGTCATCTGCGACGCTGCTGACGAGCTGCAAGGCGAGGCCATAGCCGCTGGTGCGAAGGGGATTAATATCGTCGGCATTTGTTGCACTGGTAACGAATTGTTGATGCGCAGAGGTATTCCGCTAGTCACGAATTTCGCGAGTCAAGAATTGGCGATAATGACGGGCGTCGTCGACGTGATGGTCATCGATTATCAATGTATCGCGCCATCGGTGGGATTCTGGACGCAGTGTTTCCACACAAAGTTGATATCAACGATGCCGATTACCCGCATCCCCGGCGATACACACATCGAATTCAACGAAGCGGCGGCGCGCGAAGGCGCCCAAGAGATCGTGCGCGTCGCAATTGAAGCATACAATAACAGAGATCCAACCAAAATATTCATTCCTGACATTTCGAGCAAGGTCGTTGCAGGCTTTAGTCTCGAGTACATAAAATCGTTATTGAGCAGCTTTAACGAAAACGAACCGCTTAAGCATCTGGCCGAAAAGATTCGCAGCGGTGATGTCCAAGGCATCGCACTTATCGCGGGGTGTAACAATCCCACGAAAGCTGAACATGACCTCGGTCATTTGACTATCGCCAAGGAACTGGTCAAAAATAACATATTGACGCTTGTGACCGGTTGTGCGGCTCAATCTCTCGCGAAGCACGGCTTGTTGACGCCAGAAGCAGTCGACGAGTACGCCGGCGAATCCCTCAAGGCGTTCCTCAAAGACGTCGGGGAAAAGACCATAGGCCAGTCGTTACCGCTCGTCCTTCATATGGGGTCTTGCGTGGACAACTCGCGCGTGGAAAACTTCGTCAGCGAGCTCGCGCAGGTGATGGGTGTCGACATACAGGACCTCCCGATCGTCGCGAGTGCGCCCGAAGCCATGAGCGAAAAGGCGGTGGCGATCGGGACGTGGTGCGTGGCAACGGGATGGCCCACGCATGTCGGGGTTTACCCGTTCATCAAAGGGAGTCCACTTGCGGATGAAGTCGCTCAGGCGACGGCACACGACGTCTATGGTGGTCACTTTATATTTGAGCCCGATCCTACTGTCGCCGCGAAGACGCTGGTAAACACCGTCCAGTACCGCAGATGGAAGATGGACGCCCACAGTGAACTAGATGGTGGCGTCACGTACTGGAACGGATCCACGCCGTCGGTGGAGGCCCCCGCGCTCTCGAATGAGGACCTCTACAAAAAAGCGATTGACGGGGCCATCATCGCAACAGGGTATGCAGACCAGCTGCTGAACAAGGCGATACGTCAGCACGGTCGCGACAAGGAGATAGGGTACCCGAGCACTGGGTATTATCTCCCTTGTATCACCGCGTGGACAGGGGAACGAGTGACGAAACTCGCACAGCTGCCGCGGCTCCTCGGAGAGGTACGTGGGAAGATAAGAGAGGAGTACACGTTTGAGAACGCGGTGGCTTCGGGCGAAGCGACGATGATCGCTGCAGAAATCGTTGAAGCCCTCAAGTACATCGACAATCCTGACCCATACGCGGCCACCCCGTACACGGGGTTCGTCGCTGACGAGGTGCTGCGAAAGTTGGGGATCTCGTTCGTTGATGACACCATTCCCGGAGTCCTCGTGCTGGTGGGGAAGGCGAGAGACCCGAAACTGCTTGCGAAGATCATCAGAGATTGTCAAAGTAAGGGCATGTTAGTGATTCCTACCTTTGATACCATACAGCAGATTAGCGAGGCCGGCATTGAGATCGGCGAGCACAAGGGGCTTGACCGGCTACTGTTTTGCGTAGGCGAATTCACGCAGGCAATTCACGCGTTGAGCTTTGCGATCCGCGCCGCGCTGACCTTCGGGAACATCAAGCCAGGCGATAGGAAAGGTCTTTCCGATTACCTTGCAAAAAGGCCGAAAGTCGTCGTTGTCCAGTTAGGCCCTATTGATGACATTAAGGCAGCGATAGAGTTCGCCGTGCTGTTCAATGGTTCACCCACGATCACCGATCAAGACGTGGAGGAAGTGCCAGGCAAATATGAGGTGGAGAAGGATTACAATCAGATCGTCGCCCACGCGACAGAGATACGGAACATGAAGGTCACGTTCGGCGAAGTTTCGTTGCCGGTCGCGTATGGGCTAGCCTTCGAGGGTGAAACGGTGCGTAAGCCGCAGACCTACATCGAGTGTGGAGGCCCGACAAAGACAAAGGTCTTTGAGCTTGTAAAAATTCGCGATGCTGATGCTGTTAAGGACGGTCAAATCACGCTCATCGGCAAGGACGTTGATGAGATGCAAGAGGGGAGCGTCTCCGCGCTGGGGATTCTTGTTGAAGTGTATGGAAAGCACATGAAAAGCGAGTTTGAGCCCGTCGTCGAGCGGCGCATCCATCAGTTCATCAACTATGCAGAAGGCGCGTGGCATACAGGTCAGAGAAACTTGATCTGGGTGCGACTCAGCAAGAACAGTGTGGCCAACGGGCTACGCCTCAAGCACTTCGGAGATATCCTTTACCACAAGATGAAAGAAGAACTCGGCGGTATTGTCAGCCGGATACAAGTCACCATCATGACCGATGAGAAGGAGGTGGAAAAGCACCTGCCAGAGGCTATGGAGGCTTATGCAGAGCGGGATCGGCGGATTGCAGGGCTGACGGACGAGAGCGTTGACGCGTTCTACTCGTGCACGTTGTGTCAGAGCTTCGCCCCGAGCCACGTTTGCATCATCTCTCCGGAACGTCTTGGGCTGTGTGGCGCACTGAACTGGCTAGATGCGGCTGCAGGGTACAGCATCGATCCAAACGGGCCAAACAAGCCGGTTGAGAAGGGCGCTACGATTGATGAGCAGAAAGGCCAGTGGTCAAACGTGAACCAAGCGGTCCGCGAGCTCACCCACGGCCACATCGAGCGGATGAATCAGTACACTATGATGGAGGATCCGCAGACGTCTTGTGGATGCTTCGAATGTATCGTGGCGATCAACAGTGATCTGCAGGGGGTAATCGTCGTCAACCGCGAGTACACAGGAATGACCCCGATCGGCATGAAGTTCTCAACGCTCGCCGGGTCTGTCGGTGGGGGCAATCAAACGCCCGGATTCATTGGCGTCGGCAGGCAGTTCATTACGAGTAAGAAGTTTATCCGCGCGGATGGGGGGCTGGCGCGCGTTGTTTGGATGCCGAAAGACCTGAAAGCGGCGCTACGGGAAGATCTGCAAGAGAGGGCAAAGGAGCTAGGCTTGCCGGATCTAGTGGACAAGATCGCCGACGAAACTATTACGACGGATGCGGATGAACTAGCGGAGTACTTGGCGAAGGTCGATCACCCGGCGCTACGCATGTCGCCGATGGGCATGTTCTAAACGCGCCGTCGTGAGAGGCTCAGGGGTTACGGCGATGGTAGCAATTCCAAAGGAAAGCTGGAGTGGAAAGATAAAGGAGATCGCATTCGGGGCAACCGATGACGAAGGCGGAACGAGGGATAAAAAACTCCTTTTAGGTGGAGAGACGACTCTTCCGTTTTTGGCGTTCGAGGGCAAGGTTTCGCGGCCGGCGATCGGAATGGAGGTGATCGATCACGTTGGCGACGACTACCCCCACATCATCATCGATGAAATCGGCGACGTTATCAAGGATCCCGTTGCGTGGGCGCGTGCGTGCGTTGATGTCCATGGTGCAGACTTCATCTGTCTGAAGCTGCTGAGCACGAATCCAGAGGAAGCAAACGTCAGCGCTGAAGATGCGGCCTCCCTCGTGTCGACCGTGCTCGCGCAGGTGAAGGCGCCGCTCATAATACAGGGAAGTGGCGACTATGAGAAGGACGCCCGCGTCATGGAGCTCTGCGGCGACGCCGCCAAGGGAGAACGGTGTTTGCTCTCCCGCGCGGAACAGGACGGTTACAAGTCGATCGCCGTTGCGGCGACCGCCAACGGCCACGATGTCGTCGCATTCTCAAACATCGACGTGAATATCGCCAAGCAGCTCAATATCATGCTCACCGAGTTTGGCGTGCCGGTCGACCATATCGTGAGTGACCCGCTCATGGCGGGAATTGGTTTTGGGATGGAATACGCATACTCTGCCATGGAACGGATTAAACTCGCCGGCCTCGTGGGGGATAAGATGCTCCAATCTCCGATGATCGCCGACATAAGTGTGGCGTGGAGCGCGAAGGAGGCATATCGCGTTGACGCTAAGCTGGGCGACGAGAGGGAAAGGGCGATCTTTTGGGAGGTGGCGTCTGCGTTGGCGGCTTTAATGGCCGGCGCGAACGCGTTGATACTCCGACACCCGAAGTCTGTAGCGATCACGAGAAAAGTTGTTGATGAATTGACAGGATAACGAACATGCCGATGACAGCGCTCGATATATTCAAACTCCTAGCCAAAAAGAACTGCGGCGAATGCGGGGTCCCCACGTGCTTGGCGTTTGCCATGATGTTGGCGAATAAGCAGACAGAGCTCACGAAATGTCCATATGTGTCACCTGAAGTGGTGCAACAACTCGAGAGCTCTGCTTCGCCGCCTATGCGCACTGTCACCGTCGGTGACCTTGAAATCGGAGGCGAAACCGAGCTGTTCAGACACGAGAAGAAGTTTTTCAACCAGACGGCATATGCGGTGGTAATCGAAGACGATAGCGACAACGAAAGCATCGCGGAACGGGCCAAGAAGCTCGATGCGATGAAATACGAGCGGATTGGCATCATCTCAGGCGTAGACTTGATCGCGATCAAATCGAAAGGTGATGCACAGCGGTTCTCTGAAGTGGTGACGCTTGTGAAGGAAAACAGCGGATTGCCGCTCGTTTTGATGAGCGATGACCCCCAGGTTGTTGAAGCAGGGCTTAAGGTCGTATCGAAGGCGAAGCCGTTGATTTACGCCGGCAATGCGAACAACTGCGCGGCACTTGCAAAACTCGCACGGCAGTACGCGTGCCCGGTCGCGCTCTACTCAGATGATGTCGATGAGCTTGTGTCGCTGTCTGAAATAGCAAAGAGCGAGGGCGCCGATGATATCGTGTTGGATCTAAATCTCGGTGCCAAGCCGTTGCGCGACGCATTGGAATGGCTCACCATTTTGCGTCGACTCAGCGTCAAGAAGCTTTTTCGGCCGCTGGGCTACCCTATCATGCTAAACGTGGACAACGGGGCGGACGTCGAAACGCAAGCGATAAGGGCCACGTTAGGAACGCTGAAATACGCGTCGCTGATTATCTTTGGGGACCTCGATGCCGCGCGGTTATACCCTCTTACGACGCTGAGGACTAATATCTTCACGGACCCCCAGGCGCTCATACAGGTCAATCCAGGTCTCTATGACATAGGAAAGCCTGACCGGAACTCGCCAGTCATCGTCACGTCAAATTTCTCCCTCACATATTTCACCGTCGCAAGCGATATTGAAGCGAGCAAAGTCCCCGCGCGCCTTCTTGTGGTCGATACCGAAGGCCTGTCGGTCATGACCGCATTCGCCGCTGACAAGTTTACGCCAGAGACAATCGCGCAGGCGCTTGAGGAATACAAGGTCGCAGAAAAGGTGGATCACCGAAAGCTCATAATTCCCGGCATGATCGCCATGCTGAAGATGAAACTCGAGGAGCTGACGGGCTGGGAAGTCATTGTCGGTGTCAAAGATTCATCTGCACTGCCAAAATATTTGAAAGAGCTTGCAAGCGGATAGCCGCGCTCACGGCGTTATCGAGTGCTCTGCAATCGCGCTAACTGCCTTAAACGCAGCCGAATCGCCAGGCAGCTCAAACAGAGATTTCCCCTCCAAAGCATACTCCCCAACTAAAGCATCTTTTGGGATAGCGCCGATGAGCTCTAATTCCTGTTGCTCTATCTGGTCCTTGATGCTTTCTGGTATAGCGTTCTCGACTTCGTTCAACACCAAATACGTTTTTCCTACGACAAGATTGAGGCCCTCAGAGAGCTTCTTGATCCGACTCGCGGTGACTATGCCCAGCACGGTCACGTCGCTCATGATGAACAGCACGTCAACATCTCTCGTCGTGCGTCGTGATAGGTGTTCCATACCAGCTTCGTTGTCGATCACAACGTAATCGTAATTGACGGAGAGCCTGTCGAGGACATCGCGCAACACGTTGTTGATATAGCAGTAGCATCCGGGTCCTTCAGGTCGTCCCATAGCGATAAGGTCAAACGTGTCTCCTTCAACGAGAGCCAAACGTATCTGATACTCAATAAGTTCACTCTTGGCGACCCCAGCGGGAAAATGCTCTTTGAGCAGATCCTCTCGTAAGTCGCCAATCGTTTGCTCGACGTGCATTCCGAGCCGCGCGTCCAAGTTTGAGTTCGGATCTGCATCGACAGCCAAGACAGTGGCGCTTTTAGTGCTCAAGTGTTTTACAAGGAGCGAAGCAAAAGTCGTTTTGCCTGTTCCGCCTTTACCCGTTATCGCAATGGTTGGCACACTTTCTCTCCGTAATGCTGTGTGAGGAAATCCCCACCGCTAAGCCTACGCTGCTCTTCTACTTAAATCCAGGTCACTCTTGCGACTTATCTCACCATTGGGTGACCGGCAAGCGGCCGCCTCGCGTAGTCAGTGATCGACAGCGCGCACTCATCTCGCAAGAGGTGTATCAGGTGAAAAGGATACGCCGGCGTTATTTACGTGTAGACCCGTGTGGCAATGTGGGGAAACTGATCAAGTTCAGTGTGCGGAATGAATAGGGCTGAGGTGAACTCCTTGAAGAACATGCTGCTGACGCTCAGCTCTATGTGTGTCATATTTTCGACGATCTCTGCTGCTTTGTCTTGCAGGTCCCGCGAGAGCAATACCATTCGCGCTCCGCCAAGGGCTCCATTGCCAATGAATTTGAACGTATCAAGGGGTAGGTCAGGAAGTAATCCAATCGTAATCGCTTTCTTGGTGTCAAGGTAGTTGCCGAAGCTTCCCGCGATAAAGACGTTGCACAGGTCGCCAAATTTGTAGCCAAACGTTTTGAGCAGCACATTGCAGCTCGCGTAAACCGCGGCCTTTGTTCGGAGTATGTTTTGAATGTCAACGTCAGTCATGACTATGTTCTTGTCAATGGCGGTGTCCTCTTTGAACGCCACGATGAACTGGTTGCCGTTGTTTCCGACCTCGGTTCTGACGTTGTTCTTGTCTAGCTGAATTTTCCCCGTTCGGTCAATAACGCCATTGCTGAAGAGCTCTGCGATGAGTTCTATGAGGCCCGATCCGCAAATGCCCTTCGGCTTTTCGTTGCCGATGGTCGAGTACTCCACCAGGCCGTCGTTGATCCACACGCGCTCAATTGCGCCTTTCATGGCCCGGACGCCGAACTCAACTTCGCCACCTTCAAAGGCCGGACCCGCTGAACACGAGCACGACACGAGGAACGTATCGTTTCCCAATACTACCTCGCCGTTGGTGCCGACGTCGATCAGTAATGAGATATCTTTATTGTCGCTCATCCCAGACGCGATGATGTCGGCTGTGACGTCACCACCGACGTAGCTGCTCCGGCACGGAAGCGCGTAAATGTAGGCGTTGGGGTTGACGCTCAGGTCGAGCTTCACCGCCTTCATCTGGGGGACGAAGGACATCACTGGTATGTAAGGCTCGTGGCGTATGTACTTGGGATCCAGCCCATAAAAAAGGTGCATCATAACGGTATTGCCTGAAAGAACCGCCCGACAAATCCTTTCATAGCGCATGTTGTTTTCGATAACGAGCTCTCGTATGAGGTCGTTGATACCGTACCTGATAGTGCTTGTCAGCTTGCTGATGCCATCGTCGTGCTCTTCGGTGTACATCACTCGGGAAAGGACGTCTTCACCATACACGACTTGCTTGTTATAGTCAGATCGGGCGTCAATCACCTTGCCAGTTGTCAAATCCACTAACTCGACGACAATCGTCGTAGTCCCTATGTCGACGGCGATTCCGATCAAGTCGTTATCTGAAGGAGGGCCGATATCGATGATCTCTTTCCTGTCCCAGAGATCCATCAACGTGACGTTCACGTTCCATTGGTTGTCTCGAAGCACTCTGCTTATCTTCTTTAAGGTAGGCAGCCCGATCGTCACGTGCCCCATATCGAGATTGCGCAGCGCGTGCGTGACTCTATCGAGGTCGCTCACGTAATCCGCTAGTGACGGGGGAGTCAGAGAAAGCGGTACCTTCAGCACGGGCGGGTCAATCGCGGGCAAAGGGGTGACGCTTTTCATGAGTATTTGGTGCGATTCCACCCTACTCTCTTTGGGCACGGTCACTTTCAAATTGCCTACGACTCGAGCCAAACACGCCAAAAAGTAGCCGCCTTCTTTTTCTTCAGCGGTTAGCAGGTCAGTCTGATCGCTTTGGACGTTCCCGTCGATGAGGACCTTACACTTGCCGCATTTGCCTCGGCCTCCGCAGATGCTATCGATGTAGATGTCGGAGCTCGTGGCTGCGTCAAGAACAGTCGTGCCCTGTTCAACCTTGACAGTTTTGTTGTCAGGTTTAAAAACAACCTTGAATTCTTTCTTCAAATTGCCCCAAAAGCCTCACATTGTGTTCAAAATTGACGTGTGTTTATATACTATATTTTTATATATAGGTTGCGAGGTGGGTATCGTCGTCCACGCTCAGGCGAAAGCGTTAAAGCGTAACGCACACCTAATCACTTGCACTTTAGCGAGGCAGTTGTCCATGATCATCATAGGCGGTAGCATCAACGGTTACTCAAAGTCGGTCGGAGCGATTATCGATCGACAAGATACGAAAGCCGTTCAGGAACTTGCAATTCGGCAAGTCGACGCCGGGGCACAAATCATCGACCTCAACGCGGGGCTTGGCAGGAGCGATGCTGCTGAGCTGATGAAATGGCTGGTAACGACCGTGCAAGATGTGGTTGACGTAACGCTTTCCATTGACACTCCTAAAATCGATGTGATGAAAGCGGGTATCGACGACGTCAAAGGAAAGTCGATGATCAATTCGATCCCCGCCGAGCAGGAGAAGATGGCGACGCTTTTTCCATTAGCCGCGGAACACGATTCAGAAATCATATGTATGACGATGGACGAGAAGTTCATCCTTGGCGATGTCGACAAACGAGTGGAACAGGCGGCGACGCTTGTCGCAAACGCATTCGAGTTCGGCATCGATGTCGAAAAGCTTTATGTCGATCCGGTCTGTCTGCCGGTGAGTACGGCGCAAGATCAAGCTCCCGTGGTCGTGGAAGCAGTGCGGCGAATTGGCTTGCTTACGAGCCCCGCGTCAGTGCTAAAGACGACCGTAGGCCTCAACAATATCTCGCACGATACCAAAAATCCGCGGCTGATAGAAAGAACGTTTTTAGCGATGCTGATCGGGGCCGGTCTTTCGTCAGCAATCATAAACACCGAGGATCGAGAGCTGCTCGACACGATAAAGACGTGCGACGTGCTTCTCAATAAGGACGTATACGCCACGGACTATCTGAGGGCGTGACGCCAAACGCCTCACAAGGGCAGTTTGTTAATTTGTGCTTTCTAGCAGCGCGGTGCGGGTCAACTAACTTTTGCTAAAGCTTAAATAACATCCCCATTTATTATATCGGATGGGTTTGGTCACATGAAGTCAGAGGTACTATCAAAGATCAAGGCTGCTGAAGCGGAAGCCCAGCAAATGATCAATGAGGCTCAGGCTCAAAAAGAAAAAACAATCGAGGATGCAAAAAGGAAATCGTTTGAGATTATTGACGCCTCCGAGAAAGAAGCAAGGAAGATAGCAGACGATTTGAACGCGAGCGCCGATCTAGAGATAAGCACAGCTACGCAAGCAATCCGTAAAACCGGCGAAGAGGATATTTTAAGAATCAAAGAGCGCGCCGAGAAAAAGCACGCTGAAGCTCTGTCTTATCTGGCTGAGGAGTTTAAGAGGACGCACTATGTTTGAGCCGCAAGCGATGACGAAAGTCATCATTGCCGGGTCGAAAGACTATATGGGCGTCGTGATAGATGCCTTGCACAAGCATAACGTCATGCACATTGTCGACTTCGTTAATGAAGATAACGACTTCAAAATCGGCAAGCCGTACGCTACCGCCACCAAACTCTCAGAACGGGCCGTCTCCCTGCGCTCAATGGCGAGCTATCTCAGCATCACAGGTAAAGAGGACACTCCGGGCAGGCACCCCGAAGACGCTATCGCGGATGAGATCGATGAGAAAACGGAGCGACTCAGTTTTGAAGTTACGCAAGTCACACACAATATAAGCGATATAGATTCGCGCATCAAGGACATCAACGACAAAAAGCGGTTGCTCGACCCTCTGAAGAGCTTTGACCTGCCACTTGACCTTTATGGCGGCTATCGCTCGTTAGCGGTATTTGTCGGGACAGCGAAAGAGTTGCCAACGATCAGCGATATCACCAATGATTATGAGCTGGAAACCGCGCCCTATATGCGGGGGCACGCCATTGCCCTTTTTGTACCTCGGGAGTTTGAGGACGATGTTCTGAAACGCCTACAGGAACAGGGCTATTCAGCTCTTTCCCTCCCTGAAATACAGGGCACTCCGAAGGACATACTCGCAGATCTCGATGCACAGCTGATCGAACTTGAAACCAAAAAAGAAACGAGTCAGGAGGAGCTACGCACCCTGCGGGAAAGATACATCGATTACATTCTCGCTTCAGACGAGTACCTATCGATAGCGACGCAAAAAGCGGAAGCTCCGCTGCGATTCGCCACGACCAAAAATGCATTTATCATCGAGGGCTGGATCCCAACAAAGAATCTCGCCGACGTTCAACGCGACGTCGATAGCGTGACCGATGGACACGTTATGGTGGCCACTGACGAATCAGAGCAAATCAGCGCAGAAAAAGTTCCGATAGCGCTTGAAAACCCGATGCCTTCACAACCTTTTGAGGTGCTCGTGAAGGCCTTTGCATTGCCGAAGTATAACGAGATCGACCCGACGATGTTCGTCGCTCTGATTTATCCTTTCCTCTTCGCCCTGATGCTTGGCGATATCGGCTACGGGGCCGTGATTATCGGAATAGGCCTTGTCGTCCAACGCAGACTGAAATCGAAAGGTATTCGCGATTTAGCTCGGATCTTGGTCTATGCAGGCGTACTGTCCGTCGTTTTCGGATTTATTTACAATGAGTTCTTCGGCGTTGAGCTCTTCGGGGCATCAGGATTAATCCCATCCTTTTACGCTTATCCGATGGTTCCCCGTTTTGACAATATTGCCACGTTGCTGGTGTTTACGCTAGTTATCGGCATCTTGATGCTTACGCTCGGGTATATTCTTGGATTTGTCAACGAATATCGACAGCACGGCGTGAAGCACGCGGTGTTCACGAAAGCGAGCTGGCTCCTCCTACTGTGGGGCGGCGTGCTCGTTGTTATTGAGATCCTGCCACCTCTCACAAAGGCGGCTGCGATCAGCATATCTCCTGCTTTGTTGGCCGGCTTTGGGATTGCTGTGATTGGCTTAGTGCTTTTGCTAGTAGGCGAAGGCATAGTTGGAATCACCGAGCTTCCGACACTTCTGTCAAACGTGCTTTCGTACTCTCGATTACTCTCGATAGGCGTCTCATCTTTAGGCATCGCTCTTGCAGTGAACAAGCTATCATATGCTCTTTTCTTTTCGAAGGGAGGGTTTTTTGTCATTTTTGGGGTGATACTGCTAATCATTGGCCACGCGGTGAATACTGCGCTTGGCATTTTGGATTCAGGCTTGCAAAGCTTGAGATTGCATTACGTGGAGTTCTTCACGAAGTTCTATCGTGGAGGCGGCATGAAATACAGGCCGTTTGGTTTAATAAGAAAATATACGGAGGAATAATAAAATGGTAGATCCAACAGCAGCAGGCTTGCTCGGCATAGCAGCAGCTTTAGCCGTAGGCCTCACAGGGATAGGCGCCGCTTTAGGCGAGCAGATGATCGGTTCGGCAGCCGTAGGGGCTATGGCGGAAGATGAAGGCTTCTTCGGACGGGGTCTGGTCATGACCGTCATTCCCGAGTCTATTGTAATATTCGGGCTCGTTGTGGCGTTGATACTGCTTTTCGTGACTTTGCCCACTATTTGAGGACCTATGGGCTTGGAAGTTGTCGTAAAAGACGTGCTAGAACGAGGACACGAGGAAGCCAATCGCATCAAGCGTGAAGGAACCGATGAAGCCGCTGGTATTATCGCAGCAGCCGAAAACAAGGCACGTGAGATTCTCAAAGAAAGACGAGAGCAGGCAGTCCTGCAAATTGAGCGTCGAAAAAACAGGGAAATATCCAGCGCGAATCTTGAGGTTAAGCGAGCGGTCCTCAATGTGAAGAAAGAACTGCTTGACAAAGTATATCACGAAGCCCTGGGGGTGCTAGCCGCGCTTCCTGAATCGGAAAGAGAATCCATCATCAAGAAACTGCTCGAATCGCACTCTGACTCAAAGCGTGTATTCTCAAATAGCAGCGACGAATCTATAGTGAAACAAATTACCAACCTAGAGTACGGCGGCACGATCCTCTGTTCAGGCGGCATAGTTTTGGAAAATGAAGATGGCACTGTGATACACGACCTGACCTTCGATACACTTCTCACAAGCGTGCGTGAGACATCTTTGAAGCAGCTCTTAGAAATTTTGAACGTGTGAGCGTAATGTACGCGCAGCAAAAAAAGAGAAAGCGTTCAGGATCTGTAGCCAAATCGAGATACGCGTATGGCAATGCACGAGTGCACGCGATGAAGGTGAAGCTCTTCCCTAAGGAGACCTATGCAAAACTCCTTGTCATGGATCTTCCTGAAATAGCACGCTTTATTGAAGAGTCAGAGTACAAAGCTGAAGTCGACGAACTCGCACGCACTTATTCAGGCATAGACTTGGTTGAGTTTGCCACTCATCTGAATTTGGCGAGGACTTTCAGGAAACTTATCGACATGACGATGGGTGAGCCTCACGATTTGATCGTTGAATATCTGAGACGCTGGGATATCTGGGACATCAAAACCATATTGCGAGGAAAAGCGTATGGAGCCTCGGATGATGAGATATTGAGGATACTCGTGCCCAGCGGCGAGCTTTCGATAGAATTTCTGCAGAATCTGGTAAGAAAGCCGAGTGTCGGGGAGGTCGTCGCGGCGTTGAAGGGTACCGTGTACTATAATGTCATCAAAGACATCGAGTACGCAGAGTCTTCGATGAGGGTCGAGGACGAACTTGACAAGTTCTATTACGCAAGGATGGTCGCCGCATCGCGAATTGAGGGCTTTTCACTGTATCTAAAAGTTGTCCGGATGGAGATAGACGTAGCTAACTTGAAAACTCTGTTTAGATTGAAAACCGCAGACATTTCAGGGTCACGCGTCCTCCAATATATCATACCTAACGGATTGTATCTCACCGACAAAGAGATAGGAAAGTTGGCGGACGCGCCTTTCGACGAGTTCATAGAGATGCTGAGCAAATACAGGTACTGGGGCGCTATTTCCGACGTCATTACTGAGCGAATGGAATCACTAAGCAAGATCGAACTCCGCCTCGACAAATATTTGAATGAGCACGTGTGGAAAATCGCTACATACAATCCGTTGACAGTGCTACCGATGCTGGGATACATGTTGAGCAAATACGCAGAAGTGGAAAACATCCAAGCGATAGTGCGGGGCAAAGAGGCGGGACTCTCGCAAGAAATCATCCAACCCCATCTAGTACTGTAAAGAATACATTTCAGGGAAAATATCTATGACGCGGTGAGTTGCGTGGAAGTTGCAGTTGTCGGCAGCGCTGATTTTGTGACAGGCTTTCTATTAGCGGGCGTGCGAAAAACGTTCATTACCACCGATGCTGATTTAGAGCCGACAGTTAGGAACGCCTTAAAGGACGAGGACATTGGCATATTAATCATGAATAGCGACGATGTGGAAAAGGTGTCGATGCCTCTACGCATAGCCTTAGATGACTCCGTAGAACCGACCATCATCTCAATTGGCGGCGCGGGAGAAGAGCGCACGCATTTGCGGGAGAAGATAAAGCGATCTGTAGGTGTTGACTTGTGGAAGTAGAGCAAACGGGCAGGATATATCGGGTTGCAGGACCTGTTGTTACTGCTACCGGAATCGAAGCAAAGATGTACGACTTGGTAAAGGTCGGAGACGAAGGCCTCATGGGAGAAGTCATCGAGATCGATCAGGACAAGTTCATCATTCAAGTTTATGAGGATACGTCAGGCCTCAGGCCTGGCGAGCCTGTGGAGAACACGGGGTTGCCGCTTTCCGTTGAGCTGGGGCCCGGGCTTTTAAGTTCCATCTACGATGGGATTCAACGGCCCCTCCCCGTGTTGAACGCACAGCTAGGCGACTTCATTGAAAGGGGCGTTGCCGCATCGGGACTCGATCATTCAAAGAAGTGGGACTTCGTGCCTGAGGTGAAGCCCGGCGAGGAGGTCCGCGCGGGTCAAGCTATCGGTCATGTGCAAGAGACGCCACACTTGCAGCATAAGATCATGGTCCCTCCCGAGAAAGGCGGAAGGATAAAGACGATCCAGTCCGGAGAACACACGGTAGACGACGTAATTTGCACTCTTGACGACGGGACAGAACTCAAGCTTATGCAGGAGTGGCCGGTTCGCGTGTCGAGACCATCAGTTGAGAAGTTAATGCCTGACATCCCCCTCGTTACGGGGCAACGGATTCTGGATATGCTCTTTCCAGTGGCGAAAGGCGGAACCGCAGCTATTCCAGGGCCTTTTGGTTCTGGAAAGACGGTCGCGCAGCAACAGCTCGCAAAATGGTCGGACACACAGATTGTGGTGTACATAGGCTGCGGAGAGCGTGGCAACGAAATGGCTGATGTGCTCACAGAATTTCCGCAGCTCGAAGATCCCCAAACAAACGCGCCGCTCATGGACCGTACTGTACTCGTAGCAAATACCTCAAATATGCCGGTAGCAGCCCGTGAGGCGTCAGTCTATACCGGCGTGACCATCGCCGAGTATTTCCGCGACATGGGGTATGACGTTTCCCTTATGGCAGACTCCACGTCACGATGGGCTGAGGCTATGCGGGAGATCTCTTCACGCCTAGAGGAAATGCCCGGCGAGGAAGGGTATCCTGCCTATCTCGCCGCACGGCTCTCTGAGTTCTATGAGCGTTCGGGGCGCGTCAAGACACTTGGTGGTGACGAAGGTTCCATCACCGTTATCGGGGCGGTGAGCCCCCCTGGAGGCGATTTCTCGGAGCCCGTGACCCAAAATACACTTAGGATTGTGAAAGTATTCTGGGCTCTCGACAGCAAGCTCTCACAACGGCGTCATTTCCCCTCTATTAATTGGCTCGATTCATATAGCCTCTACACGCAAAACCTTTCAGAATGGTTTGTCGATCATGTCGCCGGAGATTGGGAAGAGCTCAGAGTGTGGGCTATGGCGATACTGCAGAAAGAAAGCGAACTTCAGGAAGTTGTGCAACTAGTAGGATCTGATGCGCTCCCTGATGATGAGCAACTAACCCTGGAGGTTGCGCGGATGATTCGCGAGTACTTTTTGCAGCAAAATGCGTATCATGAGGTTGATACGTACTGTCCCCTGCAAAAGCAACACGATATCCTTGCAGCCATAATGGTTTATGATGAACTCGCGAGAAAAGCACTTAATATGGGCAAACTCGTCGATGAAATCATCAACGTCCCAGCAAAATCGGAGCTAGCGCAAATCAAGTTTGAAGCAGAATACGGAACCAAGCTTGAAGAGATTGAAACGGCTATGCGAGCGGAACTAGCATAGGGTGAAGAAAATGAAGGAGTATCGAACAATAACATCCATTGCGGGGCCCCTCGTTTTCGTTGAGAAAACAGAGCCTGTTGGGTATATGGAGCTTGTCAACGTCATCCTCGCAGACGGAACTGTAAAGAGAGGGCAGGTTCTTGACACGTCCGAAAAGTTGGTAGCGCTTCAAGTATTCGAAACGACGGCCGGCATTGACCGACACTCGAAAATACGGTTTACCGGTGAAGTTATCAAGATGCCGGTCTCCACGGAAATACTCGGTCGAATACTCTCAGGATCAGGTGAACCGCTTGATGGCGGTCCTGAAATCGTGCCTGATAAACGACTCGACATAACGGGCGCGGCGATTAACCCCTATGCGCGAGACAACCCATCCGAATTTATCCAAACTGGCATTTCCACGATAGATGGAATGAACACTCTCGTTCGGGGGCAGAAACTGCCGATCTTCTCTGGATCGGGTCTACCCCACAACGATCTGGCACTCCAGATTGCCCGCCAGGCGAAAGTGTTAGGAGCAGAGGAAGCCTTTGCGGTCATTTTTGTCGCCATGGGCATCACGGCAGAAGAAGCACGACATTTTATGAACGACTTCGAAAGAACCGGGGCGCTTGAGCGGGCTGTTGTGTTCCTGAACTTGGCAGACGATCCCGCTATTGAGCGACTCATTACTCCGCGTCTTGCGCTAACGACGGCTGAGTACCTCGCCTACGAACACGACATGCACGTCCTCGTTATTCTCACCGACATGACGAACTATTGCGAAGCACTGCGGCAGATCGGTGCTGCGCGCGAGGAGGTACCAGGCCGGCGAGGCTACCCAGGATACATGTATACCGACCTCGCGTCAATCTATGAACGCGCAGGGCGAATCCGCGGGAAGACGGGTTCAATTACACAAATCCCGATTTTGACCATGCCTGGCGACGATATCACCCACCCAATTCCTGACCTTACGGGGTATATTACGGAAGGGCAGTTCGTGATATCGCGTGAATTGCACAGGAGGGGCATATATCCTCCGGTGAACGTCCTCCCCTCACTCTCACGCCTTATGAACTCGGGAATAGGCGTTGGAAAGACGCGTGAAGACCACAAAGCTGTGTCGGACCAGCTTTATGCTGGGTACGCCGAGGGCAAAGATCTACGCGGGCTTGTGGCGATCGTCGGGAAGGAGTCACTCTCTGATCGTGACAAAACGTTACTAGAGTTTGCAGATATCTTCGAGGACAAATTCGTACGACAGGGTTACGAGGAAGATCGTGGAATAGAAGAAACGCTTCAACTCGGCTGGGACTTGCTAGCAACTTTGCCGGAAGCGCAACTGACTAGAATAGACAGGAAGCTTATTGAGAAGTATCATCCTGCGCACGTCGCGAAAAAGGCTGAGGAGCCCGTGCCGGCCGCTTCTTCATAGCGTGGCGTTCGAAACGCCGCAGCGTCATTAGTTGAGGCACGTATAGCGGCAATACTCGTTTGACCAAGGAGAACATATGGCGTTAAGGGAAGTAAAACCGACGCGATCAGAACTGCTCGAAATTAAGAAAAAGATACAGTTGTCAGAGTCGGGCTACAACCTTTTGAAGATGAAACGTGACGGGCTCCTGTTGGAGTTCTTTGATGTTCTTGAAAAGGCCAAGGATGCGAGCATGGATCTGGCGAACTCATACAAAATCGCCAAGGAAAAGATCGATATCGCGGAAATGGTCGAAGGCGTGATTGAAGTCTATTCGGCGGCATTTGCGTTGAAACATAAGCCGGAAATCACGTTGACGAGCAGAAGTTTGATGGGAGTCACGGTTCCCGAGGTATCGTTCACTGAGATTAGCCACAGCATAGATGAGCGCGGCTATGGCATAATAGGGACATCATCTGCAATCGATGAGGCTGCCGGCGCATACGAGGAGTTGTTAGATAAGATTATACGCACGGCGGAAGTTGAGACCGCGGTCAAGCGACTGCTGATGGAAATTGAAAGGATTAAGCGTCGCGTAAACGCGCTTGAGTTTCGGGTTATCCCGGACTTGAAAGAAGCTGAGGCGTTCATCATGTTCAGGCTCGAAGAGATGGAACGCGAAAATATTTTTAGGCTTAAGAAAATAAAGAAAAAAACGGCGAGTTCTGAAGCAGCGTGATATAGATCTTTTCGTCGTAGCAATGTTTACGTGAGGTTGCCTTTCTGCGAGACACCACTGTAGGATGTGTAGCAAAAAGATTGCGCATAATCGCAGATCAACGAAAAAATGGGGCACGCTCCGTTGGCGCGAACAGCTGTGGTACTCGGCCGTATAGGCAGCTCTTAGGAATTGATTTCCAAAAAAGATATCTAAACGTAGCTAGAATACAAGTAGGGTAGTGTTATGCCCGAAGCCCATGATGAGGAAGTTGGAAGGCGGCTGTTTCAAATACATAGGGAAAAAGCCGTTGAAGTCGCACTCGAAAAAATACGGCGAAAAATGCCGACAGAGTGGAAATCCTTCACCTCAAAAGACATTGACGTGCTCAAGCACATCTTAGGTGAGGCGTGGGTCTGCATCAAGCGGAGCGAATGGGAAGGTATCTCTTTCGCAAAGTTGACCCAGAAAGATTTACAGACAATCATAGACATCGCAAATCAAGTGAGTAAGAAGGAAAAACCGGAAAAAATAGCGGTTGATGAGGTTTGCACTGCGATAATAACCAAAGAATAACCCATCTTACGGGTGCAGAGAAGGCGCAGCCCGTCGTTTTTACAAGTCGATGCAGGCTAGACGATAGGACTTATGTTGCGCTTGCAGATGCAGCTGACTGCTGTTTCTTTGTGGCCTTCCGTCTCCGTTCGATGATCTTTTTGACCTTCTTCAGCCGGTACAAATCCTCCCTCTCCCGCTCTCCGATGGATATCTTGATGTATTTGGCTTGCCTCTTTAGCTCAGGTATGAGTACTTGTTCGAGGGCGTTTACGCGCCTTCGATTCATTTGAATCTCGTCTCCGAGCCTGCGAAGAGATGTCTCAGTTTCTGCCAGCCCGATGATCAGGTCTAGCTCCGCTTCATACTGCTCGGCCACTTCGTCGATCCGCCCGCTGGTCCCTATCATGCTGTAACCCCGTTCGAGGACACTTTTTGTGACCGTTTTACGCTCAACGACAGGAACGGGAACGCCCATTATGTTTTTTCCCCGAATCTCAAGGGTCAGGAATCGTTTTGTTGCAAAAGAAGCGGATTTCAGAGCTGTGAGATCGTCAACTGCTTCGGCGACGCACAGCGAGCGTTGCGCGGCGACGGCTGCTGTCTCCAGTTCTTCTCGTGATTTGGAAACCGAGACCATAATGTGAAAAAACTCCTGAATGAGGGCGTCCATTTTTTCGCGCAAAAGGTCTCGGCCTTGCTCCGCTAGCTTTATTTGAGCTCTCTTCTTGATAAGTTCCATTCTGGTCGGATTAACTTGTTCCACGTGATTTCCCCTTGTAGACCGGGTGGTATTTTTGAACGTAATCCAACTTGATCCGCTTGAGCTCTTCCTCGGGAAGCATTGAGAAGAGGTCCCACGCTATCGCAAAGGTGGTTTCGATATTTCGGTCTTCATTTCCTTGTGAGATAAATTTCCGCTCAAATTCGTCTGCGAACTCGAGGTATTTCTTGTCTAATTCAGTCAACGCCTCCTCCCCGACTATCGCGACCAGTCGTCTCAGATCTCTGCCGTAGGCGTACGAAGCATAGAGCTGATCTGCGACGTTCCGGTGATCTTCCCTAGTTTTTTCGGATCCAATCCCTAGGTTCATCAGTCGAGACAAGCACGGAAGCGCGTCGATAGGAGGATCAACTCCTCTTCGGTACAGATCTCTGCTCAACACGATTTGCCCTTCGGTAATGTACCCTGTCAAATCCGGCACAGGGTGGGTAATATCGTCATCGGGCATGGTTAGTATCGGAATTTGAGTAATCGAACCCGTCTTTCCTTTAATCCGCCCTGCGCGTTCATAGATTGACGCGAGGTCGGTATACATATATCCTGGGTAGCCTCGCCGGCCTGGCACCTCCTCGCGCGCGGTGGAGATCTCTCTCAAAGCCTCGCAGTAATTCGTCATATCGGTGAGAATAACTAGCACGTGTAGGTTGTGGCTATACGCGAGGTATTCTGCAACGGACAAGGCACACCGAGGTGTTGCGACGCGCTCAATAGTCGGGTCGTCTGCCAAATTCATGAAGAATACCACGCGCTCGAGCGCCCCTGTCCGTTCGAAATCCGTCATGAAGAATGACGCATCTTTGTACGTAATGCCCATGGCAGCGAAAATTACCGCAAAGTTCTCCTCCTCGCCCAGCACCTTCGCCTGGCGCGCGATTTGAGCGGCTAACCTGTTTGCCGGCAAGCCGGAACCAGAGAATATTGGCAGTTTTTGTCCACGGACTAGCGTGTTTAAGCCATCGATGGCGGACATCCCCGTTTGAATAAAGTCCGCCGGTTTGTCGCGCGCGTACGGATTTATAGGAGTCCCAGCGATATCCACGCTTTCTTCTGAAATGACGGCGGGGCCCCCATCTCTTGGGTTGCCAACGCCGTCGAAAATCCTTCCAAGCATGTCAAGAGAGACATCTATTTTCGGCGGTTCGCCCGTAAATCTGACCCGTGTTTCAAGGTCGTCTATGCCGCTAGTCCCCTCAAAGACTTGAACAACTGCGAGCTCTCGAGAAACGTCGAGAACTTGACCAGTCCGTTCTTCGCCATTGGGAAGTGTAATCTTGGCAGTTTCTCCGAATGACACTCCTTTCACGTTCTCGATGAATATCAACGGCCCAGACACATAGTTGATCGTTTTGTACTCTTTAGTGAGCAGGCTAGGGGGGGTCATTGTGCGACCTCCAGAGATGCGACACTTGTATCTATTGTGTCTAGGAGGCCTTTGATAGTGGCCACATCTTCTTGTTCCTTCATGCGTGCGATTTCGGTTTTGACTGGCAAATCGAGCAGTTGCTGGAGCGAGGCCCCTTTGCTCAGCGCATCGGTTATTGCATCGTGGAAGGTGAGGATCGCTTTCAACATCCAGTACTGCTTCTCAAGGGGGCAGAAAGAGTCGACCTCGTCAAACGCGCTTTGCTGTAAGAAGTCCTCACGCACCATTCTCGTTACCTCTAAGATCGCCTTCTCGCTCTCTGGCAAGGCATCGGGGCCCACAAGCTGAACGATCTCCTGCAATTCGACCTCCTTTTGGAGAAGAAACATCGTCTTGTCTCGGAGCTCTCTCCAGTCGCGCGCGATGTTCTCTGCAAACCAGTCTTGGACGCTTTCTATGTAGAGACTATAGCTGTTGATCCAATTGACGGCCGGAAAATGTCTCCTGTACGCAAGGCTGGTATCCAAGGCCCAGAACGCGCCCGCTATCCGCAACGTGTTTTGTGTTATCGGCTCCGAGAAATCGCCTCCTGGTGGCGATACTGCCCCGACGACCGTGATAGATCCAGCTCGTCGATCAGAGCCCAAACAAACCACCCTACCAGCACGTTCGTAAAAGGCGGCCAATCGTGTCGCGAGATAGGCTGGGTACCCCTCCTCACCGGGCATCTCTTCAAGCCGGCCTGAGACCTCCCTAAGCGCTTCCCCCCACCGAGAGGTCGAGTCTGCCATTAAAGCGACGTCATATCCCATGTCGCGATAGTATTCAGCCATCGTAATCCCTGTATAAATCGAGGCCTCCCTCGCTGCGACGGGCATGTTTGAGGTGTTCGCGATCATGATGGTTCTTTCGATCAAGGGTTGTTGGGTGCGGGGATCAACCAGTTCCGGAAACTCGGTAAGCACGTCAGTCATCTCGTTGCCTCGCTCTCCACAGCCGATGTACACTACAATCTGAGCATCTGCCCATTTGGCGAGCGTTTGTTCTGACACCGTCTTTCCAGTGCCGAATCCACCAGGAATCATGGCGGTGCCGCCTTTGGTCACAGGAAACATGCTGTCAAAAATGCGTTGTCCCGTGAGCAATGGTAATGTGGGATCCAGCTTCTTGGCGTAAGGTCTCCCGATTCGCACCGGCCATTTTTGCAGCATGGTTATGTGTGTATCGCTGTCTAAGATACACACCGTGTCTTCAACGGTGAACTCTCCGCTTTCTATTTGGGTTACCGTCCCTGAGACGTGAGGCGGAACCATAATCTTGTGTTCAATGTGGTACTCGTGCACGCTGCCAACGACGTCTCCCGATTTGAGTGTATCACCTTCCGTCACTGAAGCGGTGAACTCCCACTTTCGGTCTCTGTCCACGCCAGGCACCGCGATACCTCGCGAAATGAAATCTCCGCTTTTTTCCATTAGTATCGGGAGAGGCCTCTGAATCCCGTCATATATGGACGAAATTATTCCGGGACCCAGCTCGACGCTCAGCGGACTCTCGGTATTCACTACGGGCTCTCCCACTTTTAGTCCTGAGGTGTCCTCATACACTTGAATGACGGCTTCATCTGCGTCTAATCGTATGATCTCGCCGTTAAGCTGCTCGTCACCAACTCGGACGACGTCGTACAATCTGGACCCCCTCATGTCGAGAGCATAGACGACCGGGCCCGAAATCCGCGCGATGGATCCGTGCAACATGTCTTATCGCCTCACCACGATGTTATACCCGATCGCCCTGCGCAGCATCCGTTCGATGTAGTCGGTGCGATCGATCTGTCGTGTTCTCGAAGGTATCGGAATGATTATTGGCCTGTGCGTCTTTTCGATTTTTTCCATTAGCTTAGCGTCCAATGAAGCCATAAAATCCTCGTTCACCGCCACAATGCCGGTGTCATCCTTAAACAACAAAGTGGGGATTATACTCTTAGCCTCTTCTAAGGTAGCCGCTTCGAGAACCTCAACTCCCGCCAGCCGAAAACCCGGTGCCGTCTCTGGGTCGGTTACGACTACAAATTTAAACAAAGACTAGTTCCTCCATCACTTCCTTCTCTGGCACGTACTCGGTCTTGCACATCGCTATGATCCGGATGTTAGTGATCTCGTTCGACTTGGCCCACAAATAACCAATGACCAAGGCAAGACTTAGCGGATCGCCAGAGAACAACCTCAGAGCTTTTTGTAAGAGAAACTTATCGAGCTCTTTTTCAAAAGGGGATATCTTTTCTGCGGTGACGTACTCGTCCGGAAGACGGGCGAGGAAGTCGTAAGAGCTGCCCGCCAATTGTTTGGTAACGCCGTCCATCGTTCGAGTTTTGCTTAAAGCCGAAAGCTTGTCGACGTCTAACTCTTTTCCCCCGGAAATGAAGTAGTACTGGGGGTCTTCAAGTTCAACCTTGTCGCGAATGATCCGCAAAACGTTTTTTATGTTGGTCACGTCTATTTCCGTCCGCACTATCCCCCGAATGATCCCTTCATCGTACGAGTCACCAGCGACGGCGTCTAGAGCCTGGCTGTAGTAAAACTTGTCGAGAGCATACTCCAACACAACGAGATCTCGCGTTTCGCTGAATTCCTTAAAATGTCGCGTTAACGGCCGTGAATATTCGATCCCCCATGTCGCGAGTAAGTCAATAATTGCTTTGACATCCGGTTGCTTAATCATCTCGGCTAGTGTCGCATCGTTAAGCGCTCCGGCAGGTGCAAGGCTCTCTGCGATCTCCTCAGACATCTCTTGGATGTTTATCCCTCTTAAGATCGTCTTTATGTTTTGGATGTCCCATTTGTTCAGGAATATGTTAATAAGCGTTTCAGCGTCTTCGCCTTTCACAAAACTGAATATCAGTCGAAACGTCTTACTGAGATTCCGCCGCAGCGCCTCTTCGACGCACGCAAGACCGGTATACTGGACACTTGCGTCTTCTAGGTCTTGTCGGTACGGTGTGTTTTCTAACTCGTCGATAACGGAGCTGATGTCCATTTTGGCCCCTAAAGCCTCGAGTGCTTTCCGCTCAAGGAGACGGCTTTTCATGCCTCTTATGCGCGCACCGATGTACTCGTAGTCCACCTTAGTCACCGAATAACGTGGAAAAGATCTCTCGTTTCAGGAGTTCTTTGGCATTGTTCAGTCTTGATTCAATCGTATTGGATACGACCACCTTTCCGTCTTTCGTGCTGACGGCTAAACCTCCTGCGCTGGTCAAATCACCGACGATCTCTGAGTTCCAGCCTAGTTCATTCAACACCTGCCTGCATAGAGTTTCGTCCCGCGTATCGATATGAAGGCTCACCTTCTCTCCTTCGAGTTCGCGAACCGCTTCTTGGAGCATCTTCTTGAAATCTTCTTTGTAACTGGGGCGATCTCTAAAACTGTCTAAACTCTTTTTCGCGTCGAAAAACGCTCGTTGTATGACTGCGTCCTTCTCCTTTATGATCCGCATTTTATTTTCGGCCTTGGCGTTGTAAATCAGTTTGTTTCGCTCTATCTCAGCCGATTTTTGTGCGTTCTCGAGGTGAGAAGCCTTAATCGTCTCAGCCTTTGCTTCTGCGCTTCTTTTTATTTCTTCGCCTTCTTGATGCGCTTTTTGCATCATCTCTGTGATGCCCTTTTCAGCGCTGACTCCCATCGACGTAATCAAATTTTCATATGTCATTCGCCCCACCAGCCTTTTTCGGCTTCCTTTGATAAGCAGTTTTTTTGCGCGCTAGCGACTAGGCTCCGATTGGTTTCTGAAACAACAGGAGATTTCATTGTAAACCCAGCAGTGTGCAGCGCCACCATTGAAAGGCCTAAGCGTCGTCACATCGTAGGTAGAACGAAAAGGATAATCGCAGCGACAACGAAGCCCAAAATGACTAAAGTTTCTGGAAGTGCCACAAAAACGAGCGCTAAGCCGAATAATTCTGGTTTTTCTGCAATCACTCCTGCTCCTGCTGCACCTATTCTTGCCTGTGCTATTCCAGTTCCGAGCGCACCTAACCCAAAAGCTATTCCCGCACCAATCGCTATCGACCAATCGAGCATTTTTCCAACTCCTATGGTTTTTTTGTCAGCACCGCGTCTTACGATAACGTCGTGCTCCCACGCGGATTTGCGACTTGGATAACAATTTTCTGCTCGGTGGCATACGTGCTTGTGGCAAATCTGCGTCCATGTCCTTCACCTTCGCAGAAAGGTTTGACGACTTTTTTGCCCCCGCTCTACAAATGGCTTCGTCGTCGTGCTCTGCATAAAAGCTACCTCGCGACTTTCACTTTGCCGTCCCCCGCTTGAAAGGATCGTACGGTCTGCCCCCACCCTCATAAAACTTTGAATAGAATTCTACGATATGTAGCCTGAGTGCTTGAATCGAGGGGCTAAACATACACAGGACGACATTTACTCCGTGAAGCAACACTGCTACCAAAATACCTACGAATAGGATTCCCATTGAGCTTCCTAGCTCATTAGCTACAAGCGCGAGTACTACGGAAGCCATCCCTATTGCCATGAGTCTCGCGTACGAGAGGACGTTTGTAAACGTACTCATGACTTCTATTGCTCCCGCAATTCCACCCCCATACATGACTAGCGGCAGTCCGATGACGAGTAGTACTATGCCGGGCGCTACGAGCAAAGCGGGAATCACTGCAACTACCGCGAGCAGAATTACTATGATGCTCGCCAAGGCCAGCATCATGCCAGCCCTTGTACACATGAGCTTCTTGTTGCTGCGTCTGTGCGCGTTCACCAACCCTAAGCTGAGGCCAAAGAACACGTGAAATACCCCGATGGCGATCGTGAAAATGAGCAGCGGTACGATAATGTTGATCCTATCTAATGTCGTCCCATTTATCGTTACGGGCTGTATCCAGCCCATCATTTGCCCGAGATTTCCGAAAAACTCGCCATAGAGATAGCCAAAAAACATGGTGGGAATTGAGCAGATGATTAGGATGTTCATCAGTTGCTTGATTGTGTTACTGCGTCGTCCATAGTACCATCTCACCGCCAGCGCAAACGCGAGTATACAGATGCCGTAGCCAATGTCGCCTACCATGAGGCCAAAGAAGAACGGGAAAAACAACGCGAGCAGCAGTGTCGGTTCAATCTCGCCGTGCAGTGGTGTACCTACCAAATTGCTGAGAGTCTCAAAGGGCTTGACAATTCGCGGATTGTCGTAGCACGTCGGCGCGTTGTAGCTTTCCTCTCGACTTACATCAAGGTCGTTTACGATGACTCTGCCTTCAAATGCCTTTTTTAACGAATTTTTTGTGTTTGCGAGCTGCTTTTTTGGCACCCATCCAATCATTACGAAGGTATAGTCCGTCTGCCCGAACTTGGTGAAAACACTGAGCTCTTCATTCCTGTCCTCAAGCACATCTTTGAGTACGCCGAGCTTCGGGTACCAGCGCCCCGATAGTTCTGCTAACTCCTCGTTGAGTGCGCTCATTTCGGCCGTTGTTTTCTGCCGTTGTTCTTCGACTAACGTCAGAACCTGGTCAAACGGCTTATCCAAATATTCGGGAGGGAGTCGAACTTCATTCACATTTTGGGACCAAATAAATGAGTGCACCTGGTCAGAATACCTTTTATTAAACACCGTCACCGCAGCCGTCGTCGCCTCGTCGACATCGGCGGACATGAGCTCAAATTGGTTGTGCGTGATCTCGACTAGGGCTGCGCGAACAATCTCGAGGACCTCCTTAAACTCTCTTTGGATGAGAATTACGGTGACTTCAAACCCCTCTAAAATGGGCAGTTGAGCCTCCAAAGGCTGCAGCTTCTGAATAACTTCTTCGTAGTGAGCCAGATTCGTCAGCGTAAACTCAATATCACTTTTTCGCGTTGCTAGCTCTTTAGTAATTGTCTCAAGCTCGCCGATAACCTGGCTTGCCTCCTCGACGAGCTCATCATCGTTTTTCCACCGAAGTTCTTCAAAGAGTTGGGCCTTTAGCGCCTCGTTCACGGGCATGGTGGGTAACAGGTGAAACATCCCGCTGACTTTGACCAACGCGCCCGCGATGTCGGCTTTTGGGCCCGCTAGCACGCGTCGCAGCATCGTATCTCCCGGGGCGATAGTCGTCGACGCGTCTTCTAAATGAACTGTCCCTAGGTTGTACAGAAAATCAACCGTGCTGTGCAAGTCGTGTTTTGGTCCAATGACCTGGATCTTGGTCATTTTCTGCAGCATATCGATCTACTCCGGAGTCACCGCTTTCACTATTTTTTCTACGGCCTTAGACAGGTTTTGCTCTCCGCTCTGTCTTGTGAGCTCTGCCTCTTCTGTGCCGAGCCGTTTCAGGTCTTCTACCTCATTAAGGACGCCCGCTAGTCTTTTTTTGGAGTACTCGTCAGCAGCTTGTTTTCCGTCAGTTTCCGCCTGTTTCAAAATAGCAGCGGCTTCTCGTTTAGCGTCTGCGACAACCTGCTCGGCGTCCCGTCGCGCGTGGTCCGCTTTTACGCTTAGTTCCACCTCTTTCCTTCGTATCTGCTGCAATACCGACGGCTCTCCTTCAGGCATTTCTTACTTCCATTGGAGTTTTGACCCTATAGCCCGCGGCGCTCTTTTAGATGTGCAGCTATCTCCTGATCTGGAACGTGTCGTTCGGTCTTTTTTTGATTGTTATATTTCGTCTTTTCAGCTGCGCGCAAAACGCGCTCGCGACATCGGTCGACCGCTCCTTGTTTCAGTTTATCGACCAGCGGTATAACGCCGTTATCCACATTGTGTCACCAAGGTGTTACCTTTTTGTCACTATTAATTGTGTAACTTTAGGTTGGGGAACGATATATTTACCGGTCAATATTGCTAAGAAAAAGCACCTTTTTTTAGGCTTCTCTTAGACAATAAATAAGCAAAAAAGGCGCTTACGGGCCATCTTTTTTTGAGACTCTGGGGGGCATTTTTTATGCGTATTCTTATACGTAAAAGCGCTCGATACGGCTAGGGATGGATACGGTTGGTTGCAGTCAGTGCTCACGCCATTATGCCAGAATTCCGAGGTTTTGTGGGTTAGGCAGTCGCGTTTGAAAACCTGCACGCGTGAAATCTAATGAAGGCGTAAGGTGCGTAACTCCTCTTTAGCACACCACTCTCAACACTGTCCAAAATGCCCGAGCTTTTATAGACGGAGTTAACGTAATGACTCGTGGTGAACATCATGAAGCGACTTAAAGTCAGAGACGTGATCGAGCACAGAGCGCAGACGATTGATCCGAGTGCATCACTCCTTGAGGCGGCAAGGCGCATGGTGGAAGACGCAACCGACGCTTTCATTGTGTCGCCGCTTGAAAAAGATGCGCCATTCGGTATCATTACCCAGAGAGATATCGTCGATTTGTTCGCCGACGAGGTCGACATTGGCAAAGTGACGGTAGGAGAGATGGCCAGCAAGCCACTCCTCATCGTGTCTCCGGGAATGCCCATACTGTACGCTGCTAAGATGTTTCGAAAAGGTGGGGTGGATCATCTGGCCGTCTTCAACGGGCAAGAAATCCTTGGGATTATCTCGTGTAATGACGTCTTGGGAAGTCTTCCCAATCTGATGGAACAAATCTACAGCGAGTTCGATTAGCCGTTGGCTGGGGGTGCCCGCACCGTGAGTGCCGGTGCCTCTGAATAGGTGGTTTGGCGAGACGAGACGTGCGTTAGGCTGCTTTTTGACTAAGATCCAATCTCGGTTTGACTCGCTTTTTTTCCAAAACTATTAAGTAGCTATCGTGTAATCATATTACGAAATAGCTTGATGTATAAGCATTTTTGGAGTCTATCTGTTGTATTGAGGCGATCATAATGGCTGAACAACCCCCTAAGAAACCTATATTTGAGGACTACGGTATCGATCCTGCGATCTCTGAGATTCAGAATTTCAAGGCTGAAATCGTGTTCGAGCTGAAGAAAGCTGAGGTGCCATTTCCGATCACGAGTCGCGAACAGCTGATGACCGTGTTTCCAAAGGGCTGGAGCATGCAGTGTTCGATGAAAGGTCAAAAAGTAGAGCTTAACGCGTACATTTCTAAAATGAAGGCTGACGAGTTTCCTATCAGGACTGCCGGCGACGTTGCAGACAAGCTTGCGTCGTTTTGCACGATGTAGCTCAACGTCGAGTCGGTTTTTGAAGCAACGGAGTGCCCCCCGTTCAAAGAAGCGCGCCGTTCTGAGCTTTTTTGGACACCTACTTTTTTTTAAATATTCTTATATATTTGAGTGTGCATAAAAGACATGTAAGGCCACAGGTGTCAAGCGCTGGTGAGCCTATGCATGCGACAATAACACCGGAAGAATGGCAGTTCAAAAAAGAAGTCGTTTGTTTTAACTGCCAGACAAGAGCAACGCAAGTTGTGCGGGTCAAGGACAGGCAGGGCAGCGTTATCTGCTCGGCGTGTGGCGCACAGCGACACTATATCATACGAAGCGTGATTTATGGGACGGATACGCCGCCGATGCCCCCCGTAGGGATGAAATATGATGCGTGGGACTTCGCGAAGACCAGCGACTGTCTAAATTGTAAAGAACACGCAAGGCACAGCGTCCATCTTGACGAGTACAAGATGAATGTGATCTGCGACGAGTGCGGTTTTTCGCGAGTTTTGAAGCTCGATTATCTTGCCTTCGCGCCTGCGTTCCCGCACGAGTAAGCCCCGCCGAAGATGAGCACCCGGTTGTACGTCTTTCACGCAGGGCAGTGTAATCCGAAGAAGTGCACCGCCAAGAAACTTGCTCGATTTCAGCTCGTAACTCTTTTCTCTACGCCGCGACCCTTGCGGGGCGCTCATACGGTACTCCTTGATCCATCCGCTCCGGCTCCGTTATGCCGCGCGGACGTTGTGACGACGCTCGTTGCGGTTGACTGCTCTTGGAAACAGCGTGAGCGCGTGTTCGAGTCGTTCCGGGCGCGGACAAGGCGACGACTTCCGTATCTTTTGGCAGCGAATTCGGTGAACTATGGGCGGCCGTACGAGCTCACAACGGTAGAGGCACTGGCGGCTGCGCTCTACATCCTTGGGGAATCACAACGGGCAAGAGAACTCTTGAACAGGTTCAAATGGGGTCCGAGGTTTTTTGACTTGAACGCCGCGCCCCTCAATGAATACGCCGGTGCGAACACCGTTGGCGAGGTGCTCGCAAGTGAACGCGCCTATATAGAAGGCTAAATGACTTCTTACCCGCGTTCTTGCGGTTAACGCAAACATAAAGATTAAATGCTGTTAGGCGTATGGTTCTACCGACGCGAGAGGTACTCTAATGGCACGTTTTCCAGAAGCTGAAAAAAGGTTACTCAATATCAAAATCTGCATGCGGTGTAACGCCCGCAACCCGCCACGGGCGACGCGATGCAGGAAATGTGGTTACAAAAACCTGAGGGTCAAGTCGAAGGAACGAAGGGGTTAGCCGATTGAGGATCGAGCAGCACCTTGAAGAGGCGATCGGCAGAGATGGAACGATACATTTAACGCTTATCGATCCCGACTCACAGTCGCCAGAGGAAGCCGCGCGAATTGCACGGGGCGCCACAGCGGGAGGCACGACTGCGGTTCTTGTGGGGGGCTCTGTAGGCGTTGGCGGACATGGCCTAGAGTACACCGTATCGGAAATCAAAGGTAGCACGGGTGTCCCTGTCATCATCTTCCCTTCAGACGTAGGGAGTGTATGTACCACGACCGACGCGATGTTTTTCTTGTGCCTTTTGAACTCTAGGAGCACGGCGTATCTCAGTACAAACCAAGCGCTCGGCGCCGTGTTTGTCAAGAGCTATGGGATAGAGCCCATTCCAGTAGCGTACATCATCGTCGAACCCGGGGGAACTGTTGGCTGGATAGGTGATGCGCGTTTGATTCCGCGCAACAAACCCGAGATCGCTGCTGCATACGCGCTCGCAGGAAAATATCTTGGGATGCGATGGATCTACCTTGAAGCAGGTTCCGGTGTCCCCGATACGGTCCACCCCGAAATGGTGAAGGCGGTAAAAACAGCCATAGACGATACAAGGCTCATCGTTGGCGGCGGGATACGCACCGACAAACAGGCCGAGTTGCTGGCGAAGGCGGGAGCGGATGTCATCGTAACGGGTACGGTAATCGAAGAGGACGTTGACATCGAAACCAAGATCGCAAGCTTTGTCCGTGTAATACAGCACTAATCGCGTGCGCAGCACCTACCGGCACCTAACGCCGCGCTGTCTACTCGCTCTTGTTCTTTTCTTTCCAGTTGGTGTAGTTGCATTGTGGACAGCCGAGATCCCAAAATCGCTTGCCGCTCTGTACCTTGATAAGTCGCATGTCGTGCAGTTTGCACTTGCGCGCAGTCATGCGTAGTCTTCCTGATTTCGGCAATGGGAGTCCAAAGGTGCACTTCGGATATCCACTGCACCCTACAAAGCGTCCGCCCCGTTTTGAGCGACGTACGACGAGATCCGAGCCGCACTGAGGGCACGTCCCAACGGTCGCATCTCCGCGTAGCCCTTCTTGCAGCGATGTGCCAATCTCGTCGTGTTGCTCATCGAGCGTGCTTAAGACCTTATCGAGAATGTCCCTCGAGCTTACCACCACAGACTCCTTTGACAGCGTTCCCGCTTTGACCTTCTCCATCTCCTCTTCGAGGAGTCGGGTCATCTCAGGTTTCGTAATTGTGGGGGCGTAGCGTTCGAGCGATTGCGTGACGCTGCATGCGATACCGGTGGGCCGAAGGGGATTCACGTCAACATAGCCCCGCTGAGTGAGTTTCTTGATGATCTCGTGGCGGGTGCTTTTCGTCCCCAACCCGAGCTCGTCCATCTTCTTGATCAACTGGCCCTGTCCCCATCGCTGTGGCGGTTGCGTCTCCTTCTCCACAAGCTGCTTGTTCGTGACAGTGAGAACGTCGCCCTTGCGAAGGTCAGGGAGGTACCGCTCTTGTGTCTGCGCATATGGATAGTGATAGCGCCAGCCTTGATGTGAAAGTTCGAGCCCGGTCGCTCTGAACTGCTCCCCCTCGGAGTCCAGCGTGACCTTTTTCGTGCACCATCGCGCCGGGTCGGAGAGCGTTGCAAAGAACCGTCGCACAACGAGCTCATACACCTTCCAGCTTTGTGGCTCGAGATCAGCTTGTGTGGCGCGCATCGTGGGATAGATCGGCGGATGGTCGGTCGTTTGCTTTTTACCTCGGGTGGCGACCAGTTGCTTCTTTTGTAGTAGCAAGCGAGCATTCTCAGCGAATGGACCGCTTCTGAACATGCTCACTGAGAGGCGGAGATCGAGCTCATTGGGATAGACTGTGTTGTCCGTGCGCGGATAGCTTATCCATCCGGCTGTGTAGAGCCGCTCTGCCGTTTCCATAGCGCGGCTTGCTGATATGCCAAGCGCGCTTGCTGCGGCGAGAAACTCGGTCGTGTTGAAGGGTTTCGGGGGGGCATCCACTCGCTCGGTTTTCGCAAACGTAACGACGGTGGCCGTGTCGCCGATGTTTTGTAGCGCCGCCGTTGCGCTCTCTTTGTTTGAAAATCGGTCTGCTCGGTGCTTTGCGTGAAACGTTTCGCTGCTCGTGCTAAGGTCAATATATATTTCCCAGTATGGCTCTGCCACGAATTGTGCAATTCTTCGCTCGCGATCGACGATCAGTGCGAGCGTCGGACTTTGTACGCGGCCCGCAGACAAGAAACGGTTGCCAAGTCGCTTCGCAGCCGTCGATATGTATCGCGTGAGCGCAGCACCCCACATAAGGTCCACTACCTGCCGGGCCTCCCCGGAATGAGCGAGGTTGAGGTCAATTTTGGTTGGTGATCGAAACGCGCGTTTGACCTCAATGGGGGTCATCGCACTAAACCGCACGCGGTCCACCCCGACGTCCTTGACGGACTTGACGATCGTGCACGCCTCCAAACCGATGAGTTCGCCTTCCGTGTCAAAGTCAGTCGCAATAGTCACCCGGTCGGCATCCTTGGCGGCCCGCTTAAGTCCTGACACGATGGTCTTATGTGTGGGAATGGTGACGACGTCAGCCCGGATTAGGTCGTGAAGGTTTGTCTTCCAGTCGCGGTATTCCTGTGGGAAGTCAAGCTTGACGATGTGCCCCCTCAGGCCTAGCACTGTCGTGCTATTGAAGCGATACGCGTTGGCGCTGGCGACTTTGGTTGCTGATGCTGCTCCGTCGGAGAGAATCTCGGCGATCCGCTTCGCCGCGATATCTTTCTCGGTCACGATGAGGTGCATCAGAGTTGCTCCCGAATAAGACGATTGGTGAGGGTGGGATCCGCCCGTCCACGCGTCTTCTTCATGACCCGACCGACGAGGAAGTTGAGGGCGCCGGTCTTGCCGCTGTGATAGTCCTCAACGGCCTGTGGGTTCTCTTCGATCGCTTGTTTGACGGCGGTTATAGTCTCTTCAGCCGGAGCAATGCGCAGCCCTGCCTTGTCGATGATCTCAAGCACGGCTTTTTCGTCGACTCTTAGAGAGATGTTTTCGTCGGATCTTACGAGAACGGTTCGTATGCCCTCGACGGCTGCCTTTTTGGTAATGGTTCTTTGGATCACGTTGGTGATGAAGTCGATTAAGAGGTCGGGGCTGATCGCGTCAAGGGTCCGCCCATAGTAGTTCAGCTCACCCTGGAGCACGTCTACGACCCAGCTCGCCGCCGCCGACGGGTCGACTTGTGCGGCGACTGCTTCGAAATAGTCGGCGAGCGGCTTTGAAGCTGTGAGCACTTTTGCGAGGTAATCTGAAATGTCGTACTGCTCGATGAATCGGTGACGTTTTGCGTCAGGGAGCTCGACCTCTGTGTGCTCTCGGAATTGTTCGGCCAGCGGTTCGGGGTCGACAGGCGCTAGATCAGGTTCGGGGAAGTAGCGATAGTCGTGTTCTTTTTCCTTTGAACGGAGTGATATCGTGATGCCGCGCGCCTCGTCAAAGTGTCGCGTTTCTTGCGTGATATAGATGCCTTTTCGAAGCAAGTTTCGCTGACGAGTGATTTCAAACAGGAGCGCTTTTTCCACGCCCTTGTATGAGGAGATGTTTTTGACTTCGGCCCGTTGCCCGCCGGCGATCGAGATGTTAGCGTCGACGCGAAGCGATCCCTCGAGGTTGCCGTCGAAGACGTTGAGGTACTCGAGGATGTTACGCAACTTATTAAGAAAGCGACGTGCCTCCTTGGGGGTGCGAAGGTCGGGCTCCGTGACCACTTCGAGCAGCGGCACACCTGATCGATTGTAGTCTATGAGCGAGTACTGCGCCTTTTCGATGGTGCCGCGGTACGTAAGCTTGCCCGGATCTTCTTCCAAGTGCGCGCGCCTGATCCGAATCGTCCGTTCCTGCCCTGCGGTGTCGACTGTCAAGTAGCCATTAGTGCCGAGGGGAAAGTCGTACTGGCTGATTTGAAAGCCTTTCGGCAAATCCGGGTAGAAGTAGTTCTTCCGATAGAACTGCGTCTGTTGCACCGAGCAGTTGAGCGCTTTTGCGACCCGCTCGGCGTAAACGATTGCCATCTCGTTGACGACCGGTAGACTCCCAGGAAGCCCGAGACAGATGGGACACGTGTGGGTGTTTGGCTCTGAGTCCTGATAACGCGTTGAACATCCACAAAAAAGCTTCGATTGGGTTGTGAGCTGTGTGTGCACCTCAAGCCCTATGATAATGTCAGTTCTTTGCGTGGTCATGTGATACGGTTTTTGTCGCTGCTTCTCTTATCGAGATCTGCAGCGGCAACATCTAAACAGCAGCATAGAAGCGCGTTGATTACCTTGATATTTGGTGAATTTAGAGCGGGACGCCTGCAGTGTTTTGAGGCCTTCAGTTAGGATAGTTTCCAGCTACTAGTCGGAACGCTACCTATTATAATTAACTGCGCGGGCGCGGATGGGTTGCAGCTCGTCGCCGTGACTGGGAAGTGTGAAGGAGAGGGTTATCACTCGATCGGACGATATCACAGCGAACCAAAAAGCTTTATCTGATACTCAGCAGGTTGTTTGTTAGAGGAGGAAATATGAGCGCGTATAAATGGGCCATCCTACTGCTGGTCACAGTCGCGTTACTCGCATCGGCTTGCACCGTGGCGAGCGCGCAAAGCACAGGAGGCGTAGTTAAGATCAGCTCGCCTCCAAAGAACGGTAATGCAGGGCCTACGGAGCGCGTCAGTGGCAAAGCTCAGCTTTCAAAGGGGTATTCGCTTTGGATCGTGCCGTACGATCCAACCGCTGGCAAGTACTATCCGGAAGCCCCCTCGGTCACGGTGGGCAGTGATGCGAGCTGGTCGTCTCGTCTCTCGGTAGGCACCATATTTGGCGTCGGCAAGACGTTCCAGATTTATGCGGTCGTCGCCGATCAAAGTGCTAGCACAGCGCTGAGCAGTTACGCCGCGCAGCGAACGGCAATAACAAAACTGCCGTCAGGTGCACAGGCTGCCGATGCCGTCACCGTAAAGCGCGTGGCAGCAGACGTTACAGGAGCGCCGGCTGCAAGCCCCAGCGCCGTGCCGCGCACGGCGTCAACCGCTGGATCGAGCGCGACCGCGGGGGCGAGTTCATCTACGACAAACGTCGCTCAAGCAAGTGCAGCTGCAAGTAGCTCAAACCCGCTTCCGGGTTTTGAGGCGGTGTACGCACTTGGTGCTCTTGCTGCCGTGTTTCTGGCATTACGCGTCACCCGCCGTGGCTAAGGTCTATAGCCGCGATTGGCCAGTCTTAAAACAGTTGCTTCAGGACAGATTAGCTGGAGCAATCTATGGTTGTTAAAACGAATGCCGTCGATGCCCTTCTCCAAACAAGTCAGCTTGCTGAACCAACGAGTGCGCGCTTCCTGAAGAAGATCATTGCGCGTATAGATACGGTGTCAGCGCATTATCAAGCGCCCTTAACGAAGCGGTATCCGTCGCCGTCGCCGCGAGCCGCGGTTCTATCAGACGGGACAACGCAGCGCGTCTGATCCGGGTGGAGCACTTGATTAACGGCGCACGTTAGGCAATCAGAACACTCTTGGCATTCTGGGGCCTGCAGTTCGCTTAAGCGTGCAACAAGGCACCCATAATAGAGCGTCACACGTTCAGCCATCATAGTTTTTCCCCTCCTTGCAGAATACCGTGCTCTGGATGTGTTTAAGCGTGCACTCGGCGTTTAGCAGCTGAAGGTGAGCAGCATCAATACCCGCGAGCGACTCGTTTTAGTCGCGACCGGCCATAACCTACTGTTCGAGTACTCGCTTCGCGGCATTAACGGCCTTTTGCTTTAACCGCTCCGGTTGCTAATCCTATCCATTGCCTGTGCCAAGTGCTTCACGATTCGTGAAGCGAGACTGGCACGAGCTCCTTCTCTGCCGTGTAATGGTAGGCGATGATGTGTGCACTCAACAGATTCGTTATCGCAGTTTTTCAAATGAGCGGCGCTGGCACGACTCGGCAGGCATAAAGCTGCGTGGGGTGCTGTGAGGCTTGCTTTGGTCTCCGTTCACTATCGTTTCATCGCACGCTCGAACGCAAGGAGCGCTGCTGACAACAGAACGATCCCGAAACCGAAGAGTATGAAGATATCCCTTGAAATTGCTTGTACGCCCACACCGAGCACTACCACTTGTCGCAGCGCGCTAATCGCATAGGTGAGCGGAAGGAACTGCGCGATGACCTGCATAAATTGTGGCATCTGCGATATCGGGAAGAAGACGCCGCTGAGGAACATCATGGGAAACGTTAACGTCATCATGATCATCGTAGCGGTCTCCTCGGTACTCGTGAATGAGGTGATGAGAATGCCCAAGCCGACGAGGCTGAACACGCCCAGGAGCAATATTCCTAGTATGAGCGCGATACTCCCTTGTACGACCACGCCAAAGAGAACGATCGAAAGCGTAAGGACGATGATCCCCTGCATCATACCGCGTGTTGTCTGGGCGATGACCTTTCCGCCCAGTATCGACATCCGGTGCACCGGCGCGGCGAGCATGCCGTCGAGGGTACCTACCTCCCGCTCGAAAGAAATGGCGTGTGGGAGGCCGGTCATTAGTGACATCATGACGACCATCCCCATGATGCCGGGCGCGACGAACTCGAAGTAGTTGGTTTGTCCTGGAACGATGCCCGTCGCTTGGACGTTGTATGGTGCTACCTGGGCTAGCGAATAGTTCAGCGGCGTTTTATACGTCTGGTTCAGTCCGTACGTGGCCGTTTGTGTGCCCATTTGTTGAATGACTTGCGTGAGCTGCGTCTGTATGAGAGATGCCGTCTGAGGGTTCGACTGATCATTGACAATGGTCACGTCTGCTTGCTTGCCGGTTTTGAGGTTAGATGTGAAATTGCTTCCAATGATGATGCCCGCGCTCTGCTGGCCGTTTTGAATGTTCGATTTCACGTCGGCGGCGCTGCCGACCGTCGAGAGATCCATCATGCCGGTCTTGTTGTTCAGAGCCTCGAGCTGTGCGACGAATTTCGTGCTGAGGGACGCATTGCCCTGCACAGCGTCAAGGTTCGCGATCGCAACGGGGACGTTAGACATGCCGCTATTTGAGGGGAAGATATAGCCGACCATGCCCATCATGAAGAGAGGCATCAGGATGAGCATCACAAGGCCCATGCGATTCCTGCTTATGTCTAACAAGTCTTTCCACGCAATCCAGAGCGCGTGACGAATACCACTTCTAGCTCCCATGGTACAGCTCCTATCGTATCCTCGATTGCACTCTCGCTCCGTGCCGAGAACGCGGTTCCTTTGTGGTTACCTTATCGGCGACCTGCGCCCTCACCTCGTGCCCCGTAAGATAGAGGAACACGTCTTCCAATGTTGGCTCAACGTTACGAATGGAACGAATCTGCCCTGCGCCTGAGCGCACCGCATCAATGACGTTATCGCACGACTCGTCGCCCGACGCGTGAACCTTGATGTGCGTTTCGTCTTCTACCGTGACCGTTTGTGTGCACGACAACGATTGAATATCCGAGACAAGCGTTGGCGTAATGTTTGGAACGTCGAGCTCGATGACGCTCGTATCGGCACCGGTGATTACTTTTTTCAGATTTGACGGCGTATCGAGCGCGACGATCTTCCCGTAATCGACGATGCTAATCCGGTCGCAGAGCATGTCAGCTTCGGCCATGGCGTGCGTTGTTAAGATGATCGTTGTCCCAGCATCATCGTTGATGCTGCGCGCAAAGTCGCGGATTTCGTTCGTGGATTGCGGATCAAGACCGAGCGTTGGTTCATCCAAGAACAGGATCTCCGGCTCGTTGAGGAGAGCCCGGATCACATTGATGCGCTGCTTCATCCCGGTCGAAAACGTGCCGATCTGATGGTCTGCCCATTTTTCCATATTAACGACTTGGAGCAGCTTATCGATGCGTTCACGCAAGGCGTCTCGTGGGATATCGTAGAGTTCGCCGAACAAGCGCATGTTTTCACGCGCTGTGAGCCGATCATACATGATCATTTTTTCGGATACGAGTCCGATGTGCTCGCGCACCCTATTACCCTGATGAGCAATATCAAAGCCGGCAACGGTCGCCGATCCTTCAGTAGGGCTACTCAATGTGCAGAGCATCCGAATCGTCGTCGTTTTGCCCGCGCCGTTTGGCCCTAAAAAGCCAAATATCTCGCCTTTCTTCACTTCAAAGGAGAGATGATCGACGGCGACGAAGTCGCGGAATTTCTTGACGAGGTTTGTGGCTTTGATTGCAACGTCGGCCATGTTACTCACCTGATTGATATATCTAAAGATATACTATAAGATATTTAGCTATTTGAAGGTTTCCCAGTTGGAAGCCCGCACGTGCGCGCCATTCAGAGGCTTTGTGCGGCTCGCAAACCAGCGTAAGCATTCGAGAAACGTGTCATAGCTCTTTTTGAGTGTCATTCGTTCGCTTTTTCGGCGTGGTGGTCTGCTGCCTTTCCTGTGCGAGAACTTCTTCGAGTTTGCCACCAAATATCTCTTGGACCACTTGTGAGAGCACGTCAGCTTTTACCAGAATGAACCCCCACGCACCCATCCTCGTGCTACCCATCACAAGAAAACGGTCTCCCGTTTCAATTCCAAATTGTTTCCTCAGTTCAGCTGGAATCACCACTTGACCTTTCTCGCCAATGATGGTGTCCCCATAGTACTTCATCTTTCGAAGCATTGGACCGTCCACAATCCTCCCCCCAAGAGTACGCGTAATCGTGCTAATCCTATAAATCCTACTTATCTTACCTGCTATATATATAATTACGCTAGGTGGCGACAGGTCAGAGACAACCGCAGAATGTAACGCGCCGGCTCTTCATACTAACAACTTAAGGAGGTGAGATTGCCCCGTTGATTACGATATTCTTTGGAGAAAACGTTCTTGAAGGCGACCAACTAGTATATTTGTCGAGCAAAGTGATTGACCTTATCGCGAAGGTTTCAAATTCACTGAGCAACGGGTTCTGAAGATTGGCTTGATTTGAACAGACTGGCTCTCAATCTTAACAAATGCTTGCCGACATCTTCGACTTAAGTCGGCTTGATCAAAGCGTAAGCGACGTTGAGCAGCTGCATAATGAACACGACCGGTAGTTTGACCACGCCTTGCCACGTAGTAGGGGGGGGCGGCGTGCTGACAATATGCGTGATTTTTTCATCGGCGCGCTTCGCTGCACGGGTTACCACAAGACTTACGACGATACCGAGGAGCGCGCCGCCAATTAGGTCGGTAACGTAGTGAAGGCCGAGGTAGACTCGGCTGAAGGCAACAAGCAGGGCCCACGCGAACAGCACAACGCTGAACTTTCGATGATAAGACGAAAGCGTCGTCGCGAAGGCAAAGGCGTTCGTGGTGTGACCACTTGGAAACGAGGGCTGGGCTTCCGGGGGTACGCCCAAATCGCTCGGCCGTGGACGTGCAATGGCGTATTTCAGTCCGAACGCGAACACATTCGCGAGTATGAATACGAGCGCGAAGACGAGTGCTTCTTTGCGGGCACCAGCGAGATAGAGAGCGATCGTGATGAGCACCATGAAGGTCAGGCTGCCCGTGAACGTGACCCACCAAAATAGTGTATTGAGAAAGCCGCCGTCATTGAGTCCTCGGATGAAATGCGTGGCATTGTAGTCGAACCCGCCGAGATATGCAGACGCTATCGGTGCATGGATATGCGCCAAAAAAAAGAGCATCGTTGCAAAATGCATAACGTCCGCTTTATAGTTTATGTAAGACTCCACGCGAGATCGCAGCGTGTGTCTTTTGTTGACAGATGAGAGTCCGCGCGGCCAAAAAGGAGCTCGTGATGCGGAAGCTGGACGAGCGGATCATGAAGGAGGAATCCAAGATCGAGTACGTGCAGCACAAGTTCAAGACCTCGGAGATGATGAAGATGTGTGTGGACAAGATGCCAGCGCCAACGGCGTTACTGTCATTTGGCACGTACGATCTTCGGATTGGTAGCACAGCTAATCTCCTAATCTCGAAATGTAACCCGGGGGGGGATTTTTTTCCCTAACAGTCAAGGCATTTAGAGTCGTTTCGCGATCTACGGCCAGTCTTTGCCTTTCGTGAGGAAGCTCCCTTCGACGTTTGCCTCCATTTCGACGAACCGCTTGAAGGGCACGCTAAAGGACAGCACGTTTTTATCAAGGTACTTGCGTGCGGTAATGTCGGTGAGGCCGATGACGGCCTTTGGACTTTCGGAGCGCGCTTGATCGAGAACTTGCATCACCAGGCTTCCGCATCCGGAACCGAACAGCGTTGAGACGTTATCGTTCGTAGGTCGGTCGAAGTTCGCAAGGGTCGCAAGCGCGGACAGCTGGTCGGCGTTCGCAACGAAGACGACGATTGCAGTCTCGGTAATTTCGCTTTCGGTTACCCTGCTGAGCGGTTTCATCACCAAATACCGCGTCGGCAGGGTAATCTCAGGGAGGTTCGCAATGAACTCCCGCACAAGTTCAGGGGTTTTCTTTCGGTATTCGCCCTCAAACTGTCCCTCCTTTCCGGTTGATAGGAAGTAGTCGATATAGCCCAGCTGATAGGGGCCGAAGCAGAGCCCCACCTGCCCGCCAGGGCAAAGGACCGTCTCTTTTTCGAGCACCGCGGTACGCCCGTTCATGGCGGCGACGAACAAGGGAATGATGCAGCGGTTCTTTTGTCCGCCCTCTTCCGTGAACTCCAACGCGTTGTCGGGTTTGTGATCAGTTAGCAGAATGGCGACGGGCCCGCGGTGCAGCCTAATGGCATCGGCGATTTTACTGTGCATACGTGTTCACTCCTAAATCTAGTTGCCTTTCAGGCGTATATGCTTTTCACGCGAAGTTGCTGATATGTGTAGCCTAACGCGGCAAATGAGCTATGTCGGCGAAAAAACTAGCTTTCCGTCCTTTGCGCAGCACTCACGCGCCCTCTCACTCCTTTGAGATGGACGATAGCCAGGCGTGGATGCCATCGATCTGCAGTCGGCTTTCCATCTGCGCGGGTCTAATATAGTTGATGTGCCACGTGCCATCGAACGCGTTCCTGATGTCACTTTGCGTGACACGCCGCGGACCGTACGAGCCGGGTTCCAGTTCGCTAAAACAAAGCATAAAATAGGTTCCGTAGCGATTAAGAACGCTAGCAAGATTATTGACAAACTGGGGACGTTCTTCGTCGTCCAACACGTGAAACAATCCTGAGTCGACGACAGTGTCGAATGTCCTCCCCAGGGTGTGCAGTTCCAACGCGTTCTGGGTGAGAAACGTCACGTTGAGGTTGCGTTCCGTCGCTTTATACCGTGCCTTCTCGATCGCGATAGGAGTAAAATCAACGCCCCACGCGACATGCCCTTTAACGGCAAGAAATAGCGCGTTCTCTCCCGTCCCGCATCCGACGTCAAGGACGGACCCAACGATTTCGCCTGCCCCCTCAAGCCGCACGAACTCCTTCTGCGGACGGCCGATGTCCCACGGCGGTGCACCGCGGTAGACGGAGCTAAAGTCGACCATGCAAATCATAGTCTGTCGCAGAGCCCTATAAAGATACGTCTGCCGGTGCGTTTGCCGCACATCTGAAACGTTAATAATACGCGAAAACATACTGCAACAAATGAGGTATTATGATGAAGATTCTTGGAATAAGCGGCAGCCCCCGCAGGAAGAACAGCCGAACCATGAAACTCGTTCAGGCTGTTCTTGATGGGGCACAAACGCAGGGAGCAGAGATCGAACTGGTCGACGTTTGCGCGTTAGACATCAACTATTGTCTTGGATGCCAGGTGTGTTTCGCAACAGGCGAGTGCGTTCAAACGGATGATCTTGCTGAACTGGCGGACAAGATGCTCAGCGCCGACGGCATCGTGCTCGGATCGCCTGTATATATCAACGGCGTGACCGCGCAACTTAAGACTATAATCGATCGCCTTGCCGATGCCATCCATTGTCAGCTGCTTTCGGGCAAATATGGCTGTGCCGTGACCACGACCGGCGGTTCAGGTGATGCTGGTGTGCTGAGCTACATGAACTATTTCCTGAATGAACTAGGCGTCGTGACAGTTGGGGAAGTCGGCGTTGCCCTTGGCAGCAATCCCGCTGCGCTTGATGCTGCCATTAACGAAGCTTCCACGCTCGGAACGACGCTCGCAGAATCAATCAAAACAAAGCGCGCGTATCCGGCGCAGGAGAAGGAGATCGCAGAGAGAAGAGCGTTTTTCGTGCGGCTAATCGAGGCAAACAGGGAGGATTGGGCGCACCAGTATGAGTATTGGATGGAGAAGGGTTGGATGTGAATGTCACGTACGACCAGGAGCACGTTGAGCGGCCGATGCGTGCGCTTCATGACCTTCATTTCCACAAAAAGTTTAAGTTGATCAAGGAGAAATGTGAGATTCCAAAAAAGTGATAGCATGACGAAAAAAGCGGAATTATACTCGAGGAGAAGAGAGATGTACCGCTTGTACATCTCTAAGTTGAACATGTCAGACATCCTCGAGAAGCTTTCTGCCAAGTATCGCGTATCCAAACGGGCGCTGTGCATGGATTGGCAGAAGCGGACCCAGTGGGTATACGACGTTTTTGACCTCGAGCGCGCGTCGTGACCCGGCAAATGCCGCTGTTGCCCAACAGCGCGTGGTCCGTGACCATAATGTCCTAGCTCGTGTTGTCGGAGCTGTGCACCCGACGCAATCGTGGGACGCTCCATTTTTTCTAAACGTTAACACAGACATCTTTTTTGGTCGCTAGCTTTTTTGAGTATGTTGAGCACGTGTTTCCATTAATGTGGGTTGGAGTCCGCAGGTCATCGACTGTACACGCATTCGTAGCACTTCCTCCGCGAACCGACGTTGATGTTGAAAGATTATCGAGTTCAAACAAAAATAAAATGGGCACGAAACCAGTTGGAAACTAGTTTCGCACGCATCAAAGATAAGCTAGGTCATCAATGTTGTTGCGAGGCTGTGGAAGCACCATCATTCATTATACAGGATTGGGGTGAGTCCGGGAGCCCTCTGCCGAGGCCATACACATGGCTTCTAGTGCAGATGAGGGAATGGAGGTGAGACTACACGAAGAAACGCACAATAGCAGTTACCGTTCTCGCTGTGCTGATAGCGTCAGTGGCGTTCGCGGGAGCGGTCTATGCGCAGACGACGAATACTACGACCAACACCACCACGTCAACGACTTCAACCAGCACGAGCAGCGCTAGTGGGCCCCTTGGGCCGTTCCTCGGATCGTTGCTCGGCACGCCAAATCAGAACACGAATCTCAACACCGTCTGCCACAATAAAGCAGTGAGGCACGAGCTAATTACGTGGTATAAGCAACTTCCAACCGACCAGAAGAACGCCCTGCAGAACGACCTCAAACAGGCGGTGACCAACTGGTATAATCAGTTGCCATCGGATCAGCAGGCCAAGCTTCAGAGCACAGTGAATCAGACAAGCCAAGCGCAGTAGAGAACAAAATGAGGTGAGGGGCGTCAGTGCCATACTTCCCCCCTTGAGCTCTGTAGGACTCCCCCACCTCTTCTCACTTTATTCCCCTTTTTTCAATTGTAACGGCACGGAGGTAATGAAATGCGCAAAGGGCGTGCGCTCGAGTCGGCAAAAAGTAGCGTTGTAACCGCCTCGTCTTTGCTTCGTTTCAAGGAGCGTGCAACGGGCAAAGGTTATTATCGGATGCAAGAGATTGCTACGTGATTGTGGTAGGACTTAACGTTATGAAATGGCATCGCGCAATACCTATTTTCTGCGTTCTTATACTATTGTCAGTTGCGACCGCAGGATGCACAGCTAGTCTAAACCCGCCTTATATTCAATTTAACGCTTCCCCATCTACGGCAGGAACTCCGGCAGGAATCAACGCGCAGGGGACCACTAACGGCACAGCGCATATGCTCGCCGTGGAGCAATTGGGCAACAATAGCTACACGGGGGCCGTGTCTGACGTTGTCGTATACACGCAACCTGGAACCGGACATGTCTTTGTCGAGACCGAGCCGGTGACGGGCGTCGATTTTCAAGAGACTGCGAGAACTGCAGTAACTGTTGCAGCTGCGCGCGCTCACGTCAATTCAAATCAACGAGATTTTGAATTCGTGGTAAGTGTGCCTAAGGGCGTGGACGAAGTAGACGGGCCAAGCGCTGGTCTTCCCATGACAATCGCGACGTACTCGGCGATAATGAAGAAGCCGGTCAATCAGAGTGTATACAGCACCGGTACTATTGACAGCAGCGGAACGGTAGGCGATGTCGGCGGCGTGTACTGGAAGGCAGAGGCAGCAGCACAAAGTGGCGCTCGGGTCATCCTCGTCCCCTACAATGAAACTGTCGTAAGCACCACTTCTCCACTGGAAACAAACCCGGTCGGGGGCGTAAACTTACAATCGCAGCTAAGTCACGATGGTTATAACGTGACCGTCGTCGGGGTAAAAAACGTCGACCAAGCGTTACCTTACTACTTCATCTGAAGCGGTTAGCGCCGTTAAGCCATCGAGGTAAACAAGAAATGGAAGCCGTGCGCAAACGGCGTCTAGAATTACTGATCGCGTTGCTCGTCGTAGGAATCGTGGCGGGAGCTACTATCATCGTCCTCGGAGCAGAGAATGCCCTACCAGGAACCAGCAGCGGTTACATCAGCGTTGTAAAAACGCCACAGACGTCGCAATCGCCAGATCAACAGGCCCAGCAGCAAGCGCAATATGAAGCGCGCGTGAAAAGCCTGCTTGCGATCGCAAACAAGGATGACCGCGTGCACGCGTTGGTCGTGGGAAAGAACTATTCTGTCGTGGGAATTCTCGCACAGCCCCCTCCTTCGTCCGGTGCGCCTCCCATCTCTTCTCTGGTGTTGCGCGTAGAGGGCAAGTTTTACAAGATCGACATCGATATACCGCATGAGAAGGTAAGCTCTGTGGCGGAGCGCATCTGCTACGGTCCGGGGTGCAATGACTAACCTCAGGCCGCACGACGTGAGGTACAGCTATGGTAGGGGGGCAAATTCGAGGAAAGATACTCTTTGCGGCAGCTGTGTTTATTGCCTCGGTGCTCGTGCTCGCGCTCAAGTTGCTCAATCCTACGCCGGTGCAAATCCTCGTTGAGGGCAATACTGCCATTACGACTCAGGTCCCCGGACTCTTCACTTACGCCGACGTGCTCGTAATTGCTGTTGCGCTAGTTCTCATGAGTGTGAGCGGCACATACATCTTGTTGCACGACTCAACCATTCCTGCGGCTGCTGCGCCTGCGTCTGCGGGGGACGTGATCCTTGAAGAGCGGCGGCAGCGGTGGGAAGAGGTTGCCAAAACGCTTAAAGACGATGAGCAGACGCTCTTCAAAGCGATTATCGACGAGGGAATCGTTCACCAGAGCGAACTGGTCGAAAAGACCGGCCTTCCGAAATCCAACGTCAGCAGAGCGCTCTACGGGCTAGAAAGCAGGGGCCTTATCGAGCGTAGGCGGCGCGGGATGGGAAATGTGGTATTGCTTAAGTAACAGCTCCGTCAGTTAACAGCTTCTTTTTTTTGACGGTCGGTAGCTGTCCCTCGCTGCGCGGTTTTCTGCACTAAGTGGTGCCGACTGCGGGTAGAAACGTTGTCAATAGTTCCCTTTCCCAAAAACTCACAACTGGAAGGTAGCTCAACCGCCCGACGTTGCGATCGTAGCTCAGTTTTGAGCGTAAGAGTGTGCATTCACAGCACGTCTTGTCATAATCTTACGCCGTCTCCCGCTATGGTGACCTATTCTTCGTATGCCAGAATCGAGGGAAAAACATTGGGACGGCGCTCTTGTATACTAGATAAAGCTCGCCAAAAATCCTCTCTAAATCGCTTTCTTCGCTTCTGGCGATCCAATAGAGAACGAAAACGCTCGCAAAGGCCCAGATGAATGCAAGCACGCCCCGCGAGAGCACGGCGACTCCAACGATCATTAAGATGAATCCGAGGTATATGGGATTCCTTGTTTTGGCTTAAACACCGGAGGTTACGAGGCCCTTGATGTGATATGTGGAGGGGATCTCCTTAAACGCTAAGATGCGCATCGCTACCCCGACGAGCAGCAGCGCTCCACCAGTCACTTCTAGAGCGAGCGATGGCGGAACGAGGAGACCACAGCGGACGCTTAACACGATACTTGCCCAGCCGAATGCAAGCAGCGCGATTCCAGTAACTAGTTGCCTGCTCGGCGGAGAGGGCGTTTTTCTCATCGTTCAGCCCGGGACTGAGCTATCTTTGTGCGCAGTTGCTCAACCGGTGTTCGGTTCACGTGCGAGCTTGGACTGCGGAGCGGCGACTATTCTTTACAGCAGTTTTTCACGTTGTTCCCTCTGAGCAGGGAATGCATACTGCTTCGCCGTTTTCCAGCTGCACTCTGTGTTCTGAAACCGGCTCTCCGCACTTGTGACACGTTACCGACCGAAATATCCGGGCCTTTCTCGGAACATCGGCGATTTCGATATGCGTGACGTCAAACAAATCTTCCTCTGGCATTTTCATGAGCGTTTCAGCGATTCTGTCTGCGCGTTTCCTGAATTCCTGCTCTTCTTGCCGCGAGGCAGATCCGGAACTCACCTTTGCCTGCAGGTGGCTCCACGCTGGATCCACGTGCTCGAGATCCACTGAACTCATCAACGCGATTCGTACCGCGTCACCGGTGTCCCTGTTTATGAACGTATATACGTGCTTTCCGTAATCTCGAAACACAAGATTACCTTTTCCGAATGTGCAACCAGTTACAACCTGTACGGCGTCGACGCTACAGCTGTCGTTTTCAACTATAGCTACTAATTCCTCGTCGACTGACTTATCAGAGGAAAGCTCCCGCGTTGCTATCTTTGCAGCACGGTATCCGATTGCTGTTCCAGGACAAACGTGCCCGTGGAACGTCGTGACGTCCGGAAAAGAGGTCTGCTTTGCGGTTCCCATCTTAATCACCTGTCCGTCGCAAAACCACGATTGACATGACATGTTCTGCCGTCAGTATTCATAAATTCGCGCCAAGGTTTTTGTTGCGAAATGCTTCCAGAAAGCTCATATCCGCTTCGCGCTAACCAACCTACGTGACGATACACTAGCCCGCTTGCGCGTCAGAGACCGATGAAAAGCTGGTTAGGACGAGCTTGAGCAGCGTGTCGGGCTGTAATGCTCAATATGGTCTGTGCCAGGCGTTTACCGCAGAAGCGCTCAAAAAAGAAACAATCTTATGGATCGGAAGCGCACGAATTGAGACAGAGAAGGTGGAACTCTAAGCATGAATGAAGCCGACGTAAGCTCGATAGCATACTGTGGCCTTCATTGCGGCGACTGTCCAAATCACTCGGGAGAGATTGCTGATTTGGCGCGCGATTTGCGTAAGAAGCTGCGCGAGTATCATTTTGAGCGGGTGGCTCCAGGGCTTGCCACGTTCTTCAAGCCATTCGCCAACTATGAGCCCTGTTACGAGACTCTTGGGGCGATGGTGAAGCTTCGGTGTAAACGCGGGTGTCGCGACAATGGTGGGCCACCGCAGTGCAAGATCAGGAATTGTTGCAGGAAGCACGACTTTCAGGGATGCTGGCAATGCGCTGATTTTGAGACCTGCGAGAAGCTCAGTTTCCTCACGCCGACGCACGGAGACGCCCACACGAAGAACCTCAGGACGATAAGCAAGCGAGGGGTTGATGCGTTCCTCAGGGGGACGAGATATTGGTGAGTGTTGACGCGCTCGGCGATCTTAGTGTCTCAAGTAATCACGACGGAGTACTTTATGTGCGTTCGCGCGCATACAAATCGATTAGAGTGTTCCTTTTCTGAGTTCAAAGCCCACACTTTTGAGGCGGGAACCGAGTCGTTTGGAAGGGGGGAGAGGTTGTTGTTCGGCAGTTGTCCTGGGACGTCGCACTTACGAACGCCCACCCTGACGATCAAGAAGTGCCCGCGGTGCGGCGAAGACGTGGAGATTTTCTCATCAGACGTTAAGGTCGAGTGCGGTAAGTGTGGGCTCACGGTGTTTAACGACATGAACCTGTGCATTCACTGGTGCGCCTACGCAAAAGAGTGCGTTGGCCCTGAACTCTACGAGCAGTTAACCAAGGGCGATAAGGAGCAAAAAAAGTCACTCTAGCGTTTGAGGCTGCAGAAGGGCAGCCTACGGCGATTTTTCAGGGGTGAAACCTTATATCTACGAACGCTAACGTGGGTTGACGAAGCGACCGTCGACCACTTACCGTATGGTTTGCTGGGGATCAAGAAGTGAACGGACGCAGCGATGCACTACCTGAGCGCTGGGAAATAGTATTTGGCTTTCTCCGCGCTTTTTCTGATGTCGCGGTGCTCACGGATGCGGAAGGCATCATCCTCGCCGTCAACGACGCAGCTGTCGAGCGGTTCAGCATTAGCGCTCGCACACTCGTCGGCACCCCCTCATACGATGTTCTTCCTGCCGAGGCAGCGCAGACGCACCAGAGATGGATGGCAGAGGTCATCGCCTCAGGTGCTCCGATGCACGTCGAAGAATCGTGCGAAGGGCGACGTTCTCGAATATCCCTCTATCCTCTTGCGAAAATGAACGGCTCAGTTACACGCGTGCTCATGCTTGACCAGGCCGTGACGGAAGAGCGTGACGTCATTGACGAACAACAGCGTCTTGCTGTGCTTGACTCGGCAACCGAAGCGATCATCATTTTTGATCTCGACGGGCACATAAAGTACTGGAATAAGGGTGCCGAACAGCAGTATGGGTGGAAGCAGGACGACGTGCGCGGGGTACTAATCCATACGTTGCTCCACACTGTCTTTCCATCCCCACTTGCGGACATCACGGGCCACCTCTTGCGTGCGGGAAGGTGGGAGGGGGAGGTACAACATACCACTCGCGCCGGTATCACCATTACGGTCATGAGCCACTGGACGTTGCAGTACGGTGCACGCAATGTGCCGGTGGCAATCCTCGAGACGGCGCGGGACATCACCGAGCGGAAGCAGGCTGAAGAGAAGCTCCGTGCCACCTCGCTCTACGCAAGAAGCCTTATCGAAGCAAGTCTCGATCCTCTCGTCACCATCAATGCTGACGGAAAGATTACGGATGTCAACAAAGCCACTGAGGGGGTGACTGGCCTTTCCCGCGAAGAGCTGATTGAAAGCGACTTCAGCAACTATTTCACTAAGCCGGAAAAAGCAAAAGCAGGCTACCGACAGGTCTTCACTGACGGTTTCGTCAGAGATTACCCCCTCGCCATTCGACACAAATCGGGCAGAATCACGGATGTGTTGTACAACGCGACACTGTTCAAGAATGAACGGAACGAGATTCAAGGAGTTTTTGCAGCTGCGCGGGACATCACCGAGCGGAAGCAGGCTGAAGAGAAGCTCCGTGCCACCTCGCTCTACGCAAGAAGCCTTATCGAAGCAAGTCTCGATCCTCTCGTCACCATCAATGCTGACGGAAAGATTACGGATGTCAACAAAGCCACTGAGGGGGTGACTGGCCTTTCCCGCGAAGAGCTGATTGAAAGCGACTTCAGCAACTATTTCACTAAGCCGGAAAAAGCAAAAGCAGGCTACCGACAGGTCTTCACTGACGGTTTCGTCAGAGATTACCCCCTCGCCATTCGACACAAATCGGGCAGAATCACGGATGTGTTGTACAACGCGACACTGTTCAAGAATGAACGGAACGAGATTCAAGGAGTTTTTGCAGCTGCGCGGGACATCACCGAGCGGAAGCAGGCCCAGCGCCAGCTGCAAGAGCACGCGCAGCGCACTTCGGTGCTCAACGAGGTTATCCACGTCATCAACGAAGCTAGCGACCTTCCTACATTGTTTGGAGAGGCCCTAGCTGCGACGATTGAGCGGCTAGGGTTTGCTGCAGGATTCATTGCCACAGAAAACGAAGCTGGGCAGATGCAAGTGCGCTATGCACATAACTTACCCTCAGCCTTCGTTGAATCCTTCGATCAGATCGATATCGACGCCAACCCCTACGTGCGAGCCGTGTTTCGGAAAGGGGAACCCGTGATCGTCGAGGAACTCTCTGCTGACACGCTTGCTGCCAGCCACGGATTGCACGGAGCCGCCGTCTCCGTTCCTGTCTTCACCGAAGGTGCCCTCATTGGACAATTCACGATATATGCGATGCGCCCTCACTCGTTTACGCGAGAGGAGCGAATTCTCCTTCTCACGATCGGAACTGAATTCGGCACGGCGTTGTCGAAGCTTGAGGCACAGGCAGCCGCTCACCACTACGCCGAGGAACTCGCGCAATATTCCGCACATCTTGAGGAGCTTGTAGAGAAACGCACTGCGCAGCTCAGGGACGTCGAGCGCCTCGCCGGCATCGGAGAGACTGCCGCTATGATCGGTCACGATCTCCGCAATCCCTTGCAAGGTCTGCAGTACATTGTCGATCTGCAGAGGCTCCGCTTCGAACGCATGTCTCCCGCCGAGCGCAGCCGCGACGAGTGGCAAAAAGAACAAGCGCTCTTTGCTAAGATCAGCGACCAGATTTTCTACATGGACAAGATTGTGGGTGACCTCCAAGACTACGCCCGTCCGATCGTCCCTGAGCGCGAAGAGATCGTTGTCGAGAAGCTGATCGAAGACGTTGTTCAATCGCTGCCGCACACGGATGGTGTGCGCATTGCGACGGAGGTTCCAGACCTGCAATTGATGGCGGACCCCCACCTTATGCATCGCGTGTTAGCAAACCTAATCCTCAACGCCGTGCAGGCGATGCCGGACGGCGGAACGGTCACCGTTAGCGCATCTACAAACGATGGCTCGGTGGCGATAAGCGTGCACGATACCGGCATCGGCATTCCGAACGACGCTCAAGAAAAGCTCTTTAAACCGCTCTTTACCGGCAAGGCGAAGGGAACGGGACTTGGTTTGGCAGTGGTGAAGCGGATCGTCGAGGCGCACGTTGGGCAAATAACTGTTGAGAGTCAAGTAGGAAAAGGATCGACGTTTACCGTAAATTTACCCAGCGAAGAGGAATTGAAAGTCGAACGCGACTCGTCGTACAGAAGTTAACGTGTCTGGAGCTGCTGAAGCTGCCACGCCCCCTTTTTCTTTTGTTTTGGTCTACCTAAAGCGAACTTTCTTGGTGGAAGGTTCTTATTCATGCCGCGGAAACCCATTCTGAAAAGGAGATGCGTCGTGGAGTTGTTAGCGATACTCCGTGTTTTGGAGTGCGTCGCGGGCGCTGAAGACGGTGGGTCTCATGGGAGTTAGGGCCACAAATGCAGCGGATGATGACATCCGGCGCCGCCAAAGAGGGGATAGACGTGGGCGAGCACCTCGCAGAGAACAATCAAAAAGAGCGCCGAGATCAGTTTTTCTGCCAGCTTGCACGTCGTCATCTTGACACCGGTGAAAGCGACAAAGACGGCTGGGTGGTCGTTCTCGAAGCAACGGCAACGTCAGCAGGTTACAATGAACGTGAAATGCAAGGCTTTCTTGAGCGCCTCGTAGACGACGGGTGGATCGAAGTGAAGGATGCTGTTCGGGCCGGTGAAATCCATGCACGATTGACGCCCGCAGGCAGAGCGCGTGCGCAAGTGATCTGCAAGGAAGCGTTGTTTGCTCGATAGCGGTTGGCCTACAGTCTTCGTGCGTAGAATGGCTGGGACCTAATGGTGGGGAGAGACCGAGAAATAGCGGTTGCGCATGCCAGTCGAAGGCGAGCCACATCCAACATCGGGCGTCACTTGTTCGCTGACTCTCTCGGGTTTTCGCTAGGCGGTTTTAGTGACGTGCTCACGTGTGTCGTATCTGACGGCATGACGACGGCGAGAGTCCATACGCTTCCCACCAGCTAATTAAGTAATGAATGCGCACGAACGAGCGGTGATATTACGATGGACTTCGACGAATGCATCCGGTTTGCAACGGAGCACTCCATATGTGCGGTTGCGACCGTCGACGACGACCAGCCGCGGGTTCGCATGTTGGGAATGTGGTTTGCGGCCAACGAAGGCTTCTATTTCTCCACCGCCAAGGTGAAAGCGATGTGTCGGCAGCTGACGGCAAACCACAAGGTTGAGCTGTGTTTCTACGCTCCACCGGGACGCCCGCCCCGCGAGGGAGGAACAATGGACATAGGGAAAGTGATGCGGGCGTCAGGCGTGGTCGCGTTCCTTGATGACCCGAAGCTCAAAGAGCGTCTTCTTGAGGAGCGGCCGTTCTTGCGTCCCACTGTTGAGAACATCGCCATATTCCGCGTTGAGAAAGGCGATGCGTGGTTCTGGACCTTTTCCGACAGCGGGCGCGAGTCTGCAATTGAACGGATCTCATTTTAGGTGAGCACAGGTGGAAGCGAAACCAGAGATCGAACGGAGAGCGATATGACAACTCAAGAACTTACCACCAAAGACGCGATCGAGCAAAGGCACAGCATTCGGAAATTTAAAAACGACCGTATCCCCGAAGAGGATATTTTGGCGCTTATAGGCGCTGCTAGATTGGCGCCCTCAGCCTCCAATGCGCAACCGTGGCGGTTCAAGATTGTTTCCGACGACGAGACCAAGGTCAAACTGGTAGAAGCAGCGTATCACCAGTCATTTGTGGGGCAGGCTCCGGTGGTGCTGGTATGCTGCGCCGACCTCCACGGCTACTTCGAAGGCATCGCCGCGAGAAGTCAGGATTTTGGAAAGGAAGGCGCCCTTGAGGAGAGCATGGTGCGCGTTCTTCGTGAGAGGGCCGAACAACTGAAAACGATGAACTTCCAAGATCTGGCTCCTGGTATCGCGTTCAGCGTTGCCATCGCGATTGAACATATTGTGTTGCGGGCCTTGGATTTTGGCTTGGGGAGTTGCTGGGTGAGAATGATCGACGAACAAAAGATCAAGGACATTTTTGGCTGGAGTAACGCAATGCACGTCGTTGCACTGCTGCCACTCGGCTACCCTGATGAGGCCCCTGCTCCACGAAAGCGGCGCACTGTAGAGGAGATCCTGCTGGACTGAAATAGTGGCTAGGGCATACGCAAGTTTGGCTAAAAGACAGATCAGCGCAAGCTGGGGCTTTCAAGGTCTCTTCGGTCGTTTTTCAAATCGTATTTGGTCGAGAAGACTTTTGAGCTCGGCCGTTGATTCGTTTAAGCTCTTTTCTAACTTCTTCACGCGTTCCTTTAAGTCATTTATTTCGTTTTCGTAGTCCGTTTTTGCAAGCCGCCATTTCTTCGTGATGATCCCGTGTGAGACGAGACAGCATTAATGCATTAGAATGGCTCGTACGCCTCTCCGTACTCGCGCTGCTGATGCGATCGCACCCGTATCTTCCTTACGATCTGTCGCAGTTGCTGCCGGCGCTGTCAGGAAGCCACACATCGTGTACGCGGTCCTGTAGGTACTGACACGCTTTCCAACTGCGAACACTTTCGTAGCAGTTTTTCAGCCGCCATATCGGCGTAGTCGTTCTTGTAGTCTACGAGTTCGAGTATGAGCTCGTCGACTTCCGCGTGCTCGTTGTTCACATTTGAAAAGGGACGTGAACCCGGATACCCATTGGCTGAGAGCGGCGCGGAAGTGGTCTTGTGATCATCGCTCATACTTCCGGCCTACCCACGCTTGTGTGACGCAAAAGTTCTGTCACCCGTTCCCTCACAAACGTTTTGTCACGCTTTCCCACACAATCACTGCTTCACGCGGCCTTATGAAACCACTCCGTGTAGTTTGGATCGGAGATGAACGTTATGGCAACGAACATAACAAGCATAAAAAACGGCGCCTGTCTGTACGGGCTTCGCTTCGGCTGTGAGAACACAACCAACGATCCGAACTGCAACAAGTGTGCAGAGCGCCTCGCTAACGCCGTGAACAGCGTGCTTCGGCCAAGCGCACAAAATAGCTAGACGAAAACGTGCTGCAAAGCTCGCTGCGACTTTTTTTGATTAACTGGTTCAGCAAGTTGTGGTTAAGCTATTTTGCGGGCCGACGCAGTCACAGCGCTTCGACGCTGTTTTAGGGCGTTTCTGCCAATATACGTTCAATTGCTGACTTATGGCACTACCAAAAAACGGGCCACGAACTGTGAGGGTGCGTAGGTGCTATCTCCTAGGTAGTCGATTTTCAGTGTGTGCCATCCAACCGCTAACTTTGCCGTGTCGTTGGGGTAGAGGTAGAGCCCTCCCGCCCCACCAGGCATTCCAGCGGGACAACCTTGCCAATATAGGGGTTGTGGCTTTGTGATATCCCACGTGCCGCCTGCCGCTTGGTTATCGATGTAGTAGTTCGCCAAGCCACACGGGTGTTTGCCATCCGCGCCGTTGATCACGTAGCGGACTTGCTCAGAGCCCCCCTGCTTGAGCGTCACGTGATACGTCGGATAATCAAGCCAAAACGCGGGCTGGCCCATATATCCCTCCCAAACGCTGAGGGTTGTGGCGACCCGAGTCCCGGTCGGGGTAGAGGGGGGTGTGGGCGTCACAATCGGAGATGGTGTGATCGGAATTATTGTCGGTTGGCTGTTAGTGGGCGATGGCGTGGCGCTGGCGGTAGCTGTTCCTGTTTGTGTCGACGGGGTTGGGCTTGCAGGGTTTGCGAAAGTGCAGCCGGCCACGACGCTGACGACGCTCACGAGCGCCAGCACGATGCACATTATCGCGATTTTTTTTATCATGCGGTTGGCCTCTTAGCTCGTTCGCGCTCCAAAAAAGCAAAGACAGAGACATGAAAAGAAGTGCTGCCGCTTAAGCATTTTCCTTTGCTCTCGGATTGCCCTTAGACGCCACGTTTGGAGACAAGGATATTCGCGTTCTAGGCTGCCTCACGAGCTACTGAATTCGGCGCACATCTGCTGTAGCCAAACCGTCGTCAGAGTGTCACGGGGGAGCTGGCAAGTATTCATACGCACCGATCCAGACGTATTGATCAGTCTGCACAATCATATTACCTGGAGTTCCTAGCGACGATCCTGTATCATAAATGGCATAAACAGTCGTTGCGTTCCCTTTTGCCCGCTGATTCGCTTCTGGACTAAGCTTACTCGGATACGAGGTCGCTACCAACCGATAACCAGCGTTGTTATTATTAACGTATGTTGTCGCCGCGTCAGGAGAACCGAACCGGATCAGCGTGACGTTTTCACTATAGGTGAGGTTTACCGCGCTGTTGGTAGACGACGGGTACGTCCACGCATCTTGTATCTGTGCAGACGTTGCGTTTATCGACGTGACGCGCCATGCAGTCAAATTATTTGGATGTTCGGCATTCAGCGTAGCGTTGTACGCCTCGATGTATTGCGCAAGCTGCTGGTCTGGCGGCGTCACTGGCGTTGTGGTTGACTTGACGCAACCGGCCATGGATAGGGATGCGACGATAAGGAGCGCAATGACCGCTGCCTCTTTTTTTGTCATCCGTTTCGCCTTCTTAAACGTCGGGTGCTTTCAAAAGAACCAATCAAATGTGTTGCATGGGTGAGAAGAAACTTAAGCCTTTCTAAGCCGGCGTCCAATCACCGCAAACAAAACAGCAAGGGGCTTTCGCCGTCGATTGGAGGGGGTTGAATACCGATTGTGGGTTTGCGCGACCACTACGCCTTAGGCTCCTTTTTAGTTATTGTAGCTCTTGGCTGGCGCAAACAAGGAAGAATGGGACAGCCGTGGTTGGACCCAACCGTTTGGCACCGACGAAAAATGCTCTGTCTTATTGAAGTGGGCGGCGTCGGTCGGCACCCCATTGATGTTCTTTCCTAGCCTACGGGGCTACCGAAAAGCTTATCAAATTCTTGACAGTTATATTGCGAAAGGGTCCGAGGAAAAGAGCCCAATCCAGTTTTTCAGCTCGTTCAGGCACGATTAGCAAGCAAAAAGCTCTTTAAAACCAGCTCAGAGGGCAGATAGGACAGTATGACCGATGCCATCGTAACAGAGAACCTAAGCAAACAGTTTGGCCAGTTTGAGGCACTGAAAGACCTGAACTTGACAATAGAGCCAGGCGTCTGTGTGGGATACCTTGGCCCCAACGGCGCCGGCAAGACCACCACAATCAAGATTTTAACTAGCCTTCTTCGACCGACTGGTGGCAACGCGTTCCTCAACGGAATCGACGTCGTACGCAACCCTAAAGAAGCGCTTGCAAGCGTTGGAGCTGTTGTTGAGACGCCCCAGCTTTATCCGCAGCTCACCCCTCTAGAGATTCTATCGTACGTGGGGCAGTTACGCGGCTTGGACAGCGATGTGATTCGAGAGCGCTCGGTCACAGTGCTCGACGAAGTAAAGATGTCGGACTCAGCCCACAAGCGAACGAAGGACTTCTCGACCGGCATGAAGCAACGAGTTGCGATTGCTGCGGCGATTCTGCACGATCCATCCATTCTGATATTCGATGAGCCAACTATCGGACTTGACCCGCGCGGCATGATAGAAGTCAGGGAGCTCATTATGCAGCTTAAAGAGAGAGATTTTACTATTTTCATGAGCTCTCACCTCCTTTACGAAGTGCAGGAAGTGTGCGATAAGGTCGCGATCGTTGACAAGGGGGCACTCCTTGTCTATGATACCGTCGCCAACCTGTCGAACGCAGGCGAGGGCGGCGTTGCGCTCACCGCCGTTGAGCCCATAACCGCGGAACAATGTGCCGCCGTGCAAGCTCTGCCTAACGTAAGATCGGTAAAACGAGTCGCCACGTCAGAGCTCCTTATAACTGTTGAGGGCGGATTGCCCGAGCAGTCGGATTTGCTTGACCACGTAAAGAGTATCGGCATACGCGTGGCGTTCTACAGACCTGTACGGTCTGCTATTGAAGATGTTTATTTGAGGCTTGTGCCACAGGAGGAGTCATAGTGCCGCCAAGTGACCTCAGGCAGGTGGCGGTTGTGACAAAATACGAGCTCCTCAAGTACTTGCGCAGCAAGAGGCTGCTCATCATAGGTGCTCTGCTTGCCATAATACTTATCCTTAACTTAGTGTTGCCTCCCACCATAGGATCCGGATACGACCCCGATCCGATGACATTTACGTCGGGGATGCTTGCCGAAATCGGAATCCTTATAGTGCTCTGTGCGACGTTCTTCGGGGCAGACGCAATCGTGTCTGAATTTGAGCAAAAAACAGGCCTTCTGCTTTTCCCGAACGCGGTGAAAAGGCACGTGCTCGTGCTTGGTAAGTTCATCGCAAGCGCAATGATATCGGTCGGGGCAGTCGCGCTTTACTACGCTGTTACCGTAATCGCGGTGGTTGCGATTGATGGAAGCATTGCGGCAAACACTAGCCTCTCATTCTTGTATGCCTTAGCCTATGTGTTCGGGATACTGGCGATCGCGTACCTCTTCAGCGCCATTTTCAGAAGCTCAGTGTATTCGATCGTGCTCACGTTTTTTACGTTTTTTTTGATACTGCCTATAATTGACAGTTTGGGAGCCAGCATTGCGCACTTTAAGCCGTGGTTTACACTTACCTTTGCATCGGGCATTGTTCTCGACATCTTGCAGCAGCCCTACCCTGTGGATGTCGTGCGCACGGTAGAGCGGACGTTTCGCAACACTACGAGAACTCTTACTGTCGCGCAGTACTACCCTTCGGTGGCGCAGGCGCTTGCGGTGATTTTCGTGTACTTCATAATTGGTCTCATTTTAGCGTTGTACATAACGAAGCGACGGGAGATGTGAACACGAGAACACCTGAGACTCAGCTAGACTTGTCGCTTCCCAGACGTCCGGGTAGCCACTGATCCCCCGTCGCATCGCCTGTCGTTGCGAGTCGGGCGTTCCCCGCCCTGTTCATAGTTGTTGGCACAATGGTTTTTTTTGAGCAGACGCCTCGCCCTTAGCCATGTGATTAATGATCTCTTAAGCCGCTGTGTCTACAAACGTGTCGCGATTCGCAATTTCACGTTTCTCATCAAGAAAAAATGAAAGGAACATGACCCGCGAAGTTAGCGCTATCCGTGGGGCTAGCGTTGGCGTCGCGGCGTTACCAGTCGCAACAAATATCCCAGAAAGACCCGCTGCGTCCGCGCAACTCGCTCAAGTACAGCCTCTGTGGAATAAAACGTCGCTTTAACGACCTCCACCTCGCTCCGTGGTGAATAGAACGCGTAAATAGGGATCCCGATTGCAATTGTTATGAGTCCATAAATGACCGTTGTTATGCCGCTTTCGAAGATCAAAAGCGCCGACAAGAGTATGCCGGCGACAGGGAGAATCGGCCCGGTGATCTTTTCAATGACCGTGCGGTCCGCTTTAATCCGTCCGCGCTCTCGTAGTGCAAGAACAACGGCACTGGTGACGAGATACACGAACGCAAGGTTGAAGGTCGAAAAGAGGATGAGCTGAGTTAAGCCCCCGAACAGCGAGAGGCCCAACGCAAGGACGCCTTGGGCGATGAGACTCTTATGCGGGGTGCCGTATCGTGCGTGGATGTCGCCAAAGAAACGTGGAAAGAGACCGTCGAGTGAGATAGCATAGGAAAGTCGAGAGGTCGACAACGTGCCCGACTCATCGGACCCGGAAACCGATATCAGCGCGCCAACGCCAAGTATAAGGCCGCCGACCACTGCCAGCGTAGGCGTAAGCGAAAACACCACGCTGCCAGCGGTGGCAAGGGGTGCGGGATCGAACTGGAGCGACGTCCAGTTAATGACGCCGATGATGACAAAGTTCGTCAACAGGTAGAACAGCGTCACTATGGTCATTCCAATGATGATGGCCTTGGGTATCGTCCGGGTCGGATTTTCAATCTCATTCGACGGAATAACGGCAAGTTCAAACCCGGCGTATGCCCAGAAGATCAAAACGAGCGCCTGTCCAAAGTGGTCGAAGCCAAGCGGGGCAAAGGGCACGAAGTTCGCATAGGTTGCCGCGGGATTAAATGCCATGTAGATCACCCCCGCGACGATCAACAGCAGAAGAGGGCTTAGCTTCGCAATTGTGAGAACGTCGTTGGCGCGTCCTGCCATCTTCGTCCCGCGTACGTTGACATAGGTGATCGCAGCGATGAAGAGCACCTTAATCACCACGCCCTCCACGGTGGTGAGGCCGGGAAAGAAAAACGTGAAGTACCGCACGAAGGCGACGGGAAAAACAGCGAGCGCCGCCACTTCGGCGACCCAGAGCGGCCAGCCGACGATAAACCCCGCGAAATCCCCCCACACCTCCCGTGTGTACGCGTAAGCGCCGCCGACCCGTGGCACGAGCGTTGCGCATTCGGCAAAGTTAAGCGCGATGATAATGGCGATCAGTCCGGCTGCCACCCACGCGACGAGGCTTGCAGGTCCTAGATATTGGCTACCTAAGGAGGCGACGACGTAGATGTCGGCGCCGACGATTGCCCCGACGAGCAAATTCGTGACGTCAAAGAGGCTAAGTTTTTTCAACGATGCGCTGGGCTGCATGCGATTAGTCTAACAAGCGGGCGCTCAATAGTCCGAACCACCAAGGATCGCATCGGCAACGAAAGCGAGCAGATGTGTGACCCATCCTGTTAGTGATTTGCTATCGGTCTATCGCCCGTGCCACCGAACGTTGCAGTCGCCACTTTTTCGCTCTTCAATAAGTCCGCTTGCGGTCTCTATTTGCGAATCCTCTCTGCTGTCCGTATGTGTGATCGCATATATGCCTTTCTCCTAGCTCAGACTAAACAGCTACAAGCCGATGGCTGCGTTGGCAACGGTCTTACTGCGCCTTATGCGTTCGGTAGGCGTCGTGGCAATCCGGTACACCTCATTACACGTGCATCGCTCTGCTAAAAGTTCCCAATTAGCGGACGCCGATTTGCCGTCGGCGTTCAAGTGATCGTGTCGTCATAGGAGCGTGAGTAGGTCACTCAGCAACTCTATGGCGCGCTGGTAAATGGCGGATCGCGATCGTCTCGGATACGACACACCGTGTGCATCCCTAATTGCGCTGCGGTCTCTAGATTCCGCGGCTGGTCGTCCACAAAAACGCACCAGCGGGGTGCAGCATTGAGTGACCGCAGAAGGACTTGATATAGGCGACGGTCAGGCTTCCTAAAGCCGTGATCACCGCTGATAACGACTGACGCGAAGAGTCGGTCGAGAGCGAAGCGCCTTCTAAGATAGGCAGACCACTCGCTCACGTCGTTCGACAGCATAGCAAGCAGATAACGCTCCTTCAGCTGTTCAGCGACGGCGAAAAAGTCAGGATCTCGCTTCAGTTGCGTGTCGAGGTACTCTCGTTCGCTGGCGGGCGCACACCCAACCCGCGCCCAGAACTCTTGAGACGATATCCGTCCAAGACTCGCTGGCAAGTACAGCTGTCGAATCGCCTCCGGGTTTGTGCAGCCGCACTCACGAGCGACAAATGGAATTAGCAGATTGCTGACGTCGTCGCCTTCCACGAAGGTGACGCCCATCGCATCGAAAACCACGACATCGATGTTCGTGAAGTACATTGCGTGCTCGGAGATATACAGGGAACGCATCGTACTTGTGTTTCACGGCGTTAGCGGCTAGCAACTGAAACGGTCCCTCTTGGAGAGCGCGCAGCGCTACAGGGCACATTGGCTAATTATTCCTTTGTATCACGCGGGCCGTGTCTGCTGGTCATTTGAAGCGCCTTTAGCTCGTTCGATATTTGCCCTGCGGGACCGTCCCAAAGCAAGGATTTGCGCAGATGAAATGACACAGCACAGAGCTGCTGCGACAAAAAGCACCGTGTTGAGGGGCGCTGGGCAGAGGATTCCTGCAATGAGGAGCGCTAGCCGCTCAGGCCTCCCAAACGTAGTGGAGACAATGCCCCTTCCGTGCGTCCGACCATATACCCGCGCGAACAAGAGCATGAAAGCGCCCCCAATAACGAAAAAAGCAGAGGGAGGCACACCTGCGCCAAGCACGACGCCGGCGACAAAGAAAAGCTCTGAGAGCCGATCAGATATGCCGTCAAAGTACAGTCCGAATTCTGTTGCACGGTTTGCACCCCTCGCAACGGAGCCGTCCAGCACGTCGCAGAAGGCAGCGACGGCGAAAAGCGTGATTCCCGTGTAGAGATGACCACGGAGCGCCGCGAGCCCGGACGAGAACGCAAGACACAGTCCAAGCGCAGTGATCTGATTCGGGGTTACGCCTGCGCGGTCTAGCCGCGTTGCCACCGACATAAGAACTGTGTCTTTGTGTGGCTTATAGCGGTACAAAAGGCTCATGCTATCGTGCGTGTCAATCCGCTTGTCGATCCACCGTGCCGTCCTTATGAGGACTTATCACTGAGGTGATTCCCGTTTTGCTATCAGCACATATAAACACTGCATATAGATATTTAAACCGGACATGGACTTTTTTGAAATAGGCCCCCGAATGCAAGGCATTCTGAGCAACTAATTGGTTTTGTTCGATGCGCACGCTGCGATATGTCGTCCGGTTACTCACAGCCATCCTTAGATCGCCCGCGATAAATGTGCACAATCGTGCAACGGGGATTTGCCAAAGCAGGATAGCTGCTATAAGCAAGCTCGTCGTGCCCTTGAAGACGGACAAACGCGAAGCTATATGTCAGAGCCCGACATTCGTACCCTCAGTGGAGATTCGAAGATGCGAAAACACTTTTTCGTGATAATCGTGGCCCTGCTGCTTACTGTCACGGTCTGCGTCGCGGGATGCACCAGTAATAACACTTCACCTACCCCAAGCGCTTCAGCGACGCGAAGCGCGACGTTCGTCCCTAAAAACATCTCGGGATACCGCAACTACACTAACAGCTCTGCCGGCATCACGATCCAGTATCCCCCCTCATGGCAACACGCAGAACCAGGGGGTGGAAGCTACGCACCAATTGCCTATTTTAACGTGAGCGGCGTCGACACGTCATTTACCATCGTGTCTGAGAGTTTTTCAGGACAGAGCATGACGCTGGATGGGTTTTCGCAGGGTCTCATAACGGCACTGCAGCAAAACGCGACTAACTTTACGTACACTTTAAGCAACACGGCGCTCGCTGGTTATCCTGCGCAGAAAATCGCCTTTACTCTCGTTAGCGGAGGCATTACCAGACAAGGCATCATCGAGCTGACACTAGTCAACGACACCGGTTACGCATTGACTTACGAGGCGGCACAAGACGTTTACCCCACTTACGTCGGGATTGCACAGAACATGATGCAGTCGTTTAATATTACTGGGTGAACGACAACGCCCCAGGCGCTGCGTATTCGGACCGCCTCGAACTATGTGGCACCGATGGTCCGCTGCGTCGGCCTCAGAGGAGGGGGGTATTGGGAAGAGGGAAACATAAGAAGGGTAACTCTTATGGCTTCTTACTTGGCAGCTTCTGGATGCGGTAAAACAGAAGTTCTGGAATATATTTAAAATCATGTTGCTGACTGGGTAAGAGTTCCGGAAGATCTGGATAGGAGAATCAAATATGGATACGATATGCACCCACCAGGTTTTGATAGGATATATACCAAGTATTTAGATTTCCCTTCTGTTGGACTGAATGACCTATGACGCCACATACCAGAAAGACCATAGGGGATAGGATAATCCCATCCTCATCAAGGGCGCCCACATATTCGATGGCAAGTCGCCAGAGCTTATTGAGGGCTCAGATGTACTGATTGAGAACAACAAGATCGCCAAGATCGCCAAGTCCTTCCCGGCGGACCGCGTCACGGTCATCGATGCTAAAGGCCGTACAATGACGCCGGGTTTCATCGCCGTGCATGAACACCTCGTCGGGCAAATGCCGTTCGGAGATATCTTCACCACCGATACCAGATACGCGGCGTATGTCGCGACCGAGACCGTGACACATATCTCATGAAAGGTTTCACGACTGTCCGCGATCCTACAGGCAATACGTTCTCGCTGAAGATGGCCATCGACCGAGGATATGTCGTCGGCCCCCGCATCTATCCTTCCGGCCCGATGATCTCCCAGACATCGGGGCATGCCGACCATCGGCATGATTCCGATGATTCAGCTCTCTTCGGTGGAACCTGGGACCCGATGGTGCGTAATGGCGACATGGTAGTCGTGGATGGGGTATCCGAGGTGCTGAAGGCTGCTCGGGAAAACCTGCGGAGGGGCGCGACACAGATCAAGATCGCGGTGGGAGGCGGCACCGGCTCTTACGCTGATCCTCTCGATGTGGCCGAGTTCACGCCAGAGGAGATCCGGGCCGCCGTGCAGGCTGCTCTGACTGGGACACCTATGTCCCGGCCCATGTCTATAACAACGATGGGGTTCGGCGGGCTGTCGACAATGGCGTGAAGAATATCGAGCATGCCAACTTGGCTGACGAGGAGACGCTCCGTCACATGAAAGATAAGGACGTCTGGCTCTCGCCCCAGGTCATTGTCTACACCTTCATCCCCAGAGGATACACCGAGAACCAGGTCAACAAGCATCGGCAGGCCTATGCCGGCATCGACAACATGTTCACGCTCGCGAAGAAGATCGGCTACACCAAGATCGCCTTCGGCTCGGATATCATCACCGACCCCGAAACGTTGGCGCGTATCAACGATGAATTCAAGTTTCGTACCAATTGGTTTACGCCGGCAGAGATCCTTCGTCAAGCGACCTCCAACGGGGCCGAGCTGCTCGCCATGTCGGGGCCCCGTAACCCCTATCCCGGCAAGCTCGGTGTAATCGAGGAAGGTGCCTATGCGGATCTGCTGCTCATCAACGGCAACCCGCTCGAGGACATTACGATCCTGACGGAGCCAGAAGAGACCCTTACGCTGATTATGAAGGACGGCAAGATCTACAAAAATACGCTTTGAACTGAAACCTATAAAAAAGGAACTAAATGGAAACATGATCGGGATTAAGGAGGAATAAAATGGTAAATAATGAACCAGGAAAAGAAACTAATCTAATAGCCGAAGACGGTAAGGGAAAACTCTACGAATCGAATGGATTCTTGATTCCTGTTCTAACAGGATCACCGAAGGAGATGGGTGCACAGTATGGCGCCCTGATGGTCGAGCACATGCAGAAGGCCTACGATGTGCTCATCGAACCCGGCAACAAGAAGGGAATGATCACCGACGCCGATGCCCGGAAGTGGACCGAGCGGGCGTACTCGAGCTGCTCGACCCGGAACCGGCTGTTCTATGACGGTGTCGTCGAGGGATCCGGATGGCCGCTCGACAAGGTGGGTATGCTCGATCAGTTGATGGAGTTCGGGATCTACCAGTCGAATATCCACTCATTTGCCGGTTGTACTTCGATCCTTTCCTGGGGTAGTCATTCCGCCGACGGAGGGATGTATATTGGCCGCAACATGGACTGGAGCCCTGCGTTCAACTCGTTTCCGACAGTCCTGACGGTGCGACGGCCGACAGACGGCTCCTACAAATATGCGACGGCCGGGTGGCCCGGAATATACTGCGCATTCACCGCACTGAACGAGCAGGGAGCGTATCTGGACGTGCATGACGGGACTAGCATGGGTGGTTCCGTCACCTACATAGAGCGACCTTCGAGCCTGAACGTCATATCCGATCTGCTGTGCGAGGCGGCCTCGTTCTCGGGGCTTGTTACTCGCCTCAACGGGCTCGCGACCAGCACCTCGACGATCCTGACGCTAGGAGACGAGACGACTGGCGGTGCCATGGAATGCTCCTCGCTGGCGGGAAACCGGCTCCGCAAGGCAGACGGCGATTCGCTCACTGTCGTGAACAGCTTTCTTGATCCTGACTGGGGACTGGGCAAACGCGAGACCGTGAGCAATTCCCTGCGGCGCTACGCCAACATGACCGCCCGCCTCGCCGAGAACCAAGGCAAGGTGAATGCGCAGATTGTCCGCAGCCTCATGGATTTGACCTTGTTCAACGCCGACGGCACGTTTGCGGAGAGGGGGGGAGCCACGAAGCCGACCAAGCAGGACGCCGACCTGACCAACTATCAGACCGTCGTCGACGTGAAGCGGCGTGAGATGTGGATGAAGGTACCGTCACCGACTGCCTTCGCGGACTGGACCCATTTCGATTTGAAGGAGCTATGGGGCTGATGTCCACTGAAATGTCCGATTAACGGAAAAATAAATATCTATACCCCAATTTAAGGAGATAAAATGATGAATAAAGAAACAAAAGCAAGCCCACAAAACGATATTCCAGGTTCAACACCTACTCTATCTGTCGCGGAATACAAAGCTATGATGGAAAAAGGTGTACCCCTGAAATTCTTCAAAGAAGCCAAGAAGTACTATTCTATTTTTCACTTTGAGGCAGCGGGGGACCATGCCCTCTATTACTCAAGTTTCATAAACGAGTTTATGCCAGCCTCCATTGTACCGGCCTCCGAGACCACTTTCGAGCTCCCAAGAGCGATTGATACTTCCCATGGGAATGCTACATTTGCGGACATAAAAGGAACCCAAACTGGATAAAACCATAGACGATTACGTGGACAAACTGTCTGAAATATTCGAGAGACAGGATATAAAATCGATTTCTCTTGTACATATGGAAGTCCCCCGCCGCTCAGGTATTGAGATGATCGTCCGAAGGGCACTGGAAAAAGCTCAAAAGAAAATAATAATTAAAGATTGTACAATTTCTATAAACGGGGAAATAATACATAGGAGTTGATTCAGTCGAGGCTGATCTACCTGGGCAGCCGGTTGGATTGCACGTCCTTTCGCTCGCGCTTGTAGGCCTTCATGCGGTGTCATAGTAGTGTGTCGTGATGTGCGTGACCGCGCGTGACTCAGAAGTCCTCCTCTTCTAAACCCGATCACGCAGTGGTTTCCTCAAGCTGTGTGCCTGAGCTGGACTAGTACTGAAGCGCGTACCAACACGCAAGCGCTGCTGCTAGCACAAGGTCATCGTATTCACCGTCGCGCCACGCCTCTTCCCATGGGCTGCCGGAACTGATGCTGACTCTCGTGGCGAAATCTCGCAGCTCATCTTTCAACAGCCCCCATAATGGCAGGTCGTTTGTGGCGCGGAGCCAACTTTTGTTGAGCAGTAGCTTTACTGAGCGTGCGAGGTCACGCTTCGGGACGCGATAAAACCCCCCCTCGTACGAAACGTCGTCCCCGCCGATCACCACGGGCATCGGCACGAGGCGTGCCGCGCGGAACGCGTCGATGGCGGACATGCCCACGCCCGTGGCGTCCACGACAAGGTAGTGTGGCGCGAACCGGCGTGCGCTGGCCGATCGTTTCGGGGTGAGCGCGCGGACCCGACCTATGATCGTGAGCCGGGGCGTGCCTGGAGGTAACCGCTCTATGTGGCGAACCCGCAGCTTCGTCGGTTGACCGAGTGCCTCGCCGCTGCCCGTGCGCAGTCCTCCGAGTGTCGCCCACGGGGCGTCGGGCGCCCCCCCGGTGAGCAGGCTCTCGCCGGTCTTCTCGATCGCGACGACAGCAGAAAAGTCATCGGCGCGGCCGAGATCACAGCCGATGAACACTCCGGCCAGACTGCGCGGTGAGTGTTGACGTGGTTCGTACCGCGCATACCGATTGGAGAGGTTACGGGCGTCCGAGTCGCTTATCACGATAATCGGTCGCGTGTATATCCCTCTTTGCCCTTAGTTCCTTCCCCGTTTTTCCCGTTCCGCTCCGTTCCTCGTGTCACTGTCGCTTCGAGGTGCGTTGAGCGCGTTGATGGAACCGCTTTTGCGGCACGTTATCCACTAGTAGACGCAGTTGCGCCTGTGTTTCGTGTGGTTTTCGCTGCTGGTGCGCTTGATGCGCGTACGGTGCAACGACTGGGACGCGTGAAAGGGAAGCGAGCATCCGGGCTTCAGAAAACGCGATCAAATCACAAAGTTTAAGCTGATTGACGAACCAGCGGTTTCGTGGTGTTGGTAGTGCGAGCAAGCGTGTCGAATCAAGTGTATGCCGAAACGGTTGACCTTGGCGCTGTGGCTGGACAGGAGCGCCTCCGTGAGCTATTGCAGCTGGCGGTCGATGAAGTCGCCCGAAGATATGAACACCGGTACCTGGAGCCGAGTCTCGTTTCGTTTGTGCTCGCGCGCATGGTGCACGAGGCTGATCCCGCGTTCTCTGAAGCGTTCGTGCGAGCTGAGTTCCTCAAGTTAGCCCTTGATTTCACTGAACAACTAGACCGAGCGACGCGCGGCAGGTTTTCGCTGAGCCACGTGTGGAAGACGTAACCGGCTCTGCTGTAGCAGTTACCACCACGTGAGAGCACGTAATGGCGTGCCTCTTTTTGTCAGGTCGCAGATTGAACGCGACGTCGCGCTGCCAAACGGACGCATGTGAGCGTTCGGAGGCTAGCCCTGAGTTTGCGCGCGGCGGCAGCAACGCGATCGGCACGTTTCATCCGTTCCTCGACGATGACGTCGCGATGCACGGAGTAGAGGCCGGAGGGGCGGGGCTAACGACCGCAAAGCATGCGGCGTCGTTGTGCGCAGGAGCGGGGGGTGTTCCACGGCATGTTGACGTACCTGCTTCAAGACGCTGCCGGGCAGGTTCAGCCGACGCACAGCATCTCAGCAGGGCTCGACTATCCCGGCGTTGGCCCACAGGCAACTTTTTTTTGGACTGCGACCGTCTCGAGAGATCGGCTGCCGACACGCCGTCATCCGAGGCGAAGGGGAGCACACGATGCTGGACATTGCGGACTAGGTCGAATCACGCGGCACGGGTGACTTTGACGGCGCCACGTAAAGAGATGCAGATACTGTCATCAAGAATCCCGATAGGAAACTGATAGCAGATCTGGATGATACCCCTGGTGCTGCGAGAAATCTGTGCCTATGGAAGAGCACTATCACCTAAGAGCAATGTATCGAGCAGAAGCTGCCCGTTCAGGTGTATTTTCTGCGCTCCTTGAACCTGTACCACAAGACGTTTCGGTCGCGGAGGGAGTCCAACCTCTTTGAGGAGGTGGCTCAACTCGTTGCGCAAGGCTATGAGAACGTCACAATGCTCGATGGCAATTTCATTCTCAACAAGGAATGCGTGTTCTAATTTGCAAATTTAGTGGAAGTGACCGCCTTAAATCTGATTGGTCCTTCACCGCACGCGTGGACTCCATTGTCGAGGATTTGCTGCACAGACTCAGCGAAGTCGGGTGTAATGGCCTTCTCTCTGGGATTAAGTCTGCACCAAACGAAAAGTTGAAACTCACAAAGGAGGGATTTACAACCCATCAAGTGATTGACGCTTTTGGCGTGCTCAAAAAATATAAGTAAGCGACAGCATTGTTTATGGTCGGGCTACCAGGAGATGATCGCCAAAAGATCATCGAGACCACAAATCTCGCCAAACGGATAAACCCGGATTTCGCGATGTTTGCGGTGACAACCCATCGTATCCTGGAACCAACCTATCGATTATTACGATATAGAGCTTATGGTAAACGATTGGAGCCAATTCACCCTTGCAAAACCTGTCGCACGCACAAGCCCCTTCGACAAGAGATATAGGGCGGTCGCTTATCAATGCGTGCGTCGATTATATATGCGCGCCTCGTTTCTTAACTCGGGCCATCGCAAAGAAGCAGATGGACCTCGTGCTGAGCCCCGTTAAAGCAACTGTCACAAACGCTGTTCGCAGTATGTCTTAAGTTAGGTGTTATAGATCTATGACGAAATTGCCAGCTCGAAATCGGATCGACAGCCCCAAAATTGTGCTCACTGCCGATGAAACGATGATGAGTCGGTACCGCGGAGGCATGTTTGTGGGGTTCACAACCTGCATGCCACAAGGGATTCTTCCGGACTGGTTTTTCTTTCGCGTGTGGGCGCCACCGGTGCCACGAACGAATTTGCGAGCGCTCTATTCGGACTTCGGTCTTCGGATTATAGAAGCAAGCCTGGCGAAGGAATTCGGTGAGGATGCGGTGGCAGTCGTGCACCCGCACGACTTGGAGAAGGTGGTTGGCAGCAGCACCGAGATAATAGCAATAAGCGGCCACGATTTTCTTGGCATTAATCCGCCGACGTCTGAGGTCGTCGATTTGGTCAATCGCGGCCCTCCTTACAACAGGGTCAAGTTCTTTGAGCTTATGCAAAAACCGCTGATGAAGGAACGAGTGGTGGTTGCCGGCGGCAAAGCCGCGTGGCAGCTCGCGGATGAGGCGACGATGCATAAATTGAACATCAATTACGTGCATCTTGGCGAGGGCGAAATTACGATTCCCCAGATGTTTAAATCCATACTTGCCGGGGAGGAGCTGCCTCGAATCGTCACCGGGGAGAGCCCGCGCCTAAAGGAGATACCGAACATCATCGGTGCCACGATCCATGGATTAGTCGAAATCGGAAGAGGATGTGGTCGAGGGTGCTCTTTCTGCACGCCTAACATGCTCAAAGTAATGCACAAGCCCATTGACCACATCGAAAAGGATGTCAAGACGAACGCACAGGCAGGCCAGAGCTCGATAATCCTCCATTCGGAGGATGTCCTGCGCTATGGCACGACAGGAATGGTACCGGATACAGAGCGCGTTTTGAAACTCTTCACGCGCGTGGCGTCTGTTGAAGGGGTTGACAATATCGGTGCGAGTCACGTAGCCCTTGCGTCTGTGTATCACAACCCTGGACTCATCAGCGCACTCGCTGAGATGTGCAACTCGAAGCTTGGTCAGGATTGGATAGGTACGCAAACTGGCTTGGAAACCGGAAGTGTGCGGTTGCTCGCCCTGTATATGAAGAATAAGGCATTACCCTCGTCAATTGAAAAATGGCACGAGATCGCCACTCAAGCGTTCGGCATCCTCGACGATAACGACTGGGTTTGTGCAGCGACGATGATCAATGGGCTTCCAGGTGAGACCACAGACGATGTGATCAAGAGCATTGAACTCGTCGAAGACTTGAAATCGATTGCGACAAAATCGCTCATAATCCCTATGAATTTTGTTTCGATGCGTGGGTCGTCCCTCGATTGCAAAGAGACATTTACGGCTAAGAAAATGACGCGCGAGCATTGGCAACTTATGGGTGAGTGCTTAGATCACGATTTACACGTTGTCCCACAATTATTGCGACGTCTTGATAAAAATGGCAGCGGATTGATAAAAGGCCGCCTGCTTGGAATCTCGGTGAAACTGACAACTAACAGGCTTAAAAAACATGTGGAAGCTATGCGAAGAGGAGAATCGCCAATAGAGCGGAGAGAGGATAGCGTCTGGCTTAACCCCCAGATACCAGATTTGAATGACACATAGCGAGCGCGTAGCAGTCTTGCGTGCAGCATCTAAGGATATAAAATTGTCACAAAATAACAGAGGCCGTCAAGGGACTTAAAACGTCTAAGACTGACAATACCACTTGAAAGTGAACGATGCCATAAATAGGGTAGGCCGTAGAACTGAGCCTTCGCGAATTACACGAATTATACCCGGTATGGCGCGCACGGCGTGTCTCTTCAAGGCATAATAAGGCGTGTGATAAACGAAATCAGGTCAAGCGTATAACGTGCAGTGGCTCAGCGGTCCCGCGAGCGGAGGAACCCCTTATGCCGGGCCTAGGGGCTCTCTCAAGGAAATCCCTTCCATGGTTTCGCCGTCATTTCCCTGAGCATGAGCGAAGGGCCGTGCTATCTTGAATAGGCAGGAGATCACGCCAGTAAGCAGCCCAAAGATCCATTTAGCTGCAACTATAAAAAAACCGGCAATAGGGCATCTGTTGACCCGCTGGTAACAAGCCCCTCGATATAAAATAGAGAAGAAAAATAATGGTTTACGAGTAAGGGGTGACTATGGATTTAGAAAAAGCAACTTCCTACATTGACGCTCTCTTCGAAAAAAGGGGGTTGAGTAAAAAGGGATACATTGAGGCTACTGAGTTACAGGAATTCGGGACAGTTGTGGATGACGACGTGTCGAGGATGCTTTCTGTCTTAGCGAGACTGACGCACGCGCGAAGGATTTTAGAAATTGGGACGAGCATAGGGTATTCAACGGTGTCAATAGCTAATGCTGTGAAAGGAAATGACGGCAAAATTCTTACTATTGAGCATGAGCAACATGTTGCACAGCAAGCCATGAAGAATTTTGAACGTCCTGGGGTTGCACAGAACATTGAAGTGAAAATTGGTGATGCGCGCGAAATAGTTCCCCGAATTCGAGAACACTTCGATTTAATATTTCAAGATGTTGGTGATAAAAAGCTGTACCCTTTGTTATTTGACGATTGCGTTCGTCTTTTAAGACCTGGTGGGCTCCTCTTGGCAGAAGACACGCTGTTTCCCGTTATGGGGCTGGATAGCAGAGGGACTCGTTTCGTTGCGCCTATACAAAAGTTTAATGAAATGGTTGCCGATAACTCCTTTTTAGAGAGTACGATACTACCAATAGGCGACGGATTAACCATAGCTGTAAAGATGAGCTAGCGAGTGTTTTTATACAATACGGGTCCACACAAAACTGTCCTGCATAAGACATCCCCAGAAGATCGCTTATATCGCCTCTAAGAATCGCAGGTGGCTTTCCTTTTCATTCTAATATTCTAACGTTATGCACCAGATAAAATCGACAAAATTCAATTGTCATTGCTCGCTAGTGTGGACACTTCGGTAAGTCTCAATACTGTTCTCTCCCGTTACAACGTCGAGGCTTACGACTCTCCTTTAGCAGTCGCATAGTCACCAGATCCCGCGATTCGAGCTGTACACGAAACACTCAAAGAAAGGACACAAAATGACACTCGAGGAGAACGCTCAGTCGCGCATCGGCTACGAGTGGATTGCGCTATCCGTAACGACCATTGGCGTGTTGATGGCATCGATCGATGGGTCTGCCGTGATCATCGCGCTGCCCACGATCTTAGCGGACCTACAGGCGAGTTTTATTACCATGATGTGGGTACTCTTGGGGTACCTGCTTATCGTCGCGGCCATTGTACCTGTGGTGGGCAGGCTCGCGGACATACTGGGACGTAAGAAGCTCTACAACATCGGCTTTGTCATCTTCACCGCAGGGTCGCTGTTGTGTGGGCTGTCGCTCCCGCAGTTCCACGGCGTTGACTTGTTGGTGTACCGCATGATACAGGGCGTCGGCGGCGCACTGCTCATGACCAACAGCGTCGTTATCGTCACTGACGCCTTTCGCAAGGGGAACATCGGCTTCGCCCTTGGCGTGAACGGGGTCGCGTTTTCCGCGGGGTTCCTCCTCGGCCCGCTCGTCGGCGGCGTGCTCACCACCATTTCGTGGCGGCTCGTGTTTCTCGTGAACGTGCCCATTGGCATTTTCGGCACGATTTATGGGGTTTACAAGCTCAGAGAACCGGTCGTTCCGCTTGCGGACCAGATTTTTGATTGGGCTGGAGCCGTTACGTTTACGGCGGGGCTGACAGCACTCCTGCTCGCAGTGTCGCTCTATGCGTTTCCCATCACGGGCGCGTGGGTCGTGTACGTCATGTGCGCGGTGACCGTGGTCTCGTTCGCGGCGTTCATCTTCGCGGAAGGACGCGTCCGTCAGCCGATACTGAACCTTCACCTCCTCTCAAACCGCATCTTCACTTACGCCACGGCGGCGAGCGGGCTCAGTGGCCTGGCTCGCGGTGCCGTGCTCTTTGTCCTCATCTTCTTCTTTCAGGGGCCCTATGGACTTGACCCCCTCACAACAGGCATTCTCATGACGCCTTTTGGCGCCGCGCTTTTGGTCACTGCACCGATTTCAGGACGTCTCTCTGACCGTTATGGGGCACGGTACCTTGCGACCGGCGGACTGCTTATCGACGTTGGGGCGCTCATCGGGATGGCCACGATCGTGAGCACGACGCCGTATTGGGTGCTGGCCGTCTTAATGGCGCTCATAGGGGCTGGATCGGGCATCTTCTGGTCGCCAAATACAAACGCGGCGATGAGCGCCGTGCAGCCGAACGAGCGTGGCGCGGCGTCAGGCATCCGGACGATGGTTCAGAATACCGGTCAGATGCTCGCTATCGCGATCGCATTCCCCCTTGTCCTCAGCACGCTTCCTGTAGCGGTCTTGTACCACGTCTTTCTGTATGGCGGAGGGTTGAGCAGCGATCCACTGGTCTTGGCAGCCTTTGAGCTCGGCATGCACCAGGCATTTCTCGTGTCAGCGGCTATCTCTGCGTTTGCCGCGATTATCTCGTTTATGCGGCCAAAACACGCACCGGACGACGCTACGGCGGCTACATAACACACACGACACTACGCAGGCACCTCGTGCCAGTTTTATCAGCTTGCCCGAGCGCTTTTTATTTCGCCAAAAGGAAGCTACATTGGGCGTCTTTCTAGGGACGCAGCGGCAAGTACTGCGCGGTGATTGGGTTTCCAAACAGAGCCGCAGTTGCCGTCGAGGATTGACAATTCCGGAGGGTATTAGGATTAACCTCACGAGCAGCGATTTGGCCGTTTGCATGGCCCCGCCATCTACGACGCTTATTAGGTAGCGGCCACCGTCATTTGATAAGATTTACGTTTTTTTAACGCTATGCTATTTAAAAAAAGAGACATTTTGCATGTCGGCCAGTGATAGCATCCAGTACTGGGCCAAAAAATGTTTTTTTGCGCCATCAGCACGGGGTAGTCGTGCTTGCTGCACTGGTGCGCCGCCGCGAGCACCTGATCGACCCGTTGTGCAAATCTAAGTATTGCTTCGTTCGAGCATCACGTATCCGGTTTCTGTAGAAATGTTGCTGCGCTTCCCAACTAGACGAGCATTTCTTTAAAAGCTTTTTCGACGGCATCTTGCTCTCTGCATTAATGACCGTCCAAGATCAAGTTGTTTGTAAGATCCGTTCCTCTTTTGTGCGCGATTTACGATACCCACTTAAATATGACCTCTTCGTCGCGTGGCGGCCCCGTCTGGGTATCTTTCACCGGATAGCCGAAAATGAGCGGCACCATTAAACGGTACCCTTCTGGCACGTCCAGCTCTGCCAGCGTGTTCTGATCAGAACCCAGTGGCATGCCTAATCCTATCCAACAGCTGCCGATGCCAAGCGACCTAGCGGCGATCAGCATGTTCTCGGCCGCGGCCGCGCAGTCGTACTCGTGCGAAGTATACGCGTGCGGCATCGCGAACATGAGGATAAGTACTGGAGCATTGTAGAAGATGTTAAATTCCGGCATTTTCAGCGCTTTCATAACGTTCTCCGGCCGCTTAATCTCGGGGCTAGAACCCGTGCCCACGTCTAGCCACATTTTTTTCGCTCGCTCGGAAAGCCTGTCTATCATCTCTCTGTTCTTGATGACCACGAACCTCCGCGGTTGGTGTCTCGTGGGGTACGGCGAAAACGGCGCATACGTGCCCGCTTTGATTAATTCTCTGATAACATCATCGGGCACGTCATTCGGCTTGTAATCCCTCACAGACCTCCTCAAATAGATGTTCTCAAAAACAGTGTTCATAGCATTCCTCCGCTGCCTCCATAGTTGCCTTGAACAATTAAGCTTTCGTTACTTTGGATTCGCCTATTGCCGGCACTGTGCTGCATCAACAAGTCCGAAGGATTCTTTCGTTTACCGGAGCATTTTCTTTTAGGTGAACCTGATCGACTCAGGCCGACCAGCTATAAGTAAGGGCGCTGTTAAATGGCAACGCTTAAGCTATCACCGTGCCGTTTTGCCGTTTTGAGTGGGTATATAATACGAATCACAAACCCCTAGGATTGTTTCAAGTGCATCGGTATTGGCCGCAGCTCGTCTTGCTACGACAGCCACGGTGGCGGCAGCCACGGCAACGCAGCGTTTTTGGAGTCAGGGTTTGACGTGGTGAGCTAGAACACAACAACCGATCCAACGGTCGTGACTATGAACGAACAAAAGTATTGTAGAAACTGTGGATCGGCCAAACCGACCGGAGCCACGTCGTGTGCAAACTGCGGTGCGACATCAAAGCCCAAGCGGCCGTGGTTCGGACCCAAGCGGATCGGCTACGGGATCCGTCCTCAGACCTGGCAGGGGTGGCTCATCGTCGCCGTCTTTGTCGCCGTCGTGACTGGGATCGCCCTCTGGCTCGGCCGCTGACGGTTCGCAGCGAGGAGATTAATAGTCTGTTCGGCGCGAGCCAAGCGCGAGTTAGGATGAACACGGCTGGAAAAATATTACGTCTAAAAATGGCATCAGATAGTTCGAGCGTCTCCAAAAACCAGAAACACGTCGCCGTAACGTGGCTAAAAAAGCACATAATCGGGGTTTGTATAGTTGTTGAAGTAGTGCTCATTTTTTTGTTGTTCGACCCCGCTTTACGGGTAAACCCCACTTCTATGTGGTGGGGCTTTTTCGTCATTCCGACTGGTTGGGCAATGGTGCTTGTTTTTGTTATCGGCGTCTTTCTGTTTCTTCAAAAGAGGAATCAGCAATCTCAATGACTACGAAGCACGTGTGGGGCGCCAAGTTCGCACCAATATCCTCTTCAAGACGTCGTGCACGCTGATGAACAAGTCAGATGACTTACCGTCACGGCTTGTTGAAACGCTTGTCATTTTCGCTTCGCTTCGAGATTAGCGATTTGCGTTCGAAGCATCAGCTTAGAATCTTTCGGGATTCTGAAGACCAGCTCTGTTGAATAGCAACTTTGCTTGCATCTAGTTGGGACGACACAACGGGCTGAACCTGGCGCCGCCTCTACCAGTCAGGCTCTAAGTAGTTTATTGAAAAATCTCTTCGCGTCCCTATCGATTCTCAAGCGATGAGTCGCCATCCGTAAATCTAATTACCATATGGCTACCGTCACAGAATGGCTTGTTGGAGGATGCGCCACATCGGCATAGGGCGACACGATTTCGAACTTCATAGGCGTCGCCGTCTGATGACGTGATCAACACGTTACCCCGCACCCATAAGGGGCCGCTGCAGCCTTTATGTGGTTCTTCGACGAGTGCGATAGACGGTTCGAATTCAGGCTCAATCGGTTTTTCGGGCTCCTTATGCCACGCCACAAGACGTCCGGAAGTGCAATTCCCTGCCTCTTCGATGGCTAACCGCTTAGCCTCCGCGTCGTCTGAGGATCTGGTCAAGTTGCCAATTCCGCTTGCTCTTAGACAGAAACCAGCGTGATTGCACAAATCCGGAGCGTCGGTCAACTTGAGGTCTGGCCCGTCGATTTTCCTCACTCGAGTGAGGTAGGGCACTCGGCTGGCGATCTCGGTACCGTCAAAACGTTTCTTAGCGTGCGTTCCATCGCAAAATGGTTTGCTCTTGGACTGCCCGCAGCGGCACAAAGCATACGTCTCGTCGAGAGGGTACTCTTCGCCTACGACATAGCTTTGAGGATATCCCTCAACATCCGTGCTAATGGTCAATTTGGTGAGCGGGATCCATCCTGACACAATATAGGGTCCGTTCTCACTTACCTGTATACGCGCGTCCTTTTCACGTCCTTTCTTGGCCTGTTTTTCAGTCGGCATAATAGTTTATCGTCCTCCTCCTCCTTCTTGAGATTCACTAACAATAACGACGCGACGAGGCTAAAAGAACTTCCCTCTACACTCTCGGCGCTTATCGGGTTTTCAACGCGTATGTATCAAACCGTACCCGGGGCTTTCTTTCCTTACGCTTGTCACATCTGGCGGCGCAGCCAAGAGATCGCAAAATGCGACTCTACACGCCAAAACCCCCGTCTTAACATACAGCAACCCGCTTTCCCGGTCTTTGAAGGAGCGGGTGCCCATCATCTTGACACAGCCTTCAGAAGCCACGCCATATTTCTGCCGGCATTCTTTGCCGACGCGATGCCTTCATCGTCCTTGTCAACATCACCGATTTCCCTCCCGATGCCAATCGTCTGGCGACCCGGAACGATCATGTCCGCGCTGAGCAAGAAGTGGAACAGTGTGTCGAGAGAATGCATCGCGCCAGTCCGCCTCTGTGCGACGACAGCGGATCCCACTTTGCGGTTGAAGAGCCCGTCGTTTGCAAAGGACACGAAACCGGCGCGATCGACCAATGCTTTCATCTCGGCAGTGACGTCGCTGAAATAGACCGGAGAACCCAAGATTATGCCGTCAGCTCCGGCCATCTTCTCGATGCAGTCGTTGACGATGTCGTCGTCGAGCACGCATCGGCGGTCCCTGTTTTCAAAGCATTTCATGCAAGCTGTGCACCCCCGAATCCTCTTGCCTGCAAGCTGGACCAGTTCGGTCTCAATACCTTCGTTTTCGAGTTCCTCGAGTATGCGTCGGATCAGGATAGCAGTGTTGCCGTCCTTTCGAGCGCTTCCGTTGATGGCGATAACCTTTGTCATAGTACTACTCCTAATGGTGGCGAAAGAAACTGAGCCTTAACTCACTTCATTTCGTGCCCCGTGCTATAAATATGCTGATGTCAGCGCAGTTGTCAGTGGAGTCCGATGGCACGCTCGCTCGCTCTCCAGTGTCGCCCACCGCGATGTCTTTCAGCCCTGCCTCGGCAAACCACGTGCGCGTATCCTCCTTCTTAAATCCCATCCACCGATCGGTGCGCTCCTCCGTGAGAAACGCAAACGCGTGCTCATCGAGGTCGGTGATGGTCAGCGTGCCTCCTTTCTTGAGAATCCGTGCCATCTCGCCTATCGCCGCTGCCGGATGCACGACGTGGTGGAGGCACATGTTGGCAAAAACATAGTCCACCGCGCCGGTACGAACGGGGAGACGTTCGGCGCTCCCGATGCAACAGTGCAGGCCCGCGGCACCGAACGCCTTGCGCCTGAGTACCTGCAGCATAGGGAGCGACTCATCGATCGCGAGCACCTCCACGCCGTGCCCGATGAGCCCTTCGGTGATAAATCCGGTTCCGGCCCCAACGTCTGCGGCTAGCTTTCCCGGTTGCACCCGTGCCTCAGAGAGCGCCCGGTCCCGCACCCCCTCAGAGAAATAGGTTCGCCGCATGTCGTCCCAGCGTGGGGCAATCTCGTCGAAGTAACCTCTCTCGTGCATGCCCACACCAACGATCCGTCAGACGGCACTAGTGTGCAGCGCTGGCTAACTCCGCCAGGCGCTTATTGGCATTGTCCCTATAGACGCCTCCGTGATAGCAGATCACCGTTTTGATGTCGTATTGCGTGAGTTTTTTCAACGATTTCAAAGCGGTGTCTATATCGTATGCTGACTGCGGGTTCGGCCCCCGCAACTCGCCGTCTGCCGCGACTAATGCATCGCCGCTAACGAGGATCTTGTTCTGATTGAGGTACAGACAGATATGACCAGGGGTATGACCCGGCGTAAAGATTACCGTAATCCCTCCACAGTATGGCAAGACCTCACCATCCGCGACCACCGTAGTGACGCTCGCTTTGGGCGGGTTGGCAAACAGCGCTTCCATCTGCTGCCGTTGGTCCTCAGGCAGCGACCCCACTATCTTCGACAGACGCTCCTGGTCCATCTTAATCAACGGCCTTCGGCCTTCTATGTACGGCTTCTCCTCTTCATGGCACAGCACGTCGACGTCATGTGAGGACTCCCGGATAATATCCGGCAGGCTTCCGATATGGTCGATGTCCTGATGGGTGATAATCACCTTGTTGAGCCTGTCGAAGGAGACCCCTGCCCTAGCCATCCCTTCACGGATCTGTTGCAGCTGGCCGGGGAAGCCCGCATCCTCCAGCACCACCGTGTCGTCATCCCAGGTGAGTGTTGGATAGATGATGCTCTGCCCTCTGAAACTCCTCATCGGTAATTCCAGCACCTCCACGCCGTCGGTTAATCTCATTATGCTCCAAGGCTTGTGTGAGCCTTGGTTCACCTCCTTTTGTATTTGCAGTATGTCTTAGTTTTCTATACCTACCTGTCGTTTTGCTCAAATCTTGCTTATGAGATACGCTGAGTGATTGGGTTGAGGGTCCCCTCGACTTTATGCAAAAACTGGAGAGCCGAGGCCCGTTAGATTGTAACCGAAAGAGAGAGCGTCACGAGCGCCCCGACTCACAATCCTCTCGTTGAATCTTCTCTGAGATCCGGCGTCCTGTCTCATCCTATATCGTCATACGCGACAGCGGAATCTTCTGTCATACTACCCTAATAAATCTACAAAGCGAAATTACACGTGTGTGCTATTTTCACCGAAGGCATAGCGCTTTAAGGTGATGCACTGTGAAATTTTTTAGACATTTGCTTCTGGGAGTGGAACGTAAACCCTTGCTGCCAACTCGTTATCTAACATAAACAAGGCAGCGGAATCTTGAGCTATCATTTTTAAGCGCCTAACGATAGCCGTAAAATTAGACTCCTCCTCTATCTGCTCATTTACATACCATTCAAGGAAGCTCGAAGCTGCATAGTTCTTTTCTTCCATAGCAATAGTTTTTAAATCGTAAATTCTACCTGTGACAATCTTTTCGTGGTTTAATGCGATCTCAAAAGCATTTAAAACCGAGCTAAAATCTGCTTGTGGATCCTGGAAACCAGTAATCTTAACATTGCCTTCCATTTCAGCAACAAAATTAAAAAACTTCATCGCATGATCTACCTCTTCGCGATATTGCACTCTTAAAAAGTGTGAAAAGCCCGGCAGATCAGTAGCAGCACAATAGGCAGCCATTGATAAATAAATGTGGGCTGAATAGAATTCGAAAGTGAGTTGCTCGTTAATAGCTTGATTCAATTTTGTGGAAATCATTTGGTTTGCCTCCTAAAATATTGTCTTATAAATTAATATTACTACAAGCATAAAATAAAAACGGTGTTATTTCAGGCGGTATCTGCTCATTCAATGCACAAGAAAAGTGGGAAGGTCTCCCTGGACCTTCCCGAGCTAATTGGTAACGCTCAATCGACCCTCTTGAACAGCTTCCCTTCAGTGCCGCATACTTGGCAGTTCTCGGGCGGCTCATTTTCCACCGTATTCCCGCAGATCGGACAGACGTAATAGGGGAAAGTCTCTGCTGATTTGCCTTGGTTGGCAAGAAGCTTATTAAAAAGCTGAGAATGGATCTTCTCCACCTCGTTGGCGTCGTGGAAGGACATCTCGGCTGCTTTTTGCTTCTCTACTCTAGCTGTTTCAATCATCTCCGGATACATGGCCTCGTACTCATGATCCTCGCCAGAGATGGCCGCCTTGAGGTTTTCTAGAGTGGACAGGACGCCTTTCATGACCCTCAGATGGTTGTTGGCATGCACTGCCTCAGCCTCTGAAGCTGCCCGAAACAGCTTGGCTGCCTGGGCATATCCCTCTTTATCTGCTTTGGCTGCAAATGCCTGGTATTTGCGGTTGGCCTGGGACTCTCCTGCAAATGCCTCTTTCAAGAAGTCTTCGGTTTTAGACATATTCTTTAATCTCCTTTTTCGAATGTTACTTTGAATCTATCGATCCTATTATATAATATTGAACTGACTTCTTTGATCCCGATCGGGAGTTTGTTTGGACTATCTGTTTGTGGTAAGGTCGGCGGTGAATTATCAGAAAGCTGCGGTATACCTGCTTCTACGTATCAGCCCTCCCAGACTGCATAAATACATCGTACACGTTCTTCGGCAACGGATGCTTGAAAACCCCAGTCGACTCCCGAAACGCTGTGGGTCAGTATGTAGTTTTCTTTGACTGATCCCACTGTAGAATATCGCCCATTTGTTGACAGAATTTCCGCAGATCTCCGGGCAAGGAAAAATGGCTGCCGTGCAAAAGCGGTACCTTCCGTTGTTTTAGCCGTCGTTCATGCGACTTGTTTGAACCATGCACAACGTTCCCACAGTTTTTCATCAAAAATGTCGTGATGTGATGGTCATATCCTCTGCTACATTGCTTTCCTAGATTCACATGAAGAATAGAATTCATAGGGCATTATGGCCTAAATTTGGGCAAAGGGATTCCAATGCCCTATAGCGTTTAGAGAGTGTTAAGCGAATATGCTGCTTAATTAATAAGCACCCCATCCAGCATCAGCGGTAACGACCGCCCCGTTTATTAAGCTTGCTTCATCTGAAGCGAGGAACAAAGCCAGCCGGGCAATCTCTTCAGGTTCGCCCATTCGCGGCATCGTAGCCATACCTAACTGACATCGCCCCATCCCCATTTCACTTACTCCTGCACTGTCGGCACCTATCTCGGTGTTAACGCCGCCCGGAGCGATAACGTTGGATCGAATGTTCTTGTTTGCATACATGAACGCAACATTTTTCGCTAGGCCCAGAACCCCGTGTTTTGATGCTGTGTAAGCCGCTCCCGCGCGTGCTCCGCATAGCCCACCAAGAGATGATACAGTGACGAACGCACCACCGCCGATCTTTTCCATCTCCGGAATGGCAGCTCTGAATAAGCGCATGGGCCCAGTCAGGTTGACATTGAGAACTGCATTCCATAGATCATCATCGAGTTCTGTAACTGGCTTCATTTTGTCCAATATCCCCGCATTGTTGACGACTATGTCGAGTTTCCCGAATTCTTGTATGGCCGTTTTAACGGCGTTCTGGACATCTTCTTCGCTGGTAACATCTCCGGCCACGGCAATGCCATTTCCACCATCAGCTTCTATTTTCGCAATGAGCTCTGCTAATTTTTCTTTTCGCCGTGCGATTACAACAACTGACGCTCCCTCTTTTGCGAAGAGTTTGGCAATTTCATATCCCATTCCAGAACTTGCACCGGTAACCAGTGCAACCTTGCTTTCTAATCTACCCATTTCTCTCATCTCCTTCTCTTATTCTCAATCTATAGCATCAAGAAATTCGAAATCTAAATTTGTTTCTTAGTATAATTTACATTTAGGGTCTACGCCTGTTATTCGAATTCCGGCGTCTTTGCAGGTTTTTCGCTGCAGTCCGATTAGCAGGGTGTGATTTTTGCGATCTCCTCTTTCTAGTGATCTGCAGTTTACTACTCTTACCCCTGGTATTCGTTCGATTAGTTTGGCGACTGTTATCTTAAACTCTTTGTCATCACCGGATCTGAAGCAATCGTGGTCTATAAGTTCTTCGAAATTCGTTCGGTCTCCGCTGCTGATTCGTTTAATGCGCAAATGACCGTGGTTTTGTGTAAGATTTCTTGTGCTGTTTCAGCGGCTGTTTCCTAAGGCAGGTATACGCTTGGTTAGTGATCCGCCAAAGGCTGATTCAAGTGGCCTGGTAACATCCATTAATATCTTTCTGGCTGCTCCTTCTTTGATAGACAAAAGAGTAGATCCTTGAGCTGCCAAAAGTAGATTTCTGTCACCATCTCTCAATAGTGTTGCGATTTTTTTATCAATCCCGCTTGTGCATGAACTTGGGCCCGATCCAGTTCCAGTCTCCAAGGAGGTGCATGACCGCAGGAACCACATACGTACGGACAAACAGCGCATCAATAAGGATTGCGAATCCAAGGGCGAATCCGAACTCCTGGAGCATTGGTGCGGATGAGAGCATCATCGTGCTGAAAGCTCCAGCCATTATGAATCCGCAGATCGTAATTATCGCACCGGATCGCTCAACCGCGTAGGTGATTGCCTCATCATTCGACTTCCCCTTCCTTACGTTCTCTCTGATACGGGTCGTCAGAAGAATATCGTAGTCCATGCCGAGTCCGAGGCATATCACGAAAAGGATTACCGGGACAATCCACGTCACTGGTATGCCCAACAGTCGATCGAACAGCAGGAATGTGAGTCCCAGTGTCCAGACGACGCTCATCACGATCGTTATTATTGAGCGAAGCGGCGTCAGATATGACTTCATGACAAAGAACAGCAAGAGGAATATCAGGACGACCACTCCGACCTCGATCCACGCGAATTCAGAAGTCGTCGTCTGTGAGATAGCGAAGAGTGATACGGCACTCCCAGTGACCCAAGAGTTGGTCACCACGGCACTGTATGTGCTATCGAAGTCACCGACAATGTTCTGTATGCCCTTGATAGTGTCGAACGAACGTTGAGACAATGGTTCATCTTTCGTAATGGTGGTTATCTTTGCATAGGTGAGTGCTCGGGCTCCTGTTGAAGCGTTGGCCGGGCCTCCGAGCGTCCCTCCGAGAAAGTTGATGATGTAGTCGATAGCCATCACCTTGTATGTGTCGGGAAGCTGGCTGACAAGAACGTTTGATACAGCGCTCTTTAATGAATCTGACGGCAAGGCCTGTAATGCTGCGGACTGATTTCCATACAGGGAAACGAGCCGTGCCCAGCTTGTCGGTCCGTAGGCGAGGCCCACGTTCTGCCCCTCATTTGTCATTATTGTCTTGGTTAGCGAATCGGTTATGTTGAGATATTCACCTGCAGAGCTGTTCCAGCGCAGTAAGGGTACGGTGGTGTTTGCCAACGCCACAGATGATGTCGTTGCGATCGACTTGTTGAATTCAAGAACGACATACGTGGGCATGATTATCCCGCCGTTTGTGTTCGCCACTATGACATCGACTCCTTGCTTCGCCTCTCCATTGGACATCGTGCTGATCATGTTGAATGAAGACGACGAGGTTGTAGTCACATAGGCAAGAGGGATAGTGATGAGGGCGCTCGCGATAATTATTGCCCAAGCATATTTTATCGCTTGCTTTGCAGAGTTGGAGAAGTACCGTTGTCCAAACTTGGAGAACGTGCCATACAGGCCCTTCATTGCTTTGCTGTCCTCTGAAAAGGTCTTCATAGTTGAAGGGTAGAATATGCGATCTCCAATGAGCCTGATGATCGAGGGGATTAACGTGAGCGCTGCCAATAGTGCGATCACGATTCCAGCAGCGAGTACCATCCCCATCGTGCTAATCAATGAAAATGAACTGAACGACATGACACCAAATCCAATGATGACCGCACATCCGGATATGGTGATAGACTCCCCGGCCCATTTGACCGATTCTCTAAGCGCCGATTCCTCATTTCGACCATTCTTACGCTCTTCCCGATATCTGGCAATGATGAAGATGCAGTAATCACACCCCGCGCCGAGCATCGAAACAAGCACGATGATCTTCGTTATGTAGTAGATTTCAACGACACTGCCTAGGAAGAATACGAAGCACAGCAGTATGCCATAGGCGAAACCGATGACGATCGGCGGGGAGGCCGATGCAACGAAGGACAGGAACAAGAGTCCTATAAGCACAAGGATAAGCAGTATAGTGAACGGATCGATCTTTTCTACGTCTGAAGCTGCTCCAGCTTCGGTATCGTGTGAGATCGCAGATTGGCCGGTCACATAGGTGGTGAGGCCTTGAGTATTGGCGTGAGCCACGAGCGACCGTATCGTGGGAACTTCTGCGCTTGGGTCGTAGTTCCCTGAGAAATTGATAAGATACATGTATATGCCGGATTTCGACAAACTGTCGTTCGAGAACCTGCCAGCATACGACAAGGTTGCATCATTACCATATTCCCCCTTTAACTGCGTCGCTAACGCACGTTGGAATTGCTGTATGGAGGCCTCTTGTGCGGGATTGCTGAAAGGAACAACGACAATGGTGGACATCTTGGACGATGAATTCGCATAGAAATATCCTGAATCGTACAGGAGATGCATGCCATCTGCTGACTCTGAGTTCGATCCATTCATCGCCGTTTGGTCATAATAGAGGACCTTATCAGACTGCACGGCAAACGGGATGGAGACCAGCAATGCTATCACCCAAAAGGCGACGATCGCTTTAGGGTGCTTGATGATCGTGTTCGCTAATCGGTCAAATACGCTCACGTCTTTCACGTTCTGATGGTCGTTGTCATTTCGCGTCTTTCGATGGCGTTTTGATTTGCCGTTTCATCATCGTAGCTGTCGGTTTCACATAAAACACCTCATAAGGCATAAAACTGTTGAGTTGTAAGCGTCTTAGATCCGCCGGGCCACCCGCCAGAGAAGGTCGTGTGATGCGACGTTGGAGTCGAGTTCTATACGTATGACGTACCTGCGACCGTTGCCTCGACTTCGAGCATGCTCGCGCGCACGTGTATCCGCCCGCTTCGATCTGCGGGTGACAGTTCGATGCAGCGCCGTACGACCTCGTTAAGAAGGGTGTCACGCTTCTGTGCAGGAATCCGGTCGGTGTATCGATGCCACGTCGATCGTGCGTATCCCTTGAGCGCGCCGGCATCCCGGTGCATTACTTCTTCGGTGACGAACTCGCAGCGCTGCAGCACAAAGCCGGCGTCTCTGATGAGCCGTTCGCACTCGGCGACACTGTACGCCCTGCGCTGCTCGAATCCCTCGAAATACGTTCTCCACGCCGGGCGGTCCATTACCTCTTTTCGCGCTCGGTGCAGCGGCGACTTGATCTCTGCTGTGGCGTGTCGTTTTGCCACGAGCTGGGCTGCAAATCGGCCACCAAGCGCGAGGCTTTGCTTGATGCCGCGCAGCGCAGCCGGCACGTCTTTGACCCAGTGGAGAGACGCAAAGGCAACGACGACATCAAATTCATGCCGGAACGTGAGCTTCGCTGCGTCTCCGTCTCGAAATGACAGGTTCGGATGCGCCGACGCGGGGTACATCGTCCGGGCGAACGCGATCATGTCGGGGGAGGCGTCGATGCCGAGCACAGAGCCGTGCGGCACGCGTGTCGCAAGCTCGGCAGTCACCCTCCCATCGCCACAGCCGACGTCCAAGATGCGCTCATCACCGTTGAGCCAAAGCCTATCAAGGAGTCCCAGCGCGAACGCGTATTGTGGGTATGAGTGTTCGTGATAATCGACTGGGTTCCATCTGTCTGTCATCTGATCGGCTCTCAACGCAGCGCGTCGATAGTGTTTCGTGTAGACGATGAGGCAGTCCCCATTATTAGCGCTTTTGCTGCGTAAAACGGCGACCCTCACCACGCGCTTGACTTGGTGTCGCTCTGCGGCAATAATCGCGAAGAGGGTGATCGCGACAACGTAACAAAGGTCGATGTGCGCGATGCTGAGGAATTTGCTGAATGCTTCGCTTAGCGTCTTATCTCCTTTTGCTTTCCATGCTCTCCAGCTTAAGCCTTTATAAACTAACAGGGAAGAAGGAAGTGTATGGTTGAACCGCGGGACAGTATTAAAATTGTAAATGTGGTTGCGTCCACCGGCATTGGACAAGAAATGGACCTCAAGCAAGTAACGCTTGGGTTAGACGGCGCAGATTATGATCCTAAACGGTTTCCGGGCGTCGTTTACCGCACCAAGGACCCGAAGACCGCTGCACTAATCTTTCGATCGGGAAAAATCGTTTGCACTGGCGCAAAGAGCATAGATGAGGCGCATAAAGGCATTGAAAACGTATTTCAAAGTCTACGAAATATCGGAATCGACGTGCAGGGAACGCCGGAGATCAAGGTGCAAAACATCGTCGCGTCAGCAGATCTTCACTCAGTTTTGAATCTAAATGCAATTGCCACCGGTCTCGGGCTTGAGAACATTGAGTACGAGCCCGAACAGTTTCCCGGCCTCGTCTACCGGTTATCGGATCCTAAAGTGGTGATTCTTTTGTTTGGTTCCGGCAAACTTGTCGTCACGGGCGGAAAAAAGCCCGAAGATATGGTCAATGCGGTCGATCGAATCGTTGAGGAGCTTAACAGCTTAAGCCTTCTACGCTGAATGATAATCCCTGAATCAGGACGCTCAAAGGCACCGATTGTATCTGCGCCGCGCTCCGCATATTTTGGGTCGCGCGTTTTTCGAGGGGCTCTTTAACCCGATTTAGATTTTAAAGCTCTCTAATATTGAATTCAAGCGTCGCAAACGTGTTCAAACAGCGGATACTATGAGATATTTCTACATAGCTTCCAATCGTTGCTTTGCAGTGCGTCCACAACGTGCCTGATTTGAACAAGAAGTCATCGCATATATTAGGCGGTGGTCGCTTCGCGAATTACAACGTAGCGGTTACGAATCAACCCCACTCAGAGATAGCAGCCCTGAGACGGCACCTAACGGTAAAAGAAACCTCGATCATGCTCCGGAGAGCTCGCTCTTATTCTCCTTATGTTCACACAGGTCATCGAAACTGCACGACCGACAGGTATGATAAGTTGGGGCCTCAGCAAATCGTTCTGCTATTACCTTATCTATCATATTCGCAAGCCGAGCCTTCTGTAGTTCGACGTGTTCAAGTCAGGTTTCACCTTTGACGAAAGCGCCGATTACAGCCTGCAGGCCGCATAGCAATCAGGGATCCACGCCTTGTGTCTCGTGACGCATGACATCAGCGCGGAACCGATCCACTGTCGTAGGCAGCCGAGCATCTACTATAGCTATGACCGGCATTTGATAGGAGACGTGCACATCATTTGATAAGCCCCTCCCAGGCACTTCTTTTTTGGATTTCCTTTGGTAGGAAAAGAAAAATGGATGGACGAACAACACGATCGTCAACAGCAAGGAATGCTTAAACCATAATGCGGTCAGTCCATATGTTCAATTCTAAGCGGCAAAAAGAACAAGCGAAGTTAATCCGCTACAATTACCTCAGCGATGGCAAAATTATTTTTCACAGTTTTGATTTCAATTTTGACTTCGTCGTTGATCTTTGTGTTGGGAACGAAGATTACGAAACCGCTAACTCGGGCGATGCCATCCCCCTTTTTTGAAATATCTTCAATTTTAACGTCGTATTCCTTTCCAACATCCACTGGAGCATCTTTAGATGATCCGCTATCATATCGGTTAGGATTGCCACCAAAACTGCTTCTCGTGCTCGGTCTGATGTAGTTCACCTCCTTCGAACAGAGCTTGCGCCGTCATTCTATATGGTCTTATGTGGGTTTGCTAAGCGGCTACTCGCCATCAAGCGCCAAAGAAAGTGCAATCGTCTTCGCACGGGTTTATTGGCTAATCAAGCTGCTGTGCGGCTTTTTCGCCAATAGATCAGTAGAAGCGAGCGATGTGAGCAGTCGCCCCCTCGAAGCGTCCGTATTTCGTGGTGTGCTACGTTATTGCGTGCGATCGTAGGGCCCCATATTCGCGATCACGCCACGGCATGCCTTCTTTTAAGGTCGCACGCCGAAGCGCACCAGCACGCTGCACGACGGCGGCTACAGGGGTGTCAGAACGGCCGTCGCACGTAACCCCTTAAATAAGCAACTATTTATCGTCCGGACGCTGTTTTGGAGCTCGTGACACGTGCCGCATCGAGCGCCGGTTAAATTTATATACCTACGGATTCTATATTGCAGAGGCCTGATCTTCCGAGATGAGGTCCATCGCGGCCAACATACGGTCCTTATGTGGAATTTACTTCCAACCGTGAGGGATCGATCTCCGGTCGCGAAAAACATACAGTGGAGTTGTAAGTGAGCTGGCGTAATCTGTCAGAAACCTTGCAACTGACGTGGGTTGATTGATTCGGCTGAAACCATTTGATATGGAATCGGTCGAAGCGGATATGCATCAAGCGAATCCGCACAATTCCTTGTAGTGTGCATACAATTCTGGTTGATCCTGCCAGAGGCCACTGCTATCGGGGTCCGATTAAGCCATGCGAGTCGAGAGGGGTAATGCCCTCGGCGAACGGCTCAGTAACACGTGGACAACCTACCCTCAGATCTGGGATAACTCCGGGAAACTGGAGATAATACCGGATAATCCGTGAACGCTGGAATGCCTTACGGTTTAAAGCTTTAGCGTCTGAGGATGGGTCTGCGGCCGATTAGGTAGTTGCTGGGGTAACGTCCCAACAAGCCGATAATCGGTACGGGTTGTGAGAGCAAGAGCCCGGAGATGGATTCTGAGACACGAATCCAGGTCCTACGGGGCGCAGCAGGCGCGAAAACTTTACACTGCGCGAAAGCGCGATAAGGGGACCTCGAGTGCGTGCGCAATGCGTACGCTTTTCATACGCCTAAAAAGCATGTGGAATAAGAGCCGGGCAAGACCGGTGCCAGCCGCCGCGGTAACACCGGCGGCTCGAGTGGTGGCCGCTATTATTGGGCTTAAAGGGTCCGTAGCCGGACCAGTTAGTCCCTTGGGAAATCTTACGGCTTAACCGTAAGGCTGCCAATGGATACTGCTGGTCTTGGGACCGGGAGAGGCAAGAGGTACCTCAGGGGTAGGAGTGAAATCCTGTAATCCTTGAGGGACCGCCAGTGGCGAAGGCGTCTTGCTAGAACGGGTCCGACGGTGAGGGACGAAAGCTAGGGGCACGAACCGGATTAGATACCCGGGTAGTCCTAGCCGTAAACGATGCGAGCTAGGTGTCACGTGGATTGCGAATCCATGTGGTGCCGTAGGGAAACCGTGAAGCTCGCCGCCTGGGAAGTACGGCCGCAAGGCTGAAACTTAAAGGAATTGGCGGGGGAGCACCACAACGGGTGGAGCCTGCGGTTTAATTGGACTCAACGCCGGAAAGCTCACCGGAGACGACAGCGGGATGAGGGCCAGGCTGATGACCTTGCTAGACTAGCTGAGAGGAGGTGCATGGCCGCCGTCAGTTCGTACCGTGAGGCGTCCTGTTAAGTCAGGCAACGAGCGAGACCCGTACCCACAGTTGCCAGCGGCTGCTCCGGCAGGCTGGGTACACTATGGGGACCGCCTCTGCTAAAGAGGAGGAAGGAGCGGGCGACGGTAGGTCAGTATGCCCCGAATTCTCCGGGCTACACGCGGGCTACAATGGATGGGACAATGGGTTCCGACACCGAAAGGTGAAGGCAATCTCTTAAACCCATTCTTAGTTCGGATTGAGGGCTGAAACTCGCCCTCATGAAGCTGGAATCCGTAGTAATCGCGTTTCAACATAGCGCGGTGAATACGTCCCTGCTCCTTGCACACACCGCCCGTCAAACCACCCGAGTGGGGTTTATGTGAGGGCGTGGTTTTTGCCACGTTCGAATATAGGTTCCGCAAGGGGGGTTAAGTCGTAACAAGGTAGCCGTAGGGGAATCTGCGGCTGGATCACCTCCTACGTAATACAGGTGGAAGCCGAATCAAGAGACCTTCCTAGGGCTCGTAGCTCAGCTGGAAGAGCGCTGCCTTTGCAAGGCAGAGGCCCTGGGTTCAAATCCCAGCGAGTCCATCGAACGACCCGCTTGGGAAAAATCGTTCCAGCGTTAATGCACACAGGGGCTGGCGCCGCTGTGGAAGGGTGCACCTTTTTAAAAGTGTACCGTGCATAAGTTCCATAATCTGGACGCTAACTAGTTAATGTGAAGTGGCTGCTATACCACTCAGTGAATGGCTCGGCTCAAGAGCTGATGAAGGACGTGCCAAGCTGCGATATGCCCCGGGTAGGCGCAAGGAGCCTTTGAACCGGGGATCTCCGAATGGGAACTCCTAACCGATTGGTTGATCCCGTCAGGGATCGGGAACGCCCCGGATTGAAACATCTTAGTAGGGGCAGGAAGAGAAATCGTAAGAGATACCGTGAGTAAAGGCGATTGAAAGCGGCACAGTTCAAACCGAATCCCCGAAAGGGGAGATGTAGTGTTATAAGCCGAATCCGTAACGCAGAGCCTGAGAAGCTGAAGTTGTCTGGAAAGACACGCCATAGAGGGTGATAGCCCCGTGAGCGCAATCAGTCTGCCGGGATTCGTGTCTTGAGTACCGTGGGTTGGAATTCTCGCGGGAATTTGGGAGTCACCAACTTCCAAGACTAAATACAACTTGAGACCGATAGTGTACTAGTAGGGTGACCGAAAGCTGAAAAGCACCCCATATAGGGAGGTGCAAAGAGCCTGAAATTGAGTGGTGACGGTGCGGCAGGGCATGAAAGGATCCTCGATGCGAAGGAAGACGTCGCGAGGCGTTTGTACGAGCATCGTCGCCAGTGTTCTGTCTTACGTTTTGAAGAACGGGCCAGGGAGTGTATTCAGATGGCAAGGTTAAGGTCTACACGGCCGGAGCCGAAGGGAAACCGACAGGTCCGTAGCTCGCAAGAGTGTGGGACGGCGTACAAAAAGTGCGCGGAGTCATCAGGATACGACCCGAAACCGAGTGATCTAGGCGTGGGCAGGTTGAAGCGTGACGAAAGTTGCGTGGAGGACCGTTAGCGGTGCTGATTTGCAAATCGCTCGCGTGACCTGTGTCTAGGGGTGAAAGTCCAATCGAACTCGGAAACAGCTGGTTCCTTCCGAGACATGTCGTAGCATGACCTCGACGGAGACCGTCGGCGGAGTAGAGCACTGATTGAGGGAGCTGTGGGAGAAATCCCTCACCCCTCTGTCAAACTCCAAAACCGCCGTCGTCGTAGATGTCGGGAGTCCGGGCTGGGGGGTAAGCTTCTAGTCCGAGAGGGAAACAACCCAGACCGTGGTTAAGGCCCTAAAATGTCGGCTAAGTGTAATTAAAAGGGTGTCCCAGGCCCTAGACAGCTGGGAGGTGAGCTCAGAAGCAGCTAACCTTTAAAAAGTGCGTAACAGCTTACCAGTCGAGGTTTGGGGCCCCGAAAATGGACGGGGCTCAAGCCGACTGCCGATACCACGGAGCACGGAGACGTGATCTGGTAGGAAGGCGTCCTGCGTGGGCAGAAGCAGGGCTGTAAAGTCCTGTGGACCGCGCAGGAACGAAGATCCTGGCAATAGTAGCAGCATAGTCGGGTGAGAATCCCGACCGCCGAAAGGGCTAGGTTTCCTCGACAATGTTCGTCAGTCGAGGGTTAGTCGGTCCTAAGATGCACCGTAATTCGAGTGCGTCAAAAGGGAAACAGGTTAATATTCCTGTACCACGCGACATTAAAACCTGACGCCTCCGGGTAGTTCGAACAGTGATGCCAAACTGTCCAAGCGTATTAAGTTCGCGGAGAACCGTAATGGTGAGAAACGGACCAAAGCGTGATGGGGAAACTCGGATAATCCCAGGGGCCCGTGAAAAAGGGAGTCGATGGCCGTACCAAGATCTGACACAGGTGCCCCTAGTTGAAAAGACTAAGGCGTGTCGGCATAACCCACCCAAGGGAAATCGGCAAATTAGCCCCGTAACTTCGGGAGAAGGGGTGCCTGCTCTGAGAAGAGCAGGTCGCAGTGACTAGGGGGCTCTAACTGTCTAATAACAACACAGGTGATTGCTAACCCGAAAGGGCAAGTACAATCACTGAATCCTGCCCAGTGCAGGTACCTGAACATCCGGTTCAACGGGAAGAAGGGCCTGTCAACGGCGGGGGTAACTATGACCCTCTTAAGGTAGCGTAGTACCTTGCCGCTTAATTGGCGGCTTGCATGAATGGACCAATGAGAGCCCTACTGTCCCTGGGTGGAACCCGGTGAACTTTACATTCCAGTGCAGAGTCTGGAGACCCCTGATGGGAAGTGAAGACCCCGTGGAGCTTTACTGCAGCCTGTCGTTGGGATGCGGTTGTGCATGCGCAGCGTAGGTAGGAGGCGTCGATCCACCACTTCTGGGTGGTGGGGAGCCTATCCTGAGACACTACCCTTGTACGGTTGCGTCCCTTACCGTGAGAACGGGACCCCGATAGGTGGGCAGTTTGGCTGGGGCGGCACGCCCTTGAAAAGATATCAAGGGTGCCCAAAGGTTGACTCAGGTGGGTCAGAAACCCACCGAAGAGCGTAAGGGCAAAAGTCAGCCTGATGTGATTCAGCAAAGTAGTGGATCACAAGACGAAAGTCGGGCCTAACGAACCTTTATGCCCTATTGGTGAGGGCTAAAGATGACAGAAAAGCTACCCCGGGGATAACAGAGTTGTCACCAGTAAGAGCACATATCGACCTGGTGGCTTGCTACCTCGATGTCGGTTCTTTCCATCCTGGCCGTGCAGAAGCGGCCAAGGGTGAGGTTGTTCGCCTATTAAAGGAGATCGTGAGCTGGGTTTAGACCGTCGTGAGACAGGTCGGTTACTATCTGTCAGGGGTGTGTTGAGGTCTGAGGGGAAGTTGGCTATAGTACGAGAGGAACTAGCCAACGTGGCCTCTGGTCTATCGGTTGTCTGGCAAGGCAGTGCCGAGCAGCTACGCCATAATGGATAAGAGCTGAATGCATCTAAGCTCGAAACCAACCCCGAAAAGAGACCTCTTAAGGACATCGGTAAAAGACCGGTTTGATAGAGTCGGGATGTACGCACCAAGGCAACGAGGTGTTCAGTCCGCGGCCACTAACGTCCGAGCCACACCTTCGCATTAGCTAGGCGTATACCAGATCCTCGCAAGCACCGCTTTCGGGGAGTAATTATGGAACTTGCACTCTTACACGCGCTAGAGTAGCTAGCAGTCAAGCGCCACACGCGCGCTAGAGTAGCTAGCAGTCAAGCGCCAAGGTGGCGGAGCGGTTACGCGGCTGCCTGCAGAGCAGCTATACTCCGGTTCAAATCCGGACCTTGGCTTGACGTAGCGGCCATAGCGGCGGGGAAACTCCCGTACCCATCCCGAACACGGAAGATAAGCCCGTCAACGTACCGTGCTGTACTGAAGTGCGAGAGCCTTCGGGAACCACGGCGCGCTGCTACGTCTCTCATTCATTTTTTTAAAATTGATCGGGCCACTATAGGCGTAGTACGATATCACTTAACATGCGCGCCCCCTTTCAGACTGCGTAGCGCGGCTTAGATCAGCTCAAAACCTCTTCTAGCTGATTGGATCGCACGGCGTTCCGTATTTCGAGCGCGATGCGTCTGCCGCATGACATAGTGTCGTAGATGTAATCAGAATACGGAGACCCCCTCGGGTACAGATTAGTTCCGGCCACAAGTCTGGCCGACACCTCAAAGACTTTGAACTCGAGCGCATCCGTAACCATCGTCTCGAGACAAAACGGGCCGATCATACCGCCGAACAGCTCGATCGATTTTTCAACGACGCGACGCCCCATGTCAAACACGGGTTCGAGCAGTTTTTCTCTAAGAACGACGGGGATGTTTCCGGTTACGACAAACGTGGGCTCAACGGCAACGTGGCCAGCCCGATAGATCTCGTCGACGTTTGCCTCCAGTCGGCGATCAATGCCGAGCATCTCAAGAGCCCCTTTGCTCAATCTGTAACCGTTTTGTGCGATTGGTGAGTAGAAGTAGTGGAAGTAAAATCGCGTGCCGAGAACGAACTCCTGTATCGTGTACTCTGCGTCTGGCTCTATGCCTTTCGCGAAGTCTGCGTAGTCGCTGGCGATGAAAAAGCCCCGCCCGCCTTTTGCTCCGTGGTACTTCACGATGACGGGTGACGTGATGTCTCGCGGATCCCGTACCTCGCGCGGCATTGACACGCCGGCGCCTTCGAGCCATTCCCTGCTTTTCTGCCGATCTGACTCCCATTGCAGCACGCGGCGATTTCCGTAAGTAGGCACGTCCAGGTCCAAGAAGTTGTCGGCGCCGAGGTACTCGACGAGTGATCCGTGAGGGATCAATATCACGTTTCTGTCGCACAATTCGGCGGCGTGCTTGAGCACGTCGAGGTGGGAATCAACGACCAAGAAGTCGTCGGGCTTGGCTTTGGGATAAGCGTCATAGTATTTCGGTATCGTTCCGATTGCGAGGCCGAGCGTCTTGAATCCCTCCTCGCGCGCACCGTGGAAAATCTGCAAACTCGTGTGGGAGCACAACGTCGCGAGGGTGATTTCCTCCAAATCATACGAGCTGATAGCATCGCGCACCGGATCCACACGCATTCCTCACGGGGTTGACAGGACAGTAATGCGCTCACCAATATAAAAGAGCGCGTGTGCAGATGCTAAACACGCACGCGCTTAGCTGATGGCGAGACGTGCCTGCTCTCCTTTTTAGGCGGTTGCTGTCGTTCAGGAGCCCTTTTCGAGCTGCTGAAGAATTGCTCGGCCGGCTATGACGCCCGTCGCAGCGGCGTTGATGATGTCTCGTGAAAGCCCTGTGCCGTCTCCTGCGGCGTAGAGCCCCTTGGTGCTCGTCGCCAGCTCTGGCGAGACCTGCAGCTCCATTGCATAGAATTTTACTTCTGGAGCGTAGAGCAGCGTTGAGTCAGAGGCAACACCGGGTATGACTTCGTTCAGCTTCTCGAGTCCTTCAATGATGTCCATCACGATCCGGTGTGGCATTGCCATTGAAATGTCGCCGGGCGTGACATCCTCGAGGGTGTTTTTGACGGGATTTCGTCGTATCCGACTCCAGGTCGAGCGCTGTCCACGGCGCAAATCTCCCATTCTCTGCAGAATGGGATTGCCCCCGCCGATGGTCGTCGCCAGTTTGGAGACGGACTTACCGTATCGTGTCGTATCTTCGAGTGGTTCGGTAAGCTCGGTTCGTACCAGGAACGCGAAGTTTGTGTTATCCGACCGCCGGCTCTTGAGGGAATGCCCGTTCGTGCCTATAAACCCCTCATAGCGTTCCTTGACGACGAACCCATGCTCGTTCGTGCAGAAGGTTCTAACGAAATCATCGTACCGCTTCGTGCGAATGTGGAACTTTGGATCATGGTTTATCTTGGTTATATGGTCCATGATGATCGAGGGGACCTCGACGCGAACACCGATGTCTATCGCGCCGTGCTTTGCGTCGATGCCGTGGCGTTTGACGAGGGTGTTCACCCATTCCCCACCGATGCGGCCTGGACAGAGTAGCGTGAATCGCGACGAGAGCTTCTCTCCGTGTTCGAGAAGCACCCCGGTGCACGTGTTGTCCTCGATGAGCAAGTCGCGGACTTGTGCATTTAGCCGAAACACCGTGCCTCGGGACTTCAAGTCGTTTTCGAAGTTCTCGATGATACGGGGGGCGTTGTCAGAGCCCATATGACGTTGTGAAATCTCGATGAAGTGCACGCCCACTGAGGCAGCGCTGCGCTTGAGCCTCTCGACTTGGGCGCCATCCGCTGTGTAAAGCCGTTCAGGGGCGCCGTACTTGAGGAACATGCCGTCGACGTAGTCAACCAGTGCCCACGCTGCCGGGTTGTCTCCCATAATTGCAGCAAGGTCGCCTCCGATATCCGGGCGTAGATTAAGGGTGCCGTCTGAGAACGTGCCGGCGCCGCCTACGCCGCACATGATATCGCACTGCTTACACTGAGCACACTTGCCGGCCTCTTCCATTGGGCAGTGCCGTTCCTTGATGTCGCGCCCGCGATCTATGACGAGCACGCCGATGCCTCGGTCTGCCAGCTCGTTCGCAGCGCACATGCCGGCAGGACCGGCCCCTATAATAATGACGTCCCAGTCCGTTTTTGGTTTCGTTCCGGTGTGGCTCATGCTATGTCACTATCTTATCGACTTGGTCGAGAGCGATCGCGCGCTTGATCTCAAGCGCGAGCCGTCGTCCCGAGCTCATACGCGTTCGTAGCAGCGAGTTTCCGTACGGAGCGCCCACGTTCGTGTGCACGTTTGTGCCGCCGCCGATGCGCGTTGCAATGTCGTAAACGTAGAAGTCCATGTTTTGATCAACGATCGTCTGCAGGCAAAACGGTCCGATTATTGGGGCGCTGTAGTGTCGCTTCGAGAAGGCGACAAATCGTTCGGCCATCAGATAAACTCGCTCAAGCAACGACTCTCTGAGCGACGCGTTCGCGTGGCCGACGATGGTCATCAGCGGGTCGCGATATCTTACAGGCAGCTCCAGCTGCTGCTCGGCGGGAATTCGCACCAATCCGTCAAGGTTACTTTCGAATCTGAAATCAATCCCGAGGAGCTCGATCTCCTCGTCGATCGGCGAATAGAAGAAGTTGAAGTTGAACACGGGGCCGATGATGTACTGTTCGATCCGCGCGTCGTTGAGGGCTTCGGCAGTAATAATCTCCCTGTCGATGAGCCGCCCAACCTTCGCGTCGAACTCCTCAGGAGAAGCGGCGGTGAAGAACCCACGTTCGAGCGTCATATACTTGTGGTGAAGCTTCACCATCACGAGCGTATCGATGTCATCTTTGCTCGCATAGTGTTTTGGGATTGGAATGCCCGCTTGCTGACTGACCCAATAGTAATTCTCTTTTTCAGTCTCCCTATCCTCTATCTTCAGCATCTCACGCGTGCCTACGAGCGGCAACCGAAACTCGTTTTCGACTCGACGTGTACCGCTGTAGACTACAAAAGAACGGTTAGGGATGAATAGCGTGTTCTTTTTGACGAGCTGCTCCTGTACGCGTTCGTCGAGAATCTCATCGAACTTATTAAGGACAATGGTCTCGTCTACGAGGCCTTTCTCAAGTCCGTTCATCGTGCGGCCCTTGAAATAGTTAGTGTAAAGCCCGTCCCGTCCTTTTTGGCAGACAACCAGGTTGGGGAGCCCCTCGTCGCGGGCGCCGTCGCAGACGTCCAACGCGGAGTGCGAGCCTAACACGCCGACTGTGATGCTTCTTTTGTCATATTCGCTCAACACATCCAGGACGTCCTGCTTGCGTATCATGAGAATTCTCCGCCACTATGTTCATCAAGCGCATATAAAGGTTTTCGGACGCCCCGTTCGTTTCGGGGTTCACGCCCGGAATTTAATGACGCAGCAAACGGCCAGAACCCCGCGTAGGCCCCTTCTGGCCGCCAAACGAGCAAAAAAACTTCAGACCAAGCACTGCCGTCTACTCGGGCGATTCTTATTTCAGCAAAACGAAGCTATCGCCAACGGCCTAACTTAGCGCTGGCCTCTTCCAAAATGGTTTCTGGTTCGGAGACGTCAGTCTCATCGCGCCCACTATCAATATAGTCGCGGTTGACGAACTCAGCCGACAGCCAGCCTAATTTGTCTAACACGTCATCGGCGTGACCCGCCTGCTCTATCCGAGTACCATTAAACGAAGGTTAAAACAGGCGATGTCGATGCACGTCACCCGATTGGTCCTGCAGGGCCCAATGGGGGGTGCCCATCGTGCCTGTAAGCGCGCACGGAGTTATGTTCTTACGAACAGTTTCCCTCGCCCCTTTTCACCGTGATCGCCGTTGAGAATCTGGAAGGTGGCGTTCACTCCGTCTATTTCTAGCTCTTCAGTCCCGTCCGGAGAGAAACCGGGCATCATTACTGCAATCGTTCCCAGTACGTAGATATTTCCCCGGGTCATGAACGCACCGACGCGCCCTGGCGAGTCTCCGTGGATGATGATGGTAGGAAGAGGGTCCTTGGCTCCGATGCCCTTTCCCATATGGATTCCGGCGTTAATACCGACGTTGCCTTTTACCGTGATCTTGCCACCCATCATGTATTCACCCAAGGTCACGCCAGCGTTGCCGTTGATGACGATGTTGCCGCCTTTCATGCCACGCCAATCGCCGCGATAGGAAGCGCCGCAATAATCGCCGACGTTCCCTTCAAACAGGATATCGCCGCCCTCCATCTGGATGGCCGCAAATGCATCAGCGTTTCCTTTGACACGTATTCTGCCGCCCTTCATCCAGGCGCCGCAGTACATATCGACGTCCCCTTTGCAGAGGACAGCTCCAGCAGTCATCTTCGAGCCGATGTACTTAACACGCGGCACGTCGCCGTCGATAATGATCCCTTGATCCTCTGCCGCATCTGCCACTTTGCCGGTGATCGTGAAAAATCGTCCAAGGGGCCATTTGGTATTCCCCTCGAGCACTGGTAGCTCGGCAATTTCCTCGAGCGTTTTTCCGCACACGGCGTCAGGCGTTATGACGGAAGCTTCGAGGACGAGATATTCGACGTCTCTTGGTGTCAGCGTCACGCGTTCCATTTAAGCGCCTCCTTCTGCCGGTGTTCTGCCTGAGTGTGTCGTGCGTTTAGAGTAATATTTTTCCATAAGCGTCACAGGACCGAGCACGGGGCCGCTGCCCTTTTCAATTTCCACTTTCCTGTTCTTGTAAGCAGGACTGCCGGTTGACTCAGTGTATGTGGTGACAACGATGTTCGCCCACGGCCCGCGTGGGATGAAGATCTCTCCTTTTTGTTGCCTGTCGGTTTTTTTCGCTTGGAGTTCGACGCTATCACCGTACTCGTTGGTGACCTTTACAATCCACGGCTTGCCTAATGCGACAAAGTCTTCAGGATTTATATCGCAGTATGCCGCTTCTCGCGTGTACTCGTCTGTGAATTTGCGGCCCCCTTTGATGCACGCACCCTGAAATGCGGTGCCGCCCGTATTGAGTATAATTTCCAATTCGCTCACCTCGGTGCCATTAGGATTAGGGCTCCGACAGCAGTGTGTCCAGACGCTGCACGAACTCTTCTTCCGAGAGCGTCGCCTTTGGTCCGGTCTCTGTCGTCCCTTCTACCGTCGCAGTTGTTTTCCCGCGTGCGGCGAGTTTTCGCTTGATCGCGTCACGCAGCTGTATTAGCGTGTCTTCGTTAGACTTCGTGAAGTCAAATGGCGGATCGATGAAGCTTCGTGCGTAGCACGGAACGTTATCCATCCGATAGAACGTTCCCTCGCATTCCATGCCGTCTAAAACCCCGGGGAGCACAACGTCGCTGATGAAAGCTTGTGGCCCCTCTGCCGTTTCTATAGAGACGACGGGGATCTCACACATCCTTTCAACGGCCCTTTTCGGTAAATGGGCTCCGAGATCGGCACACATGCAAAATAACGCATCAGCTTCGCCCCGTCGCAGTACGTCAACGGTCGAATACTCGCCTGGTTGATAGCGCGGTTCACCGGTCGAGAAATCGACGGCGTACGGGAAACCACACTGCCACGCAAGGACTTCGTTGAACCCGGCGACGTTGCAATGTCCTCTGTTTGCCAAGATGACGAACTTACCGTACTTGTTGCCGAGCTGCGTCAGCCTCATCGCCATCGATGCGTTGTAGTGCTTGCCGCGGGTGCTGGCAATACCTAGACCGACCCAGATCACCCCAAAGCGTGCCTCCTTGATCAGGTCGGCCGCTTTGTAAATATCTTCCCTGCTAATGCCGGTCACTTCAGTGAATGATTCGTGCGGTTCAAACCCGCTGAGGATCGTCATGAGAGCGTTCAATACTTCGAAATCGGTCCCGGGCTTGAGCTGGAGGTGGAGATCTGCGTGCTCGGCGGTGGTCGAACGTCGTGGGTCGACGACCATTATCTGTCGCCCGAAGCGTCCTTGTCCCGTGAAAAATCCGCGCTGGAATATCGAATGGCGGCTTAAGTGTCTCGGGTGTGAGTCTTCGGGGTTGGCGCCCCAGTAGATGTCGAGGTCCGCTCTGTTGCGGGTCTCGCCGAGGGTGCAGCCGACCTGGCCGACATCTTGGATGGCCATGACCGTTGGTCCGTGGCAAATCGTGGCGTTGCCGTCGACCAGTCCGCCAAGCATCTCCGCGATCTCGATGCCGACAGACATAGCCTCAGTGGCCGTTTCGCTGCCGATAAAAAAGAACGGTCGTTTCGCGTTTACGAGAATCTCAGCAGCTTTGTCGATTGCATCGCTCCACGGTGCTTCCTTTCCTTCGATCAACGGAGCGGTAATTCGATGGCTGCTTCGAAGCTCTTTGAACTTTGCGTCGCCCATGATGCAGGCGTTCCGCGTGACGACAGAGACGTCATCGACTTCGACTTCGATGTCGTCGCACGTTATACCGCACACAGGGCACGTTACGTCCGTACAGGTGATTTTATTGCTAGTTTGGCCTTCTTGTGCTTCAGAACTCATATTTGCACCTCAATTCGCAATTCTACCTCCAGATTGTACTCTTCTGGTTATGAACGAAAGACGAGAAACTTACTTTTTTTCGACCCGTGAGTGTGGTAGACACTGCGAACCCTTGCGCCGTTAGCGATATTGCTTTATGATAATACCACTCTGTTTATATGTTGGTAACAGAAAATATAAAAGTATCGTTATAATCAACAGAAGACATCGTATCTGCGTGTAATCAGGCGAGGATCCACCATGGGTATCCCAGTTGACAAACTTGAAACGTTGATGGACAACTACGGGACGGAAGAGCGAATTAGGGAATATATAAGACGGTGCGTGTCTTTTCACGGTTTTGCTCCCCCTGGATTGCTTATTGGCGTGTTTATGGTCGATTTGGCTTTGGAAGAACTCGGGGCTAGTCCAAATGAGAAGTTGTACGCGGTTGCTGAGACACCGAAATGTGCGCCCGATGCAGTGCAAGTCGTAACCAGCGCCACTATGGGTAATAGTAGACTACGCATAATAGAAACCGGTAAGTTCTCTGTTACGTTAAACAGAGGTTCTACCGAAGAGCGTGCCGATGGGATACGCGTTTATGTTGATGCAACGAAGATCCGGCGTTACCCAACACTCGATCTCTGGTATACGAACGATCCACGTTACAAGAGCGTTGATGAAAAAGATCGGGTTTATGACGAGATTCTACAGGCCGGGCGAAGTATTCTGTCGTGGGAGCGGGTCAAAGTCTCGGTCCCTCAAAAGGCGGTATGGCAGGCCGTGCAATGTCCAGTATGTAAAGAGATGGTGCCGGACTATCTGGTTGAAGACGGCGTGTGCATTTCGTGCGCGGGAACGAGTTACTACGATAGATCTGGTGAAGCGCTCCGTTAATCAATGTTATTAAGCAGAAGTCGAATATTCAAAGAGCCGCTCGTGAGACTTCTATTCTTTTCGGAATACGAGCGCTAACTATCAGCCGGAACTCGATCGAGAGTGGATTTTTCCTCTTTGGCGGCGCCTTTCTCCCGCAAGGTGAGCACTTTGACCGTGGCGATAACCACAAACGATATTAGCACGAGAATGACTGCTATGTAAACCGCGGCATCCAAGTCACTGTCGAGCGCAGTATATATGGCAAGAGGCATTGTTTGGGTTACGCCTTGAAGATTGCCGGCAAATATGATAGTCGCGCCAAATTCTCCCAGAGCGCGTGCCCAGGTCATGAGTGCTCCTGAAACGAGGCCGTTCAGTGCGATCGGCACTGTCACACGGAAAAAGGCCCCTCCACCTGATGCGCCTAGCGTATGGGCTGCGCGTTCGTAATCCGGGTCGACGTCTTCAAAACTCGTTGTTGCTTGCCGGATATAGAAAGGAGACGATACAAATATTTGCGCTAGTACGACAGCGGTGGTAGTAAAAGCGATGTTGATTCCTAGGACTTGTAAGTCGTGACCAAGCAATCCTTCACGGCCAAACGCCAGTAAGAGCGCGATGCCTGCCACTGCGGGAGGTAAAACAATCGGAAGATCGATTAAAGTCTCTATTATTCTCTTGCCGCGGTAGCTGTGGCGCGCGTTAAAGTAAGCTACCGGGGTTCCAAATGCTAGTACAACCAACAACGTTGTCAGTGTAGTTACCACGCTAAGCTGGATTGCCTCCACCACCACTGGGCTTGAGAGCGAGTTAAGAAAGCCAGAGAGCGTCCCGTACGCAAAGAGAGCTAAAAGTGGCAAGCTGACGAATATAACGACTACCGTAAACGATAAAAAAACGATCAGGAACCCAACACTCTTACTAAGCGTCGCAGTCGATTCAGCCTTTCCAGTGCGGGAAGATGAAAAAGTGTTGCGGAACTCTTTCAAAGGCTGCATAATTCTCTCTCGCACGAGGATTTCGAGGTGATACGTGGCTCTTTAGGCTTTCTAAGAGGTTCGTGCTCCATTCACGGCGGAGATTATAGTTCCAGAGCAAATGAACTGCGCAGGAACTTCCGGTTTCAAATTTCCATTAATTACAGACGAACAGCTTTTGATATAAAAAGTTATGGCCAGTCGTTTTTAATGGCGATTTGATGAGAAATTGCATTTTTGAGCTTATCTCGGAAAAATAGCGTGCAAGTATAGATCTAGTAGGCCTTGCATCGTTATGACTGTCTGTTCATAACGCTTAAGTATCTAGGAAATGATTGTATTCGACCAAGCGGAAATGGCTCCTGCACCATCCTTGTGTTTTATAGCCAGCTCGATGGTATCAAAGCCGTTTCCAACAAACCTAAAGCTAGCTCGCAAGCGCTAGTTATTGAGGACTAAAAAGGGAGGATATGGATGACTAAGAAGAAGATTATACCGATATTGCTTTGCGCACTGTTGAGCGTGCTCGTTGTCACCACGTGCGGCTGCACGACTACGAGTACGCAAAGCACGAAGCTCACTGTCTATGCTGCAGCGTCGCTTACTAGCGCGTTCAATCAGACGGCTCAGGCCTTTGAAGCTAATAACACTGGCGTCAACGTCACTTTTAACTACGCCGGTAGCCAGATTTTGGCAACCCAACTCCAGCAAGGGGCCAGTGCGGACGTTTTCGCGTCTGCCGATCTAACGCACATGAATTCCGTGAAGAACGCAGGGTTGATGAACAACTCAAGCATTACCATTTTCGCAGAGAACTACTTAGCCATCATCGTTCCGACATCGAATCCCGCAAACATCACCAGTCTATCAGACCTCGCAAAGTCAGGAGTGAAACTCGATATCGCGAACAGTTCTGTCCCCGTCGGGAATTACTCGCTGCAAATGCTGGCAAAAGCGTCCAATAACTCGACTTACGGTTCCAGCTTTAAGAATAGCGTCCTGGCAAACGTTGTGTCAGAGGAAACGAATGTCAACGACGTCGTAGCCAAGGTCGCGCTTGGACAAGCCGATGCGGGTATCGTGTACAAATCCGACGTTCCAGCTGCATACCAGAGTAAGGTGCAGGTAATCGCGATTCCTCACAGTGTGAACGTCCTTGCCCAATACCCAATCGGGGTAGTCAGCAGTTCGTCGAACGCTCAACTGGCGCAGAGTTTCATAAACTATGTTACCTCTCCTGACGGGCAGGCAATTCTGCAGAGCTACGGCTTTATCATTCCACCGACTTCGCAGAATACAACAACAGCCGCCACTACATCAGCATCGCAGACTGCAACCACTGCTGCGACCTGACCAGTAACAAACGCCCTAAATAAGCGTTCGCAGTAAGCTAAGGGCGGCACGTCCTGATCGCACCCGCCGCCGCGTGCGGTGCGGTGCCTCTTTTTTAAGCCACAGTGCGATCGATTGAGGTTAGCAGAGTAAAACGAAGGATGCCTTCCTTAAGCACATTGGAACAGTTTACAGCGAAGCTTGAACAGCCTAGGACCGGCCAGCTCAAAGGCGGTCAAGACTGGCTGTTCGATTGGTTAGTGCTTTTGGCGCTTGATCGGTTCGTGACCGAATACCACTTTGATAAAAATTCTACTACGCACAGCTTAAAAAACTGGCCAAAATGGCCAGTTGATATTGCTGAGTCGAGTGGGGACATAGGGGCTTTTAATGAGCTTTCTGATATGCTCGAACGCATATTTCATCATGTAAGTTCTGCTAGTGAGCGATGATGTTTCTCGAAGAAATCTGCATATAGTCAGGAAACGCTCAAAGAAGCATGAGGGGCCATTATGAAGGAAATTCAGCCGATTCAAGGCTGATTAAAGTGCGGCTGGCCAAAGTCCGTTTTCTTATCGGTGACACCAACAAGGAGGAGTCGTTTCTCAGCAATAAAGAGATTGAATTCTTCTTGGATGAGGAGAAGAGCGACAACATGGCTGCGGCCAAAGCGGGTGAAGCCTTGGTAGCGAAATTGATGGCCCTCAACGAATATGAAAAAGCGGAGCAGCTTCGAAAGACGTGTGAGAAATTGAGAGACAGAGTATAACGCTCCACATCGCCGGGCGGGATCTAAAAGAGCCGTGCTAGCCCTTTAAGCTTTGCTAATTTTTGGAATGATTACATCCCGAATATTTGTGCGTTCACCCCTATAGAAGGGCAAGCTTCTGAGGGTTTAAGATCCCGACGGCGTCAATACAGTCAACGACCTCAATACGCCGTCACTGAAGGTGCTCGCACCCGTCATCTCTAGCAAAGAGCCGCTGGTTTCGCAGGCCGGCTTCGAAATCTGTACTTGCTCAAATTCGAGAATCTAACGCTATGCAGGCTCAATGCGTAAAGCTAACTGCTTCGTTTCCGTGAAAGCTGCCAATCCTTCACGACCGCCTTCACGACCAATGCCACTCAGCTTTACCCCTCCAAAGGGAGCTTCAACGGCTGCGATTCGTGTATCATTCACTCCAACCATTCCGACATCGAGTCGCTCTGCAATTCGTATTGCTTTGCTTATATCGCGTGTGTAGAGATAAGCCGCCAGTCCGTACTGCGTGCTGTTCGCGCGCTCGATTGCTTCGTCGTCTGTTTCAAAAGCGGTCACCGCGATAACAGGTCCAAAGGTTTCTTCGCGCGTTATGCGCATTTGTGGAGTCACGTCTTCTAATATGGTTGGTGCATAGAAGTTGCCTTTTGCTTGGTCATCCGCAGTGAGTTGATGTCCTCCCGTTAGCAGGCGTGCTCCGTGATCAATGGCATCAGTGACGTGATCACTCACTTTTTCGAGTGCGTCTCGATTTATGAGGGGGCCTACATCGGTCTTAGAATCAAGACCGTTGCCTACCTTGAGTCTCTCGACACGGGAAGATAGCAGCTCTAAGAAGGGCTCAAGCAAGCTTGAGTGCACATAGACGTGGTTTGGAGCTATGCACGTTTGGCCTGCATTCTGGAATTTGGCTGACATCAGACCGTCAACAGCTCGATCAAGAGCTGCATCACTCATAATGATAAAGGCGGCATGGCCTCCGAGCTCCAATGAAACCCGCTTGACGTGATTCGCCGCTCCTCGCATCAGTAGTTTGCCTACTTCGGGCGAACCTGCAAACGAGATCTTTCTCACGCGGTGATCCTCGAGAAACGCTTGTCCAATGACACTTGCATCGCCGGTGACTACGTTCAGGACACCTGGAGGTATTCCCCCATCGTTGAACGCACGAGCCAGAGCAAGTGCTGTGAGGGGGGTTTGTCTGGCAGGCTTTATGACGACTGTGCAGCCTGCGGCCAAGGCTGCGGTGGCCGTTCTCGCAACCATATAGGCAGGAAAATTCCAAGGAGTAATGATTGCAGCGACGCCTATCGGCTGTCGAATGGTCAGCAAGCGTCGGTCTGGTAGAGGATCGGGAATCCATTCTCCGTACGAACGCCTTCCTTCTTCAGCGTACCAACGGATAAAATCAGCTGCTACGTTGACTTCGCCACGTGATTGGCGTAAAGGTTTCCCGCATTCCTCTGTGACTAGCCGCGCAATTTCTTCCCGGCGAGAGAGTAGTAAATGGCGTGACCTGTCGAGCAGCTCGGCGCGCTTTACAGCAGGCGTGTGTGCCCATGCGGGAAAGGCCGAGTGCGCGGCCTCAATGGCGGTAGCTACGTCTTCAGCCGACGCTGCAGGAATCTCGTCTACAACCTCGCCCGTAGCCGGGTTATAAACGCTAATAGAAAGGCCTGCTGCCGCAGGAACCCATTCTCCGTAGATCAACATCTTCTGCAGAGTCACAGACGTTCCTCCTAGAGATCCTTCGACACCAGCTGTCTGCGTGTGAGCTGCGGCCGTGGGAGCATAACGTTCTGCAAGATGTGCGTCCTATCTCGCTTAAGGGCTATTTTGTTCTCATTAGCACGGAAGTCAAGCCGGTTTTCAGCGTTCAATATTATTTTTGAATCATAACCGATGTTGATTTTACCAGCACAGTCACTTGATCGCCAGCTTTGAGTGAGAGGTCCTCTGCGGCATCTTTAGTGATGGCTGAAACGAACTGATTACCGCCACCAACGTCTACAATGATCTCGGCCATTACAGCGCCCAACTTTACTTCTTTGACTGTACCGGGAATTTGGTTTCGCACGCTAAGAGGCATTTTATATCACCTTTTACAGCTTAACCTGCTGGTTCTTATCACTTGTCCTTGCAATATTCTGGCTGTCTGTTTTCGCGGTTGCTCCTCTTGAACGCAATAGCTCAGGAGAAGATGCATATGACGGAAAAAACACAACGAACGTGTGCGACGACTGCAAGCAAAGAAGAAGACATATGCACAGCATGTGCATATGCTGCCATTTCTTTAACAAATTTGGGAGATAAGGTAAGGGAGTTGCGTCACGTCCCTAACCTTGGAAGTAACATGTGTTTTGTGTTATAAAAGCGTTATTACTGACTGGTAATAACGCTTAAATATTACCTACGTTATACTATTCACAAAGCAACGAGACAAACCGTTGCTTATTTCACCAGCTTAACGACGTTGAACTACGCGAACGCCGTGAAGCATTGTGGCCCCACGGGAAGGCGTTCCCTCCAAAATACTGACCAAGAATAAAGAAGACCAGCTATGAACACAAAAAAGGGCTTGTACTGGTGCTTCTTTACGCGCTCCTAAGCGAGCTCGTCGTCATCTCGTGTGGCTGCACTATTTCGTAAACGCCAACGCTTACTCTTTTTGCTGCCAGTGATCGTTGCGCTCGTCTAGTTTGATGATAATTGCGACGCACAAGGCCAGTCGGATTTTGCGAGCTGTATTGCGAAGATCGCTACGCAAGCCGTTAGCACCGTGCTGTTTTCATTCCGCAACTCAACCGACTAATTAGATGATAGAACAAACAAATGCACGTATCGGCTAAATTTTCCCTAGTAACCTTTGCGTCGCTCTAGCTCAACTGTAAGTGTTGAGCACTGGTACTGTTGTCTTTCTATTTGTGCCGTCTACGACGCAGATAATCCCAATATCGACTTTGTACGCCCCTGTCAAGTTTGCTGTGTAAGGACGTCGTCCATTTCGTGTCTCAATCAACATCTTATCTTCCATGTTCGGGTGGGTCTCCGCAAAGCGTAAAGGAAGGGAGTTCCAGCCCCACAAAAAATGCTAAGTCTTTTTATATATATGCAAAAGTAATCCCACTAGAAGCCTAAATCATGCGAGGAGCTGGTAAGAAATGAACGTACTTATCGTCTATGCGCACCCAAATCCGCGCTCATTTAATGCAGCGATGCGAGAGGCTGCCGTCGACACTTTAACCGAGGCGGGGCACGCAGTACAGGTCTCAGATCTTTATGCTATGCATTTTAAGGCAACGCTGGATGAGCACGATTTCAAAGAGCGACAAAATCCGAATTTCTTCGATCCGACCAACGAACAGTACCACGCTGCTATGAGAGGATCCTTCGCTGATGATATCGCGAAGGAAATTGAGAAAGTTGACTGGGCCAATCTCGTCATTTTCCAATTTCCTCTCTGGTGGCAGTCTTTCCCGGCGATCTTGAAGGGGTGGTGCGACCGCGTCTTGGCCAATGGCATAGCGGTAAACTTCGCGACCTATGACCCGCTGCTTTCGGGCAAGAAGGCGTTATTGGCATTTACGACGGGGGGAGGTGCTGCGATGTACGCTCCCGACGGACCGGTGGGGGATATTAACGTCCTGCTTACGTTCGCTCGCAACATGTTCCGGACGGCTGGCATCGAAGTCTTGCCCCCGTTTGTTGCTTATGGCGTCCGCTCGCTCTCTTCTGATGAGCGCGAAGTGGAGTTACAGCGCTATCGCGAACGGCTGCTTTCGTTGTGATTCAAAGAGGAACCCCAAAAGAGGGTTTTCTGCGAGCCTCGGGTGCAGGAACCCGCGGGTCAAGGAAACTGACGAGTGATTCTGTGAGGGTGTCACTCGCTGCTTTCTTGTCGAGTCGGACCACGGGCCACAGCGAGCGACCCCTTCTGTCGTTTGCTGATCACGTTTACCCCCGTTGCTTTAAAAGCGACGCTAACTTCGCTGCCTCTATCAAGTCTGAGCGTTTCCGTGGAGATGTTTGTGACGTACGCGGCTAGCAAAAACCCACAGTCGATAATCACCTTGTTGATAGGTCCGAGGTAGATTATCTGCTTGACTGTTCCGTTGAAAGTGTTCCGTGCACTGCTAACAACCTGTTCGAGCATGACGGTAACGTTTTCCGGTCTGATTCCTAAGATGACCGTGTCGCCTCTTTCATTGTTTGCGACGGCTTCAATAGTGGCGTTGCCAATGTCAGCGGTAATAATTCCGCCTTTCTGAGAAACAACGGCACCTTCAAAAAGGTTCTCCATCCCAACAAACGAGGCAACCCGTTCGTCCTCCGGTTTGTCAAAGACTTCATGCACTGAACCGGTTTGTATGAGCCGGCCACCATACATGACCCCGAGTCGGTCCGCCAGCACCCGAGCTTCAGTCTGGTCATGGGTCACGTACAAGGCCGTAATCTCAAACTGGTCAATCACATCTCTCAGTTCCTCGCGAAGCAAATCTCGCGACTGACTATCGAGAGCGCTCAGTGGCTCGTCGAGAAGGAAAACACGCGGTTCAAGAATCAACGATCGGGCGAGAGCCACTCGTTGCTGCTCTCCGCCGCTCAGCGTGGTGGGGGTTCGGTCTCTGAGCTTGGCAATCCCCACTAGTTCCATGATATCGTCGACTCTTCGTTTATGATCGGGCAGCTTCGCGTACCTCAAGCCGAATTCGATGTTCTTGTACACGCTCATGTTTGGGAACAAGGCGTAGTCTTGGAACATGTAGCCGATATGCCGCCGCTCTGTCGGTAAAAAAGATATGTCTGCTCCGTCTAGAAGCACCCGCCCTTGTCGCGGATAAATGAATCCTGCGATCAGATCGAGCAAGACCGTTTTCCCGGCGCCACTGGGACCAAGAATGACAAAGAACTCACCACTTTCGACGCTGACGCTGATATCTTCCAGCCTGAAATCGCCGAGGCGCGCGTATGCTTGCTGAATCGCTATCGATGTCATTCTTCTTCCTTGTCAGCGTAAGTAGTCGTAGTTCTTTAAATATGGTCAGGATGATCAAAAGCGCAATGAATATCGCATTCATTGTTGAAGAGCTTTGCCTTTTCCGTATCTCCAAAATGTCGCAAAAAGCCATTGTTTAACTTTTTCATTGCTATTTCAACCATGGATAAGTAGAAAATGGCGGAAAAAGGCAACCCCTGTAAGTTCTAAATCCCTTTTGGTAACGGCGTGATTGACATAACAACAGACTGCTCCAGCTTAGCCGCACGTTGAAGGCGAAAGTCTCATTGCAGCCAAACTATTCACGGTAGGCAAGCATAGTCGTATTCAACGGCTCCGGCTATGCGTTTCCTACGTACGCGTCGAGACGTGTCGCAAAAAGCCGAAATCGAAGTGCTTGCTCTTCTTATGCTGACTGCGTTCCGTGCAAAAAGCCGTCCAACTGAAAAAAGGTCTTTTGCCTAGCGTGCCTTGGTTTGACAAAGTCGCCGGGGTGTGGGCTTCTTATGATATGGTATCGAGTTTTGTTTGTTTCTCGTCGTCGACTGCTTTTTGTTTGTCTACGTCTATGAAGTATTCCAACGCATCAGGGCATTGAGTCGCGAGACCTTCAAAGAATCGACGGACGATTGCGCTGCTAGAGGCTTCAAGAGTCTCTTTGTACGCTTCTACGAGCACAGGCGGCAACTTTGCGGTGCGCTCTTTTATTTGCTTGATAGCTGCGACGGCGCGATCTACTTCTGCCATCGTGCTCAAAGTGTCTGCCATGCTTCCTTTTGTAGTGAGAGCGTAATCATATTTAAAAACGTTGCAGGTCGTTCGTGCGCGTTGATCTCGCGCCTTTGAGGCCATTGGCACGTACCGCTACTGCGGCCGCGTGTCTCTCAGCTCGATTTTTTCGAATGCTTCTTTCGCAGTTTTTCGAACGTCGTCGTCTCTATCCTTGAGTGCGGCTTGCAAAGCAGCCGCCGCGCGCACATCTCTGATTCTGCCGAGCGCGTCCGCAGCACGCTCTCGGACAAATTCATCCGGATCACTCAACGCGTGAATGAGGGGATCAGTTGCGTGCTGGTCTCGGAGTTTTCCGAGCGCGTCAGCGGCGTTCCACCTGACGTCCACATCTGGGTCCTGCAGTGACTCAATGAGCCAGCCGGTCGCTCTCGTGTTTCTGATGTTTCCGAGAGCCTCGGCGGCGTTTCGACGCACGTACCTATTCACGTCGTGCAAAGCCCCGATGAGGGGATCCACAGCTCGTGGATCGCCTATCAGTCCTAGGGCGAGCGCTGCGTTCCATCGGACAAACCAGTCGTTATCGTTCAAAGCCGTGCATAAGGGCGTCACAGCATCATCCGTCAAAACTTGCCCAAGGCCTGCAGACGCGGCTCTGCGAACATGCCTATTTTCATCGACAAGCGCCCTTAAAAGAAACGATACTGCGCTTTTTTCGCTGCTATTTCCGATAGCTGCGGCTGCTTTCGTCCGGACTGCCGGGTCGTCGCTTTTAAGTTGCTGAACCAGCGAATCAAGCATAAACCTCTCCCCCTCTCTGACTCTCCGCGCCGACAGCCCTGTGCACGCTGTCGCGCGGCACCTAACAATATAGGCTGCCATCACTTTAATCGATCGATTGCTTTCGAATCTGTTAGTTTTTTGCAGCAAGCTGGCCGCGTTGACTAGGTGTCGATAGCCTGCACATTGCTTGCGCCAATTTCACGCAACCGGGGATTTCTTAGGAAACGCCTGAAAACTGGCAGTTTGTAGAGCTGCAGGTGACGTCACATGCACATAACCGTGCGCACCGACTCGCTGGAACGGTTTAACTGGTAAAGCTCGGTGCCGTGATATTTTTTTGCAGCGAACTATGTTACTAACATGAGTATTGGCGCAGATTCCAAGACGCCAAGTGCTCAGGCTTCTGGGCGAAGAAAGCGAGGAACGAGCGCGCATGGCCACTGCTTCGATGCAAAAGTATTTGTTTGATTTTTGCCTTCGGTTAGATGTGAAACTGATTATTATTGTCGGAGATGGGATGGCAGATGAGCCGCTTGAGGCGCTCCAAGGCCAGACTCCGCTCGAGTTTGCACAGACGCCACACATTGATGATATGGTGCGTTCGGGTTCGATAGGTCAGTTTTACGCGATAAAACCCGGCATCAAGGTTGACAGTGACGCGGCCCATTTGGCGATGCTCGGCCAAGACGTGAACCTGTCTTTTTCAAATCGTGGGGCGTATGAAGCCCTTGGGGCGGGCTTGGCCCTCGGCCCCGCAGACGTGGGCTTCCGGGTTAACTTCGCCACCATAGATAACCAATTCGTGCTCCTCGACGGCAGGGCAGGGAGGATCAGAGATGAAGCAAAGGAACTCGAGCACGCCGTCAACGACACGGTGGAACTTGACGCTGTGTCTTTCGATTTCAGGCAAACTCTGGGTTTCAAGGGCGCTTTCGTACTACGCGACGACAGTTTTAGCGTTGACGTGAGCCTGCCGACTCAGTATGCCGTTGGCAGGCAGATATGGGCGCGGCCAGCGAACGGAAGTTCCCAAGCGCTCCACACGGCAGAAACGATCAACGAGTTTATGGTGAAAACCAACGAGGTATTGAAGGAGCACCCGATCAATTTGCGGCGTATTACTGACCAGAAGCCACCGGCCAACGTTGTCATGCCTTGGGCCGCGGGACAAATAAGCCGGCTCAATCCAACCGTGAGGAAGTATGGCAAAGGCCTCTGCGTCGCGGCAGCGCCGGTCATAAAGGGCGTGTGCAAGTACTCCGGCATGGACCTTGTCGACGTGCCGGGCGCGACTGGGGAATACGACACAGACACGATAGCAAAAGGCAAAATTGCGCTCGAAAACCTGGGTAACTACGATATAGAGCTGATCCACATCGAAGGGACTGATGAAGCCAGTCACGATGGCAACGTCGAAGGAAAACTCATGATAATTGAGAAGATTGATGCGATGGTTGGCCTTTTGCTCGAACACACGGACATCGCACAAACTCGCTTTGCCCTCCTTTCAGACCACGGATCTTCGTGTGTGACACACGATCACATGACCACTGAGGTGCCCATAGCGGTATACGGGGTGGGGGTGAAGGCAGACCGTGTGCAGCATTATGACGAGAAATCTGCTTCACAGGGACGGCTGAATACGCTCTTCGGAAAGCAGCTCATGGCATTCCTTACTCGATCACAGGTGTAACTGCTTTTTATCATGCGAATTACCGTGCGCGACGATCTGAGGGATTTAATGCCCTGTGAACACGGCGGCAGAATCATAGAAGCCTCAGAAACAATGCCGAACGTGCTCGACTTCAGCGCAAGCTTTAACCCGTACTTGCATCCGCGCACCAAGTCTGCAGTCAAGGAGGCCCTGAAGGGGGCCTATACTTACCCCGATCACACGTACAGGAATTTCAGAGAGGCCGTCGGCGAATACCTTGCGGTGCCCTCTGAAGCGATCGTGCCAGGCAACGGTTCCGTCGAACTGATACGGTTCTGTGCGTGGGCGCTTCTTCAAAAAGGCGACAAAGTAATCGTTCCGGCTCCAACTTTTGGCGAGTACGAGCTCGCGTGCCGTTTGAGCGGCGCTGAGCCATTGATCGTCCCTGCGTGGGATGAGCAGGCATTCAAACGAGACCTTTTAGGCGCCTTGGCTGAGGAAGACGTGCGAATGGTCTTCTTGTGCAATCCGAATAACCCTACCGGCAAAGTGCTTGCGAAGGAAACGGTAACTGATATAGCGCTCAGCTGTCACGCGGCTAATGCCTTCCTGGTCGTTGACGAAGTCTTCATCGAACTCTCCGACCCGCGGCAAAGCGTCGCGGCCGCGAATCTCGAAGATGCGCTTGTCCTTAGATCCCTCACTAAGTCGTTCGCGATCCCTGGCATCCGTGCCAGCTACGGCATAACCAACCCCAAGCTTGCGAACGCATTAAACAGCATACGGGTTCCGTGGAACCTCAACTCCATCGCGGAAGCGGTCACGGTCGCTCTGCTCAAGGATTGCAAGCCTTATCTTAACGCCTCGCGCGAGAAAATAGCTACACAGCGGCGCTGGCTTGCTCGTGAGCTCAGAGAAATATCAGGGCTGCGGCCGCTCGAAAGCGACGCGAACTTCTTTATGGTGAATGTCGCGGGCACGTCTCTTTCATCGACGGACTTTGCCCGTGAGATGAGACGGAACGGATTCTTGGTGCGGGATTGTCAGTCGTTTCGATTGACCGGAGACGACTACATACGGATAGCGGTTCGAACAAAGGCAGAAAACGCGCGCTTGCTGGAAGTCATCAAGCAAGTTATTAGCCAAAAAATCTGACTTGCTCCGCCTTCGAGCCGGTTTTACGATCGCGGCGCGCGCGCCTGCCGGTGAAAGTTTCATATCCAAGTAATCGCGTACTAGAGGGTGGAGCACGAAATGACAGAAGTAATACTGCTTACTCACAAAGGCTGCCCTGTCTGTCCGATGGCGAGAAGCTTCTGGGAGGAACTGCACCAGAGCTGTGAATTTGATTACAAGGACATCGAGGTCTATACGCCGGAGGGCCTTCAACTCATTCGCCAGTACAGCATCCGAAGCGTTCCAACCACACTTATCGATAAGAAAGTGGAGTTTGTCGGCGTGCCGGACCGCGACGCGGCGCTTTCTAAGGTCAACTGTGCTGATTCGAAGCACTAACTGCTGGTAGACACCGCGGCGAGGTCATAGATGAGCGCCTCGAGCTGAATTCTCTCGTTTAGCGCATCGAGGAGAGCGTACTCGGCGTCTCCTAGAACTATGAGAAGATTAGCGAGTGCCTTTTCAGTTAGTGACATGTTTCGAGCTTGAATCCGCATTTGAGCAATAATTTCGCCGCCGCTTAGACCGGTCTCGAGCAACAGACGATCGAGCACGCGCCTAGCGTTGTGCGCATCGTTTTGTAAGGCGAGCTGTAACAGCTCTGAAACCCCTTGGGGGTGCACACGTTCGGCAAGCACGCTCAAGTCGAGTGGGTGAGCCTCAGAGGAATCGTCTGTCACGAGCTGGAGCAGCGTCAGCGCTGTTCGAAGATTGCCCTCACTTAGGCCCATAATCGAGCGGCTGCACTCATTAGACAACGCGTGGCCCTCTTCTGTCGCGATTCGTCGCAGAAAGTCGAGCATCGTGTCAGCGGGGAGCTGCGTGAAGTGCAGCGGCAAGCAACGTGATCTGACGGGTATAATAATTTGAGACGGACGCGCGGTAGCCAGGATGAACTTGCAGGTTTTATTGTATCGTTCGATTATCCTTCGCAGAGCCTGCTGAGCGTCCCGCGTCAAGGATTCGGCCTCGTTTATAAACAAAATTCGGTACGGTGCACCTAGCGGAGCGATTCCTGCGAGCCGGTTCATTATCAGCTTGAAATTGTCAAGCACACCCTTCCGCTCGTCGTAAAAACGCGCCAAGCTCCGTGACGCTTCGAGGTACTTTCGGCCTTGTTCAAAGATGTCTGAGGCGTTGAGCTCGGTGAAGTTGCCCTCCCATGCGTCGCCGAAAAGCCCTCTAGCGACAACTTCGGCTGCTGAACTCTTGCCTGTCCCCCCGGGGCCAAAAAAGAGCAGGTTAGGTAAGTTCTTGGTGTCGACAACTTGCTGTAGCTGAACCTTGACAACCGGCTGGCCAAGAATCTCTTCGAACGATCGCGGCCGGTATTTCTCCACCCAAAAGAAGTCTAAGTTCCCGTTAGCCCCACGCATTCATGTCGCCTCTCTCCTAATCCATAACTTTCTGCAAAAGCAAGATGGGGGATATTGTCAATGGTCTTGCCTGCCAGCCTTCCGTCGACCGTTCTCAAAAGCTCAAGACCCGCGCAGTCGATTGCTATAGGGTCCGTTCCCGCAAGCACGTAGCCGAGATGTGCTTTCGTGCCGCCATAACGTAGCTCTTGAGCATTGACGAGTGTCTCTATTGCATCGACTATGAAGATGTCGAACGGTTCGAGCACCGCCGCTTCCGCGATACTTTTGTGCAGATTCACGCCGCTAGCGTGCAAGCGGACGCGTTCTGTCGGTTTAACCAACCCAAACTGGTTCTTCACGGCTCCTGTCAGAGTGCAAACAAAGTGCGATTTCAGCACGGGCAGCGAGATTTTCAAATCGAACGACCCCGGAACTGTCGACAGGAAGACGCCAAACCCACGGTCGCTCCGCCTTTTTGCAAACGGACCCTTGTTGAGATTGACGAAGTCAACGCCGTGCTCATCGCACACACTTTTCAGCGGATGATGCGTAGTCACGCCTCGCGACTTTCGATCGAAAAACGCGTTTAGGGGGGTATCAAAGGCAGGCCCATCCCCTACCGTTACGGCGTGGTCTGAGAGGTACTCCAGGACCGTATGGAGAAGCTGCGGATCGGTGGTGGTCGGGTATGGCTCTTTCGAAACAAGATTCGGTTTGATGAAAATTGACGACGCTGAGGCAATCTTATCGCTGAATTGATCGAGTGCCCTTGTTGCAAAATCGTACTTCGTGGCGTCATCTGCCTTTTCTTTGAAGACTCTCGACATCTTTCCTAGATTACTATTTGTCACTTGCAATAAACTACTTTTTCATGACCGCGTCAGAAAAAACGTGGGAAGCGTGTCGTAGCGAAATACGGTCTCTTCTAGACGAGATCGATGCACCCGGCGCTTAGAAGCGTTAGTCCTCGGTTGTCTTAAGCTAGACGCGGCTGAACGTTCCGTGTTTTGTGAAGGCAAATGCCCCAATTTCGCTCGCGGCACCAGCACTTTTCTCCTTGTCAGGTGTCGGAGTGCGACATCGCTCACGCACATCGGACTCCCCAGAGTTGATCCAGTATTGGTGGCGCCTGCGATCTGACCGACAGAGCTCGCTTTCAGCAAGTCCGGGTATCACCCTGTCTCGGTTTCGATCTCAGGTAGTGCGTCTCTGTGATTCTTCTTCGGTCTCTCGCGGTTCGTCAGGCGTGTCTATAGGTATCTTGGTGACCTTCTGATCTTTCACACCGGTGTGTGAATTGTCGCTGAGTCCGGCCTTAGTATCTACCCCTTCTATCGGAATTTGCCGCGGCCGCGCTTTGCCTGCTTCTGACGGATATTGGGTTGCGGAAGGGCGAGGCGCAGCGCCCGCCGGCGGTTCGCCGTTGCCCTCGCGAACGAGTCGAAGCAAGAGAAAAATAAGAATGATCACTAGAATGAAAATCGGCCCCCAGATCCATAACCAGGCCGGAACCGCGAATCCGTTGTTAGTCTGCGCGCCTGCAGAGGAGGAGTTCGTGGCTGTTGAAATTGGAACGATGATGCGGGTCACATTGTTCGCGGTCAGAGGATTGCTCGCTTGAGTAGCGTTATTCGGCGTAGCTGATTGCAATGCCAAAACTCGTTGCCCTGAAGTCGTGCTTAAGCCAGGCATCGTTTCTAGGCTTTTGAACGTTTGGCCGGCGACGCTCGTTGTCCTGAGATTACCCGACTGCGAATCGGCCATCGTATGCACGGTTGCCTCGGTGCTCGGCGCCGTTCCGGCCCAAAATGCCGCGGTCATGCAGGACGCTCCTAAAAACGCCGCACACAGGATTACAACAAAAAGCGAGGCTAGTTTTGGCATGAATTGTCACTTCCGACAAGGGTGCTGAGTATACAAGTACCCTTCGATGCGGTCTCTCTGCCTTTCGCCGCTAGCAACGACCGCTAGCGCCGACGAGTTATTCACACGATGTTGCGCGGTTCGGCCCGGTCGCCCAAATACAGCGAGTGACTCAGGGCATGTTGCCACGGGTGCCGCTCAAAACCTTAGCGGTTTACGATCACGTCGTGTGTTTGAGCGCGGCTAGGAGCTGAACGACATGCAGGCCTCCTAGAGTATCGAGTTGAATGGCAGCAAAAATAGGGTCTTCCTCGTGCCATATCCCGCCCTCTCTTTTTGTGCCCATCTGCGAAGCTGTTCCGGGCGTGGGTCAAGTCTGCAGATTTCGACCTCGATATGAGGCAGCATCTCCGAGGAATTCTTGAATCCTTAAGAGTTGATTGTACTTTGCATTGCGTTCGCTCCGCGCCGGCGCACCGGTTTTGATGAACTCTGAGCCCAAGGCAACTGAAACGTCAGCAATGGTTGTATCTTCGGTCTCTCCTGATCTATGGCTAACGACTACCGAATAGCCGTTCCGAAATGCCAAGGTAGCAGCGTCGAAAGCTTCCGATATTGTTCCAATCTGGTTCAGCTTGAGGAGCAGAGCGTTTGCCGCTCCTAGCTTTATCCCTTCGGCAAGTCTGTCGACGTTCGTCACGAATAAATCGTCGCCGACGATGGTCGTGCCGGTCAGTCGCGAGGTTATCTGCACAAAGTCTTCAAACGCATCCTCGTCGAAGGGATCTTCAATGAGCATTACCGGATATCGGTCCACCAAGTCCTCGTAATACTCGCTCAGCTCCGTAGGCGAGAGTCTTTTTCCATCCATCAGATAGGTCTGTGTCGTCGTGTCGTAGAACTCTGACGCAGCGCAATCGACGCCGAGGCGCATCTCCTGGTCGTACCCTGCGTTGCCGACGGCCGTCATGATGGCATCAAGTGCCTCAGAGGAGGAGGACAATGCCGGTGCGAAACCGCCCTCGTCTCCCACGTTCGAGGCGCCCAGTCCGTACTGTGATTGCAGGACGTGCTTGAGCTCGTGATAAGTCTCGACGCCCATTCTAAGGGCGTCAGAAAATGTCTCGGCTCTCGTTGGTATGATAAAAAACTCTTGGATAGATAACGCGTTGCCCGCGTGCGCCCCTCCGTTAATCACGTTCATCAGCGGCACGGGTAACGTGCACGCATTTGGGCCGCCTAGGTATTCGTAAAGGTGCATGTTGGCGGAATTCGCCGCTGCGCGAGCAACTGCCATTGACACCCCGAGAATGGCATTTGCCCCGAGATTTGACTTATTTGGGGTTCCGTCGAGATCGTTCAACGTTTTGTCGACGTTGCGCTGGGCCCTCACGTCCATGCCTATAATTTCCTCTGCAATCACCGTGTTGACGTTATTCACTGCTCGCAACACAGTTTTTCCGCCGAAATCCGATTCGTTGTCTCGAAGTTCAAGCGCTTCGTTGGATCCCGTGGATGCGCCGGACGGCACCATCGCTCGGCCAAAGCCACAACCTGTGAAAACTTCCACCTCCACAGTCGGATTTCCGCGCGAATCAAGGACTTGTCTTCCTAAAACTCCTTCGATTTCGAACATGATTCCAGTATGCTTTATGCTGTTCAATCTTAATCTTATCGCTAGTGCGCCTTCTCATCCGTAGATAATTCTTAAATCCTAAAAGCTGAAACCCTGTGAAGATGTTTGGGGGGAGATTCTCTAAAAATGGCCTCGTTCTTGGCGTCAGTTTGAACGTCCTCGTCCTTGGGATTGTGAGTCTGTTCGCTGACATGAGCACTGAGATGATCTATCCGCTCATCCCCCTTTTTCTTGTTAACGTCCTGGGAGCGACGTTCATTGATGTGGGTCTTATAGAAGGCGTCGCTGAAAGCACCGCAAGCATACTGAAGATCGTTTCCGGGTACCTGTCAGACAGGTTCGGGAAACGTAAACCCCTTGTGTACTCCGGCTATGCGATCGCAGCGATCGCGAAGCCCTTGCTTGCATTCGCAACCGTGTGGCAGCAAGTCTTGGCAATACGGTTCCTTGATCGCTTTGGCAAGGGCGTTAGAGACTCAGCGCGTGACGCTATTGTTTCCGAGTCAAAGAGCCTCGGGGTGGGGAGGTCATTCGGCTTCACACGCTCTCTCGATACGCTTGGAGCCGTCATCGGTCCGCTTATCGCGGTGGCCCTGTTTGGCATCCTAAGCTTTCGAGGGCTGTTCCTCCTCGCGTTCATACCGGGGATACTTGCCACTGCTCTTGTGGTCTTTTTTGTGAAAGAGACAGCGGTCAGCTCGCGGAGCAACCAGCGATATAAAGTCTCATTCCGGTCGTTCGACGCAAATTTTCGCATCTTTCTTGGGGGTCTCGGTCTCTTCTTTGTCGGAAATTCAAGCGACGCCTTCCTGTTCTTGCGTGCCCAAAATCTAGGCATCCCAACGCTCCTGGTTCCGGTGCTGTATCTTACAATGAACGTCATCTATGCGGTATCTTCATTTCCGTTTGGCATCATCTCTGACAGAATAGGGCGCAAGGCGGTGCTCATAGCGGGCTTCGGCATCTTCTTCATCGTCTATTTGGGATTTGCATTCGCCCCATCCGCCCTCGTCATTTGGATTCTGTTCCCGGTGTATGGGCTCTACTATGGTCTTACCGACGGGGTGTCAAAGGCGCTCGTGTCTGATCTGGCGCCTCCTCACCTCAAAGCGACCGCATTTGGCACGTATTATTTCGTCATCGGCGTCGTCGCCTTGCCGGCCAGCCTGATCGCCGGCACCCTCTGGCAGACCGTCGGTCCTACGTTTGCCTTCCTTTACGGTGCGGTTATGGCGGTGATTGCCGTGCTCATAATTGGTCTCTTCGTGCGGAGCGATCGGCTAACCCCGACGGCGATGTGACCTCGTCGACAAGGACGTGTAGCTGGTAGCTGCGTACATCCTACGGCCAAGCAAGCACTTTTCAAGGTCAATGAAATCAAACGGCACGCTCTCGAGACCGTGTGCAATGGGTGGTCCTCGCCCGCGCTTTTTGAGGCGCCGTTTGTCCGGTCTTTGCACCAACGGCGGAGCGCGCGCAGAGAACTTTTATATAGAACAACAACTCTAGTAATTTCGGAGGTTAGCACAGTGATTGGTGGTCAACCTATTCTCATTCTACGCGAAGGAACACAAAGGACGAAGGGCAGGGAAGCCCAGTCCATGAATTTTACTGCGAGCAGGGCCGTAGCTGAATCAGTGCGAACTACGCTCGGACCGAAAGGCATGGACAAGATGCTCGTTGATTCGATGGGCGATGTGGTGATAACAAACGACGGCGCGACGATACTCAAGGAGATGGATATTGAGCATCCCGCAGCTAAGATGATGGTTGAAGTCGCTAAGACACAGGATGATGAAGTGGGCGACGGGACAACAACAGCGGTTATCTTAGCTGGCGAACTGCTAAAAAACGCAGAAGAATTGCTCGAGCAAGACATCCACCCGACGGTCATCGAGAAAGGCTACGGCTTCGCCGCAGCCAAAGCGATTGAGATCGTCGAACTGCTGTCGCGCAACGTTTCGATTCGCGATGACGATCTGCTGGAGAAGATTGCAGAGACGGCGCTCACGGGCAAAGGGACTGACGTGGGCAAAGAGGTACTTCCGCAGCTCGTTGTTGAAGCGGTGAAAAAGGTCGCGCAAAAAGTCAATAACAAGTACAAAGTCGACGAGGAAGACATCAGAATTGAAAAGAAAGTCTCCGGCTCCGTTTCCGATTCAGAACTCGTGGACGGCGTCGTCGTCGATAAAGAACGCGCGGCCGAGGGAATGCCGCGAAAAGTATGCGATGCGCGCATCCTTGTGTACGACCAACCACTAGAGCTTACCAAAACTAAAACCGATGCCAAGATCAAAATAAAGGATCCTACGCAGATGAAACTCTTCATGGAGCGCGATCACGAAGCGCTGATCGAGAAGGCTGACAAGATCCTGGCAAGCGGCGCGAACGTCGTCTTTTGCCAGAAGGGCATCGACGATCTTCTCCAGTGGCACTTTTCGCGAAATGACGTGATGGCAGTGGAGAACGTGAAACGCGAGGACATTGAGACGATTTCCAAGGTGACCGGCGCCCAAGTAGTGTCCAGCCTGAATGATCTCAGCGCAGCAGACCTGGGCAATGCGGGTGAAGTCGAAGAAACAACTGACATCGAATCTAGCTGCGACACCTGCGGCATTGATTAGACGGAGGTCCTAGGAATGATAACAATCAAAGACTGTAAAAACCCCCGTGTCGTCAGTATCGTCGTTCACGGAGGAGCCGATCATATCGTCGAAGAGACTCACCGAGCTGTGTATGACGCGGTTCGAGTCGTTCAAGCATCGATCGAAGATGGCAAAGTCGTCGCAGGAGGTAGCGCTCCGGAGGTTGAGATCGCGATGCAACTCCGCAACTACGCGTCGACGCTTAGCGGCAGGGAACAACTGGCAGTCATCGCCTTTGCCGACGCGATCGAAATAATTCCTAAAACGCTTGCCGAAAACTCCGGTTTGGATCCGATGGACTCGCTCGTTGGCTTGAGGACCGCTCACGAATCAGGAAACAAAACGATGGGGCTACAGATTTCGACAGGAAAAGCAACAGAGATGTGGCCTGACGTGATCGAACCTCTCAGAACGAAGAAGCAGGCCATCTTGTCGGCCACCGAAGCCGCGAACATGATCCTTCGAATAGATGACGTGATTCAAGCCGCTACGTTTGAGAAGGGGCCTTCAGCAGATCAGATGGAAGGCATGTCAGATCAAATGCTTGATCAAGTGTGAACGCGTGCTGCCGCAGACATTTTGGCTCTGCGGCCCTCCTCTTTTTTAGTTTCAGCAGATCTTCAGCGCAGCGTGGCGCCTAGCACAGCGCTTATTTTGGAACTAACAAGAAGCGTAACGCAACGTCCCGAATAGTTTGAGCCAGTCGTGTTTTTTGCTATAAGATGTACTGCTCAGCTTCATCTTTTGTGACCTCTACATACGAACCCATCGTTTCGCAGGTAGGGCAAATCTCGGGAGCGTTTTCCCCGTAGTGCACGTCATCACAAACTGTGCAGCGGAAGTAGCGCTTCATGATCCACCGAAAAAGCCCTACGTATTTAGTTCTTGTGCTATATCGCCAGTCAGGCTGCGCATTCGTTTGATTCACTTGCCTGTAGCGCTATGTATGACGCGGTCGCTATGAGTGGTTAATTTGGCGACCGGAAAGGCGTTTTTGTCGCAAAATGAAGACGACGTGAAAGCGCCCAGGCATGCTCAGCGCAGGTTTGCTGGCGACAGTCTGTAAGCGGTTAGTTATCCGCCCAGCGTGATATCCTGCTTACTATACCAATCAAGCGCTGCGTAGAAGTGCTCCGGCTTGAAATCCGGCCAATATGCATCGACGACGTAGATATCCGAATACACCGATTGCACTGGCAAAAATCCGCTTAGTCGACGTCTACCACCCCAGCGAACGATCAAATCGATGCGGGAAACGTCATGCGATCGTATCATCGTAGTGACGTTTTCCCCCTCGAGTGTGGCGTGGGGTTGGGCAAAGAGCGGATTCAAGTCCCACTGCCAACCGTAATTGACCAAGAAGTTGACCTTAATTTTCCCTGAGCCAAATGTGGTTCTTTTTGTGTAGGGAAGAAGCTTTTCAGGGAACATCGGAGAGTCTGTGTCTCCGACGACAAGCAGGCTAGCGTCTTCGTGTTTGAGAATCTCGACGCCGTCGATGCACGCTTTTTGAAAGGCCTTTCTCTGCACTTGGGTTCTTTTCGTGTTATCTTGGGTGAAGCCGTAGCTCGTGACTTCCTTGACGCCGACGCTACTGCACAGCCGGAGTACTTCTAATCCGGGGGGCAAGCCAGCTTCATACCCTGCCTCCTTTGACAAACCTCGAGCTAGTGCCCACCGACGGTTTCCGTCAGGAATGATGCCTACGTGGCGTGGTATTCGATTCATTTATCAAAAAGGTGTTATGCTACAGGTTTCGAGTTTATCTAGCTCAAGGTTCATAATCTTTGTCCAGCTCTTTCGCCCTTGGCGGCGGTCTTGCGGGTTGCTACAGCGACTCTCGCCTGCAGGGCAATGGTTAAAGTTGAGAGCGCACTAACAACCAATGATACGGATTAGCGGAATACCGGCCATGGACCACAATAAAAGCGCGAAAGAAAACCCCGACGTCACTGTGTGGGGCGTTCACCTAATGGACGCCACCACACTCACAAAGAAGGAGCGAGAAGAGCTCTTGTTTAAGCTAAACCGGATCTTCACTTTCGTGGGCACGGAAATTCCGGAAGAGATCGAACTCGACGGGGAGGTCGTTGCGCTCCACGAGGTCATGTGGCATTTGATCAATCACGAGAAGGAGATCACCCCTGAAGAATTTGCAGCCGTGCAAAGGCTTTGCGGGGCTATCGAGAGAAAAATACGACAAATCGAATCGACAATTAGGAGTCAGGACATCGATGAGCGCGAAGCGCTTGTGTTGTACGTAGAAGCTCAAGGTCTGATTCGCGCCGCCGTTGAACTGAGAGACTTTGAGAAAGGCAAGCTTCTCGATTCCGCTCAAGCCCCGTCGGTAGACAGAAACGAAGCCCAAAAAAGATGGCTCAGTTATCTAAGAAAGATCAGCTGACCAGCGCCGGCGCGTAATTCGCTTGGACGGTATCTCGTTGCGAACGGCAGGATAGACGCGCGCCCGAGAGCTTCTAGGAGTCATTCACCCTCAGAAGCCGATAAGTATATCTTGAGCTATTTGGAGATTCGAAAGTAGATCGTCGCAGGAAGCTACTAAGGTTCGCAGTTTATTCGTTTTCACTGTTATCTCCAGTCTGTTTCCTGTCGCCTTCATTTCTATTTCTGGCGTATTATCAGGCTGAAGAGCGTCGACAATTGAGAGCGCCTGCGGATGTTCGTAAACGAATATTGCGGTAATCATGCGTAGCGGAGCGTTAGCTGCGGGTGTTTTGCTTTGCAAAAATGTTGCGCAGCAACGCGCACTTTTTTGAGCGGCTAAAGAACCGTCGTCCTATCGTGAGATCAGCATCTCGACGGTGTCGAGGCGGTACGACCACTCCTCAGGCAGCACGTCCCTGCTCTTGTAATAATAGACGAGCCTTCGAATCTTCGACTCGGTGAGGTGAAGGGCGCGTTTGTTATGGAGGTCTTTCTTGTTCTCTTCAAGATGATCTCTGAGTTTCAGTGCTTTAGTGATAAGATTGAGCAAGTCTTCAGGGAGGTCAGGGGCGACACCATTGTCGCTAAGCACTTCGGTAAGGCTCTTTTTGGTGACTGACTTGACACTCGGTATACCGTACGTGTCCCTCAGGACGATCCCGATTTGACTTGAGGAAAGCCCGGTGCTCCGTAGCTCCACGATTAGCTTCTGAACCTCCTCAGACGTCATAGTAACGGGAACCGTACTCTCCAGTGGCCTAGTAGATCCCGATACTCCTTTTCTTCGTGCGTACATTCGCGCCATTTAAGCTCCATTGCCCTGTCAGAGGGTCTGAGTATGCGTGAGGTGTGCTATTCTGTGATCACCTCTTATATAATTGTTGATGCCCATTCCAAAAATAGTTCTGCGGCCTTGCTTCGGTGCGATAAAGCGTTCTTCTCGTCTACTGTCATCTCTGCGAACGTGCGGCCTTCATACTCAAAAATGGGATCGAATCCGAATCCTCGATGACCGCGTGAGCTTACTATGCGCCCCTCTACCCGTCCGTGGAACAGCTTGAAATCACGGAAATAGCTTCCGATCGCAGACTCGAACCTTGCCGGGCGCCCCTCTCCGATGAGCTTGACTACGCCGTTATTACCTATCGTTTTTTGCACGTACGAAGAGTACGGCCCTGGAAATCCGTGCACGTCGTCGATGAACAGACCGGAATCTTCTATAATAAATGGGGCCGGAAACTTCTCTTGGCAGTAGCTGAGTCCGTGTAGGACAACTTCCTCGAGCGTATCAGCTTGGAGCTCTGGGTATGGTGCGTTGACCTGGACGATCTTCAGCCCGAACTCGTGAGCCTTGGCTTGCATCTCCGCCACCTTCCCGGAGTTTTGCGTGATGAAATTGAACGTTTTCACAAGTATCGACCTCGCTCTTTGATCTCGTTCACTTTTTCGAGGATCAACGCGGCATCTGAGCAGTTTCTTGCGTAACCGGCAAGAAATGCTTCCTTGAGTGTAGGGAATCTGTCGTCCGTTGCCTCGAGCGTTTGGAAAAAGACGTGGACGTCTACGCCCCGAGCCTCAAGGCTCCGGTCGTAGGAGGAGAGGCCAAAATCTATCAGGTATACCCTCCCCGCTGAAAGAATCATATTGCGCGTGGTTGGATCTCCGTGGACGATGCCCGCCGAGTGAAGCGCACAGAGCACCGCGCCAACGTCTTCAGCGACCGCCTCGTTCATTACACTGTGTACGGGCGACCCCTCTATCCGCTCCATAGTGATGGAAAAGCCGTCCACTGCCTCTATTATGGGTGTGGGTACCCCCGCTCGTCGTGCATCGGATTGTATCTTCGCCTCAAGTCGCGTGCGCTCTCTTCGCAGCTTCGTGTCAAGCTCAACTATGCGATAGCCCTTAGGAACGCGCTGTTTCACCACGGAATGACCGCGAAGAGCGACGACGGCTTCCGCTCCTTTAACCACCTCTAGTGTGTCTCGATCCACAGCACCTCAACCTCATCTGGCCTGAAGCTCGGGTTGGCGCCGGAAGATGCGATAGGGGTTTGGATACCGTGTCTCAACATGAGCAGGCCCGTATACGCGATCATGGCGCCGTTGTCTCGCAAATACTCCGACTTGGGCGCGCAGAATCGCGCACCGCGCTGAGCGCACATTATCGAAAGCATCTCCCGAAGTCGCTTGTTAGCGCCGACGCCACCAGCCAAAAGCAACTCTGATTTGTCCATTTGTGAAAGCGCCCTCTCGCTCACTTCAACGAGCATCGAGAAGGCAGTCTCTTGAAAGCTATAGCATATTTCCTCAAGTGAGGTGGATTTTAACGCCTCTGTGGCCGCGGTAACGATCCCCGAAAACGAGAAGTCCATTCCCTTCACGACGTACGGCATAGGTAAGTAGTTTCGCGATTCTTGCGCGAGTCTCTCCACCTTAGGACCGCCTGGATGGGGCAAGCCGGCTGATCGAGCGAACTTATCGAGACAGTTTCCTATGCCGATGTCTAGTGTTTCTCCGAGAATGCGGTACCTTTGGTGTCGGTACGACAACACTTGTGAGTTTGCTCCGCTCACGTACAGAACGATTGGATCCACGAGATCAGTTTTCCAGCGCCCTACTTCGATGTGTGCGATACAGTGATTGACCCCAACCAAAGGCACGCCAAGCCGCAGAGATAATGCTCTGGCAGCCGTGCCCACAATGCGCAAACACGGCCCCAAGCCAGGGCCTTGTGAAAAAGCGATGCCCTCGATTAAACGCGGGTCTGTCGAACTCAGGACTTGGCGAATGACGCCGGCAATGTTGTTCGCAACGTGTTGCGCCGCTTCTCTTGGATGTATTCCGCCTAAGGCAGGGATATACGCTGAACTCGCTTCACACAAAACGTCATCGTCGTCCACTAGGCTTGCGCTCAGGTTCCAAGCGGTCCCTTCGATGCCTAAGACTATCATTCACAAAACGGGCACTTACTTTTTAAATTGCGTGTACCCGCACTTGCCACACGAGAGCCTGTCTTTGTGATCGGCCAAAAAGACCCCTTCGCCGCAGCGTGGACAGTTCTGGCGCTTCCTCTGCGCCTTGTCGTCGCTTACGTCATACAAATCGCTTGCCTTAATTTTCTTCACCCCCTTCAGGTGGTTTGGAACTCGGCTCAGGGCTCGGCTCAGCGGTTGGCTCAGGGCTCGGCTCAGCGGTTGGCTCAGGGCTCGGCTCAGCGGTTGGCTCAGGGCTCGGCTCAGCTGTTGGTTCCGAGGCCGGCTCAGCGGTTGGCTCAGGGCTCGGCTCAGCTGTTGGTTCCGAGGCCGGCTCAGCGGTTGGCTCAGCGCTTGGTTCGGGAGTTGGCTCAGGGCTCGGCTCAGGGCTCGGCTCAGCGCTTGGCTCAGCGCTTGGTTCGGGAGTCGGCGCCGTGTTCCGCTTCAGGATGTGCTCTTGTTCTATTTGTCGTGCGGCTTCAGCGGATTCGTATATCTTGACATATGCCGTAGTTTCTTTTTTGCCAAAAGCGGTTTGCATGTTGTCGATTATCACTCGCTCAGGCGCAATCTTAAAGTCGGCCGCAACCTTATCCCTCACTTCCAGCCGTGCCGGAGTAGTCGCCTCGTGTTGAATCTTGAGCTGCAGCTGCTTTCGGGTAAGTAATTCGTTATTCTCTTCTTTGATGACTTCTATCTGCATAGTCGCTCCGTTTTTTGTTTATCGCTAATCTTGTCTTAATATTTCGCGCAAGAGGCGTTTCGCTTTCTCTTTTTTCTCTCGCGTTGTAACAATGATAACCATACCCTCGCTTGGCTGGCCGTAAACGACCGCTGTTCCTAAAGGAGCCTCAATAACTGCTGGGATTACCGCCAGATCCTCTTCGCCGTTGACGACGATTCTCGTGCGTAGAGACCTCCCGAGGTTCTTCATCGACCCGCTCACGGCGTTTTGAAGCTGCTGAGATATGGAGCCGGGGGGGTTATCTACTTCATAAACGGTGCGGGGTTCGGTGCTGATCGCATGGTAGATCTCGTCCGGCACCGTCGCCCTCATCGTGATGCCGTCAATGATACACACATCAGGCACAATGCCGGCTCGTACCACCTTGTAGGTCGTTATATCTCCAACCGTGACAATTTTTTTAAAAGCTCTTAACTTTTCTGCACAATCTGCGTGCGAGCAAAGATCACCGAACGGTATCTGGAGCTCAGCTTTGAGCTTGTCGTTCAGCATGAGCTTCTTATCGAACTTTAAGCGCGTACTTTCCGGGCAAGTCGATGTTCATCCGCTTAGCGACTTCAGAGCGTTTCGGATCGATGATAATCAAGTATCCGCTCCAGTCTTTTCCAAGTGAGCTGGATCCGCACACGGGGCACACGAGTCCTTCGACAAATCGATGGCAAGTCTTACACACTTGTTCCGGCATTTTTCTCCTCCTCCTCTTTCTTGGCTTTTTCGCGCGCTTCAACAAGCCATTCGACCTTGCCCAGAGCTGCTTGTCGCATCGTCAGGCCAATCTTGCTCTCTCGTGGCTCGCGTTCGTTCAAGCTTACTGCGACTACGCGAGCCCGCAGCATATCTCCTTCCGTAATGGCCCTTCCGGTCTCTTTTCCGACCAGTCTCGCATTTTTTTCGTCGTACGAAATATAGTCGTCTGCTATTTGACTCACGTGTAGCAAACCATCGAGCGGTCCTAGTCCCACGAAGGCACCAAATTCCACAATTTCGACGACTTTGCCTTCTAGTATCTCCTGAAGCTGTGGTTTAAAGGTGATCGCATTAAAAGTGACATCGTAATAGATCGCTCCGTCTCCCGCGAGTATGCGCCCCTCGCCTATATCCAAAACGTCGGTAATGGCGATTATAGATCCGAGCATCTTGTCTATACGACCTTCAAGCTTATCTCGCAAGAGATCTTTCACGACTGCTATCGTCTCTTCTCCTAGCCGTTCAGGCGGCAGCCTTACTGTGTCGATCAACTTCGCTTTTTTATACATCTATCACTCTCTTGAACAGATCCATCGCGTACTGTATCCGCTCCTTTGCGGCGTCTGCTCCTTCCCACCCAATTACCGTTGTTTCCTTGCCTTCAAGCCGCTTGTACACTTCAAAAAAGTGTGCGATCTCCTTGAGGAAGTGACTTTGGACGTCGTTAATGTCAGTATATTCCGCGTACTTCGGATCGTTGAGCGGCACGCAAAGCACCTTGTCGTCTGCCTCCCCTGAATCGAGCATCTTAAGCAATGCTATTGGCCGCGCGTCAATGATGCAGCCAGGATACGTTGGCTCATCCATAATCACGATAGCATCGAACGGATCGCCATCATCATAATAGGTTCTCGGAATAAGGCCATATTCGCCCGGGTAATGTAACGGAGAATACAACACGCGGTCGAGATGAATTGCGTTCCACTCTTTGCTATACTCGTACTTATTGCGGCTCCCCTTTGGAATCTCTACCACCACGAATATTTCTTCCGGTGGCTGCGGTCCGGTTTCGATGTCTTTCCACAGGTTCGTCACATATCCACCTCTAAGTGCTTCTTGCTTCTCAGCTGCACGATGCGGATGCTGTGTTCACGAAGCTCTCGCTTCAGAAGCTTGTCGTTCGTTACAACCGCCGCTTTGTATTTAAGCGCAGTGTTAAGGATTTGGTCATCTACGGTCGATCCATCCGCGGTTTCGATGATTTGACATCTCTCTGAAAGGTGCAATGCGACGCCCGCTCCTGCGGAGCCGTTCTTCATCAAACTACTCAGTTCTCGACGCACTGGTTCGATCGTGGCCGGCACAAATCCTAGCCCGCGCAGTTCTTCAAGCACGTCGATCCTGAAATGCCAGGGAATCAGAAGCGCATTGGTATCTAATATAGCGATCATTTGGTGAGCGTTCCCGCTCCAATAAGCCGCCATCGCGAGCCGATCCGTCTCGAAATAGCGATTCGAGACCCGATTTCCGCGCAGACTGGCCTCTTGAGGGCTACTTCGACGGCGGAATTCCGCGCGCTGGTGGCGACGCCAACGGTTGTGGCTGTGCCGACGCTTAACATGAGCGGCTCGCTCGTGCGTATTGAATCGACGTTGAGTTCATCGGAGCTCCCGACAACACGATCGAGAAGCTTGACATCCATCGTGAAAGCCTGCCATACGGGTGGCAACGTTCCAGGCGTCCCGGCAATCTGCCCGACAAGGGAATCGCTTTTTACTAGGGCGGGGTCAAGTTTCGTTCCTACGCCGAGCAGCCCGCCTGGCTTCGCAACCTTTAGTTTTTCTTTCTCAGAAACGATGCTCGACACAGTCGTGGTAATAGGCACCCATTCTGTCTTGCCACCAACTTCGACGCTTCTCCCCGGTCGTATTTCAAGTTCGTCCTTAAGCTTGAGCTCCCCCTGATTCAGCGTGCCGCCGATGACACCGCCGAGCAGCTTGGTGATATCAGCTCCGGGCTTATTGACGTCGAAAGAGCGCGCGATAAACATTTGCGCGGGCTTCGTCGCGTCATGCGCCGTGCACGGTATCTCCTTCTCGATAAGCTCGATAAGCAAGTCAATATTCACCGCTTGCTGGGCCGAAATAGGCACAATTGGAGCGTGCTCTGCTACCGTCCCTTTCACAAACTCCTTTATCTGTTCATAATTCGCGAGCAGATCGTCGTGGGAGACAAGGTCAATCTTGTTTTGAACGATTATTACCTTTTTAATGCCGATTATGTCGAGCGCCATGAGGTGCTCTTTGGTCTGGGGTTGGGGGCACGGTTCGTTCGCAGCGATGACTAGTATTGCACCGTCCATGATTGCCGCACCCGACAACATAGTTGCCATCAACGTCTCGTGTCCAGGTGCGTCTACGAACGACACAGTGCGCAGCGTTTCTGCCTTCGTGCCGCACACTCCGCACACTTCTGATACAGTGTACGCATCGGGCTCGGGGCACTTCGGGCATTTTCTGAAGGTAACGTTCGCATATCCGAGTCTGATGGAAATACCGCGTTTGATTTCTTCGCTGTGCTGATCGGTCCATACGCCTGAAAGGGCGGATACTAAGGTCGTTTTGCCGTGGTCGACGTGTCCTACCATTCCTATGTTTACGCAAGCTTCCAAGTTTGCTACCTCCGCTGACGTGCGGTTGGGCTCTTAGTCACGCAGTCAGGTTGTTCGTGCTCTCGTCTTCGCCGCGACTCTGCCCAACTAGATGTTCTCGTATTCACCCATCTTGAGCTCAAATCGCTTGCTGAAGTTACTGACAGCCTCCTCAAGATCGTTTTGCGAGAGGTCTGTCCGTTCTTCAAACAGCGCCTGGAGCACGGCTTCTCTTAATATCAGTCTCAGATCTGAGCCTGTGCATTGATCGGTGATTTCCGCCAGCTTCTGAGTGTCAAACGTACCCTTGATGTGCGCCATGATCTTTTCGAATATCTCTTTTCTCATTGCGGCGTCTGGAAGTGGAAACATCACGATCTTGTCAAATCGCCTCCACGCGGCTGAATCGAGGAGGCTTGGATGATTCGTGGCACCGATCATCAGCACTCCGTCGTCGACTAGGCTGATGTCGTCGATACTCTTGAGTAGCATGTTTACGGCTCTTTTTATCGCGCCGTGCTCATCAGAGAGCCGTGTTTTGGCCACATAATCAAACTCATCGATGAACAGGATGCAGGGGTTCAATCGCTTGGCGAGGCTGAATACTTTTCCGATGTTCTTGGACGTCTCGCCAAGATATTGTGAGGTAATCATCGACAGTCGCACCTCCAGAAACGGAAACCCTAACTCTTTTGAAAGGGCTCTCGCGACTGACGTCTTCCCGGTTCCGGGTGGGCCAACAAACAAGAGTTTCCCTATCTCGAAGAGTTCTATCTCCCTCAAATAGTCTCTGTACTGAATTGCCTTGACGATCTTCGCGATTTCCTCTACTTGTTCTTGCGTGAGGACGAGTTTATCGAGACTCTCGCGAACGTCTTCCGGCGCAGAGATTGCGACAAGCTTGAGCATGTCTTCTGCTTCTTCTCCCTCGCCGGCGATCTCGTCTATTAAGGAAAATATCCACTCCCTATCCATTTCTTTGGGCTTGTTCAGCCGACGCACCCGTTCGTAATCGACGTCGAGCGAGTCGTTTTTTGAGTAGTAGAAAGCCAAGGCAGGGTTTTGGTTGATACGGGATAGCGAGTCTTGCGTGGCAAACCACTTGGCAGCCAGGTTAAGCACGGTAAGGTTCAACCGGGCACCAAACTCCTCGAACGCTACAAATGGCAGCGTCTTGATCAGACTCCATCCGTGCGGGATCTCGTAGATTCTGTCAACGGCGGTTTCTGACACAATGATAGGTCTGTCCACTCTTCGCTCTTTGGAGTTCCAATAGTTCTTTCTGATATGGGGGGGTAGATCATTTTCATCGAGTTGATCATTGTCATTGTAGATATGCGCTGTAAGCAGCAGCTCGATGACGTCAAGGACCTGATTTTCGGGGTCTTCCATCTAGCATCATCCTGATATATAAGCGAACTTTATGCGCGTGAAAAGCATATAAAGATTAGGTCGAGGGCAACGGCCAAAAAAGTCCGAAAGACCTATCAGATCCTTGTTATGACCTCGCTTCCGTCGTTCGTTACAATGAGGCTGTCCTCAGCCTGCGAAACGAGTCCACGGTCTTTAAGTATCGGATAAGCGCGGATGATTCCCGCCGTTTCAAGTTGTTTTAGGCCTAAATCGACACGGCCTTTTAACCATCTCTTGGCGAATGGTAGTGATTTATAAGCGTCGATATCTTTCAAAATGGCTCGAGCTTCAGGCGATCGTACAGGCTTTGCCTTCACGAGGCTGAAGATCTCCGCTTTGCCTGTTTCGTACACGCGACCATTGCCGGCGGAAGAAAAGGGTTCAATGGCCACAACCTGACCTTCCTTGAGCTTCGATCCGCTTTGAGTTCGTCGGTTGTGAATTGCGGGCGGCGCGTGTTGCGTGTAACGCTCGAGGCCGTGGCCCGTAAGATTGGCGACCGGGAGATACCCATACTCTATGATCGTGTCTTCGATAACGGCACTGACTTCTGCCAAATCAACGCCCGCTCTTACGACTTCAATTGCTCGCTCGAGGGCACTGTTCGAGGCGTCGACTAGTTCCTTACTGTTGCCGAGGTCGATGGTGACCGCGGTGTCGGCAATATAGCCGTCAATGTGTACGCCAATATCAAGCTTGACGAGATCAGTCCCAAACGTTGACGAATCTCCCTTAGAAGGAGTGGCGTGCGCCGCCTCCTCGTTCACGGATATGTTCGTCGGGAAAGCGATAGCACCGCCTTTTTGCTGAATTGCGTTTTCAATGCTTTCGGCCGCGTCAAGCAATTTTTTTCCGACTTTAATCTTTTTAACGGCCTCTGCGCGAACCTCTGCCAATATGTGGCCGGCTTCGCGGTATTTCTCTAAGACCTCAGCTTCTGGCACTTAAATCACAAACTCCTTTTTGACCTTCGTGATATTTCTATTCCCGTTATGAGTAATAACTACTGCGTCTTCGAGGCGCACCCCCCCGATGCTCGGATAGTAAAGGCCAGGTTCGACAGTGACTACGTTACCCTTTGCTAGGACCCCCCCTCGTTTGCTGAGAAACGGAAGTTCGTGAACTTCCAATCCCAGTCCGTGGCCTGTTGTGTGAATGAACCCACTGCCCTTTTTGAGGTCAGTGTGAAAGCCGCTCTCTTCGAAGTGATCCGCGACCGCCAAGTGGACTTCGGCTCCGCTGATCTCGGGCCGGATCTTCTGAATAGCGAGTTCTTGCGCTTCCTGAACTGCGGTGAACATCTCAGCGAGTTCGCGGGGGGCGTCACCTCGTAACACTGTCCGCGACATATCGGCGTGGTATCGCGATTCTATCGATTGAGGGAAAATATCGAGGACTATCGCAGAATGCGCTTTGATGGGCCCTGAACCGGTAAGATGAGGCAACGCGGAGTCATAGCCGCTCGAAGCGATCACGTCTTTCGACGTGCACCCGTCGTTTATGAGAGAACAGCCGATTATGGCCTTCAGCCGCTCTGACGTAAGCACCTGCCCGTCATACCGCAGCGTATCACCGATGATTTCGCTGCGCCGCAAGGTGGCCAGGGCGGAAGCGAATGCTTTTTCGCTAGCACGCTGTACGGTCGTCATGTGTCCCAGCTCGCGCGCTGTTTTGATGGAGCGCAAGCGTTCAATCGAACCAGATATGGGGTGTAACTCGTAACCGTCGCTCCGAAGCGCGTCAGCTAAAATGATCGGAAAGGCAGCGTCAACGCCTAAGTGCTTAATGTGGCACTCTTTTAGCACTGAGACAAACAGAGCAACTGTAGCGCGGTCGCCTTCCAGTTCGTGCGAATCTCGTTGGAACTCTTCTCGCGAGCGTACCTGATCTGCGGTCGAGGATCGAATCGCCCTCGCACGCTCCATACTCGATACGACGAGCAACGACTGCCCGCCGGTGCGTAAAAACAAGAAGGGGTCTTCTGCCAAAAAATCAGTCAAGTAGTAGAGATTTGCATCTTGGGACGAGGCCGCATATAGCACATAGCCGTCGAGTTGCAGCTCGGTTATTTTTCGATCGAGCGTTCTGATGTTCATCGGGTTCGGTTTTGTTTTAGCTGAAAAAAAGCCTTTGCCACTTCGCGTACCAAGTTGCGAAACCACTTTCGCTGGAATCTCAGATCATCGTTAGCGTGGCGACAATCTCGAGAAGAAGTGAGTATATGGCTGATCCGAGAGTGTCAGTATGGCCGAGCTAGAAAGGCCCTTACATTCGTTGGCGTTTTGCATACAGCGCAACGTCCTTCTATTGGCTCGGCCTCTCCCAATACATCAGCCTCACTCAGCTCTTGAAGCTGTAGGCCACACGACTCGGAACCGCACCACGAGATCTGAAAGAAGCCTTTCTTGCCTTTTGCTTGCTCGGGAGTTTCTATGGCGACTATGTGTGAACGCAGAACCGCTTGTGCTCTTTCAGCGATGGTGTTAAGTACTTCAGTCATCACTTCAGCGACTCGCGCTTGTAGTTTAGAACGCTCGACGACCTCCTTCTTTCCTGTATCCCGCCGCACGAGCGTTACGGCACGTTTTGAAATGTCTCTCGGGCCGACCTCTATGCGCACGGGAACCCCCTGCTTTTCCCACTTATAGAACTTGGCGCCCGGTCGGGTATCATCCGCGTCGAGAACGACGCGGTAGCGCGACAACTGGTGTTTGAGTTCGTTGCACGCTTTCAACACCGCTTCGGAGTTGGCCTGGGCAGTGAAAATGGGGATGATGACAATTTGAGTGGGCGCTACCTCGGGGGGTAGCACTAGACCTTTGTCGTCGCCGTGAACTGAAATGACGGCAGCAATGCAGCGTTCTGAAATTCCGTAGCACGTCTGATTGACGTACTGCTGGTTGCCGGAGCGATCTTCGTACGTGATATCGAACGTCTTCGCGAAATTTGTGCTCAGATGATGAATCGTTCCGATTTGTAAGCTCTTCCCGTCGGGCATAAGCGTGTCGAACGCGATCGTGTAGTTGGCTCCAGGGAATCTGTCCCACTGCGGTCGACGCGAGACGACGTACGGGATACCCAACCTGTCGTAGAACTCCTTGTACAGCGCCACGGCAGCTTCAGTTTGCTTCTTGGCCTCCTCCCAAGAGGTGTGGGCGGTGTGAGCCTCTTTGAAGCTTGTTATCTCTCGCAGGCGGATCAGCGGTCGGGTGTGCTTCGTTTCGTACCTGAAAGTGTTGACGATCTGGTAGATCCTTATAGGAAGATCTGCGTGCGAGCGTATCCAAATGCTAAACATCGGATAAATTGCGGTTTCTGAAGTCGGCCGCAGTGCAAGCGGCACTTCGAGCTCTGTAGAGCCGCCTCGGGTCACCCAGAAGACTTCTTCCTCAAATCCTTTGATATGTTCCGATTCTTTAAGCAGCTCGTTTTCGGGTATGAGGAGGGGAAAATACGTTTCCTCGTGCTCTCGATCGAGAAGCGACCGAAGCATATCGTACGTCAGTTTTCGCAAGGTGAAGCCAAAGGGAAACCATACATACAACCCTTTGATCGGGTATCGCACGTCCATGATTTTCGCATCGACGAGCAACTCGTTGAACCACTCGCTGAAATTGTCGCTCTTCACTCTACCACTCCGATGCAGTTACGCGAATCTGAATATGCCCTCGTCACAAAAGGTGTCATATGCCGAGGGTCATCCGTAACGTGTCCCTGATTGCAGGCGCTAGGCCAACCGTGAGAATAGCAAGCTTCACCAGACCAGTCAGATTTCTTGATTCGCCCTTTAAATACTCATCTACTATAAACAGCACCGGAATTGTCACGATGAGCTTGAGCGGGTACATAACGAACGCCGTGCCGGTGGCTTCAATGAGGAAGTTCGGGAGCACGTGTTTCTCTGCGTACGGGAGGAAGGTGAGGCCGAACGACGTGGCCGTGGCGTCGAGCAGCTGACCGTCGAGCACGAACGCATTGACGCGATCCTTTAGAAGTGTGAAGTTCAACAGGCGAGCAACCACGAAGACCAGGAAGCTCAGGGCCGCGCCGACAGACAATATGAGCACAAATATAGTCGCGTTAAACGACTTTGCCGTTGTGTAAAGGAGCCAAACGTTCACAATGCTCCAGGCCACGCCACCGAGCGCGAAGGGCCAGTAGTACTTGATGCGCGAAACGCGCTCTAAGCCTTTCGATAATATCAGGATCGCGACGCATACAAAGAAGATGAAGAAGTAGATTAGGGGGGTAATCAAGAGATACTTCAGTGGCGCAGCAACGATGCCGGCATCTTCAACCACGCGTAGGGAGCCCCCCACAAAAATATAAGGGGATACTGCGAATATGAAAATCTCATCAACGGTTATGTCTAACTTGTCCAGAAGCTTAACGACTCCAAATAAGCTTAGCCCGAGAATAATCGCCCACGTTATCGTGTTGACAGGATTATATCCAGTGTCGTATATGATGGGGTTTATATAGTACTGGTAGATAAAATTCCCTAAATCGACCGCCAAGTGATCACCGATGAAACAATGGATGCAGCTTCCTAGAATTGTAGTGATGGAACAAGACGCTATACGCGATACTGCCAACGTCCTTACAGAACTTAAACTTGATGGGGCAGGGTTAATAGTCTGCGGACAGCACACGTGCTCATTCGGACGGCAACTAGCGGATATCCTGGGGAACGAATATCCAGCCGAGGTCGTCATCGTCGGTTCGGCCACAATGGAAGAAGTTGAGCGAGTCGCAAGTCGCGCTTCGGACAAGAATTTCGTAATCGCAGTTGGCGGCGGCAGAACCATTGACATCGCAAAGATCGCGTCGGTCAGCGCGAATTTGCCGTTCATTAGTGTGCCTACGGCAGCAAGTCACGACGGAATCGCATCGATGCGTGCTTCCATACGTTTTAAAGAGGGAACCCAATCCATCGAAGCTCAAACCCCCCTTGCAATTATCGCAGACACCAGAATTATAGCTCAGGCGCCACATCGGCTGCTCGCCGCCGGTTGCGGCGACATAATATCGAACTATACGGCGGTGAAGGACTGGGAACTCGCGAGGAAGCTGCGAGGAGAGGAGTTTAGTGAATATGCCGCTGCACTGTCGCTCATGACGACTGAGATTATACTCAATTCGGCAACGCAAATTAAGCCGAATTTGGAGGACTCTGTCAGGCTGGTAGTGAAAGCGTTGGTCTCAAGTAGCGTAGCCATGAGTATTGCGGGGTCGTCCCGTCCGGCTTCAGGCAGTGAGCATAAGTTCAGTCACGCACTTGACGTCAAAGCCCCCAAACCAGCTTTGCACGGCGAGCAGTGCGGGGTTGGAACGATCATGATGGCATATCTGCACGGCGGTGACTGGCAACGAATTCGACAATCGCTCAAGAGCATTGGCGCACCAGTCGATGCTCAAGGTTTGGGCATCGAGGATCAGTACATCGTCGAAGCGTTGCTTCACGCAAAGAACGTGCGACCTGAGCGTTACACCATCCTTGGGGAGGGACTCACGAGAAAAGCCGCTGAAGAGTTGGCGAGGTTCACCTTGGTGATCGAGTAGGCCGCATTGATATCTTTATAACAAAGCAGCGTAACCTACTTGCGTTAGACTACAGTATAAGCAGGTTACAGATACAGGATTGATAGCATGCCAAGAGGAAACGCCCGCATAACGCTGATCGGCGTGGGGTTGGCCAAGGTCGGCGTAGAGTTCGTATTTAACGGACCGACAAACGAATGCGAGACGTGCAAACTTAAGAACACCTGCCTGAATTTAGACATTGGGCGTCGTTACAGAATAGTCAGCGTGCGCGGTAATATGAAGCACGACTGCGCACTGCACGACATCGGGGTCAAAGCGGTCGAAGTGGTTGAAAGTCCCAGTGTGGCAGCAATCGACTCTAAAAGCGCGTTTGTGGGCTCGAGAATCTTGTACAAGCAGAACGACTGCGAGGTCCTTGACTGCAAGATCTACGAACTGTGCCATCCGAATGGGCTCAGACGGGATGACAAGTACGTGATCTCTTCAGTTCTTGGCGACACACCAGAAGCGTGCCCCGAGGGAAAATCATTAAAACTGGTTGAGCTCAACCGCTAAAGACGGACTTTTTTTTGAGTGACATAATCCTGCTGAGACTCGTAGTGAGATCCTTGACCCGCTCACTCGTGTGCAGCAGACAACGTTTCGCTGTCACTACTCGATACTGACAAAAAAGCGTCGGTCCTTGTTACGAAGCTAAACTACGGGGATGCCTCTCACGCTTTAGTCCGACGGGTGCGCTTCTTTGGTTCCGGTGCCTTTGACTCCGGTTCGGCACCTGCAGCGGTTTCTTCACTCGCTGGGGCCGCCTCCGCTTTAGTCCGACGGGTGCGCTTCTTTGGTTCCGGTGCCTTTGACTCCGGTTCGGCACCTGCAGCGGTTTCTTCACTCGCTGGGGCCGCCTCCGCTTTAGTCCGACGGGTGCGCTTCTTTGGTTCCGGTGCCTTTGACTCCGGTTCGGCACCTGCAGCGGTTTCTTCACTGACCGGTTCGGGTCGCTTATGAACTTCCAAGTAATCGACTTCTTCTGCGCCAGCAAATTGAATGATTTTTTCAGCCAAAAGCTTCTTGTAATACTGCACTTGTTGATTGAATCCTAATTCGTAGGGCATTTCGACAATCAGTCTATCGTCAGCGATCGATACGTCAAAGTCCCTATTCAAGTAGTACTTGAACAAGCCCTTGGTTTTTTCGACAGTATCGACAATGGCCCCCCCAATCTTATAGTCATAGGTGATGGTCCGGCCTGCGTACGGTGAATTGAAATCCACGCGCACGCGCCCCCCAATTACGCTCTCGACGGTTCCTGTCCTGTTATCGAGTGTGACACGCATTCCAGGCGCTGGCCTCTTCTCGAATCTACGCGTTGGGACGACCTCAATTAGTTCAGGGATTCGCTGTCCAAAAGCATCTTGTGGTGCAATTTTGATCTGCCCTTCGTAGCCAGGTTTTTTTCCGATCAAATCTTCGTCAAGCCCCTTGACTACCATGTTTTCTCCGACCACGATAGTTATAGGTGCGTAGCTGACGCCCTCTGCTAATAGCCCATTTTCCTTGGCGACATTTTCGTCCGTGGTATCAAAAACATCGCCGTTGTCTAATCGCCCGGTATAGGACAAGCTGATGAAATCGCCCCGTTCAACGGTCATAGGGGATAGTTGCGTCTCATGTTTAAAACCCTTATCTCTGGCAGGACAGAGTTCCGCGATGAAGCTACTCTCTCCGCCGCAGTCTTCAAGGCCGTTTTCAAGCTAAATTTATCGGTGTTAGCGAGTCGACAGCAACATCCTGTCACATCTGCGCACGGGCTCTCCACCGGCTCGTTATGCGTGGTCGATTCGATGCTACCGGAAAAATGTCCAAATTGGCACCAGGGCTGATGCAACTTGAGGAAAGCCGGGTGGTCGTCTTAGCATCACTGAGAATCGTCTTCGGCTGCTGCTGCTGATAAGTGAAACCAGCCAAGTCCTTAACGTAAAAAGCTTAAGACTGAATCAGTGTGACGTTTGCGCTCTCTCCCGGATGAATTTCGATAACAGCACCAAAGCCTCGAGCAGCCATTCCGGGATTCACGATCGTGGTTTTGCCCGAGACAAGCGCGCCTCGCTGCTCGTGTATGTGCCCGCAGGCTAGCACGTCGACGATCCCCACGGCGTGGAGAATTGCCTCACTTCCGACGTGCCTCGAGTCAACCGCGTCTAAGAATCCTTTGGGGGGGGTATGTGAAAGCAACACCGTGGTAGCCCCGACGTCGTTCAAGAGTCTAGCAGCGTAACTCTGTAATTCCGCCTCGCTGAGTTCAAATGGAGTGTTAAATGGCGTTGGATTTGATCCGCCGATGCCGAGGAATCTGATATCATCGTAGTCAAAACTCTTTAGATGTAGGTTTACTGCGGGAGATTCCTCAATCGTTTCAACGATCGTAGGGAGGTCGCAGTTCCCCGGTATCATGAGTGTTGGTACGTCGTCCCCGATGAGCGAAAGCAGCTCTTGGACGAGGGCATTGGGTCCGAAATCTGTAATATCTCCTATTACGCAAACGGCGTCGACGTCTCCCGCCTTAAACAACAGTTGGGCGATATGAGAATAGACCCCGTGCGCATCTGAAAGGGCTAAAAACTTCATGAGCTCTCACAAATCTTGCCAGTACTTATTACGGCCTCTGTTTTAAATCGTTTGTCTTTTTGTGTCGCAGACGTGGAGGATCCCACCGTCCGGAAACCTTGCCGTCGCGCGCGAGCTTGCCAAGTCTTTTTCCCACTTTGCTCGACACTGGCGCGGGCTTCTCATCTTCGTACGGCGTCCCTGGTAGCGGGGTGAAGTAGTGAGCACGTACTCGTCCGCCCGTTGCGACGATCGAGTCAACGAGCTCGAGGCTGTCCAGCTGATCTGCGGCGACCTCGGTCGGAAGTCCGAAGATAAAATCCACAATTGCAGTGACGCTATGGGCGCGGCATGTTTCGAGCGCTGCTACAACATCACGGCGGGAGTGTCCTCGGTGTACTTCGCTTAATACGGCATCGCTTCCCGACTGCGCTCCGATGTGCACTGAAGTATTTGCGCAGTACTCCTTGAGAATCTCAAGAAGCTCATCTGTAACAAATTCTGGCCGCACTTCGCATGGGAAGGTGCCGAAATATACCCGACCACGCAGCGACGTGAGAAGCTCAGTGACGCGGTCGAGCGCGATGTGATGCCCATCTGATCCGTACGCAAACGCGTTAGGCGAGACAAATCTGATGTATGAAAGGTACCTGCTGTAGAAAGCAATAGCAGCCGCGCTGCGATGCCGCATTTTTGTGCCGAATAAGCGCGGCGTTTGACAGTACTTGCAGTTGTATGGACAGCCACGGCTGATCTCGATAGGGGCCCGGAAGTTCTCGATGAAGGGCGGATACGCGTCGAGATTTACGTGAGGCCTTGGGTCTGTTTTGCGGATTCCATCGGGGCTTCTGAACGCAATGCTGCGCACCCCGTCCACGTCGTCATCGCCTTTCAACGCAAGGATTAGCTCAGGGAGCGTTTCCTCGCCCTCACCGATCACGACGAAGTCAAAATGCTCTAGTGCCTCGGTCGCTCTCGCTGAAGGATGAGGGCCGCCGGCGATGAATATGGACCGAGTGCGTGCGTTTGCTACCTCTCGATAGACGTCGGGTGCCTGCGGCGTCGCGAGGCTGTAAATCATTATGCCATCGCGCGGACTTGATGAAAAGTTTACCTCAATGCCCCGCGAGAGGAGTATTGCTTGGATGGCTGCCAAGCTAAACATATTCTTCTTGTCAAAGCGTATAGTTACGCTTGAAACGGGATTGGGGTGAAACAAGCTATGCATAGGCCGAAAGCTATGATTCCTAAGACCACGCGCTTAGCATCGAGCTTTTTCATGTCGTTGATCGGCTGCGGATGTCCCCCGGCTGCGAACAACAACGTGAAGAGCGCCCAAAATAGGAGCATTTCTCCGTTTAAACCGTTCAAAGAGTAGTAAATGCCGCCAGTCATAAGGATAAGCGGAACCGCCGCCGAGATGTACGTCGTCTTGTCTCCGGATAGGGCCCTGGCGATATGCCCGCCGTCGAGTTGTCCTACTGGGAGCAGGTTCAAACTGGTTATGAGCATGCCCACCCATCCCGCAAACGCGATTGGATGCAAGCTTGTTGACGCCGCGGGAACAACTTTTTCGATCAGCCCAAAGAGAATCGGGACGCCGAGCGCCGCTGTGGGCATTAGCGCGGTACCGGGGGTGATGGGGGGGAGCAGCAACCCCACTATTGTGACGACGACAGCTGCCGTAAGGCCTACGAGTGGACCAGCTACGCCCACGTCAAAAAGTGACTTTCGATCTGGAATAGCCCCCTTAAGCTGTATAAGTGCGCCGAGAGTTCCGACCGGCGAAATAAATGGTAGCGGTATGAAGAATGGTAAACTTGCCCTCATTCCGCGCCGCTTTGCGACCAAATAGTGAGCCAGCTCGTGCGAGCCTAGCACAAACATGACCGCAGCCGCGAAGGGCAAGCCCTTGTAGATGAGCAATGGCTGCTCAAAAGGGTTGACGCCGTAAAAAAAGACAGCGCCGGTGAGCATTATGGCAAAAACGGTGGCGACTGCAAGAACAACATTGACGTGCTTTTTTTCGCCAGCGTCGCTCGCGGGCGTAGCCAGGAGCACATACTCGCCGTGTTCGCGCCGCAGTTCGATATCGTAACCTCTCTGGGCGAAGTCGTTCCAAAGGTGCGTGAAAAGCGTCTTGCTGTCAACCTTAGGTTCGCCGTAATACTTGATGACAGACCCGCTGGTTCGTACCTCGTACACCTGGAACACCGCGTTGATTCGTTCTAAATCGCTTTGTTCAGTCACTTTTCAACCTCAACAAAACCTTCAACGCAGTTTACGAGAACATGCGATCCGGGCTTGATTGCGGCGATCGGGTCTACCTCAAGCTTGTCGATGAGGGGGATGTTTGAAATGATCGCCCCGACAGCCACAATTGTTTCGCTTACGGCGTTAATAATTGCGGCCGGAGCCTTTTCGTTTCTTTTGAGCTGGTAAAGTACATAAGATCCGACGGTCGATCCCTTGCCCTGCGGAAAAACGAGAACCGTTCCTGCAATTGAGGTGCCGCGCAGCTCGTGATGTTGATCGATTATGACTCCTTGTTTGGGATCGACACCTCCTAAGAACGAGAGCGGTTGACGTGTAACTACGGCAGGCCCCTCGCCAACTCCTTTGGCTATTATTCGTCCTTTTATGCGCTTGAGCATAGATAACCCCGTTGCTGTGCAGGTTCACGCGGTACACGCGGCCGTGATGCAGTTCGCTGTCGTTCCCATGCATGTATGCGAATTGCACAAGCTTGGCCCGTACTCAAGAGCTTTTCCGGAATTAACCATCATGCGTCGTTTTTCAAACGCTGGAGAGACGATCATGCAAGTGTCACAGATCACGCGGGCCCCGCTCGCTTCAATGCGCGATATCACTGACTTGGAACGATCGGCTACGAACCGCGAGGTACAAATCCAGAGAGGCCGCGCAACTGTGCGTTTTTCTAAAAGGCGCGCGATCTCTGCGAGTTCTGAGGGTGAGCAGTGTGGGCATCCCAGCACAACCACATCAGGTTCGCTCGATGAATAGATATCAATGTCTGAGCGGTCTACTTCGAGGATTTCTTGTTGTACCGCTCGCTCGTTGGCAAAGAAAAGAGCCACAGAGCCTGAGGCGGCCATTGCGGCACCCAGAGCTTTCAACTCATCAGCCTTCGGTAGAGCAACAAATGAAAACTGTGGCACATGTGATTTGACCATTTTGCCAACTACGTATCCAAGTGCGCCAAAATCACTTCCGGCCAAGGGGAAATCTAATCTCACCGAGATATCAGGAACTCTATTCTCGTCGCGGTGGTAGCCGTAGTTAGGCGTCTTCCCGACGAGGGCAGAAGCAAGTGCGCTAGGCCCTCCTTCTCGATTGGTGCGCGCCCCAAGAACGGAGTTCGCATAAGACACCGCGGAGGACTCAGCCCAGCTCAAATGGGCCCCAGCTCGTGGAGCATTAATATAATAAGGCGTGCAAGTACACTGGGCATCGATTCCGAGCAGTTCATATTGTCTTATAATAGCCAGTTGCTTTTCTACGAAGGTTTCGTCGATACCCATCTCTCTCCATTTATATCGGTCCATGCCCATGGGATTGAGCATTGTCGGAACGACGACTTTGCCGCTCAAGTCTGTAAGGTACTCGAGCCCAGCTTCGCCAATTGTTTTATAGGAAACACCAGCGATTTGTGCACTCTCGATTGGGATAAGCCTTTCAGCGTTGTAGATATCACCGAGTGAGACTAAGATCTCCATCGCTTTTTGTTTGACGGCGCCTGATTCGCCCGCGAGGATACCTTCTTCATCTCTCGTAAGGTGCATTGTTAGTATATATCTTCACATTACTATAAAAACTAGCTGGAAGTATTTAGAGCCCGAATGGGGGGCATATACGGAAAATCCGATCGAATACGTGCTGCGACGCCGCCCAGCCAGCGCAGGCATGACGCACGAATTCTTTAGAGTCACGCGTCAACGGAGCTCACTGTTTACTGTCGCACTGCGCTAAGAGCGTGTGCACGAGCCGGCTCCAATATTCCCCACAACCGTTATCTTGCAAAAGCTACCATTGACTCGTAGTGATCGAAAAAGTAAGCCCGCCCCTGTTGCTCAAGTTGAAGACTCTAGCCACGCATGGTTACCCAGTGCTGCGTCGTGATTTAATGCCCCCTTTTTCGCATGGCGAAAATTATTGACGATCCGCGAGCGCTTCCAAAATGGAGGTTTGTATTCGTCTGCAAATCACAGCGCTGCTTGGATGAACGACTTATCGAGCTGAAGGAACTCGAAAACAAGTTCCCGCAGTACCAATACAATTACAAGTGGGAGCAAATCGGCAACAACTACGTCGTTCGCTTGGTTAATATAACGCAACGCTGAGCCGGCGAGGCGCTTGGATCAGGAGTGAGCCTCGTTCCTGCTTGAGCGAAGAACGCGCTTTTCATATCTTGTATCTTGTGGCTTGTTGTGTTGCCTTGCCGGAACCTTGCCAAAAGCGTCAAAACTTTTTTTGTTTGTTTGGGTGAGATGGAGACGCAGCCAATTACGTTCTTAGCAGTACGTTGCGGCACGCGAACCTTTTGGCGCTTTGTGATGCTTTATGACTCTGACAAAGCAACCTAAAGGCGGAGAGCCGGATTTCTTCTAATCGAACGGGCCACTAGTCTGAAATCTAGCTATCGATGATTCTACTCTGGGTGGGCGCGCTTGATGGTGGCCGCACTTGCTCATTTGCTGGGATACCTCTGAGCATATGCCGCCGCGATACTTCGTGAAAAACAAGACAGACGCGCTTAAAGCGTGCCAAGATCAGACGTTTTATCCTCTCTAGACACCTCTTTTAGCCTACTCACCCCGTCGATTTGTTCAATGACCTCGACCGCAGCCGGGGGGACGAGATGCTGCCAGGGTTCGTTACGCAGCATCCTTTTTCGAATTTCTGAGCCCGAGTAGACTTCACGTTGATAGAGCGGAGATGACTTGACCTCAAATCGCGCCTCGTTGAAGAGTCGGATAACATACGGATTGTTAGTGTAAACGACGTCAAAAAGAGGCGTCATGGATATTACGTGCGATACCCATACCGCGTTTCTACGGATATCTTCGATTGGGATCACATACAGTAATGCATCAAGATCTCTTAGCGAGCGCGTGATCATTAGTATTCGTTCGCCGGCCGTAAACGGATCCGAAAACGTATGACTCAGCTGTGCACTACCGACACCGATAATGATTTCCTCGCATTCGCGGGCTATTTCTTCGAGGACTTCTTGATGTCCGAAGTGATACGGCTGAAAACGGCCTATGTAAAACGCGCGCATAACGTTGGGGGTCTCTCTCTTGGGAATTGCCCTTGTAGTATTATAACGCTTTTGTTCACCCTTATTCGATATCCGAGCTTGCGAAGTGCAATCCAGCAGTGTTTAAGCGCGTTTTTCGGTTTTTGAGAGGATAGATTTGAACCCGCGACACTGAAATAAGGAACTCAGTGGGCAACCGATTGAAATATGTTTAGTATAGGTAATGCAATGCTGTCATGATGACAGACGATCGCGGAGGCTTGGCTAAGGCGTTGGGGGATACAATTGGTGCCGGTAGGGAGATCGTGAGTGTGAGGCGTTTGCTGCACCAGAGTAGCGAACTCATTGATAATATTGCCGAGCTAACCGACAAGCGCGCGAAACTGAACCCGCTTCCGGGCTCACTGCGAAAGCGGCATATGCGATGTGGTAAGCGAAGCTGCCGCTGCAGGACCGGTGCACTGCACGGCCCCTACTACTATTTTGAGCCCTCGCGGCAGCACGGCAAGTGGCGGTACGTGTCGAGCGAACGTCTTGTTGAAGTGAAGAAGGGCATCGCTGACTGGAAAAAGCAGCAGGAAATCGACGAAATGCTGCAGACGTGTGCTTCACGGCTGGACGCCGTTCTCAAAACGCTACAGCGGGAAGTCGAATTGCTCGTGCAACCGGCGCAGTGAGCTCTTCGCAAAGACGGCGCGGCAGCACTATTTTTGGGCAGAAGAATTCCTACTCTAGTTAGCAGCAATCTATTTATATACATAGAGTAGGATAGCACACACTCAAGGTAGCGCCGTGCACGGCGGGTGCCGCACCGCGCAGGAATTGCCAATGGCGCATATCCATTTGCCGGACGGGGTCTTTTCGATCCAATGGATACTCTTTTGGTGGCTGCTAGCGGCCACCCTCAATACGATGCCCATCATCGTCGCCCGCCGGCAGATCGTCACGGCCCAGCGGCTCACTATTGCGGCGATGGTAGCAGCAGCATCGTTTGCGATCTTTCAGGTAAACGTGCCGTTCGCCGGCGGAGACTTGGCTGACTACAATGCATATTCAGAAAGAGTAAGACAATGCGGAAAACTGGTTATGTAATTATTGCAACCGTTTTGGCTGCGTTAATTGTCTCGGGAGCCTTCGCAGGCATTTACCTCTCAAACCCTACAACTTCCAGCACTACAAGTTCTAGTGGAGTGATACACGTAGTTGCCGCCGAAAATTTCTGGGGCAGTCTGATAACTCAGCTTGGCGGAACACGGGTTAGTGTGACAAGCATCGTTTCAGACCCCAATGCTGACCCTCACGAATACGAAAGCAATACCGCTAACGCCATAGCAATAGCAAATGCCCAGTTTGTAATTATTAACGGAGCCGGATATGACACTTGGGCTCAACAGCTTATAGCCGCCAGCAGTACCCCACATCAAGTGGTCTTAAACGTGCAGGAACTCATTAATCAGACGGGTGATGCCAATCCTCACTTCTGGTACAGTCCTACTTATGTGAATGAAACAGTGAAGGCTATGTATCAGGATCTTGTTTCCATAGATCCCTCTCATGCTTCATACTATACACAGCAGTATGATGCGTTGAAAGCATCGCTAGCGGTATACAACGGGCGTATCGCTGAGATAAAGCAACAGTTTGGAGGCGTGAAAGTAGCATCAACAGAGGGCATCTTCGGGTATCTGGCGAACGCCACTGGTCTTGACCTTGTTTCTCCTCCCGCATTCATGGAAGCTGTCTCAGAAGGAAACGATCCCCCAGCGCAGAGCATCGTGCAGTTCGATCAGCTTATTACGAATGGAACTGTTAAAGTGCTGGTCTACAATGCGCAAACGGTGACGCCACTCACTCAGAGCACTAAAGCATTGGCCTCTCAATATAACATTCCGATCGTTCCAGAGACGGAGACTATCCAACCGCCGGATGCCTCGTTCCAAGTCTGGATGAATGCGCAGTTAATCATTCTTCAGAATGCACTTAACCAACAAGCCCTTGGGAAATAACGAATGAGTGCACAGCACGAGATCATCACGTCCAAGAATCTAGTGGCGGGCTACCCAGACAACATAGTTTGGCGAGACGCCACTTTCTCAATCGATCGCGGCGAGTTTGTAGCGGTTATCGGCCCTAACGGAGCGGGCAAGACAACTCTGTTTCGTTTGCTCCTTGGTTTGCAGCAACCTGTCAGCGGCGCGATCAAGATATTCGATGCAGCGCCCAAACGTGGCAATCCACAGATTAGTTACGTGCCTCAGCGTCACATATTCGACGATGACACAAATGTTGAATCCCTTGAACTTGTGCGACTGGGATTCTCCGGCAAAAAATGGGGTCTGGGCCTGTTTTCCCACGAGGACCGCAAAGCTGCTCTTGATGTGCTGCAAGACGTTGGAGCTACAGACTTGGCTCATCGCTCGCTCGGCATATTGTCGGGCGGAGAACTGCAGAGGATATTTCTGGCAGAGGCGCTGGTAAGCAAACCCACTCTCCTTTTGCTCGATGAACCCTTGTCAAATCTTGACATGAGACGCGAAAGAGAATTGCTTCATCTTATAGATGGCGTAGTTCGATCGCGCAACGTGACTGCACTTTTGATAGCCCATAACATCAACCCTCTTTTGCCGTATCTCGATAAAGTGATTTACATCGCTAACGGTAAGGTGGCGACCGGGACGCCGAAAGAGGTCCTGACATCAGCAAGTCTCTCGGCTTTGTTCGGGGTTCAAGTTGAGGTTCTTCGGGACTCTAGGGGCAACATTGCAGTTGTAGGCATAGAAGATTACCACCGGTGTCAACCAGAATGACTTTCAGCATTAATCCATGGATCGATCTGCAACAGATGCTTCAGTACCAGTTCATGCAGCACGCCTTCGAGGCAGGAACGATAGTCGCAATCCTCGCGGGCATTGTTGGCTACTTCGTTGTGTTGCGCCGTTCTTCATTCGCAGCGCACGCGCTCTCCCACATCGGTTTCTCTGGGGCAGCGGCGGCCGTACTAATCGGGGTCAGCCCAATTTACGGTCTTCTCCTTTTCACAAGCGTGGGCGGACTTGGGATAGCCGCGCTTGGCCGACGCGCCGCTAATCGCGACGCCGAAATCGGAATAGTTCTCGCATTCATGCTTGGCCTAGGTGTGTTGTTCCTCAGCCTCTACACCGGCTATGCAACTGAAGCGTACTCCATCTTGTTTGGAGAAATACTGGGCGTCAGTTTCAGCAATGTGCTTTTAACCTTCGTTGCCGGTGTGATAGTTCTGGTTCTGATCTCGCTTGTATACCGACCTCTCTTGTTTGCATCGCTGGATGAAGATGTGGCGGAAGCAAAGGGAATGCCCGTAGTCTTGCTCGGCATAGTATTCATGCTGCTAGTCGCGGTCGCAACGTCGTTTGCGGTTCAGGTAGTTGGTGTCCTCCTCATTTTCTCATTGATGGTCACGCCAGCTGCGACGGCTCAGCTATTGGCAAAACGACCGGGGCGAGTCATAATTATTTCTGTAGTCATTGCTCTGATAGCAACGTGGTTGGGGCTCTTTATTGCTTTTTTTGAGCCGTACCCAGTGAGCTTCTTTATAACAACCATCGTCTTCGTCTTTTACTTGTTTGTTAGGTTCATCACTCCAAGAATCAGAAACTTCCTGTCTGGTTTCGGGGAAAGCACGATTAGTTAACGTGGTTGGGGCTCAACATTTTGACATTCGACTGATCTATTCGTCGGATGCCCCTGTGGCCTCGAAGATGGCAAGTAATGTGTCGAGGGCATCGCTCCGTATCACGAAGTTGTCCACAGTTCTGTATCGAGTGGTCATAAGCGTCGTTCGTATGCCCTCAAATGCTCGGGTTATGTAGTTCTCCCGAAAGAAAGCAATATCGAGATCGCGTGTCCCGCTGCCGGCGACGACGAGTATCGTTTTATCACCGTAACAGTAACTTATGCCTCTCAGCAGTACGTACCCAGAAGAGGTTGGTAGGTGCAGCACATTGCCAAAGTGCTCTTGGTACTAGTCCTGAAGAAGGATAAGGTACCTTTCCAACGCAGCAGCGCCGCTTCTTCATCCGATTCAGCAAGAATCACGAAATCTGCGGGAAACCGATCTTCCGCCAATCGATTTGAATCGTATACCGCGTGAGAACTGCCCGCGTCCTAAGACGTTTGATATGGTAAGCAGCGGCGTTGCCGTCGCTGAGGCCGAGGCGCGCGTCAGCTTGTATTTGTAGTAGCTTTTGCCATCCGTGCTCTGTCGTGGGCTCAAAAAAGCTAACGCACGAGATCGACGATCGCGCATTTGCCCCAGGACCACGCATGCAACGTGCTTTAAATAAGTGCAGCACCACTCACACTGATGCTCGCAAAGCGGATTGTTCTGTGTCTTGACGTCAAATACGGAACGGCAACAGGGCACTCGTCGTGAAGGCACGACTTATGTGCCTTCAGTGATTGCTGTTTCCAAAAGATGTAGTACAGCCCACAGCAGTGCGGATTTATGAAAGTATTAGCCAAAATCATGCATTGGTCGACTCGAAACCAGTCAAAGAGCACGATCTGATCAAGATACTCTCGCGCGTGCTCGAGGGCGCCTAATTGTGAGGATAAAGCTTAATCGCCATAACGGCAAACGGAGGGTTTTACGTGGAGTGGAAAGAACTGTGGGGCGTTGAGATTGAGAGTTCAAAAAGCGTCGCCCTGAGGGTCAGCGTCTCCCAAAGGGAGGACACTGCGACCAAGGTACTCAGCATTCGCAAATGGATCCGGCGCGGCACTGAAAGTTATCCGACAAAAGGTGGTTTCGCGATACAGGTCACGCCTGACGCACTCGATCAGCTGACAAGAGCTTTAGAAGCCGCCAAAGACTACGTGAGCGAAAGCGAGTGATTACCGACATCATCAACTTTCTGTCGTAGGGCGGAGTTCAAAGCGCTGGCTGTCGCTTAAGACGATTTTTGACACCGTAATGCTTCTATACTCATAAGGCGTATTACATGTGAATGTCGGACGCGGAGCTCGAAAAATTCATCCGAGAGAAAATTCGGCAGCTGGGGGTGGACGGATTATATGATAATCCGAAAGTGACGCTCGTAGCTGAGCTCATTTATGGGACCCTTGAACGAGCTCTGGAAGCAGCCCTGAATTACGACGTCGTTGACGACATTATCGCGCTGTACCGAAATCGGTCCGATATGACGGCAATCAGTGCCGAAGCAGAACACCCGGACGTATACAACAAAGCAGTAAAAGATTATGGTTCGTGGCGCGGAGCTTTAAAGGCTGCAAAATCAAAGTGCGAACAAATGCGCGCAATCGAAAAGGACGAATGGACGTTTCCCAACTACAAAACGCCAGAGTCGTCCGAAGAACTGACCGCGAGCGCTGACGCAGACAATCCAACCAATTCGAGCAAAGACTCACTTTAGGTACCCTTTTTCTTGCTTGAGATGTGCGACAATACGACTGCGAGGGCGGCGGTTTTGAATATCGCGTCTTAGGCTGTTAGGAAGGCCTGTAAGCGTGTCCCGCGCGTAGTTTAGGTAAATATTTATATTTTACTCCCGTACATATTAAGATAAGAGACGAATCGCTGGTGATAGAGATGGGTGAATATGACTTCGATCGCCTGACGCGTTACAGAAGAGTTGACGTGCTTTCAAAGGCACTAGATGATGAAAATGAGCACCAGCGATTTAGAGCCGTTGACGCACTCGAAGCGGTCGCGCTCGCTTCTGGCAACGCAGATTCCGCGGCCCGCGACATCTTGACTCAAGCGGCAACGCAGAGCGCGCACGAGGACGTCAAACTGCACGCGAGGATCGTGCTGAGAACTCTTGAAACCTCTCAAGAAGACCGAATCGGGAAGACCGAAGAACAGACAAAAAACGGCCCGAAGCACCAGGATCTAAAAAGAAACTCGGTGCACAAGCCGCTGCGGGAACCCCATCCAGAGAGTGGGCTTCTGTGCGAACTTGATGAAGATTGCACGACCTTGATTGTCCGCGGAAGCACTCTAAGCGCACGTAACAGGCCAAGCGCTACAAAAGAGGGGTCTTGGGACAAAGAGGAAAGGGTATGGCGATTTCCGATCAATCGAGCATCGATTGAGAGTCTGAAGAACGGAGGCGTTGTGTTGCACCCGACTGTGCACTGCTTGTGCACGTCTTCGCAAAATACGTGGGCCGTGGCAACTCGCAACAAGAAGTGGGTCAAGGTGCTAGGGGATACGCATGAGATCGAGGACGCGCTAAAGCAAGTGCCGGGGTCTCAATGGGATAGCGCGGAACGCGCCTGGATAATCCCGTTTAAAGCTGATTCTTTAAAACGTCTGATACGGATCGATGGACTCTACGTGAGCCCGTTCATACTCGACTAGCGCACTTGTTAGGAACGTCTGCGCTCAAAACTCGATCGCTCACAAATAGAAGGTAGCCTCTCCAGCGCGGTCAAAAAAGAAAAAAAGGAGTAATAGAGAGGGCTATTACTCAGGCTTTGATATCAGCTTAGTCTTGCTAAGTATAGCACCGTCTTTCGAGTGAGGTGCTCTCTTTACGGTGTCGTCAGCCTTTTCCATTTCACGAGCTTCGTCTACGAGCTTAGCGGCAGTGCGCATCATGTCGTGAGATGCAGCCGTAAGCGGGACGTACTTTTCCCAATCTTTCGTCATGAAGCAGGCTTTAACGTTCACATCAGCAACTTTAGCGGCCATTTCGTACGCCGCTATCGCCTTCGCGCGGGCGTACGGGTTACTGAACTCATTGATCGTCGCTTTTTCCGCCGTCATAACAATCTTAGGTAACTCGTATTCTTTGCCTTCTTTGATAGCTGTAATGCATGTGTCGAGCGCAGTTTGGAGTACCCTAAAAGTACCGGTCGCGGCCAGAACTTTCATTAGGTCGGCATTGTAAATGGCCATTTCTATAGGGTCAAGCCACTCTCTCCGAGCACCAATCATTGCGTCGGCGTTTATAAGGATGTATCCGAACCCTCCCTCTTCTTCAAGCTTGTCCTTAAGCTTGCCTGAGTCTGTGATGACAACAACTTTCTTCCCGGCATTTTTCAGCAATGTTCGTGCCTTTGTCGGGCCTGGCTGAGCCGCATTGGGAGACACCACGACGCACAAGTCTGGCTCAAATTTCAGCAGCGCTTCGACAACCTTCTCGGCATCTTCCTCTTTCATCTTCGTGCCGCTCGTTACGGTCACCGCTTCGAAGTCCTCGCGGTCCGCACGCTCGTCGAGCAGCAAATCAGTCATCAAACCGCTGACGATATTACCTATTTTCGCGATTCCTAATTTCACCATTTTCCTTCACCTGTCACCTTAGAACTAATCAGTGGTTCCCATGAACCATTATCTTTCGTAAGTTAAGGGAGACTGTATTTATCTCTTTTGGTTACCGCTAGGACTGAGGCTTTTGCAGGCCGCTATCGACAAACGGAGCCCGCAGCGATTATTTTGGATCAGCGTAATCGCTAAGTATCTCATGTAGGTTGAACTTGAACGGTCCAAGCTCTCCCCCATAGTTGCCTGCTGAGATCTCTATTATTCCTTGTGCGTGCGCCGCGGCAAGTATCCCCCGCTTCATCGCTTCTGCGATGACCTCTTCGCTTAGGCCGCATATTACTATCTCGTAAATCGACTTTACGCCGTCTGGGACAAACGAATCTGGTACCTTATCTTTGAGGGTCGGGGCAAGTCGGTGGTGTGTGGAGGCTTTCATAAAAGTCGAATACGTCGGACAACCCACCTTAGATCCTGATGCAACAATTCCACCCGGAAATGGGGTTATCGTTCCATCAACCGATTTAATTGCCCCAATAGCTGCCTGGGCAGCCAGCAGGGCTGAACCTTGTGAGTCGCCGTAGATGAAGAAATTGCCCCCTGCTACACCTTTTTGCACGCCATAGGTCTCCTCACAGATGAACTCTCCTTCGAGTATGGGGATTGCCCACACGTCTCGTCCGCCAACCGTGGTCTGATACTCGTACCCGTCGCCAAAGAAGTGGAGTTTGACGGGCACGGTTTCCTCAGATTCCAGCGCGTTGAAAACAGCAGTTGTTGCTGCGGTGAGAACGCATTCTCCTATCCTTTCGATAAGGTTGCTCTTTATCTGTTTCTTCGACGGGTGAACAACCATAATTATAACCCCTGGTCTGCCGTCGGGAGTCTCACTTGGCATCACATAGCGATCAATTCCCGCTTCGGCGCTGCAGCCGATGACTGAAGTGGCAAATCCGGTTGCAACCGTAGCGGCAGTTTCGGCAAGCGCTGTCGTCGTGCCTGTGATTAAAACACGTGCGACATAGACAGGGAATGCCTCTGCGTAGGTGTCGTCAATTTTTACGCCGTTTACCTTCATTTGAAACCTTCCAACTTTCTTTAGCAGTCTTTAGCGTCGTCCGCTATTATATCTTTCTGTTTCACAAAAGGGCCATAAAATCGCTCATTCTGTCGACGCGGCCTCTCAGCAAACGTTACAGAACACCGCGTTTCAAGACTCAGTTGGGGCGTTATAGGGGTGCACACAGCTGCAAGCAGCTGCCAGACAACATTTATTGCCTACGGCATCAATAAACTGTGCTGCAAAGTGTTTATTGCACATTGTCCTAACGTATAATGATGCGATATCCGCGCAATCGTTTTGTCGTTCAGGAACATTTCTCGTCGCACCATCATTATGACTTCCGCTTGGAAATGGACGGAACATTGAAGAGCTGGGCCATTCCAAAAGAAGTCCCTCGGGAGAAGAAAGTTAGGCGTCTCGCGGTGCAGGTTGCGGATCACGATGTGAACTACATAGGGTTCGAGGGAGAAATCGCAGAGGGTGACTATGGCGCCGGGATAGTGCGGATATACGATTCCGGGGATTATTACTTGCTTGAAAAGAAAGAAGAAAAGATTAAGGTCGTCCTGCTCGGCAAGAAGCTTGAGGGCGTGTACGAGCTCATTCGTTTGAAAGATCAGAAAAACTGGCTCATATTTATGGTAGGGGATCGCGCGCACGTGATTAGTTGATTAGAGGCAACATATGGCACGTTCAAGAAAGGTGGTTTGCGGGGACGGGTGCAACGGTTGCAATGTAATGAATGCCGCACTTATCGTACCTGTTCACAAGATGACGGAAAAGGACTTTAAGAAGATGGGCATCGATTATTGGAGCTCAGACTTTAGCGACGTATTTTCGAACGGAACGTGACCGGGCGTCTCTGTTTGTGGCTTTCACGTCGGTCGCGACTTCACAAGAAAGCGAAAAGCAATAGCTGAACGTTTGCTTGTTTGTGAACAATATGCAAATGCTGCCTCAAGAGGACTTCCAAGGCATCGGAAATCTAAAACAGCAGTTCGGTATCGATTTCAGAATGATTGCCTGTGACACGTGTTTTCTTGCATCTAGTGTTGCCACTGTGAGGAAACATCAGCCCGCCCCCCACGTGTACGCGAGCAAAAAATTGTCAGACCGACGAGTGGGTTGGGTCTACCGCGAGGCGTATGCACTGGCGCTGTCGGGCAAATATCTCGAAAGCCTTGCGCGATTTGATGAGGTCATCAGGCTTGAGCCCGCGTACGTGCACGCGTGGAATCAGAAGGGCCTGTGCAACTACTTCCTAGGGCGGTACGCAAGTGCTGTGCACTGCTTCGACAAAGCCAGCGCACTCGATTCGCGCTACGTCGAGTCGCATAACAACAAGGGCTGCACGTTGCAGAGGCTGGATGAGTTTGACGTCGCGATTGAGTGCTTTGATGCAGCAGAATCGATACGAGCCGGTTTGTTTGAGACCTCAAATAACAAGGCTATCTCGCTGATTGCACTGGGCGACTTTACGGCGGCTCTGACGTGTAGTGATCGTTGTATTTCCGCGCACGGTGTGAACTGGTCAGTATACGCCTTGCGCAGTCTTTGCTTTTTAGCGCTAGGCGAAATCAGCGAGGGCCTTTTTGATCTCAGGCTTGCTGAAAAGCTTGATTGTGGGAACAAGCACGTTCTGGCACTCCTTGACGTTTTCAGTCGCGCTGCTCTGAGTTGAATGAAGGCCAGCTTGAGCTCAGGTACGAGGCTCGAGCGTAGCGTGGCAGTCGTTTGGCGCCCTTCACAAAGCTTTTCAACAATAATTGCTATGTAGAACTCGTATGCCCTTAGATGATCAAGAGCTGGAGCAGATATCAAATATGCTCGAACGTGGTGGCAAGATGCTTGCCGATCACTGCGTCGTCTGCAAGTCTCCCCTATTCAAGTTTGAAGGCAAGACGACGTGTCCTGTTTGCACGTACAGAAAGATGCAAAACGCCATTAAGACATCAGAAAGCCCCGCGGAGGTTTCGCCACAAGTGGTAGAATCGACGCAATCAGTGAGCACGAGTCAACCTGTGTCCTTGGACGACGTGATGACTGAACTAATCTCAAACGTGGCGATCGAGATGAGAACGGAAACGGACTTAGCGCGAATCCATATGCAGCTCGAATGCATAGAGCGCGGGCTCCGAATCATTCAGCTTATCCGAGGAATCGATTCTCTCGCCGGCGATGCGTCACGAGTAGGCTGAGCCTGCATCAATCGCGCCGGCAAGGCTGGCATTACGAAGTGAGAATTCTCAAAGCGCGTGGTTTCCAGCGAAGCAAATGGAGGCAAAGAGGAACTCGTCATGCAGCTTGACAAACATAAGGATACTTCTATCGATGGCTTGAAGGAACGGGTCTTGGAGTTGGCAAAGAGACGCGGATTTCTCTGGCCCTCGTATGAGCTCTATGGAGGGGTTGCAGGACTGTGGGATTACGGCCCTTTTGGCGCAATGCTGAAACACAGAGTCGAAAGCGCGTGGCGCGACATCTTTGTTGTAGGCGAGAGTGCGCTCCCGATTGAAACGCCCACCATCGGGGTCGAAGAGCTTTTCCTCGCCTCTGGGCACTTATCAAACTTCGTGGATCTCATCGTTGAATGTGTAAACTGTCACACGGCTTTGAGGGCTGATCACGTCGTTACGGAGTACCTCAAGAGCAGGGGAATCGCTGCCGATCTCTGCGACCCCGGCATTGCCGGCGCGTGCGTGCCGTCGAGCGAAAAGACCCAGCAACAGATAGATTCTCACGGTATTACGTGCCCGGATTGCGGGGGGCCTTTGGGGAAAGTGCACGATTTCAATTTGATGTTTACCACTCATATAGGGCCGGGCACCCAGCGAAAGGGATACCTTCGGCCTGAAACAGCACAAGGGATCTTTGCTGACTTTCCGAGGCTTTTGAGATTTCATAGAGACCGACTGCCCTTTGGCGTCGCGCAAATTGGAAAGTCATACAGAAACGAAATATCACCACGCCAAGGCGTAATTAGATTGCGAGAATTCACTCAAGCCGAAGCCGAAGTGTTCGTTGATCCACGCGAAAAGAACCATCATCCGCGGTTCGATGAAGTAGCTAACGTCGAAATCAATATTCTGTCAAAGGATTTCGTTGGCACGGCCTCAGTCAAATCTGCGTGCGAACGAAACATCATCGCGCATGAGTATTTGGCCTACTACATCGCCCGTTGCCAGGAGTTTTTTATCCGAGTGGGGGTTCGCGAATCGCGACTCAGGTTCAGACAGCACTTGCCCGATGAGATGGCGCATTATGCGGTCGACTGCTGGGATGCAGAGGGACTTACGCAACACGGGTGGATTGAGCTTGCGGGAATCGCAGACCGAACGGATTACGATCTGAAACAACATGAGCGGCAAAGTGGCCTCCAAATGGCGGTTTTTGTGCCGTATGAGGCACCTAAAGAAGTGGAGCGGATCGTCGTTCGTCCAAACATGGGATATCTGGGTCCAAAATACAAGGGCAAAGCCAAACAGGTGGCAGCCTTCCTCTCAGGGATCCGTCACCCCGAAGGGGCTATCGTCTTTGACGGACAGGTTGTAGACCCCGAGGGCTACGCGATAGAAACTGTTAGAGAGTCCATCTCAGGGGACTTTGTGACCCCGCACGTTATCGAACCATCCTTTGGCATCGACCGATCTATCTACACCATTCTTGAACACGCGTACGATGAGGACACAATCGACGGCGAAAGGCGAGTCGTGCTGCGGCTGTCTCCTCACATAGCCCCGGTCGAAGTAGCGGTATTTCCCTTGGTGAAAGCATTGAACGAAAAAGCTTTGGAGGTCTTTCGCCTCCTTCGGCGTGCGGGTCTTTTGGTCGAGTACGACGATTCAGGCACGATTGGGCGACGGTATCGAAGACAAGACGAGATCGGAACACCGTTCGCCGTTACTATCGATCACGAAACTATTGAAAATTCGACGGTAACCGTCAGGGATAGAGACACGACAAAACAGGTCCGGAGCTCCATTGAATCCTTAGCGGACGTCTTGCGTGAGATGCTTGTCCGCGGATTTGATAAGCAATCCTCCTGAGCGCCCGTTTCGCGGCGCGGTCGAAAAAGTTGGCGGGAACCTTGTGTGACGGCCCAGTTCTTACGGGATTTGTATTGGGCCCTCTTCTTTGACCGAATTCATGATGATATTGATCGTTAGGTCGTTTATCCCTATCGGAGATACGTACTCTTTTAATATGCTCCGTAAATGGTCGTAATCCGTTGCAGCGATTGAGAACTCTAGGTTGTGGTCGCCCGAAATCTGGTTGATTTGATACACCGCTTCTATCTTTTGAAGCTCTTTGGTGAAGGCGTCCATTTTTTTCGGATCGATCTTTGCAAACGCCCGGGCATTGCAGTTGAGTCCAACTTTCTCCTTGTTTATCACAGCAGAGTAACCCTTGATCACGCCCTCGTCTTCCATGATGGAGATACGATCACGTATCGTCGATTCTGATCTGTTTAGCGCTCTGGCAATGTCCTTATACGTCATGCGAGCGTCTTTTTGGAGCAAGTACAAGATCTTCTTATTGATGTCATCGATACGCATCCTATCACCTTTTGCCTATTTTAGCCAAGATTTGCGGCCTTGTCTTATATACGTATTGTCCGCGTTCGCTGTGACGGTGTGGCAGAGCGATGCAAAGGATTTATCAGCCTATCGGCGTTCATGCAATACAAAGAAGCCTATTGTCACGGTGTTATGATGGCGCACGATATCTTAAGGAAGCTTGAGCGCTGCGCCGCGCAATCGCGGAGCCTAGTTGGCATCGGAGTCGGTAATGCAAATTCGCAGCTCATGCGCGGTGTCGCGAGGGCAGGGCGCTTCGCCGATGTTGTGCTCGTCGGGGATGTTGAAAGAGCGCGACGAGACGTCGTAAAAACGCCTGAACCAGAGCTAAAACTCGTCGAAATGCTTGTCGACGGCGCGATTGACGCAGCCGTGAGGGGCACGATAAGTGCACGAAAGACGCTGCAGCACCTCAAACTGCAGATTGGAGCCCGTCACTTGTGTCGGTCGGCGCTGCTCTCGTCCGCGGCAGGCAAGCAATTCTTTTTGCTTCCGGTAGGTATCGATGAAGGCGCATCGACAATCGCACGTGCTCATCTCGTTACTGAGACCGCACATCTCCTAACCGCGCTCAACGTGCGTCCGAAAGTAGGTGTTTTGTCGGGCGGAAGATCTGAGGATAAAGGCCGGACAAAGGCCGTTGATCGGACACTTGCAAGCGCAAAGGCGTTAACTGAGCAGCTGCGCGGCGCTGGCCTTGATGCAACGAACTACAACATTCTTATTGAAGACGCGACAGAATCGTCGAACATACTCGTTGCGCCAGACGGGGTTAGCGGCAACCTAATTTTTCGCACGCTCGTGCTTCTAGGGGGTGGGAAGGGACACGGAGCGCCTTTTTTTGGCATCCCCTACACGTTCGTTGATACCTCCCGGTCTGGAGCTGCATTCGGCGATGCTATCATAATGGCTGGCGCCCTCAGTAATCTCGCGCAAGCATAATTTTAGTCGGTTGCCTCGATTTGGAAAAGTCCCACGGAGAAAAAGTGCGGCGCGGATCTCCAACTGAGCTCAAGGCACACTGAACGGAGCGTGTGGCGGGTTGTTGCAGCGCCTAAATGATCGGCGCTGCTGTCGCCGCCGAGTGCCAACGGGAGCTATTGAGTTTTGATGCCCAAGGACGTCGCGTTCAGCAAGATACTTTCAATAGACTTCGAATCATACCGGTGAGACAGAAAACGTCTGGCAGACCATGCGCGAGACTACCGTTACCTTGAGGATACTTGGCATGACGTGCACGATGTGTGCACTGACGATTGAGAGACAGCTTCTCGGTCAACGTGGGGTTGCAACCGCCACCGTCAACTTTGCACTGGGGCAAGCTACGATAAAGTATGATGCTGACACGGTTGCCTCTAAACAGCTCGTGCAGGCTATACGCGATGTAGGCTATGACGTCGACATAGAGCGGGCAGAACTTGAAGTCGTAGGTATCGTGTGCGCCTCGTGCGTTATGGCGATCGAGACAGCCTTGAAAGAGATTCCAGGCGTCATCGATCAGAGCGTGAACCCGGTAACTGCGAAGGCGGTCATCGACTATGATCCCTCGATCGTGACCGTTGACAAGCTCATACAGACAATACGAAACACAGGCTATGACGTCACAGAAGTCCCGGAAACAGCGGAAACGGCACGGCTTGACAGGGAACGGGCGTCTCGAGAACGTGAGATCGGACAGTATCGAAATCGCCTCATTTTCACGATAGCCTTCGGCATCCCCCTCCTGTTGGGGATGCTCGCTCCGTACGTTGCTTCCATCCCGGTGTTCTTTATGAACGCCGTGTTCCAATTTTTGGTCACGACTCCCGTCATGATTATCGTTGGTTATGGGTTTTACCGGAGGGCCCTCATCTCGGTCGCGCACAGGGGCGCAAATATGGACGTTCTTATTTCTTTAGGGACGATCGCCGCATATGCATACAGCACGGCGGCCACCTTTTTCATTCCTGGGTACACGTATTTCGACACCTCAGTGTTCATATTCGCATTCGTGCTCCTCGGCCGCTATCTTGAAGCTCGCGCGAAAGGCAGCACGTCTGAGGCAATACGGACGCTTTTGCAGCTGAAGCCGGAATTTGCCATCGTCATAACGGAGGGGGGAGAGCAGTCAGTCCCGGCTGACGAAGTCCGGGTCGGCGATATGGTTCTTGTTCGCCCGGGTTCAAAGATTCCGGTTGACGGGCTCGTCGCCGAGGGGCAGTCTGCCGTTGATGAGTCTTTACTTACCGGCGAAGCTGTGCCCGTCGATAAACAGCCCGGGGATGAAGTGATCGGTGCGACGATCAATCGCGAAGGACTGCTGAAAATAAAGGCGACGAAGGTCGGGGCAGACACCACGTTAGCACAGATTATCCGGCTTGTGGATATGGCACAAACGTCAAAAGCGCCAATACAGCGGTTTGCAGATCGAGCGGCAAGCTATTTTGTTCCGGGAGTCGTAGCAGCGGCTCTTCTCACATTTGCGGCATGGACGTTTTTGGGGCTCCCGTCAAATGATGTCCTCTTGCGTACGATCGCTGTACTCGTTATCGCCTGCCCGTGCGCCTTGGGGCTGGCGACGCCAACCGCAGTCATGGTCGGAACAGGTCTCGGTGCCGAAAACGGCATTCTGATCAAAGGGGGTGAATACCTTGAGCGTGCCGAGGACATCGATACAATCGTGTTTGATAAGACCGGAACGCTAACCGAGGGCGTTCTCACAGTGACAAACGTCTTTAGTGACACGTCATTGTCGGAAGCAGAGATCCTGCGGCTCGCCGCCAGCGCGGAGCGGGGCTCCGAACATCCGCTCGCTCAAGCAGTATTACGCCGTGCCGCGGAAATGGGTGTAGACTCAAGCCCCCCACAGGATTTCAAAGCCGTGGGGGGGCAGGGGGTTACCGCGTCAGTAAATGGCGTCGATGTCGCGCTTGGCAACAAGGCGCTCATGGACGCGCGCGGCATAGAAGTTAAACAAGGTGCCACGATCCGCGAATTCGAGGCGCAGGGGAAGACCGTCATGATGCTTGCGGTCAACGGCACGCTAGCAGGAGGAATTGCACTGGCTGACAGAGTTCGAGCCGAAGCTGCGGGCGTTGTCGCGGAACTGCAGGACATGGGAATTCAATCGGGCATGCTTACGGGCGACAATCAGACCGCCGCGCGTGCAATCGCAACGCAGATCGGAATCCGAAGCGTGCATGCTGAAGTGCTCCCGCAGGGCAAAACCGCTGAAATTGCGCGTTCTATGGGGGGTGGGAATGTCGTGGCTATGGTGGGTGACGGCATCAACGACGCCGCCGCGTTAGCCGAGGCCGATGTCGGCATTGCAATTGGCACAGGCACCGACGTTGCCATTGAAGCATCAGATATCACACTGCTGCAAGCTGATTTGCGCGGTGTCGTGGCTAGCATTAAGCTCTCAAAAAGGACGATGACGACGATTCGTCAGAACTTCGGCTGGGCGCTTCTTTACAATTCAATCGGCATCCCGATAGCCGCGCTGGGGTTTCTACGCCCTGAGTTCGCAGCAGCGGCTATGGCGATGAGTTCGGTATCGGTCGTCGCCAACTCACTGCGCCTCAAACGATACAAGCTCCACTGAACGGCTTCGAGCGTTGCGTCGACTGGTTGCTTGTATAAACGTCATCTGATCAGGCCACCTGCGCCACCGTCTAGGCCACACAATCATTCAATAAGTTTTTTCTGCGCTTCGCGAGACGTTATGCGGGCCGAGACGCTAGGTTTATGAGAGCGTCTCCTTATAGGACTGTTGAGTTCATGGCACAGGCACAGATGGGAACGCGCTCTAGAGCGGGCTCAGCGCACCGCTCACAGCTTTTGTATCACGGGACGGTAATAGACGCACATAATCACATCGGCATGGACTTAGAGGGGGTCATGCAGCAGCCCCAATCCCTTCTGCGTAAGATGGAGCAATCGCACGTTCAAAAGTGTATAATCTTTCCTTTCAACGAGATTAAGCCTGGCAAAGCGTTTTCAACTGCAAATGATTACATAGCGAAAGTCGTCGCAGCTCACCCTGAAAAATTCATCGGATTTGCCCGCACAGATCCTCAGCATCCACTCGCTGTCGATGAGGTCCGGCGAGCGGTTAAGCAGCTGGGATTGAAAGGGCTGAAACTGCACCCGCGCAGCCAGCTGTTCAATCCATCTGATGAGCGAACGCTGCCGATACTTGAGGCGTGTGTGGAGCTCCGTGTGCCGATACTGTTCCATTCCGGCTACGCGTACGATCCTATTCCACCGATGATTGCTCAAGTGGCGCAAAGCTTTCCCGAGCTCTCGATTATCATGGGCCATATGGGTTGCTCAGAAGTCTGTACGCCAACCGGCGTCGAGGAAGCCATTCACGTCGCGCGCTGCAACGACAACGTCTACTTAGAGACGTCTCGTGTCATGCTTGCCTCTTGCATTGCCAAAGCCGTTCAGGTTGTTGGGGATACTCGGGTGTTGTTTGGCTCTGATACGCCGTACGGTTCGCAGCTGGATGAAATAACGACGATTCTGCGAACGGGGTTATCGGAAACATCTCTGAGTCGAGTATTCTCAGAAAACATTAAGGAATTGCTCCGCTAGGTCGCTGCAAGGGAGCCGACGCAACCCGCGCATTCGAAAGTGCTTTATAAGTCAGAAGAACACTTCTCGCTCATGGGTTCAGTCGACGATTATATCGCGCAAGCGATCGACCGCTTGAACAGCGACGACATAGGAACAGCGATTCAGATGTATCGTGAAGCGCTCAAACTAGATCCGAGCGATCCTACGGCATTGACCGGACTTGGGGCTGCACTCGACGAGTCAGGAGAACTCGAAAGCGCGATAGATTGCTACCGAAAAGCGCTAAAGGCGGCCCCTGATGATGTTATTGCACGCAGCGGCTTAGGCGTCGTCTATGAGCAACAGGGCAATATTGATCTTGCGACGAAGGAGTATCGCGCTGCATTGTCACTTGACCGACAAACTGCCTTCTTGCACATCGCCTATGCTCGAGATCGACACAAAAAACGCCTCGTAAGGGAAAAAGAAGGATACGAGTCGAAAGTTAAAGAGCTCGAAGAACTCATCGACCGCTACGTGAGCGCCGCTGAAGCAGTCGATCGAGACGTCGCGGAGGACTTTCTAAAGTAACGACCAGAACTGCTTTAACGAAGTGAGTGGGGGTTGCTTTGTACGACCTAAAGCCTATTGGCACAGTGCAGTCGACAGTGACGCAATCACGTGATATGCCGCTACAGGGCGTTCCGGCAGTTATCAACGTTTTTGACGAGTTTCTAAAGGGGTTGACAGGCATAGAGAGCGACACCCACATAAATGTCATCGGCTGGTTTGACAAGGCTGATAGAGCGCCGCTGATGGTACGGCCACGAAAAATAAGCGCTCAGCTCGAAAAGCGGGGCGTCTTCTCTCTGCGCTCGCCTGCCCGGCCAAATCCACTATCTCTCACAGCCACACGGCTGGTGAAGGTTGAGGGCCCACTCCTTTACGTCGAACCGCTTGACCTTATCGACGGATCACCGGTCGTGGACATCAAGCCGTATTCAGCCGGATGGGACACAATTTTTTGGGCAAGAGACGTGCACTCTGCGTTGATCACTCAACATATGGCCGAGGAGCAAGTGCTCGCGGAGCTTTTCCGAGAAGCGTTCAATTTTCACGGAGAGAAATGCGCGGCGATAGCAGTTTCTGCGAAGATCGCGTACGATGCTGCACAGGTGCTTGAAACAAGCGTGCGCGATATCCGTCTCCAGCTTCCGCAAACCGTGAACCCCCACTTGGCCGATGGTCTCGTCGGCGTGTCTAGGGCGACAATGGGCAATGCAAGGCTCACATTTTCCGAAGATCCGGATATTCGTATTTGGACCGCTACACGGTCAGTTATCTATCGTGTGTTCGACGTGTCTGGCTCAGATGCGCAACGCGTACTTCAAATGAGCTCCGACCAACTGTTCTCGAGGCAGTAATTTGTGTTAAGCGGTCCGTGTTGCACTGGTTTGAGCACATTGAGGTCCTTGCCCTTACCGCAGGGAGACGGAGGAGATGGTTCGCTGCAATCTGTGGCGGGGCGCCCCACTTGTTACGCCAAAGTATTATATTTTCTCTGCGTGACGTACTTGTATGGAAGAAGATCTCTCTGTCCGCGTGACGTACCTGAGCCACTCGTGTTTTGAGGTGCAAGACGTCGATCACACGCTCCTGCTTGATCCATTTTTTAGCAAAGAAAACCCAAACGCGCCCAGTTACGCCGGAAAACCGGATATCGTGCTTATTACCCACGAGCATTTCGATCACACGACCGCCGAGAAGTTTAGCGCGCCGGTAGTCGTTCCGCCAACGATGGCAGGAAGATTCCGCAAGACGGTTGTTATGGAACGAGGGCAAACTAGGCTTGTTGAAGGGGTTCGCGTGACCATGGTCGGTGCGAGCCATCATCAGAGCAAGTACCCAACCGGCTACGTCTTCGAACTCGGCGGGGTTCGATTCGCACATCTCGGCGACACCTATTTGGATGGAGTTCAACGTTTGGAGAACATCGACGTGCTATTCATTCCAATAGGCGGCTTTTTCACAATGGACGTAGAAGAAGCGCTCGAAGCACTAGACATCATTAAACCCGATGCCGCCATTCCGATGCACTTCAACACATTCAGTCAGATCAAAGCAGATCCGCAGCGATTTAAGCAACTAGCCGAAAACGCAGGCCACCGGGTCATCGTGCTTTCCGTAGGGGAGACGGTGGCATTCTAGACCGATGTTGTCGTGCGATTCTGCTGGCCGTAACGTCTGAGGTCGACTGAGCTGTCTCCGGTGCAAGGGTTAGGTTAATTGAGGCGCAGTGCCGCGTTTGCCTAGCATCAGATGCGTTTTGCTCGGCGGCCTGAGCCAAAAGGCTTCACCGGGGCGATCGAGCGGACTTAACTCGCTCGCGTTCGCTCGCTTTATAGCGCATGCATTTGCTCTAGATCGATTTTGCGTGGGCCGCGCACCTGGCGTCATTGAATCGAGAGAACTGAAATGGATCGTTGCAGGAGATTAGAAAGACCTCTGCGTGGCATTTTTGTTTTTTAGGCGTGCTACCGCTGAAAGGATATGCGCTATCTGACGCCGTCATCCGACCTTGGAATAACCGAGTCGGTCTCGTAATATGCCGATGCGAGTTTGCGAATCGTCTGTGCGGTCTGTTTGCCGACGCCTCGTACCTTCGTGAGCTCTTGAGTCTGCGCGCGAAAAATGGTCTCAACGGAGCCGAAATGTTCTAACAGGGAGCGGGCAGTGGCGGGCCCTACGGAGGGAATTGCAGCGATGACGTATTCTTGCTGCTCTTGAAACGTCTTTAGGATCTTCTTTCCGTGCACTTTGGGGGTCCGCTTTTTGTCCAGTTGTTCCCGTTCTGCGATTACAAAAAGTTGTCTGGCCGTTTCGGCGGCATCGCGGCAGCATATTATCGGGACCCCCAAATCCACAGTAATGGCAGCTAGCGTGCCACGGATCGCATTAGGGTGCATGTCTGTCTGCGTGAAGAGGTCAGGTCCTTCTATGACGATGAGAGGCCGCTCGTAGTTTGTGGCGAGCTCTTGGATTTGACCGAGAAGATCACGCCCCGTCAGCGAAGCTGTGAAATCACGGTCAGTTTTCCGCTCTACAGCGACTCGGTCACTCATGACATAGTCGGCGACAGGAAGCGTGCGACAGTCAACGATTGCCCCAAGCGCTTGAAGCTCTTTTATAACCCCTGATCGAGCTTCTCGCTGATCGGCGACAATCCGTATCGCGCTTGTGCCTACCTTTTTGTCGTGGGAATCAAAGTCCAGTAGAGTCTTTTGTTCCTCTTCAGAGATAGCGCCCGCCGTTCTGTTTGGAGTGCCAGGATCTCCACCTTGATTCTCAGTGCCTCGAACGTCATTTTCCGCGTGGAAGCTGCACTGGGTCTCCAGCCGTGCGTCTGTTGGTGCGAGATTGTCTGCGTCACTTAGCGTTCGACGAGCTAATCGCCCGCGCCGGTTTTCCGCATCAATTTGAACGAACTCTGCGACCGGAGCGTGCTTTGCGCTCATACGTTTCATTTCGGCACTCATCACGCGCTTTTTTCGGGTGCTCGAAAAGCTGTACGTTTCGTCTCGGGTACCTTTTGTCACTAGAACTACGACACGACCGGCGCGTCGTCTCCCTGTCCGCCCCTCGCGCTGGATGCTGCGAATTGCAGAAGGGATAGGTTCGTAAAATACTACCATGTCGGTAGCGGGGATGTCCAAGCCTTCCTCTGCAACGCTTGTAGCGACGATGACGTTGTATGTGCCACTTACGAAGTCTGTTACGAGCTGCACCTGCTCCCTCTGCGAGAGGCCTTTTTGCCCGTCCCTCTTTGCTTGGCCAACGAATTTCTCTGCCCGGATGTCCTGCATAGTATTGAGCGTGTTTTTGACGACCTCGGCGGTATCTCGGTAGTTCGTGAATACGATGATTCGTGAATCGGGCTTGCGCGCCAATTGCTGCGCAACGACGTCTTTCAAGGCTCCGAGCTTTGGATGCATTTCGTCCAGACGATTTGAAAGCGTCATGGCCGCCTTTACGTGATCATCGGCGACGAGGCTTCGCGCTGCTTTGCTGCCCTTTTTTGACTGTGCTTCTCTGTTCAGCCGCTCAAAGTACTTGCGCGTCGGCACGATGCCCTGTGTCTCAATCAATCCTATAGCGTGCCGCAACTTGATCACCTCAGCAACCAGAGACATAGCCCTGTAGTTCCTATCAGCGGCGACTTTGTGCTGTATTTTGATCAATTCGGATGTAGACACCCATTCGCTGAACACAACTTTCAACTTCATAAGCTGGCGCAGCCGCTGCGCCGCGGCTTGCTTGAGATCCCGCTGAATGGTCTCCATCTGGGCCGGCAGTGAAAGTTTGCGCGTCTCTACGTTCTTTTCGTGCGTGTACGGATACACATCTGGATCAGACTCGGTGCGGATCTCAATATTATCAATGAGTAGGCTCTCGCTCACTTCGTGGATTTTCTCAATGGTGCCGCCAGGAGAGGCGGTCATCCCAAGTATAAGAGGATCGGGTGCCTGCTCGACGTACGTGCTGGCGATGAAGCGATACGCATAGTTGCCCACCGCGCGGTGCGCCTCGTCAAAGATGATGAGTTTCACGTCAGAAAGATCGATCCTCGCCTTCTTAAGATCGTTTTCAATGACTTGAGGTGTGGAAACGATCGCTTGCTGCTTCTGCTTCCACAGTTCACTTCGCTTATCGGGAGGAATCTCTCCGGTGAAGATGGTCGTCTCTGCGAGTAGGTGCGAACGCAAGAACGCAGCGTGCTGCTCTACAAGGGGTTTCGTTGGCGCCAGAAAGAGAACCCGCCCGTCGTTTTCGAGGCGTTTAGCGATGACGAGAAGCGCTACGATGGTTTTGCCAAGCCCTGTCGGCAGCACAATCATAGTGGAGGCCCGCGTGGCCGATTCGGCAAGCGCGAGTTGATATGCCCGGGCCTCTACCGAATCATGGACGATTAATCTATGGTCAACGTAGTCTCGCATTCCCTCCTTTAGTTTGACTCAAGCGCTATTATAAGTATCCGTGGTTGTGGCGTGCTGCTTTTTTTGGCGGCTCTGTTAAAACGCGTGGACCTATATGCTTATGAGCTAAAAAGCCCAATCTACGGCTTGCAGAGCTTTCGGCAGCGACGCCTGAAAGGAGGTAATCGTGCAAAAAGCGTACGACGACTTAAAGGATCTGGTTACGAAATACGCCTTCTTTTCTGACGGCCCTTACCGATTGTCGGCAGGGGAGTTGAGCGATTTTTACTTCGACTTGCGTCGCGTCACGATGCACCCTCGTGGCGCGTCTCTGGTTTCCGAACTCATGTTGGAACGCTTGGGCACCGTAGACGCTGTAGGGGGAATGGAGAGTGGTGCGATACCCATCGCTACGGCAATCGCCCTCAAATCAGGAACGGTGCGCGCTTTTTTTGTGAGAAAGGCGCAGAAGCAACACGGAAGGATGCGCCGCACAGAGGGATGCATAAGGCACGGGGATGTCGTTGCGTTCGTTGAGGACGTTACGACAAGCGGAGAATCAGTCCTTTTAGGAATAGCTGCTGTTGAGCAGCTTGGTTGCACGATTGCAAAAGTCATGTGCATTTTGGATCGCGAGAACGGGGCTAAAGAGCGGATAGAGTCGAACGGGTATCCGTTTGAAGCGTTGTTTGGGGCGAGTGACTTTGTCGGGTGACGAATCTTCCATATCCATCGCAAGGCCGTGGCTCATAGGACGGCCGGACTAGCAAGGCCGATCTCGCATAGTCTAAGTCAGACGTCGCGGCGTTCGCGCGGAGGTTGACAGTGCGAGTTCTCATAGTCATTGCACCTGAGCAATCGAGTTGACAAGGCTTATCCGTGCCGACACCACATACGGTATGCGGAGTCGCGACAACCGAGACTAGGGGCGTGGTTTATGAACATAAACAAAAGCGACGATATTGAACTGTCTTGTGAGAAGTGCGGTACTGCATTGAGCATGGATGAGGCGAGCAGAACTCTACTCATTGACGCTTACGTACACGTTTTCTGTCAAAGCTGCATGCAGCACGTACTTATCGTCAAAGATGGTTCAATACAGTTCTAAGGTAGCCAGTCACCTCGTAGCGTTGAAATCCGTGCGGAGATTGGTCGAAAATCCTCTCGAGCATTCTGTGGACTTAGCGGGTTACGTCGCGCTCGTGTCCGCGCGGTTAAACGTTGATGCAGGATCCAGTGCTTGCTTGTCACCGGTTGCGCGAGTGCGCTTTACGCGACTCAATCATCGGCTTCATTCATTTCTTGAGAAGCGGAAAATGCGGCGAGCGCGCTGCTGCGGCGATGATTGCGTCGCTTTGAGCTTCTGCTTCACAGGCGACTTTGCTTTGCGTTCTGCGGCTGGCAACGCGGTAGCTTCGCCAAAAACAGTTTGGCAGCCATTGAGTTCGGCTGTAAGTTGTGCATACTCTTTGCGTAAGTCCCTGAGCGCATTGGAGACGCTTTGGTCGCTTCCTGCGGCCATCGCCTCAAAACGCTTGACTACGATGACTTCAAAATCAGAAAGAGTGAGCTTGTGCACGGCAGGAACGAAGCTCATTAACTCTAAATTGAGTGCCCGCTGCGGTATAACAAGTTCAAGCCCGCGTCGACCGATACGCTCCTCGGTGATAAGCTCTTTGCTCTTGACCCGACGTTTTACGGTCGTCGTCGAAACGCCCAGGAGTTTGGCAGCCTCTTTAACCGTAAAGCAGCGTTCTTTGTAAATCATTGATGCACGTCACTATCGCGAGCCAAAACAAGCCTCATACCTTTCCCACATTTAAGCCATTTAACTGCAACTGCGGCCGCCTTAATCTTTGGGCGAGCGTGAACCCTTTCATTTGACGGGTCTCTTAGAAACCAACAGTGCGTCGTTTCGCGCCTCGCTGCAGTGCGATTTGCTGGATTCCTCGAGACATTTTGCCGTACTTTCTCTGCGAGAACACGACATCGCGCCATTTTGGACAGTTCAATCGGGTAATTCGGTGTACGCTCAGATTCCAGCGTGACGATGTTCTTTTTGTTTTTAGTTTCTTGTGCTATACTGATTGCTGGCGAGGGTAATTCGTGGCTGCACCCGGCAAGTGGGGGGCAATGCTTATGCGCTTCGGATTAATGGCGTAGCTGTCGATGAAACAGCAGAAGTATCGTACGAATCCTTCTTGCACCAGAGGAGCGACTGCGGCTTCGAATTCGCGTCGGCGGTCTTTCTTGCGTTGAGCTTTGAGGAAAGGAGCTAAGGTGTCAAGCAAGACCTCCGAATGTATCGCGCAGGGGCTGACGGGCATCAGCTCTGTCAGTATCGCCAGCTGGAGCTCGTTCATCTCTTGGAGCTTCTTGAGATCGTCCTTGTCTCGTTCAAGCTGAGCTCCGTTCGTTGCCCCCTCCTCGTGCGCAGGCTCGACCTCCAACTGGCGGTTGTCGGGGATTGCGCACGAATTGACGCGGGTTTCTTTTTTGGCTCGAAGCATCTGTCCGATACATTAGGTCGACGTCCTTGAATAAAACGTTTTACGTGACGGCCACAGTGCGCCGGAGAGAAGCTATTTGAGTGGCAACACAGAAACAGATGAGCAGAGCATGCCATACGAAGTGTCGATCCATAGATGTGACTCTTATGATGATCTGAAGGTCAGCCAAGCGGTCGAAGCCAGCCTCGTACCTCTCGGGGGGCTCGAGTCGGTCATCAAGGCTACCGATCGCGTGCTGATCAAGTTGAATCTGTTGTCAGCGAAGCCGCCTGAAGCTGCTGTGACCACGCACCCTGCGATAGTAAGGGCGACGATTAAGCTAGTACAAGAGCTGGGGGCGACGCCTGTGGTCGGGGATTCTCCCGGCGGCGGAAGCACTCGTGCGTCGTATAAAAAGTTGCTCGAAAAAACGGGAATTCGGCAGGTGGTTGAGGACACTGGCTGCGAATTGGTTCGATTTGACGAGGCAACACTGGAGGTCGCCTCAGACAAAGCAAAGACGTTTAAGAAACTCACGCTGGCTAAAGCGGTCACCGAAGCAGACGTGATCATCGGCCTCCCGAAGCTTAAGACGCACAGCCTCACATACTACACCGGGGCCGTCAAACTCTTGTATGGCTACATTCCTGGAATGTTCAAGACCGAGTTTCATCTGCACACCGCGCGGGACATAAACCTGTTTGCTGATCTGCTGCTGGACTTGCACGAAACGTGCCCTCCCGCTCTCACGATTATGGATGCGATTGTGGGTATGGAGGGCGATGGCCCCTCTAACGGGAACCCGCGCAAAATCGGGTTAGTGCTCGCAAGCAAAAGCTGCACTGCGCTGGACTATGTGGCGGTAACAATCGCAGGCTTCGATCCCATGTCGGTCCCCACGGTGAAATTGGCACACGAGCGAGGCGTTGGCCCAGCGCGCTTGGAAGACATCCAATTGTTTGGAGAGGTGGTTGAGCCCCTCATTATGGGTGATTTTGAAAAAACTTCAACCACGTCACTCTCGAGAGCACCGCCGTTTCTTGTGAACAGCTTGAAGAGGTTCATAGCTGCAAAACCCGTCGTGAACGCCTCTAAATGCATACGGTGCGGGGAATGTTTCAAGGATTGCCCGCCGAAAGCAATAACGTTTGCAAAAGCTGCGGGGCCGACGATAGATTACGGCAAATGCATACGCTGTTATTGCTGTCAGGAACTGTGTCCGGAAGGCGCTATCACCGTATCTACGCCGGTTGTGAGAAGGCTCCTTAAACGTTGAGTTGTTGGTGCCCGAGCAGACCGTTGCCGCTTTTGGTCGGCTATATCGCTTGGCGCGGACATATGCGGCGTTTATGCGTCTCACGACACAAGCCACGCTGCATAAGACCTTATATGATTGAAACATATATTCTCTCACAACAAGAAACGGAGGTGAAACATGTATAGATCAAATCAAAGCTCTTTCGGTAGCAGCAGTTTTAACAAATACGGCAGCGGATCGCTTAACGATGCTCCTGTGGACGTCGGTAAACAATACGATGTGAAGATTGAAGACACTGCCAGACAAGGGGATGGTATTGCGCGCATTAGCGGTCTTGTGATTTTTGTTCCAAACACAAAGGTCAACGACTCAGTTAAGATAGAAATCAAATCCATAAAGCGCAACTGTGCGGTCGCTGAGGTCGTCGAAGTTCCTGAGGAAGTAGAATCCCTAGGGGAAGTCGAGTAACCTTGGTTAGCTATCTACGTTGTTTTTTGACGATGGATCGACTGCATTGTTGTTGTGGGGTTTGCCCCCAAGTATTTTGACGAGGATGTTGTTTTTCCATCAGTTTTTCCTTTAGCGAATTTTTGAGCGATTTCTAATTTTACTCAAAGTCTTTTGCTTTTCTTCAGCATACTTTTTAGACCTCCATCCACGTGAGACTGTTTGCTTGAGCCACTACCCGCAAAAGGCCCGTAAAAATGGATCGCGTGGTGTTGCGATGATAGCACGCGCGCCGCTGTGTGCGAGAGCTGACGATGTCGCGCCGGTTTCTCATCGCTAAGGTGTCAAGCGCCTGTGTTCTCTTTTTTTCGGTTGGCACCATAGCTGCGACAGTAATTACCGACCGACCTGATAACAGGCCAACAAAAACCAATTCGTTGAGCTATTCGACCCGCTCCGGTTTCGCCTGCAGAAAAAACTTGTCAGGCGCTTGACTGGCGTTAATCCGCCCGTCTCATGCCCCACAGCACCTACGAGAAGGCTTCATAAGTCCGGAAAACGGCGGTGAGGCTATATTTCTGCAATCGGGTTCACAATGTTTCGGCGGTAGTCGCCCGCCGCCCGGCAGACCACTTCTGACCGCTGCTACGATTCAACCTTTCAGCAGGCGTAGAATGGGCCCCTATTCCAGGACCCGGGGCTTCAACCGGCGGACCGCAAAAAAGGAACGAAGCCGGATTTGACGCCCGACGAGGCTCTTTATTCTTCTTCTGTCTGGACAAGATCAAAAATCGACGAGTTCTCTGGATAGAAGATGGCTTGGACGTCGGTTCTTAATTCGCTAATTTTCCCTTGCATAGTGTCGGTCAGCTCTGACGTGTCGTCGTAGTGGAGGCTTTGCTTGCATACAGGGCACACAAATTGGTATCCGCACGTGTAGCCACTCGCCATGTCAAACGTGTAGCGACCGCAGTGGTTGTCACACGTGTAATAGGCGGTGTTCAGCTCTCCATCCAGCCACGTCTCGAGCTTAGAGAGAAGCTTGTGAGCATCATCAGCGAGGCGACGCTCAATATCCTCAAAGTTTACGAGCCATCGATACAGCATCCATCCAGTTTCTTTGTCGCGCTGAAGCGTATAGAAAGCAAGGCGATGCTCGTACAAAGTGAATAGCGTCCGCCTCACGGTGTTCAACTCAGAACCAGTTTCTTCTGCTATTTGCTGGTCCGTCAACTCATTTTTTGAAAGTCGCTTGATCATGTCAAGGCCCTCTTGACCAACCAACTTCTCGAGATACGCCAGCGTAGCTTTGTCTTCTTTGTTTTTCTTCACTAGTCATATATGGACTCACATCAGCTTATAGTTGCTGCCACTTGTTCGTCGACCGCGCTTGTGGATTTTAAAAGCGCGCAGAAGTGACGGGACGCCCCTCTTGTTGGATAGTGGTAATTTGTTTTTTGCACGATGGATAGAGATTTTGCTGCTGTGTATTTTGTGCAGCACACATTCTGGCTAATCAACAAAGGGCTCTAGACATAGATCGACAGCATAGTAATAAGCACCTCTTCAGCGCTCTCGTTTAATCGCTGCGATCGGCAGAAGAGAAACGCTCTGCGAAATAGGGCCTTGTTAGGCGGCTATAACCCCACCAAATTGATTATTGTGCTTACTCAACATTCTGAAGTGTTTAGGGAAAAGGAACCGTCGACGGTTGTTCCATAATGTGAAGGCTCCACGCCATTCAAAATCTAGAAAAAACACACTAAAAAAAAGAGAGTGGGTTTAATCTCTCAATTATACGTGAAAAACGCGCTCTTGCTTATGTCTCATCAAGCTCCTCAATCTTCTCCACCGTGCCCTTCGAGTGCGTGATATTCTTCTCTAATTGCTCGTTATCGGCCTCTGTTACTTCTTATACTATAGTGAGCGTCTTATTCATTGCATCCTTGACCCGTTGCTCGCGCTTCAGTCCCTCATCTAAATAATGCGCGTAGACTTCCTTAAGCACGTCGATCTCGCTCTGGAGCCGCTTAAGTTCGTTCAAGATGAACCCCTCTTTATCGGTCATTCGTGTTTCTCCCCCCCCTCAAGCATGTGTCTCTTTACCGTAAAAAGAAGCTTATAATGAAAAAGCGAGAGACCAACACACCACTTGATAGGGCGATTATGACTTAGACATTACTTGCAAAAAAGCGAGGTTCCGAGCTAGTCATCGATACCCTCTTTTGACCTCTTCTTATTATGTTGGGTACATGATACGGCGCGGACGCCGGTACTTATCGCAATATGGTACGTGATCCCTCTCACCGCGTAGTTTGCAACCGTTATACCTCTCGCACCGTCGACAATCCATCATCGTTGCAACGTGAGTTATTCAGCTAGCCAGTTAAGGTTATCTCACTGTCGCGTTCGGTTCTGATGAGATGATATGGGCGAGGGATGCTTGATAGTAGGTCGTACGAGGCGTGTTATTTGAGTAACCGGGGTCGACAAAGCCCGCATAGTTCGGAAGTGGCGTCGAGAACGAATAGATAGGGCCATTCTTTATTGTCTTTGCCGCGCGTCGAGGCCGTTCTCTGAGGTAACGCGGAATCGTCAATATGCCAAACGGCGCGGACGGCGATAATAAACACAATATGGGACGTGCTCGGCATCGCCGCGGAGTTACAGCGAGCGAATTTGATGCACCTGCGACAATCCATCACTAACGGGGATTAATTCGCCCTCTTACATTCATTACCTACGTCTGAAAAAACTAATGAGAGCCGCTACTGCTAATGGGGGACAACGCTTGTAGACATACGCGGGCAGTTGCGTTGTTCATTCAGCGGCAAGACTGCGATTTCAAAGACGTTTTTCTGAGCGTTGAATTTGCCGACGAATCCGGGCCGTAGCGTGGCTGCTTATCGCGCTGCTTGTTTTCAGCGTGCGTATAACATTCTTTCCTTTTTTTCTTGATAGGTTGAAATGCCCTCGAAGGCACTTTTTTTGCTACAAAGCGGTGAGGTTGCAGTGTTGCCGCTGAACGCGGCCTTAAATCAAAGGGAATTGCAAAAAGAAATGACGAGTCAGGAGCTACGGAGGGGGCGAATGGAACACGCGAGTGCGCAGCTGAAAAAACAACACACGCCTTTGATGGATAGTGCTCCGCAACGGAACAGCCATGGATTTAGCCATCTTGGTTGACCTTTTCTTTTATAAACGCATATAGCCCATCAAGGTGAATAATCGCTTTGCTCCGGTCGGTAGGAGCTTCTTCGAAGTCCTGGAGGAATACCACGTCGTCATTCTCCGTGATCGCAACCACTGGATTGAGGTTATTCTGGAACTTCGCTGCCCCTTTCATCTTAAGCCATTCCGTGAGGTCAGCGATAACTTCATTCCCAAACTCATCGTTTATAGTATTGTAATCGGAACCACGCAGCAGCTTCTTTAGCTCCCACATCCTCACCTTGAACCAATCTGTTGCTTCGGTCATAGCGGTATAACCACCCTTATGTTTTGAATCTCGTTCGGTTTCAATCCTTGTTTTAGTGAATGTTGTTCTCCTATCCTTCGCAAACACACTCTTTTAGCCTATAATTCTTGTCATGTTGCCCCTCTAGAAGAGATTGTAGTCTTGAAAACCTGCTCTCCTTATGCTGTTCTTCGGGCGCGCCTAAATCAGCGCCGCACCCTGCACAGAACTGCGCGTTTAAAGCGACTTTGCGACCACAGGTCGTACAGAATTTAAAGTTCGTCTCTGCATATGATGTCCCTCATAGATGGCGTCATGTCACATTCGCAACGTGTCGCCCGTTTCAAGCTGCACACTGCACTTTCATGATGATTTAAGTTGTCAAATAGACTTTGGGAAATCGTGCTTTATAAACAGCTCTTTTGTTAAGTGAAGCTTCCCAAAACAACAATATGACCATCGTGATTCAGCTGGTCGGTAAGCTCAACCCGTTCTACCCCTGCCAATTGCACTCGACGAAAGCATATAACCCAGCCCATACGAGTGGAGGGATTAGCGTACCTTTCCACTAGTTTATGAAATGATTAAGGCCGTCACGGACACGCTAAGGTAGTTTTGATAACTTCTCGATTTCTAATCTCTCTTTTTTGGCTTCGGGTGACCGAAAACAAGCTTAAGGGCTCGTTTATACCCAGCGAACTAGCTAAAGGCTCCCCAGGATAGCACGTGAGCTACGAGTGTTCTCAATCTAAAGAAGAATTATAAATATGCCCGCGTGGTTTTAATGAGGGATCAACATGGGGCCACTTGACGAGTTCAAGTCGAGCAATGCACCAACGCAGAAGGGGCTGACAGAGAAGGAATGGTGTGACTAAGTAGACGCACTTGCAAAGTCAGGTCGCCACGAAGAGGCGCTTCAGTCTCTCGATAAGGCGCTTGCGATCGACCCGACGAATGCAATCGCACAACAAGGGAAACCGGTGGCAGTTGAGAAAACTCGTAAAACCACGCCCAAAAAGCAGTGAGGAAGATAACTTGCGCGATGCTTCCCCTTCATAATTAGGTTAGTTTTTCGGGCCATCATGCGATAAAGGATGATCGCAGTCAACGACAACACTTGAGCTCTCATGCGGTCGTTTGAACGTCTTTGATTCCTTCTTTTTGAGCCGAACTGGTGCGAAGTGGGACGACATAGTAGTCGCCTTACTAGGTGTTAGTGACGTAAACACGCGCTAGTGTTTTCTGGCATTCTCGCCAGCGTACATGTACGACACTTAGCTGCAAAGTCAATTGTTATATAAACAAATACTGATATTTTTGTCAATACATTTTTTTGATCAGTTTTCAAAGCTATTTGCACGAAAGAAGCGCAAATAGCAAGCTTTATATCAATTTGCATCAACGGCGTGATATAATAACAAATGAATATGGGGGGGCCAAGCTGAACGAAACACTACTGGCAAGAAGAGGGAGCGTAGCGAGAGAAGAGCTGAACGAAACACTCCTCGCGTCGCAAGTCGATGGCGCGGAGATACTTCGGCTGTCGATGTGTTCTGATCTCAGGAAGAATCTCATTCTCTCACTCAAAAAAGGCCCAACAGCGCTAGCTGACTTGCGGACGGCGACGGGAACCAACTCCGCTGCCGCGATCCATGCTCTAAGAGAGCTCGAAAAGGAACAGCTCACATACCAAGATAATAAGCGCAACTATGAACTTTCGAACACAGGCAAGATTGTCGCCTTGCACGTGGAGAGCTTTGTGCAAACGGTCAGCGTGATTACTCAGTTTGGCAAGTTCTGGCTAGAACACGATTTAAGCGGCATCCCTGAAGATTCCCTTAGGAACATAGGATGTTTGCAAGAATCAG
>Ga0224517_1000004_pt1 | contig 111258 bp, 112 predicted proteins | sample IRFST100metaG_FD_179886 | JGI IMG/M metagenome (GOLD analysis project Ga0224517, IMG submission 179886)
AGCGGGTCAGCCCTGAGACTCGCTCGCTGTATCCGTGCTGCCATCGAGACCGATAACATGCCCCAGAAACAAACGCTTGCTTAACGAGTCAACAGGCTTTTGACGCGCTTCGTTCCCTGGTTCCACGTCCTCAAAATAAGAAACGAGCGCGTTTAACGCTTGGGTATTGTCGAGACTAATCTCTGACTCCTGGTAGGATTTTGCCTTCACTTCCTCAAGTGCACGGCTTAGCAAGTCCGCTTCGCCGTCCGTCAAAACTAACGCCTTGGTGAGCATTTTTCCCCTCCTGTTCGGTGCTAGTCACATGGACTGCCTGACATATTTCATGTTTGCTTTCTTCCAATGCCGATTTTAGCGCCTAAAAGGCCGTTATTCCTCTAGGCGAGCTTTGATTAAACTTCAATCGCTCGATAATAGTTCATCATCTGCCGATACGCCATGTCGGCCGAAGCGACCCAGGACGCCGATATAAGTCGCAATAGAACGACACGCAGTCTTCGTTGCCGCGACGCTGGCACTTGACATATAGTTGACAGCGCACGCAGTAGGTCATAGACGGTAATAGCGTTGAACTCGTCAATTATCTGTATCCGAGAAGTGGACTGAAAGTAATAGCAGGGCCTTCAAAGATACTCAAAAAAAATAAAAAAGACTGAGCGGATTGCTCCGACTCTGTGGTCTCGCCTTGTCCGGTTCGCTGTTCACTTAGGGGGGACTAGTCTCGGAGAACCATTCCCAGGTGTTAACCGGGGGCCAATTCCCAGTCGCGAAGCACTGCATTAGGTTCCCGCTAGTGGTGCTGACCCACACCTCGGTGTGACCACTGTGGCTGAAGGCGATGGCTGGTGAGGATGCGGACAGTACCTCTGGACACGCGGTGAGGTGGCCCCATGTAGAGCCAGTAGAGCCAGCTAGGCCGAACTGCTGCCACCAGAGCTGGCCGTCCGTGCCTTGCACAAAGACCTCATAGCCGCGGGTTGTGGTGTTGAGGTCCAGGCCCATAACGCCCGGCCCCGTGTTAGGAGCTAGTTGCCCCCCGAGGGATTTCCAGCTAGACCAAGCAGTGCCGGTCCAATTTTTGTACCAGCACGCGCCATCAGTGCCACGCACAAACACGCCTATCTGATTAGTAGCTGGCGGTGCCGCAGCGGGTGACGCCGTCAGTTTCCCGCCCAGGGATTCCCAGCCGGACCACGACGTACCGGAACTTGTAGACCATTTATGCCACAGCGCGCCGTCCGTGCCCTGTACGAAAACGTCGAGACGACTGGAGCCCCACCCACATACCGCCGGTCCTGTATTCGATGCTAGCTGCCCGCCGAGGGAGTGCCAGCTGGACCAGGTGGCCCCATTATTCGTGGTAGTCTTCTCCCAAAGGGCGCCGTCGGTGCCGCGGACAAAGACGTATATCACACCATTACTCAGTGTGGTCGCCGCAGGCGATGACGTCGCGGACCCGCCGAGGGAGGTCCAGCTGCTCTGATTCACGCTCTGATTCCACCAAACGTGACTACTCGTGTCCACGGCAACCAAGCCTGGTCCACCCTCTACGTATGTCGTGGCGGGGCCGGTGCCGGTCATCACGGTGCCACTCACGCCCGTCGCACTGCTTACTACAGCAAAAAGCGAGACGAGCATAAGAGTTGCCAAGACGATGCTCATCGAAGTACGTTTATGATTCATTCACTTCCCCTTCCTTGATGTCCTTCGCTTGAAAAAGAGATATTCAGAAGAGCAAAACGGCGGCGTGGCAGCTTAAGTGTGTCGTTTTGCTTTCAAAACGGCAGTTCGCGTACTCGTCGTGAATGTCATGGTCACTGAATCGTAAATACAAGCCGTCATATTGATGTTTGTATGCCCGAGGACCTGCTGCTGACATCACCGGTCGACCCCAGTTGGCTGCGCTCACACGAAATAGTTAGACCCTGGTTGACCAACTTTTCGCGGCGGACTTTCTTTTGTTCGGCACGGTGCACTATCAGGGGACAGATATCCAGCCAGACCACCGATTGGTAGCTGCAACATAGTACTTCTGCCAAAGGGCGTTGTCGGTGCCGCGGACGAAAACGTCGATTTGTTGAGCTACATAATTCAAATTTACATCAGCGGATGTGGGTGACGAGCTCAGCTTCCCACCGAGGCCTTGCCAGCCGGACCAAGACGCGCCCGTATTCACTCGATGCCAAAGGGCGCCGTCGGTACCTTCTACAAAAATTTCAAAACGACCTATCTGTTGCGCACTAATGCGGCCCGCATCCATCGCAGGTGCCGTACCAGGAACAATCTGCCCACCGAGGCCTTGCCAACCAGACCAGCTACCGTCGGCATAGCTTCTTAGCCAGAGGGCGCCGTCGCTGCCACGCGTGCAGACGTCGATTGATTTGTCCGTGAACGATAGGGTAGGCAATGCTGCAGCTGCGGGCGACGAAGTAAGATATCCGCCGAGGCCATGCCAGTTACTCGTGGTTTCCCTCCACCACAGCGCATGGTCTGTGCCAGCGACAAACCAGGCGTAGTGATTTGTGCTAGTCGTGCCGGACAAAGTAACCCAGCTACATACGGTCGGCCCCGTGCCTGGGAGAATCTGTCCGCCCCAAGAATACCAACCCCCCCAGGAGTTCCCTCCATCTGAGGTCTCAATCACCCACAGAGCGCCGTCCGTGCCGCGCACAGAGACAGTCATGTAATTATAATCTGGTGTCGTCACAGCGGGGTCTGAAGTAAGCCCGCCGGCAGGCGCGCCGAGAGAGGTCCACCCGGACCATGTACCATCCCAGCTTTCCCACCAGAGGGCACCGTCGTTGCCTCTTACAAAGAGGGCGATGTAGCCTCCATTAACATAAGGCTTGCAGACCGCAGGTGCTCCGGCGACTCCAGCAGGGGCGCCGACTAGAGCGCTTTGGATATTTGCGCTGCTACTTACAGCTGCACTCACGCTGATGCTCGCGCAGACAGTGCAGAGCGAGACGAGCACGAGAGTCGTCATGGCGACACTTATAAGAGTACACTTACGTTTCATTCACTTCCCCTTCCTTGATTTCTCAAAGAAATCAAAAGAGCAAAACGGCGGCGTGGCACCTTAAGTGTTGTTATTTAGCCGCGCACGCTAGCATCACGGCTGCTCATACGCCCAGCCGTATTCACGAGACTGATGTATCTGCACTTGTATCCGTTTGATAATCCGTCGCAGCTGCTGGAGTGCGCTGTCGGGTAGCCAGGCGTCGTGCACGCGGTCCCGCAGGTACTGGTAAGCCCCCCAACTGGTCGAGCACTTTCTAAAAAGCTTTTCGGCGGCCATATCGGTGTAATCGTTCTTGTAGTCTGCGATTTCAAGGATGTGTTCATCGACCGCTACGCAATCGTTGTTCACGGGGTTGAATCGTGGGGTTTACCTGGGTAATTGTTAGCTAAAAGCAGTGCGAAAGTGTGGTAAGATTCAGAGGCCCCTCATGCACGACATTTTAACGCAGTCACTCATTGAGTGTAGTTGCGTCTAAAGAAAGAAGGACGTAATGAGCTTCTACGGCCAAAATGAGTATATCTGCTATGCGCTGTTGTCTGGTCAAAAGGAACACACTATACTATCCTAGTGGGCCAGTGAGGGTTCACAGTTGCCTCGTGTTAGTCCGCGTGTAAAAAAACGGTAGTCGGACTATATCGACTACCTAAATGCGCTGGGTCCCATATTTTTTTAGAGATAATATAACAGCGTTCGCGTGGTCTGAATGGTCTTACACCATTGTAAACCCGTTACTTATCGCAGATACGACGAAAAAACGAAAAAAGAGAGACTATACGCAGTTCTCTTCCTATAGGGTCTAACAATTAAAAAAGGAAGGCCCAACACCGCAACGCAGGTACTCTTCGAGAGCCAACCTGGAGCTATTAATGAGATAGAAGCTATCCTGCATATTCCTCTCAAGAAAGGAACGACAGGAAAAGCCAATAACGCTCCAACGTGGAAGAAGATGTACGACTACTTCGAGTTCGGAAACGCGGAATTCCTCGAACGACTTAGCGACAAAATTGTGTCGGAAATGAAAAGCTAAGGCTTTACCAGTTTTGAAAATGTTACCGACGAAGAGTGAGATGACGTTGTTATGGAAACAATACATCCGTTTCTAGACGAAGCAATTGGTGAATATGCACTCGGCGCTCACAACATTTTCTATATCGGTGTTTGGTTCGTAGCCAACGCTTTTTGTAAAGACGCTGCTAACCCCCGTAAGCTTTCTTTTTCGCATGCAACTTTTACCGTGCCTCCCGGTTCCGACTGATAAACTCTTTCACTCTTTCGCGGTCATAAAGCTCTGTTTTTCTGTTATGTGAATCTTTCATAACTTTATCCGGCGGATTGAGCGCGCGGATGAGTTTTTCATCAAGTCCATATTCTGTAGCAAGTGCTCGACGACTCACATAATACGTCATTTTGCCTCTTTATAATAATATTCAGTTTTAATCCCGTCGGCAGGCGGGGCGGTCTTCCTCTTGCCACCTCTGCAAGCCTATCAATCTCGTTCCTTCATAATCATATGCCACATCCACCCTGCGCTACTCATCGTTCGTCAGCTCCTTTTCTTATAAGATTCGAATTGTATTGCGTGGTCTCCCTTATACGGTTTTTCGTGATTCACCTTGTTAAGCAAAATCTCTCGCGATATACCCTCTGGGAACGCAGCACGCGAGTAAGGATTACCACTCTCTTTGTACTGTGCGCGGAAAAAGCATTGAAGAACCATTTGAGTCATCATTTCACCCGCGAGCTACACGTAACCCGAGAAACACCGTGCTGTAAGTGTAGCTCAACATTTATCGGTGTCAGCACTTCAAAATGGGTGCGAAGCCCTCTTTTTTCTTATTATTTTACAAAGCTCCGATTTGCGGCTTTGTTTTAATAAATCCCAAACGCCCGCCAAAATCAAAGGTCGTTTTTTCAGATGTTCCCCCCTAAGGGGCGGCAGCACATGCTGCCGCGTGTAAAATGTAGATAAAAGAATGCCTGTCACATAAAAAAGGTGCTGATCTGCTGCGGTAACATCCCACGCTTGATGTTCCAAAAAGGATCGTTTATAGTGGTTGACAAAAGGGGAAAAAGAGAGGGGTGGGTTGAGACTCTCAAGCTAGAGAGAGGTAGTAGCAACCTGCAGGAGTGAGGGAGAAACGACAGTAAGATGAAGTTGCTGAGGGTGTCCCGCAATATTGCCACTCACGGTTGCATAAGTGTTATTAGAACTAATTAAATTAACATACAAATTCGATTAATTAAAGGAGCTACATGTATGGAATTTAAAGCACAATCAGATCTATTAAAAAAAGTGCTGGGATTAAAGAAGGAACCACTGGCAATCACGTTCACGAATGACGAAGTTTCAGATGGCCTTTACGAGAAAACATCGATTTGTAAGGCGTTGAAACGTGCTGCCGAAGGTGACTGTTTTGTTATTGATGAAAAGGTAGAGACCTGCCCTGGCGGCAGTCGGTATTGCGGCTTCACGGAGTTTTCGGGACAACAGAAAAGAAGACTTCAACGGTTCCTTACCAGAGGAGAGAAGCTCACCAGTTCGATTGTATCTTTCGAGAGAATGTTAAAACTGACAGTTCAGCCGCCTACACGATTGGCAGATAGATTAGTGATATGTCCGCTTGAAAAAACAACACTACGACCTGACATTGTGTTGTTTCAGTGCAACCCAGAACAAGCGTGTCGTCTCATAACCTTAGACACCTACTGGGATGGCATATCACCAAAACAACAGGTCATAGGAGCATTATGTCATAGCTCTATAACATACCCCGTAATGACTGGATGTACTAACATAACTACGGGTGATTGGACGGCGCGAAAACAGCAAGGATTTGAACCGGACATGCTGTTCCTGACAGTACCATACGAACGAATGCACAATTTAATCACTGCTATCCCCAAATGCTCAGCAGGAGATGCAGAAGCAGTAATACCCGAAGAACTCCAATCAGATTGATTGACATCGGTGTTGTGCTTTATGTCGGGTTTAATTTTTGTCTCGTTCTTGAGCCAGTGGCAGGTCTGACCGGCGACATATTGCAATGGGATCAGTCAAATAAGAACTACACACCCACACACGGCGTTTCTGAAGTAGATTGGCGATTTTACAAGAGCCCACGTCCTGGGCCGGTGTTTGATACCTATATTGGTATTGGGGGGAAGTCGAACAAGAAACTGTATTTAACTGTTTAGTCGTGAGTTGCTCGACGGGGTGGAAGAAGACCAGCACTCCTGAGATGCGTTAGCGATCTGCACGAAAATAGCGATATCTACTACGATATCGTGTTCAGTTCAGAGAGACTTGAGTATTAGCTCGTGGTAGGCAAAAGATGAAATACAAAATTTAGCGTTCAGAGTCTTCTCAATGTGCGTTCAATACTTTTGGGTGGAATAAACATTATCGCTGAGACAAGGTCTGCTATTGGCGTAAGAATTGGTACAATAAACGCTAAGAAGATAAATACGAAATCTACAGCACCAGAAATTAAAGGTTTGTTATCACCAAATCGTTAAAACAGCTGAAACGGATAATGTGACTCCTGCTCAGATTGCTCTGGCTTGGTTGCTTGCCCAAAAGCCCTGGGTCGTCCCCATCCCTGGAACTCGTAAATTAAGTCGCCTAGGAGAAAACATCGGCGCAGCTGATACTAAACTGACAGAAGAGGAACTGCCGTGATAAGTGAAACTTCAACAAAAATCAAAGTCGCGGGAAGCAGAATAGAACGAATCAAAAGAGATTATCAAATAAATATCAGGAAGTAAGAGGAATGAAGGTTTTATTAGTAAACGGGAGCCCTCACAAGGAGGGTTGTACCTATACTGCGCTTACAGAGGTGGCTAAAACCCTGAACGAAGAAGGCATCGATACGGAAATATTCTGGGTCGGTATAAAACCGCTGGCCGGATGTACCGCCTGCCGGACGTGTGCCGAAACCGGGCGCTGTGTGTTTGATGACTCCGTCAACGATTTTCTTGGCATCGCCCAGGATGCCGATGGCTTTATTTTTGGGTCGCCGGTTCATTATGCCGCAGCCAGCGGAGCGATTACCTCCTTTATGGACCGCGTGTTCTTTGCTGATCTGCAATCTGGCAAAGGATCTTTTTACCTGAAACCAGCGGCCGCAATTGTTTCGGCAAGGAGGGCGGGAACGACGGTGACTTTCGACCAGCTCAATAAGTATTTCACTATTACAGAGATGCCCGTAATATCTTCCCGCTACTGGAATATGGTTCACGGATCAGAGCCGGAAGACGTTGAGAAGGATTTCGAAGGCTTGCAGATTATGCGCGTTCTTGCCAGGAACATGGCGTTCTTCTTGAAGTGTAAAGAAGCAGGTCTTAAAGCAGGCGTTTCTCTCCCAGCCCGGGAAGAAAGCATTTTCACGAACTTTATACGCAAATGACGTGGCTCACGGTTTCGCTAGGCTTGCGCCAAAAATTACGACAGCCGCCCCCATTGTTACAATCAATATGAATTTTCAGCACAGATAAGGCATAATACGTTCGATTTAAGCCCCTTAACAGCTAGTACCTTCCAACTCAACGTTATAGTCGCTCCGTCCGGGCGCCGCGCTACGCTACTCGGAATCATTACGGCGCTTGGGATACACCCCCGCCCACCGTTGCGTCTTGTTCTCGTATCTAGACGTGCGCCTCTGCCAGACTCTCCTCTGCCGCCTGCGTTACGGATTCCGTCACCTTCACCGGACCCTTGATCAGGAGCGTAACAATCATCGCCACAACAGCAAGGCCGAAGCCGGTCAGAAAGATATAATCAAAAGCCGTCGCGGTGGGGAGGTTTGGCCCCATCATCGGACCACGTGGCGTCTGAATAATAACCGGTGCTACGTACGTGGCGAGGAAGACGCCGGCTATCGTCGGTCCGACCGAGCCGCCGACGGTCCTGAACACGGTGTTCATTCCTGTGGCGGCGCCGGTTTGCGCCTGTTCAACGGACTGTAGGATGATGTTGATCATCGCCGTGAACATGAAGCTGACGCCGACACACACGAAGACAGCCCCGAGCGCCACCTGGGCTTCGGTCGCACGGAACAGGTAGTAGTAATAGAAGCTGGCAGCGAGAATGGCCGCACCGATGAAGAGCGGCAGCTTCGCGCCGCGCCGCGTGACGATCACGCCGGCGACCGGTCCGGCGACGAGCATAAAGGCCGCCGCGGGCGCGAGGATCTCTCCCGCACGGAAGATATCGGTGCCGAATCCGACCGGCGCCGGGTACTCCATAAGGTACACGACGCTCTGAAACAGCATGAACATAGCGAGTCCGGATACAAACGAGGTGATGTTCGGCAGGAACACGTTCCGCTTACGGAGCATGGCGAGGTCGATCATCGGGTCGCGTGTGCGCATCTCGATGACGATGAACACGATGATAAACACGAACGCCAGGGCCAACAGGCTGATGATGAACCCCGAGGTCCAGCCCCGCGACGTTCCCTCCGTCATCGCGATGAGGAACGAGACGATAGCGATCGCGAACGTTATGGCGCCAGGAAAATCCACGCGTGAGGGGGTGCGGATGGGGGACTCTTTCAGCGTGAGTGCGGCGACGACAACCAGCACCAGGGCGACGGGAATCACTGAGTGATACGTCGTCTGCCACCCGTAGTTGTTCGCGACCCACGAGCCGACGACGAGTCCCACCGCCGCGCCGACACCGAACATCGCGCTCACGATGCCCGTCGCCGTCGGCACCCGCTCAGGCGGGAACTCGTCGCGGATGATCGCAAACGCGAGCGGGAATATCGCAAGTCCGATCCCCTGAATGGCTCTGAACAAAAGGAGCGACGCCAAACTCCACGCAAATCCGTTGCCGATGACGCCCACGGTGTACAGAACCATCGCGATGAGGAAGAACCGCCTTTTTCCGTACGAGTCTCCGAGCTTTCCTAATATCGGGGTCGCCACGGCACCGACGACGAGGTAAATCGAGATGACCCACGCCGTCCACGTCGTGGTGGTGTTATACTGCGTCTGTATCGTGGGCAGGGCGGCGATCAGCATCGTCTCGGTGTACATGATCATGAGGGCGATGAGTGACAGGAGGAGCAAAATCCCCGTTCCAGAGCCCGCTAAGGCAGTGGAACGCGTCTGTTTCGTGTTGTGCGCAGTTTCGTTCATGCGTGTGCCTTCGTTTGTTCTTTCTTTCCTTCTAAGGCGCCTCATTTAGGCAGCGACGTGTTTTTTTTCCTACCGATCGCGAGCGGCTTACGGAGTAGAGGACGGCGCGGTACGTTCCAGTATGTCGTCAATGATCGTGAGCAGACCTTTGACGAGTGGCCGTTTTTCCAGGGCGCCTTCACGCAGCGTCCGCTTTCCTTGCTCGGTGATCTCGTACACGATCTTTTCGCGACCACCAATCGGTTCTCCGGCGCGCACGTCGCCTGCCTCTTTTAACTTGTGCAAATGAGGGTAGACGTTTCCGGCGGTCGCCTTGAACTGACCGTGACTGCGCTCCTTGATGAGCTGCGCGATTTCATACCCGCTCATCGGTCCTTGTGTGAGTAGAAAGTACAGAACAAAAAGAGAATATGATCGTAGCGCGTGCCGGGATAACAGTTCTACCTCCGTCATAATCTTGTAATATATGTGACTGTTATATAACAGCTACTGTTGTGTAAACATGATATATGTTTTCCTTAGACCGTTCCGCTCTAGCGAGGCAATAGCTGCAGGCCGCTCCGTATAGCACCACATACTTAAGCTGTGCGTCTCGCCGCGCCCGCCCCACACTCTCGATAAGTTCTTCTAGTGGCACTGTGTGAAGGTAGGCCGCAAAAAGGTTGTAGACGGCCTGTTTCTTATCGCCTGCATCCGCTTGAGAGGGGGGTTGCTTGCACAAATAGTGAGTCTGTCCGGCAGGTAATAATTCTGCGGCAAAAACGCGCTGAAAGTGAAAGAAACAGAAAAGAGAAAAGGGGGAAGAACCCCTTTCACGACCTTATGCCTCATCATGAAATCTGCGTGCAAACATACCGGTTTTTAGAGAACAAAAAAAAAGAGAATCCCTCTGAGTGGTGCAGGGGGTCCTCTTCACCCCAGCGGAGCAACGGTCTTGTTGTACACCTCATCTAGTACCTCTGCGAGGCCGGCATAGATTGCCGAGAAACCGGTGATGATCCCTTCATAGTTCAGCAACCACGATAATGGTGGCATTCCTCGTTATCTCACCAATTGCCAGCAGGAAGAAGAGCACTGCGAGTAAACCAAGGACAAGTTGCAATGCCCGGGTTGTTTTGAGCGCACCGATCAACATGACCAGCGTAAAGAGTCCCTACATCGCAAAGTAGGCCGCCATCCCACTCGCACTTGTCGCATCCACGAGTCCCAGTTTCGCGAGAACCAGAAGGCCGACAAGGGATAGATAGAAAAACCCGAAAGACAGGAATGCGGTCATCCCGAACGTGTTGTTCTTCGTCCACTCCAGGATCCCTGCAACAATCGGGGCGAGACCCCCGTAGAAGATCCCCATCGCGAGGATCATCGAACCGAGCCCAAAGAGCCCTGCATTGCTCAAGCTAAAAAGGGACGGTTATCACCCCTAAGGCGATTAGCCCGAGCGCCGCCGGGTTTGCGGTCACGTCCAGGTTTTCACCTGGGTGATGTCTTCGTTCCCGGTTCGTTTGTCATAATCGTTCACTCTCCTGTATTATTTTAAGTGAGGAAGATTATGCTTTTTCAGCAGAATAAACACTTATTTCCAGTTCTTTCGCAATCATATCTTTAATGGCTGCACCAAATGCTTTGAAATGTTCCGTTTGCATGTGGGTCTCTAATACTTCTCTGTTTTCCCATTGCTCAAACATCACAAGAACATCCTTATCTTGAGTGCTGGCAAATAACTCATAACTGATACACCCTAATTCTGAACAGGTGGGTCCAATTACATCCTGAGATATTGAAATAATTTTATCCCTATCGCCCGGTTTGGCTGTTATAGTGGCTTTTACTATGATCATATCCTATCCTCCTTAATTTTACTTTATGAAATTGGATCATACGATCTATAACAATTTCTCTATCCGATTTATGTACACTTCAGACCATAACCATCTTTCTAATTGCTACTTTTGCCTAGTTTGCGACCTTTTCTTCAACTTTAACTGCGAATTCACAATTTAAAAGACATTTTTTAACTATTTATTTAGTTTAGTGGGGTATGATCAAACGGAAAAACATCTCAGGACGCGAAAGATGTAGGCTAGAGATGTAGGCTAGACGGGATATTCACCAGACTTCTGTTCGTATCTTGTGTCTCTTTACCACAATTAGGCGAAGTAATTAGCCGACTTGTCCTCAGTTCTTTGGCATCACGGAGCTAAGCAGCTGACGGTTCAAAATCGCACCCGCTATGGCCGATAACTCTTCGTTTCGGCGCTGCGCTTGCAGCGGCGGAAAGCGAATCATAAGCATTAAATGCGCGGCGCAAACCACTTTAACTGCTATGCTAGCCGCTGAACATTACCCATATCATGGTGTTGCGAGGCCAAACCACGAGCTGCTGGAAGTCCATCGCAGCAAAATCTCGCTCCACCTCGCCAAGGCAGGATACAACTACCCTGCAATACGCCTTCCCTTCACGTTTTCTGCGCTTTTAGGGCTATCGACGCGCATCTATCAAACGGTGCATGATGGGGCTCTTGCCCTTCTTGTTGTCTCTTCTTCTCACAAAGGTGAAGAAAGAAGGGCGCAGAAATCAGAAAACTTCGCCATTAGCTCTAGACACTCGTATTTACACGGTGGGAATCAAGCTTTCCAATCGCTTCGAGCTCATCTGTTTTTTTGATTCGGAAGCTCACACACTCAGCTTTAAAGCTTAATTTTTAGCCACCGTTCTTCGTATCTCTTCATCCTCGCGTTGCGGGTGCGAATCCAGCACGCCCAAAGTATCAGGCGCGCTGCGCTGAAGGCCACGAGCAGAATGAGAAGGAGAACCACTGCGTTCACTGCGTTCATAATTCACTCACATTTTAACGTGCTTCTTGGTTTGTTTGCTCATGACATTATATCTTGGCTATACATCTAGTTCTATGCTGTTAGCTACCGAATTCAAAACACGAGCTTTAAGCTCGGTTATGCCTCCTAACTCGTGACGTTCCTAATCATGTGGGGTAAAGATGGCGCTAGTGAATTATCTGACGAGTAGGGGCTTTGTGCTAAAGGCGCTCCTGTTACTTTTAGGTGCCTTCTATCTTTTCGCTGGCGCGCTGCCCAAGTCCGGCGATTACTGGATAATCACCAACATATCCACGGCCTTCGCAGTCGACCCGCTGCACTTTATGGCCGACACGCGAGGCATCGCTTTCCCACCCACCTTCTACGCGCTGCATGGGGCGTGGCTATGGCTTGGCTCATCTCTTTTTCACTATAACCTATCAGTTTCACCGTACAATCCTTCCGCGCGCGTTTTATTACAAACAAGCTCCAGCATCTTCTATTTCTGGGGAATGATACCAATATTGGCGGCGCTGTTCCTCTCTATAGGGATAGCGCACAAAGAGCTCCGGAATAAGTGGCTTACGTTGATTTACTTCGGGCCCATCACGTTCGCATCGGTGATAATCTGGGGCCAAATTGACGTGGTCTGCGTCCTTTTCATATTCGCCTCGATGATACTATTGCGCAGGGCGTTGAAAGCTCAGAAGTATCTCTCCTTGTTACTGCTTGGTTACCTAACGCTCGGCGTGTCCATGCAGTTCAAAACCTACGGCGGGCTGTTGCTACCAGTTTATGCCATATACACACTGGCACTGGTAAGAACGAGAAAGCTCGATACAGCGAAATCGCTGCTCACATTGGGGTCTTGCTTGGCCACGTTCCTCGTAGCGACGTTTATCGTGTGGCTGCCGTATCCAGGGTGGTTCAGCACGATAATGCTTCATGGCGAGTCAAACTATCTATTGCACACGCCCTCGCCACTTTTTCAAGTGCCAATATGGGTGCTGGGCTACGCGTTTATACTATGCTACACGGCCGTGAGAGTCTACAGGAAGCCCCTTACGTTTCTTCGTGACGACCGGTATTTTGCCTTCGATAACTTCGTTATCGTAGCTTGGTTCTTCATAGCGGTGTTTACCCGGCCCCAGTGGTGGGTGTTCCTCTTACCGCCCGCTCTCTTAGTCCTTGATAGTTTTCGGAGCAAGAATGGAATTGTCTTCTGCATTCTGACTCTCTTCACTTACCTGTTCTACGCGAACGCATCCATAGGAGGGTTTTGGCTGGCCCGCGTCCCCGTCTGGGACGTAATAACGGTGATTTCTCGAATCTGGTATGGGTGGGTTTTCGCATTCCTAGCGGGTTTGCTGTTGTTCTGGGTATTCGTGCTGAGCAGAGAGCTTAGCGATAAGGAGGTTAAGTCAAGTACTACAGCCTAATGGTGCCGATACTGCTTTGCTGCAACTTGTACGTCTTTGCTTCCGCAACCAGCGCGAAATTGTTATAATTCGACTTTATCAGGTTCCACTCTAACGCTAACGTGGCTCTGATTGCCGGCTGCGAGTGGTGGCAGGATGTGCGACAACAGTTGCTCTGCGCTGAGTGGGCGGACTGTACCGTTTGGACTGGTTTGTTCCCAGCCATTCTTCACTTTGCGGTAGCTCTGTGTCCAGTCGTGTTTGGTCGTGATGTAAATTGTGCACTCAGTGTTCTTCATGTTGTCTCCTCTTCTCGTAATGCGTTCGCGCAGCGTGTACTAGGCGCGGCTCTTTTGACGCATTTCCTTCTACAAGGTTGCGCTCGCATTAGCCACGTTAATGACGTTATCGTATTGCGTGACTGCGTACGCCTTCTCAGATGCGCCTAGTATACCCCTCTCCGTATATGGGTAGGCTTTGTAAACGCTTGGATAATGCCCAGTTGCGTTATGATAGGTGTTACTGGTTGGGTCGCTCGTGTAATCAGTGTTCTTAAAGCTATAATTGGCCTTGTCAAATGCGGTCAAAAAGCTTGTTGCGTCTTGCGTTGTAGGAAAAGAGCGCACAGTGTCGTTCACCGAGACTGTAGCGGTAAGGCCAAAACTGCTATTGCCGGGAGTATCGAACGTAAAAAGAATATTGGCGCTCGTCGCATTGTTCCAGGTCACGTTCCACGCACTGATTGTAGTTGATTGATTTCCGTTAATCTCTTGCTTGTACGCATCGATAAGCTTCTCAAGCGTTGGGTCGTGCACTTGTGGTGTCGGACTCGTAGCGGGGTTATTTGTGCTATTTGTGCTATTTGTGCTATTTGTGCTATTTGTGCACCCCTCTATAGATAACGAGGCAATCATCACCAGCACTATGATAACTAACAACTTCTTTATTATACGAATCCCCCCTAACGGACGGCGGTGTGATAGCTTAAAGCGTTCTCTTTCAAGCTAATACAATTCAAAAAGAAAATTACGGAACTGAAAAAAAAAACACGCCCCCGTCACGTTACGGGGGCGTTAGGCCTGTCGTTGTTCGGTGTCTCCGTCTCGGTACAGCAACCGCTGAGGGCGCTAGGGGGGGCTGCCAGCGGAGGTCCATTGGGAGATGAGACCGGTAACGTCATGTATGCCATACCAGACTTGCCCGCTAGTGCTGGTGAAACACACTAAGGTGTGGTCACTGACCGTGAGGGTAGCGCCCGGTGAGGAACTAGATAGTGCCTGGGGGGGCGTTACGCCGACTGATGCCCAGTGGGCCCCATATGCCCCGGCAATGTTTTGCCAGAGCTGATTGTTCGTGCCTTGTACAATGACCCATAGGTCTTGGCTCACGGCGGGTCCTGTACCGGCAAGAACGTGTCCACCGAGGGATGTCCAGCTAGACCAACCGTGATTATAGGCCCTCTGCCAGACAGCGCCGTCACTGCCGCGGGCAAAGACGTCGACTACACCTGTACTCGGTGACGCCGCAGCGGGCGACGCCGTAAGCGTGCCGCCGAGGGATTCCCACGCCGACCACGTCGCGCCGTTCCACCATTTATGATACAGCGCGCCGTTCGTACCTTCTGCAAAGACGTCGAGACGACCTGCTGACCATGAAGCGACAGCGGGTCCCGTGTTAGGAGCGAGTTGCCCGCCGAGAGAGTACCAGCTAGACCAGCCCCCATTATAGGTCCTCTGATAGACAGCGCCGTTACTGCCGCGCACAAAGACGTCGACACGAGTGGTGGTGCCCCAAGAGACGGCTGCCGGTGATGAGGTGCAGATTCCACCAACGGAGTTCCAGGTACCGCTACCGCCAATAACAGACTTGCTCCAGAGGGTACCACTATTGTCGACGGCAAAGATGTTACTTTGCCCGTTGGCAAATGAGGTGCTCGCGGCGGGGCCTGTCGTCCCCATGCTAATACCACTCGCGCTCGCCGCGCTGCTTACCACAGCAAAAAGAGAGACGAGCACGATGGCCGCCATAGCAATACTTACGACCGAATATTTATAGTTCATGCTAACGATTCACCTTCTTCCCGGTGGCGGACCGTACGCGAGAACCGACATCCACGCAGACGGCACTCGTCAACAGGGTTTCTTGCTTAAAACATGTACCAATACTTGTATTAGTGATAAAAGTTGTGTAACACGAACCTGTTACAGCGTATTGTAGTATAAGCCGTCGACGAAGAATAACAGCACGAAGATGAAACGATTAGACTTTCCCACGTTATTGCGGACCGCCTAACTTTTTTTGGGAGCGGCCAGTGCCATCGTCGCCGCGTGGCCGATGCCGGCGCGTTTGATGACCGAAACACCTCTTAAAACGGCACGTTAGCAAACACATCCTGCATATCCCGGTCATTAAACTGCAGGTAGACTTTGGACATATCACAGGCAAAGCGCGTTGGGGGAACAAATCGCCGATATAACCCGCATGCGGCTAAAATAGGATGGCCGGGTGCCCTCATGCCCCCGGCGATTTGCTTCATCAGTCCAGTCTTCGAATCATCATCGCCGCGAGACCCATATCACGCAAACCTGAGCCGTCACTCGTAGGACAGAGGCGAAAGAGTTAACACCGAGGGAGACCTAGCTGGCGGTGAGGCAGGGAGCTCACGCAAAAGCGCATCACCGGCTAAACGAACCGATGAGGCGCGATGATTGTTCGATACCGCAGCCACCTGCATACATGATTAATTGATCAAAACGTACTATGCGCGTCTCTCACTGTACCCAATGCGAAGTAAGACTCGGGCCCGGAAACGCCGAGCTCGGCTCTAAAATGTGCAATAAATGCCGCATGCAGCAAGTAGGGATAAGACCACAGACTGACTCTGTTCACAGACGGCCACAGACGACTGCCCCTCAAAGATATCAGCAGCTCGTATGTAAGCTTCGACCGGCAGCTGCACCACAGGGATACTGGCAACTCGTATATGAGCTTCGGCCGGCACCGCACTGGCATTAGCTCTCGCGTCTGTCCGTCCGACGCTATCTACCGATAACCGTGTCCAGGAGCAGTTACTTTCCCACTGCGCGGGTCGACCTCTTTATTCTGACCGTCCAAGAAATGCACCTATGATGAATTGTCAGCGGTGCGAAAAGTACGCGCATTGCAGGCTGCGTGGCGATAGAGAGCGCGTTCCGTATTGCGAAGAATATCGCCGCCCGCGTTATATCAGAGACTAGTGGCAGTGACCATCTGCCTGTTGAAGCTGGTTTAACGCTCGTCGCTTGGAATGACGGCCGTTTTTACGCTATTACTGACGCCAGAAAAAAGCGATCACTTGTCTATTTTTCTAATAAGAACTGCTCAGGGCCTGCTTCATACTGTTTAACATCCATCTCTTTAAGGGTATCATTGCATATTACCACTGCTTTAAATAGCGCGGAGATACACAGTTCACGTGTTTCTGCCTTCTGTATCTTCTGTAGTTGCAAGGCTTTGATCTTAAGTACCTTCTTGTACAGGCGCTGGTAACGTGCTAGCATCCTGTCATCACTATCGTGCATCCAACTTACTTTGCTTGGCATACTGCCTGCCCTCCTGCTAAATAACACCGTTCTCTCGTAGCTCGTTTATTAAGTGTAGCTGTATCTTCTTGAGCAGAATAAGGCACTCCGTCTGCTTTCCCTTATCTCTCATTGCTCGTAGGTAGTCAGCTCGGACATCGGCCCTAGCACAATTCAAAACGCCCAAACAGCTGTCTCTTACATTTTCCTCATAGCCTACTTGAGCAACTTCCTCCCAGAGTTCTGCACGTGTCTTCCCAGTCCACACCATTACTTCATCCGGGTCAAGTCCTACCCATTTATCCCACTTATCTTGCTGTCCTCTCGTGCTGTAAAAAAGCTCATCGTAGCGCTCGGACCCACGCTTCTTGGCAGCATACTTACGCTTATACAATCGGTCTTTATCCTGGTGGCTCTGCTTCCAAGCTGCTATGCGGTTACGGCAAGAAGAGCACGTTTTAAGTGGGCCGGCGTGCTCGTTGTGGCACGTAGGACAAACTACCATTGCAATACCATACTACTTCATACTCTACAATAAGCCTTTCTCATACTCTACAAACAGATTAAAGAAAGGGCCGCGGCCTCTAACCTAATCCCTCCTTTGTGCTTGCGTTCTTCGTTACCGCTTGACTTATAGGTGTGTTTCTTACATCAAGAGAGCCGCCCGCGTTATATCAGAGACTAGCAAGACGGCCATTTACCCTTTTAAGCTTTTTAAGCGCTCGCAGCGGTCAAAACAAAAACCTATCGGGAGTCCGAAGTCAGCCTAGATGATACCCAGGCACTGGACGCCTTAGTTTCGAGTTTTAGAAATGCTGGGAAAGAAGAACTGGAGAAAGAGAGACGTCACACGTATCTTAGCCCCTTAGGTAAGCGCCTCATGCTTGGCACGCTTCTTGATAGGCCAAGCCGCGACGCGGACAGTCGCGAGAGTTAAACACGTCCGCGCCGAACGCTGGATTGGGGCCGTTGCAAGCCGGAGCCGTTTTAGCTACAGTCACTAACCGCAAGGTTCCGTTAACTCCTGCAAGCTTGCCCCCAAGTGGTCCATGTGCGCTCGTATTTCCGCAGCCACGGCACGCAAAAAAGGTTCGTCTAGTTGCAAGTCCTTAAGCTTGTTTAATTGGCCACACGCCCTTTCGACCTCATAAATTAGAGCTTCTTGGCCCGTCCCAAAGCTAGGCTCTTTTGGCTCACGCTCCTGCGTAGTCATAGGTAATTACTGTGTTTGCACTACTATTAGCCGCTTTCACACAACCATCGACGTGAGCGTTTCGACCATGTACTTGCGGTCAATCGACCCTAACCCGGTGGGTTGACCCTCGCAACCATCACAGTGCCTGTGTCTGCCGTATCAGACTCTGCACCTGCGGATAGGACCGACTCTGCGCTGCTTACGTTTGATACGTGAAGATTATGCAGAGAGGTGACGCAAGAATTCGACTTCTTCCTAAATCTCGCATCTGGTTATCTCGCGCCGCTTGCAAGACTACTATGTAAATCTCCAACTGCATATCAGCGAGCGCGGCGCAAGCGAAACGCTTACGTGCTCAAATCCCATAGAAGACTAGTTTTCTGCCCCCGGAGGAAACCGGACCTAATAAGGGACCAACCATGGCGACTGACCTGCCCCATCTGCTGCTGACGGTGCTGCATTCGCCCTTGCGAGCATGGTGAGTCCGCTGACAATAATCATCGTCATGGCAGTGCTCAGTGCGACGAAGCGTCGGGCACTCAAGGCGGTCCTATTTGCGATAACGTACGCGACGGTCTTTTCGGCGATATGCCTGTTGCTCGTTGCCGTCGGGAGTGCCGCGACAATCGGCGGAAATCCCTCATCGGCAATCGTGGGCATTGACGTCTTCTTGGGTGTCATTCTGCTTAACATAGCCGGTCGCTCGTTGACCCGGGGGGTGGGCACGCCTCTGGTCCGGTCGTTTAACCCGGATGCGATGAGCGTTGCCGACCCCGGTCGTCGTGCCGTTGACCGTCAGTTTCCCAGTGACCGTGAAGTTCGCGCTGACCGTTGCGTTTGCAGGTGCGGCCGCGGTGAGCGCCGTCGGAATCTTTACGATGACCTTAACGACGTTACTAGTGGCGTTCGTCAGTGTGGCGTTGCCTGCGTAGGCCGTGCGGTAGTCGTACGTGCCCGCCGTCGTCTCGTTTTTGCTGAACTGGTAGCCGCCGCTGACGTTCGTCGTGTTGTTTGCGAACGGGGCGTTGTTCGTAGAGCGCTGCAGGGTGATGGTTCGGCTGCCGATGCCCGTCGTACCGGCGCTCAGCGTGCCGTTGATGGTGAAGTTGTGGTTGACGGATGCCGTGGATGGGGCGCTGATGGTAAGCGTGGTCGGCGTGCTCACTTATTCGGTGCCGATGGCATAGACGTTGCCATCCTCGCTCCCCACGTAAACGACGCCGTTGGCGACGGCGGGGGATTCAACACCGCCTCCGCTCGTGTAGTTCCAGAGCTTCGCCCCGGTGGTGGCGTTGAGGGTGTAGACGCTGTTGTTTACGTTTTTTCCTAGTCCACCGCATCCCCGCTCCCGACGTACACCATGCCGTTTACGACGGCAGCAGCTAAGAGAACACGGGGTATTTGGTCGTGTAGTTTCACTTGAGCGTGCCGTTGTTGGCGTAGAAGGCGTCTGCAAATAAGACGGTAATGAGAAGAATTACCACAGAAAATAGGACGATTTTGTGTGCGTTCATGATTACCTCGCGTGAGGTTCCTAGGCGCCTAAGAACGTGCCGAAGAGATGGTAAAGGTTTCAGTTTGACCTAACAGCCGAGACTGTGCTATGGTGCTGTTCAAATGGTCAAAGAAGTCGTTCGAGCGGTCAGACTTCCGTTTGATCGCCCTTCTTTGTTCGCGCCGCGCCGGTAGTGATAGCTGAAGCTATGGTCATATTCAAGGGTATTTAGAGTACAGCGCACGCCCAACGCGACACAAGGGCCTCATTTAGCCAGTCACGCAAATTAGGAAGACATATAAGCGCATGACACACTTCTAAGAGGCGATGGGAAGACTTTCCCAGGGCATCAACCTTGTAAGAGCTACCTTTTTCGTCCTCAGAAAGGATAAACAACTGGTGTTCTTTCCGCTGATATCCGGCGTCGCCTTCATTCTCATTCTCATTGCGTTCATCACGCCCTTGGTTTCCGTCGGGACACTCACTACAAACGGAATATCGAACCCCTATGCGTTCTATCCGGCGCTGTTCCTTTTTTATCTCATCAGCTATGCTGTCGTAATCTTCTTCAACGCCGGATTGATCACCTGCGCCCACATCAGGCTCACGGGAGGCGACCCCTCCATCCATGACGGTTGGGAGAACGCCGTGCGACACATACGGCCGATCATCGCGTGGGCGCTCATTTCTGCAACGGTCGGTCTTATCCTTCAAATAATAGCCGACCGGGCCGGTGCGGCTGGAGAGGTCATCCGGGGTATAGTCGGCGGTCTATGGAGCCTTATCACCTTCTTCGTTATCCCTGTTCTTGTGTTTGAAGAGAAAGGGGTCGCCGATGCGATCAAGGAGTCGTGGGGGTTGTTCAAGCGAACGTGGGGTGAGAACGTCATCGGCCAAATCTCGCTTGCGTTGCCCTTCGTCGCGATCGGCGCGTTGGTTATCGTCGCGGCGGTCGCCGTGGCACTCGTCGGTAACCCCGTCCTCGCGGTGGCTGCCCTCGTTGTAGCGATTATCCTCATTGCGGCGCTTGGCATCGTGTACACCGCACTGCATGGCATCTTCGTGGCAGCGCTCTATGTCTACGCACAGTCCGGAGAGGTGCCGTCAGGCTTTCAGCGGGGACTGGTCGAGGGTGCGTTTGCCCCCAAGAAACCAAAGAAGGGCGTCGTAGGCGGTCAGATCTAAGGGTCGAATGAGGCGAAAAACGCTATTAGGGGCGATCGGCCGTCGCTGCGACGCGCGTCTTCCCTTTGCTCCTAAGCTAGCTTGAACCGTGATCATCTCTTTCATAAACGCACGGTCTTAGTTACTAGCGCTCCAGTGCCCGCGAAGTACGTGTCTGTGTAGGTGGTGTGCTGTCCTCACCACCGTGCTTTGCTACGTTATCAATCATCGTCTGAACGTCCGGCGCCATGCGCAGATGCCGACGCCGGGTCTATAAATCTGCGCCGTTTGGCAACGAGTCCAAGTTAACGCGAAAAGCTGTCGGTTTTGGCGCAGGAACTGGAACTGCTCGGATTCGTTGACAGATAGCTAAAGCAGACGTGGGCGCGTCGCGTCAGGTTTTGCGTAGCCGCAGAAGGCCAATCATAACGACTAAGCGGCTTTTCGAATATAAACCCCGAGCAGACTTCCCCATCGAATCTTCAAGATTCCAACGGCTGCAGTGAACAGAATAACACCAGTCTGGCGACTTTGGTGCAGCAGTATATCAAGAACGAACTCACAAGCTGCACCAAATTTCGGGTAGCCGGAATAAGTAAGGCATCAATTCCTTGGATGAACCGATGTTCTCTCACTTTTTGGAAAGCTACTCGAGGTATGATCAACAAGGAACGGTGCGACGCATTACGAGCATCTCTCATCATCGCTACTGTCATCGTTGCTGTCACAGATGCTATTGTTTTTTACGTTATTTGGAGTGGGAAAGCACAAATAACGCCACTGTTCGTCATCTTGGTCATTGTTGTAACGATGTTACCCATTGCGATCAATCTCTGGGTTCACATTTTCACGCAACTTAGCTAGGCACCCATATCGCAGCTCACAAAAATGTTAGTGTCGAGTGGAGCGCCTACCGGCACGCGCTGCCTGAAAACGTCGACAATGTGTATATGCAATATTGGAAGGACGTTGAACTCAGCATTTCCTGATAATCAGCGAAAACTCAAACGTCATTTTGTCTAATTATTGCACGATCTTTCACAAGGCCCGCTTGAAATTTTATTCCTTACCAGTCCGCAATAAAAAATAAGGAGATGGTTACCCATCTCTATACGGTCATTACGAGTGTATCTCTGCCACCACCATTGCCTGACCATTGGTGAACAGTGTCCTTCCAACGGTCGCCATACTGCCGCTGGCGTTAGCCCCCGCCCATGCAGCATACGACGCTGATGCGCTTGAGGCCGCTTCTCCCGAATATCCCTGACCTTTAACATATGCAACCATAGCGTTAAACCGTGAGGGTGCATCGCTCTGGGAGGTCTGTTCTGCAAGGATTTTGATAGTAGTTCCCCCTTTTACGGCGGTAGCAGAATCGACGCTCGTGCCGAGACTACTGATTGTTTGTGCTGCAAATGGAGATGTGAACGTATACCCCTGGCTAGTCATGGATGCGGTTGTGGATTTCTCCCAGTCGGAGACCGATGTTGGTGTCGCGGATTTTGCTGCTCCAGTTGGTGCCGCCGTTGCTGCTCCAGTTGGTGCTGCCGATACAGTCGGCGTGGGACTAGAGCTAGTCGACGATGTGCAGCCAGCCACCGAAATAATGATGATGACACCAATCAACAACAACAACGCCTTTCTTACTGGCACGTTGACGTATCGTTTTGCTATTTTCGTTATTGGCTTCATTTTAGACCCTTTCTTATCTCTACTTCAAAATTCAAATCAAATGGCACGCTAAATGCGGCACGGAACCTTAAATGTTACCGGTTTTGCTTTGATTTCTGTATCGATGAGGTACCGATGATACTTCGATGATGGCCGTTAATTTAGCTGTCCTAACCAACGCGCTGAACGTCTTAGAGGAAAAATGTGCAGCGGCGCTCAGAAGGAATAGCAGCCCATTCATAAGTGAGAAATAACTCGCTTAGCTCAGTTCTTAGCCTAGCGTTTCGATGCCGCTCGTGTGGCTACCCCCAAGATGCCGGGCTTCGACTGACTTCCGATGAGCTACTATCAGCCAGCTTGAACCCGCTGAAAGGAAAGAAAAAAGGAAAAGGGGTTCTAGCCCCCTTACACACTGACGTTTGCCGTGTAAACAGCCACTAGCGAAATGTCTTGAGTAGTTATTACCTGAACACCTGCGACGGTTCCCGTCGATGATGATGCGATCAGGTCTCCGATCCACATGTCCGAAGTACTGCTTGCGGTGTCTTTTGTGTATCCCTGCGCTACATAACCGTTAATTAACTGCTGTTGATAACTGAGGGCGTCACTATTACTCCCCATCCTTATGAAGGTGACCTCGTAGGTCTGCCCGTCCTTTGAATAAACGCCTGCATAAGCGGTTCTCCCCTGAAACGTCGTTGGTGACGCTGGCGAAACCACAGTATAACCTTGACTGGTTAAGGCGCTTTCAGCCACCGTCACAATTTCCTGCGTCGAGAGGCCTGATGACGTCGGCGTCGCCGTAGGCGTTGCCGTTGCTTGCGGCGGTGTGGTTGCCGCCTGTGTCGCTGTCGGATTCGTGGTCGTCGTTGTGCTTGGTGTGTTCGCCATTAACGCCACACATCCCAACGTAAGCAGCAAGACTACTACCACGAGACCAACAACTATCATTTTCCTGCTTAAGCCAAATATCGTTCGTGGCCTAGGCGGTGGGCTGTACGGTGCTTGCTGCCTCAATGGGGTCGGCGCAGCCGATGGTGCTGTGCCGGACGGCGATGCGGCAGCGCTAACAATCGTGGCACCACAGTTTGCACAGAACTTAGCATCTGGCAGATTTGGCGTCCCACAATTTCGACAATATTTTTGGTCGACCATAATATCCCCCCTTTAACGAGTCGTCCCCAAAGAATTGAGCTACGCTTTATTCTTTTTAAGAGTCGCTTTGTAAGCCCTTGCAAGCAGCTTAAACGTTATGATTTAGCTGCGCACGTTTCATACGTCGAAAAACTTAGTTTAGCGCACCGACCAGTCGAATCATTAAGGTGTAGAGCTGACCAACCTGGCGCTTTAACGCATCACACTCGCGCCAAAGACGTTAAGTTCCCAAAGAAGAGGTTTCCTATGCCAACGCCGAGCATCGTCAATACAACTGCAAACACGATGAGGATGATGACGAGGACTACAAGTGCAATAATTTCAGCGATTGCGAGAACAAATCCAAACCGTATGCCAAATCCGATGAGCCCCCCAAAGCCGAGATGCATCAACTCATCGAGCGCGTTACGCGGTGGCTCAGGTAGCTCATCGCTTGCGCTATACGACGAGATATCTGCCTCCTGAGGCGTAGGCGTCGACGCATTCTGCGGTAGTGGTTCGCCACAACGTCTGCAAAACTCAGCATCTGCGTAGTTAACGGCCATGCATTTTTCACACATAATGCGGTCTGCTTCTTCCATGTTACCAGATCCTGCGGATTATTTTCGGCTTAACTGTTTTAGTCTTTCGGGCCGAATATCCGAGACCAAAAACCGACTTTGGGAGCAGGTAATCGCAACGTCAGCAATTCGACTTGCTTCTGCATCGTCTCCTTATCGGCTTTCAGTTCAAGCGAGTGGCCTTTCTCAACTTGCAGTGCCGCTTCGAGGCTTGTTTTATCCTTTTCCAGGAGCTCAACGCGGTGCTGCAGGCCAGTGACAACAACTTTTTTCGATGCTTCTGATTCCCGCAGCGTTTCCAGCAAAGAGCGGTGGCGCTCTTCAGCTTCTTTCAGATTGGCATCTAGCTTCTGCGTGACACTTTCAAGTTCTTCAAGTGAGTTCTCTAGCTGTTGGATACTCGCAGAACGGTCTGCCTTAATCTGTTGTATTTGCTTCTCACAGTCGGTGCGGATTTGCTGTAACTCAGCATCATACTCAGCAACAAGGTTTGCAATCTTTTTCTCGTGTTCGTCACGCACCCGCTGCACGATGCTTGCGCTTTCCGCGCGCTGATTTTGGACTTGTTTTTCGTATTCCGCACGTTGCAGCTGCAACGCCTCTTTAGAACTTGCTTGCAATGCAGCTATCTCACGCTTATAGTCGGCTAGTGTTTTTCTCTCTGCGTAATGCTCTTCGACGATCTGGGCCAGAAATGCTGAGAGTGATTTACCCTCACTTGCCGCTTGTTTTTTGAGAAGCGATGCCAGGTCAGACGCTAATGCAATCGAATAGCGAGTTTTTCCGCTTTCCTGCGCCATGTATCCACCCTGGTTTGGTCTTTTTCAATCTGTTGCAACGTTCCTGCAAATATTTCTCAATTGCAGCATCAACAAGCCTGTTATGCTGCATGCTTGCAGCACCATTAAAACTTCCGAAACGGTCCAAAATAAATTGCTGCACATGTGCTGCAGATTTAAATTCTCGTGCTGCAAGAATAACTAAGAGTGCAGCGTTGATGCTGCAGTTTTCACGTACTCACTCTTCCTGCTGCTTTTTGGGGGGCGGTCAGCGAGGCCACGGTCGCAGCGTCGTGACGAACAGTCGGTGAGGCCTTCACAGGTCGCAATCTATTAGTATGATTAGTATGATTAATATGTTTAACATACTCAAACTCAAGGGAGACGAAGACAAAATGCACGAAAGATACGAAGGAGATAGGGGAGTAGATTATCTGCTAAGACTTAGCACCGGCAGATATAACGAGAGAGGGCCCTCCAGCTCAACGTTTTCGAAAAGCAAGCGGCGTGCGGCAATAAAAGTGCGTTACGCTAATCCTAACAACAAAGAGACAAATACTGCGCCATCATACCGTTCCGCGCCGGTAACTTTTAACATCTTGGCAGGATGTATGCCGAGCATCTCGATTCGTGCTTCTTTTGCGATATGAATCTCAATGAGTATTTACTAAGCATGGACATTTCAACCGATTGCTGTCGGGTGTGAATTTGAGGCGCAGCACACGAGAGGGTCATACATGACGTTTGCGATTGACGCGAGAGGGCTTGAAAAGGTTTACAAAGGCAACGTCGCGGCGCTAGCTGGCGTCGACTTGGACGTCAAAGCCGGCGACATCTTTGCATTGCTTGGACCCAACGGTGCGGGCAAGACGACGCTCATGCGCATTTTGACGACCCAGTTCAAACCGACGTCCGGCGAAGCGCACATTTTCGACCTGGACGTCGTCCGAGACGGCGCAGAAGTCAGGAAAGTGATAGGCTACGTCCCCCAAGAGACGAGCGTCTGGAGCGATATCAACGGCTACGAGAACCTCCTCATTTACGCCAAAATATACGGTCTACCGTCACGGTCACGAAAAGACGTTATCCACGACATGCTTGAGAGCATGGGGCTGCGCGCTCCCGCCGAGCATCTCGTGAAGACCTACTCAGGTGGCATGGTCAGGAAGCTCGAGATCGCGTGCGCGATGCTGATTAGGCCCAAGATTCTATTTCTCGATGAACCGACGCTCGGACTTGATCCCGCAGCCAGAATCGCTGTGTGGGAGAAGCTGGTATCCTTCAAAGAGGAGTTTGGCACGACCGTATTTTTCAGCACGCACTATATGGACGAAGCGAACGCCTACTCAGACGAGGTTGCAATTATCAACACGGGGAGGATGGTCACCTCAGGCACAGCCGACGAACTTAAGCACTCACTTCGAGGTGAGCTCATCAAATTCAGCTTGTCCGATCACCGCGTCGATGAGCATACGTTGGGTCGGATACGAGGCCTTGAACCAGTGAAAAGCGTCGTTGTTACTGACTCCACCCTCAACGTGACCGTCGAGGACGCAGAAACCGCGCTGCCTTGCGTCATGGATGCACTCAGAAGCGAGGGAATCCCCGTCGAGCGAATAACGACCACGAAGCCAACGTTGGAAGACGTCTTCTTGTGGTATGCGGGAACGACACGCGCGCCCGGCGCCGCCAGCTCGATAGGGCGAGTTGAGGGGAAGGCAGGAGGTACTCGCCGTGAATGACTCCTTAAGGGTAGTGCTTGCAATGATAGAGCTCGAGCTTCGGCGACTTAGAAATGACCGGACGGAAGTGTTCACAAGGGCCGTTCAGCCCGTGTTGTGGTTAGTGGTTTTCGGAACGGTCTTCAGTCAGCTACACGCCATACCGACCAGTGGAATACCATACGTTGACTACATCACTCCTGGCGTCATGCTGCAGTCAGTCCTCTTCGTCGCCGTCTTGTACGGCTTGACGCTCGTGTGGGAGCGGGATACCGGTATCTTAAAAAAGCTTCTTGTGGCACCGGCTCCCCGATATGCGACTGTTATAGGCAGATCGATGTCTTCAGGCGTCAGAGCAATCATCCAGGTAGTAATCATCATACCCGTGGCGCTCCTCCTCGGCGTGAGCTTCATCCCCAACCCTGCCTACTTCGTCGCAGCGCTCGCAATATTATTCGTCATTTCCGGGGGGTTCGCCGCCCTCTCAATCATTGTAGCATCGTTATTGAAAACCAGAGAGCGATTTATGGGAATCGGCCAAGCGCTTATCCTACCGCTCTTCTTTGCCAGCAACGCCCTTTACCCGATAGCGTCAATGCCTCGCGCAATCCAGATCGTCGCGGTTTTTAACCCGCTGACATATGCCGTAGATGCTGTGCGTGGACTAATGATCACCGGTAATCTGGCGCTCCTTCCGCTTGACGTTGCCGTCATAGCGCTTTTTGATATCCTCATGTTTGCAGTGGCTTCATTGAGCTTCCGGAAGATAATCGAATGATCAACCTATGATTCCCGCGTCTCGCAAAGGTTTATCAGCGATGCTTCCACAGAAAAGCGATACATTTTGAAAAAGTGGCACACTTTTGGCACACTTTTGGCACGATCTTAGCAGCGCACTCATTTTTATAACTTCAGTGATCATTCTTTAGGCATATGGAACTAAGGAGCAAGGAGATAACGAGGGGGGTGACGCGCGCCCCCCAAAGGGCCCTCTTGAACGCCTTGGGCGTGGGAGACGAGGATCTCGAACGGCCATTTGTCGGCATCGCTAATGCCTGGAACGAGATCGTTCCCGGTCACCTTCATTTGCGTGATCTCGCCGAGTTTGTCAAAAAAGGGATACACTTGGCCGGCGGCATCGCGTTCGAGTTCGGCACCATCGGCATCTGCGACGGCATCGCCATGGGACACTCCGGCATGCGCTATGCCCTCCCGTCCCGTGAGAACATCGCCGACTCCGTTGAGCTCATGGCGCAGGCGCACCAGTTTGACGGCTTGGTCATGGTAGGGTCGTGCGACAAGATCGTTCCCGGGATGTTGATGGCGGCGCTGCGGGTAAACGTGCCGACCATGGTAGTGACCGGGGGGCCGATGCGAGCGGGGTACTACGAAGGCACCGACGTCACGCTGGTCTCGACGTTTGAAGGGGTCGGCTGTGTCCAGGCGGGCACCATGACCGAAGCGCACCTTGAGGAGCTCGTGAGCCGGGCGTGTCCCGGGTGCGGCAGCTGCCAGGGCCTGTACACGGCCAACACCATGGCCTGTATGACTGAGATGCTGGGCCTCTCGCTTCCCTATTGTGGGACAACGCCAGCAGTTGATGCTCGAAGGAGGCGCATTGCTGAAGCTACCGGGAAGCGAATCGTCGATCTCATCGTTAACGGGGTCACGCCACGTGACATCGTGACCGAGGCATCGTTTCGGAACGCGATCATCCTCGATATGCTCATCGGCGGCTCGACGAACACGGCGCTGCACCTCCCTGCAATCGCACACGAGGCAGACATATCGCTGCCGCTCACGCTTTTTGACGAACTGAGCGCACAGACGCCGCACATCGCATCCCTAAATCCGAGCGGCCCGTATACCATGAGCGACCTCGACGCCGCTGGCGGCGTCCCCGGCCTCATGAAACGCGCTCGGACGCTGCTGCGCAACGAAATGACCTGCTCGGGCAAGAGCGTTCACGAGATCGCCGATGAGGCACACATCCGTGACGATGCAATCATACGCCCCCTCGACGATCCGGTGCACGCGACAGGCGGCATCACGGTGCTGTTCGGGAACCTTGCTCCGGACGGCGCCATCGTCAAAAGCGCCGGCGTAAGGGACGACATGCTCCGATATACGGGAAAAGCACGCGTATTCAACTCCGAAGATGAGGCGATGCAGGCCATTCTGGCCGGATCGGTGAGCGAAGGGCAGGTTGTGGTCGTGCGCTATGAAGGGCCCAGAGGTGGACCAGGAATGCCCGAAATGCTTGCGCCAACCGCCGCGATATCGGGAATGGGGCTGAGCGTACCCCTCATTACAGACGGGCGTTTCTCGGGCGGGACTCGGGGCGCCGCGATCGGACACATATCACCAGAGGCGGCCGAGGGTGGCCCCTTGGGGCTCTTGCACGACGGGGACGAGATTACCATTGACATCCCCAACCATCGGCTGGCCGTGCAGCTGACCGACGAGGTCCTTGCGGCCAGAAAGGCAACGTGGACGCCGGTGCGAAAAGACATCATCGGCGGCTACTTGAAGAGATACGCCGCCGCGGTGAGTTCGGCAAGCAACGGAGCGATACTGCGCGCGCCGCGGGAAACACGGGAGCCGTGATCCCGGCGCGCCGCCTAGCTGGCCTTGTAGATGTACGCGTTGCCAAATCTCGTCACTGCCGTGTAACCGTTTGATCTGAGGTAACTGTCAAAGGTGGTTCGATTGCTGTTCCCGAAGTTCTCCGACAGGATCACGTACTTGTAAAAGTCTCTGTCGCTTTGAATGGCGGCCTGTAACACAGCGGTGTTATTCGACACCTCGTCTCGGTACGCCATCGGCGAGGAATCAAACGCAGACGGGTTTGTGGTGTAGAACAACGCCTCGCGCTGCGAGGAGCTCGCGTTCGCAAACGGGTCGTTCGGGTTGGGGGGGGCGAAAAACGCCAGTGTCGTATGGTTGCCGGGGAGCTGGCCCACGTACCGAATCGCGTTGAAGTCGTCTTGTCCGATCACCGACTGGTACTTGTCGGTGCTTATGGCCCCCGCCGCATTGGTCGTAATGACAAGCGCTACCAGCACGACAGCGATAATTCTGCCCGGAGAGATAAGTGCAGATCTGCGTCCGAGAGATCGCTCGATCATGGAGACCCCGAGACCCGCGGCGGGTATGAGAACCGCTTGGGCATACGCCACGCCCCGCCCGAGGAAGATCTCAGCGGTCGCCGGAGCAAACGAAAAGTACACGGTTGACAGGGTCCAGCCGACCAGTATACCCAGGATGAATGCGAGCAAGACGAGATGAGAGAGCTCCCACTCTTTGGTCTCGATCAGAGAGCCTGCGAGTCCTACCACGGCGAGCGCCGCTATCAAGGGCGTTACGTAGAGGAGGATGTACGTCGGGTCGGGGTACATAATTTGGAGCGCAATCAGCGGGAGAACAGACTGCATCGCAAACGGCGCCGCCCCGATGGTGACGAGGGCTGGACTGAAGCCCTCGAACGGCGCCGCCCCGATGGTGACGAGGGCTGGACTGAAGCCCGTCGGAATGCCGTAAACGATGAAGCGCCAGGCAAAGAGCATCAACCCGAGCACATACGTCGGAATAGAGACAATCGTCGTGAGCGTGTTCTGTCGTTTCATGAGCTGGGCAATCACCACGAACGCGAATATGAACGGTGTGTAGACCCCGTAGAGGATGTGAATGTCAATGGAGAGCCCCAGCACAAACGCGCCAGCTAGGAACGAACCCGCCTCTCGTGAAGCACAGAGATAGAGGCCAAAGAACACGAAATAGGTGCCCACGACCTGCATCATCGAGATGTTCGTCCTCCAGAAGAGTTCAAACAGCGGGGACATTGAGCCAAACAAGAAGAGCGCGACGACTTTGCCGGATAGGCTCACATCGAGTCGCTCCAAAACGGCGAGGAGCATTATGGAGGCCAAAACGCCGAACACGGGTCCGAACCAGATCGCCATGTCGACGACCGACGCGTTACCGATCATCGCAAACGACCCCATGGCGAACTCGAAGCTTCGCTCGCGGACAACGTCGCCAGCGCCGGCTGTCAAGAATGAAGGTATGCCCGTGAAGCCCGTGTGCACGAAGTAGGCCGCGCGGGTTGCCCAGTAGAGAGGATCAAAGTAGGGAATCGTGCCTACCGTCGCCGGATACCAGAGCCGTACAACACCCCCGAAAAGGAGCATCGCGATGATTATGATATTCTCAGGCTTGAGCAGGGCGGACGCACTGATAGGTGCCTGCTCACGGTTCAAGGCCAGGGCGAAAATGAACATCAGGGTCGTCCAAAGAAAGAGCGGCCCGACGATGGAGAGAGGACTTCCCGGTATCAGCAGGGCCGTGTACACGACTTCGAGAATGGCGAGGAAGACCACGCTAAAACCAATCGCTGTGCCGATCCTGCCTGCGACGCTTTGGTCTCCCAAGATGACGAGCGACGTAAAATACCCTGGGAAAAAAAAGAGAACAGCGCCAGCACAGAAGACCTGAATAATAGTCCCAATGGGGATTGCGAGCGGTATGCACAGCGCCAGAAAAATGAAATAGGCGACACTGATGGGCCTGAGACTCTGAAAATTCATATTTGGGCCTTCTATACTTTTCCGATTATATATGCTTTATCAAGTATGAGGTGTCACACGTTTACCGCTTGCCGGGGTTTAATGCGGCTAATTTGGGCGCCTTGCGGGCTACGAATGCGTAGTCGATCGCGAAGGTGAAGGCGCCGCTTTTTACCCAAGCTCTGCAGCGCCGGACGTGAGGCACCGAGTTCGAGATGACCACTAACAGACGGATCTTCAAAAATACCGCAGCATTAGCCTCAGCGGACATTTTTACGCGTCTGATGCGCTTTGGGCTCGCCGTTGTCATAGCCAGGACGCTCGGTCCTGCTGGATACGGTGTGTATGCGTTTGCGTTCTCGTTTGCGGAGGTCTATGGCGTCATCTCAGATTTCGGCATGAGCAACCTCATAATCCGCGATACCTCAAGAGAGAAGAAGTACCTCGCTCGTTATGTCGGAAACATCTTGTTCGTTGAAACAGCGCTTTCCTTGATCGCCTACGGCTTCCTGTTCGTTCTCGTCGGCGCAATGAACCTACCTCAAGAAAAAGCCGTTATTGTCTATATCGCCGTTATCTCCTACGTTCTGACGGCTCTCGCGCAGATCGTCCGAGCGACGTTCAAAGCTCACGAGAGGATGGAGTATGACGCGACGCTAAACATCATTCAACAGAGCGTTACCGTCATCCTTGGCATCGGCGTGCTGTATTTCGGTTACGGATTGATCGCGCTCGCCATGGTGTTCGTTTTAGGAAGCTTGATCAACCTCATCGCAAGCCTCGCGCTCGTTTCAGTGAAATTCACGCGGCCTGCGTTCAGGTTAAACCGACGCTTTTTGACGTATCTGGTCAAAGAGGTCCCCTCTTTCGGACTGATTGTATTTTTCTCGCTTATCTATTACAAGATAAGCACGCTGCTTCTGTCGTTTATCCAGGGGGATGCCGCGACCGGTTGGTTCAACGCCTCGTACGCCATGGCGGTGTCGCTCACCTTTCTGCCGGCAGCATTCATGGGGGCCCTATTCCCTGTAATATCGACGCTCCACGTCTCCTCGAAAGACCTTGCAAAGACCGTCTATAACGAGTCATTTCGCTATATGGTTATCTTGGGACTTCCGCTTGCATTCGGCACGACCGTGCTTGCGGACAAAGTCATCGACATCATTTATGGTCCGCCATTTCACAACTCAATCGTCGTCTTGCAGATCGTCATTTGGTCCGTCTCAATCTTATTTCTCAATTTCGTGCTCACCACGACGTTGACGTCGATAAATCTGCAGCGCGTCGTTATGTATGCCACGGGAGTCGCCGTCACTGTCAACATCATTCTCAACCTCCTCGTTATCCCGGGATATAGCTACGTCGGGGCAAGCTACGTAATGATAGCGACCGAGCTCACCACTTTTTCGATCTGCTTCTACTACGCGTCGAAAAACTTGTACTTCATTCGGCTGCACCGGCTTCTGCTCAAACCGCTCCTCGGGTCATTCGTCATGGCGGTCGTCGTGTATTATCTGAGGCCGATCAACCTGTTCATTATAGTTGGGGTTGCGGTCTGGGTGTATTTCGCTACCCTCCTCGCACTGAGGACGTTCACGAAGCAAGACGTGAGCGTCATTAAGAGCATAATCGGCAGAACGTGAGCTTATGTCGCGCAACAAAAAAAGGGACGACGGAAAGGTGGGCGTGTGAGGATAGCCCTTACGACCTTCGAATACGACCGGAACCTCATCGGCGGTGCGGGCATTTACGCGCTTGAGCTGAGTCGGTGGCTGGCACCACTCTGCCAGCTCACTGTGCAGAGTTGCGACGCATATAAGACTCCACCAGACGCCTTCACTGCCGCTTGGTTTGGGGCGGGAGTACCAAACGTGAGATACCGGCAGCTGCCTCAACCCTTACGGGGCCACGGGGTTGCAGCCTTTTACTACTACGCGCTCGTTCGCGAGCGATTCGAGGGGTGCGACGTGCATCTGATTAACGACCTCTCGCAGGGGGTGGCAATTCATCGCAACGCTCCTCTCGTCCAGATTCTGCACCACCTGCCCTCGTCAGAGCTGCAGCAGTTGCCACTGTCAAAATCGCGCATCGCAATCACTATGCTTGCCGCGCTCGAAAAGCGCGCACTAAAACGGGCTCAAGCAGTTATCTGCGACAGCAGCGACACGATGGCGCAGGCGCTCGCGCGATATCCGGAGCACGCGGAGAAGCTGAGAGTTATACCTAACGGTGTTGACGTGAACCTTTTCACACCTGTCGACACGCCGACCGAAGGCGTTGTGGCCGAGAAACCGCTCGTTGCGTGTGTTGCTCGGGGACTCGAGGCGAGAAAGGGTATCGCGGACTTGATCGAGGCGCTCGCGGCGGTCCAGCGCGTCACGCCGGTTGAACTCGTTATCATAGGCAAAGACTCGCAACGATTGAAGCAGCGGATGCTGGCGCTCGCGCTCGCGCTCGGTGTAATCGACGTGGTCACGTTCGTCGATTCCGTATCACTGCGCGATCTTATCGCGCTCTATCAGCGCGCCACCGTGACGGTGGTGCCCTCATTGCTCGAGGGATTTAGCAAGCCGGCGCTCGAATCGATGGCGTGCGGAACGCCTGTGATCGGAACGGCTGTTGGGGCGATCCCAGAACTCGTCGACGAAAGCTCCGGGGTCCTAGTCACTCCCGGAGACGCAGGCGCTCTCGCTGCGGCGCTGATCGATTTGCTCCAGGATGACCGGCGAGTGAAACGGATGGGGGTGGCCGCACGGCGACGTGCGGTTACGCTTTTTGCTTGGGATAGTGTCGCCAAGCGCGTGCTCAGCGTGTGCGAGCAGGCCATGTCATCCTGAGGCGGCCCGTTCGTATATCGCTTCGAGCTTACGCAGATGGACGCTCATGTCAAATGTTGCTGCGGATCTGCGCGCGTTTTGGCTCAATTCACTGAGAAGCTTCGAATCAGACGACAACGTTCCTAGAATCTCACTCAGCGCTTCAACGTCACCGGGCGGAAAAAGAAAACCGTTGTATCCGTCACTGATGAGTTCAGGAATCGCCCCGGCTCGGCTTCCGAGCACAGGGATCCCCTGCAAGTAGTATTCGGGGACAACGAGGCCGAACGTCTCGTTATAGATGGACGGCACCACAGCCACGTCGGCTATGCCGTAGAGCTGCCGAAGCTTTTCGGGGGCCAAAAAGCCATAGAAGACAATGCGTCCGTCATCGTGCGCAGCGCGCTTGAAACTTACCACGTCGCTGCCTTGACCGACTATGTGCAGTCGCGCGTCGTCAAAGTCTAAGCTTTTCACAGACTCTATGAGGACGTGGACGCCTTTGTGTTTTCCCAGACGCCCGACGTAGAGTATGTCAAACGTGCTGTTGTTGACCTTTGCCACTGGGTCGCCCCCCTCTATGCCGAGCGGGAGCTTCGTCTTTTGCGCGGTGGTGAATAGGCCGAAGCTCGAAAGTGTATTAAGTACAAAGTCAGACGGGGCGATTATAACCGCCGGATGAACCCGCTTGGAAATCCAGCGATAGAGGCGACACAAGCGATGAGGGTTGACGCACGAGGCGTTGGTCCGCGTAAGCAAAGTCGTCTTGGGACACACGAGGTTGTAGTCGTGCACCGTGTGAACCGTGGGAATCTCGAGATCGTCGGCGGCGCTAAACACCGACGCTGACAAGCCCTTGAAATTGTGCACGTGGACCACATCAGGGCTCTCTCGCCTGAGCACAGCTTTCGTAAACGCATACGTGTACGGATTCCACACGTCGACCGCGTGCCATATAGGTTTGACGATGCGGGGCCTTCGGGAATAATGATAATTAGTGTAGAGATTGAGCGGGAAAAAACGGTAGATAGACTCTCTCGTCGGGGCTTCGTGCTCTGAAGTTGTATGCGCGTGGCTACCAAAAGGAGCGGTCGTTATTACCGAGATGTCGTGGTCGTCGCTCAGCCTCTCTGAGATGTGGGAGACATACAGCTCAGCGCCACCGTGAACATAGGGCGGGTAAAGGTTAGAGACCATACAGATTTTCACGAACACAGCCTCGAAAATCTACGATGTAAAAGAGCTGATCGGATGCTTCAGTCTATTCTCTTCAACTGAGCTCATATTAAGGCCTCGTATACTTCCCTAGTGCGGGCAATCGCTTGAGTCCAGGTAAACTCACTCTTAACTCTCTGATAGCCGTTGTGGCCCATCCTGTCTGCCAGTTCTTCGTCGCTCAGCACCGCTCGTATTGCTTCCACAAGTCCGTGCAGATCGCCTGGCTGAACTAGCAACCCATTGTAGTGATCTTGGATCACCGACGGGATGCCTCCAACGTTCGTACCGATAACTGGTCTGCCGCAGGCGTTTGCCTCAGCCAAAACCATCCCGAACCCCTCGGCATCGGTGAGCGTGGGGAGCACAGCGAGATCCGCTCCCCGATAATAAAGAGGCATCTCCTCCTCGGGTATGAGCCCGGCGAATACCACCCGGTCTTGAACTCCGATACGCCGCGCATAAGTTGCGTAGTGCGAGCGCCAGTTTCCATCGCCCACAACCACGAGGGTTACGCTTGGGTCAAGACTGCGGAGCGCACGGATAAGCATGGGGAGCCCTTTGTGTCGGTGGGCTTTGCTTAGCTGGCCGACAAAGAGGATAATGTGCCCCCCGAGGCCGTACTTGTCTCTTATGTGGCCAGAGTCGACCGTCGGATTGAATGTCGCTACGTCCACACCGGGGGGCACGGCTGACGTTTTGCTGAGGTAACCTTGGAGAAACGGAGAATGTGCGGCGTAGTGGTGCGAGGTCGTGACGATCCAACTAGCGCGGCGAATGGTGTCCCTCCCCAGGAAGCGATAGTAGGCCCTTACCAAGAGCTTGGTTGTCGCATTTATTCCCACCGCGTCATTGTGGTAGGTCAACACGAACGGCCTATCACCAGAGACTCGTGCGGCGACGTCAGCCATGTAGGGGACGGGCAAATGTCCGTTCACCACGTCAGGGTCAACCTCGTCGATAACCCTCTTTATGGATCGAAACCAGCGCAAGCTGAACGGGGTGTTCGACACGGTCGTAAGTCGGGGAAGCGTGAAAACCCTCGGGCCGGACTCGTCGAGCACGCGCGAACAGGTTATGACTGTCGTGTCGACTCCTGCGTTGTGCAAGCCGACTGCGATTCTGTACGTGTACTGCTGAAGTCCTCCCACGCCGGAATAGTACGGCGAAGCGATTAGTGCTTTCATACGGGGTTGCACTCGCGCTTGTTTAGGAATAAGCTGTTGCCGCCACGTGACCTATACAGGAAGAAGTGGTACGTAGTCATCTGGGCGACCTTCGGTTAGCTCATCAGTTTCGCGTAGGTATCTATAATGCTTTTTGAGATATCCGACCACGCGAATTTCTTTGACATTTCGAATCCGTTTTCAGCCAGTTGTTCACGCAGTGCGCGGTCGCTGACGACATCAAAAATAACGTCGGCGATTTCATCGGGGGAGCCGTCGCTGACGAGGAAACCATTGACGCCGTCTTGAACGAGTTCCCGGACGGCGCTCATTTCGTGACTTATGCTGATCACCGGCAACTTACACGCATTTGCCTCGATGATAACGAGGCCGAACCCTTCGCGAACGGAAGGGAGAACGAATACCTTTGATGACTTCATAAACGCCGTGAGCCCGTCTTGGTCGACAAAGCCGGTAAAGGTGACGGTCTCGTCGAGTCCAAGCTTTGACGCCAGGTCTTCGAGCGAGGCTCGCTCCGGACCGTCCCCGATAATCGCGCACCTAATGGCAGGAATCCTTGTTTGTGCAATCGCAATCGCGTTTAGCAAGAGATCAACGCGCTTTTCACTGATGAGCCTTCCCGCAAACAGCACATCGGTTGCGGTCGACGCAGGCGCGATCATCGTGATGCGCTCAAGATCGATGCCGACAGGAATGACGTCGATGCGTTCGGGTTTGACGTGACACCGTATAAGGTCGTCTCTCGTCTTGTACGATATCGCCACGATACCATCAGCGAGTCGCATCGTCAGTCTTTCAACAATTCTGCCTATGCTTCCGCGGATCGGTCCAAGATAGTCCCGCCAATAGGTGTCCCATACCTCGAGCCACGTGACCACTAGTGGTTTTCTTTTTACGATTGAGGCAACTTTGCCCGCGAAGCATGGAAAGTAGGGGAATTGGTTACAGTCGATGACGTCGCAATCCGCCTTCAGCAAGGCCGGTAAAACCCTCAAAGAGTAGATGAGGGCCTCGGCAATCGAGCGGACGCCCTGGTTGTTGTACAGTTCGCGAACCTTGCACACGCCGTGGAGGTGAACGTTGTCCGTGACGATCGTATCAGCTCCCTGCCACCATTTCATGCCGTAAATGTGGACCTCGTGCTCTCCGTTTTCGGCGAGCTTGCGCGCGAGTTCCCAGAGACGCTTGTCTGCCCCCCCCATGTTGTACGGATAAATTGCATCCATCACGTACGCGATCTTTATGGCGCTCGCCTCCCGCCCGGAGCCATCCGTCGCTTCGGCAAGAAAGACGCGATCTTCAGTCCGTCGCAGATGGATCTCAGCTTGGGTCGATCTGCGCGCTTGCCGTAGTCTATAGCGATTTCTCCTATCCTAAAACTGTGACGCGCACATTCAATAAACATGTCTGCTTCAATCTCAAGTCCCTGTGCGATAAGGCCCATACGGTCAACGAGGCACCCGCAGTACCCCCAGAACGCTGTGCACAAGTCAGTTGTGTCTTCTTTAAAGAGCATCCGAGCCACGGAGGTAAGCGCCCGGTTGCCAAAAACATTGGTTCGGGTCATGGCACGGGCTTTTTGCTGCGTTGCGTCTTCAGAGTCTCCATCAATGACATATAGGGGGTATCGTAACCCTCGTCCGAGAGCACGCGAACAGGAACCTTATCAATCACCTGGCCGATAGTCGCCTCTTCATTGAGGGTCGTAATAAGCACCGCTGCCTTAGGTTTCATGGATCGGCGCGTCTGCTGTTGAGAAACGCTATTAGACGGAAGCTTTGCTTTTTGAGCTTAAGTCTTGCGTTCTGTTTCATCAGGCCGAACAAAGGTCGGTGTGCACACGTTGTTGCGCTATTGTCGTCTAAGGTAGCTATATAGTTCGACTTGTTTATCTTTAATAGAGCTCAATACCCTGACGATTTGTTAGAGGCACGATGGATACCGTTGTTTTGTCCGTTTTTCGGCTGCTGGTAGGGGCCGCACTGTTCTTTTTTGTCCCTGGTTTCTTTTTAACTGCTGTGTTGTTTCCGAAAAAACAAGACTTGCCGAGTCTGGAGAGAATCTCAGTGGCGGTTATTATCAGCGTTCTTGTTTCAATTGCTGACGGGACTGCTCTTCTGATAACGGTCGGATTAGATTTTACGACGCTCGCACTCTCAATGTCTGCGCTGGTGGCGGCGTTCGCGATGGCAGCGTTCGCGCGCTGGCGGCGCCTTCCGCAGTCTGACCGACTCGTCGTCCGGGGAGCAGGCACCCCGATCGTGCTACCGGCAGTGGGGGCCGCGATTTGTCTTTGTCTCGCTTTGGTTGGCACGACGCTCCTGTTAGCCCCCCACCCGAACGAAGCCAGTTACAGCGATTTCTATGTGCTCGATAGCAACGGACAGACCATCGCCTATCCCACAAACGTGACTGCGGGAACGTCATCTACTCTAATCCTCGGCATCACCAACCACGAGAACACCAGCAACACGTATGCCGGCACCGTGTCGCTAGGCAATTCAACACTCTATCGTTTCGACAATCTGACGCTGGTCCAAGGGCAAAATGTTGAACGGCCGATATATATCGCATTCACCTCTGTAGGTGAAAAACAGAAACTGAACTTTACGCTCGTTGATTCCTTTGATAAGACCTACGAATTGCACCTCTGGGTCAACGTACGCCCGCCTTGATAGATTGCTTCACGTGCCCGACGGCGTTGCTGCCAACGTTAGACTCGGCACCGGCATAGCTAAAGCACTTTTTTGACGACAGATGTGACCGACGAGCACGACGCTATACAGCTTGGGCTATCTGAACGCATCAAAAAGCACTAAGCGCTCTCGCACCAAGTCCGGTATTCTCGCGTACCCGCCAGCAGCTGTAATCTCCTGCTCGGTGATGTTAAACGCGTGCATTAACGGCGCGTTTTTTGTCTCGTCGTACTCCATAACCCGTGGATCTGAGCATATCAAGACAGTGAGCTGCGTCGCAGCTCTTTGAATTGATTGCTTCGCACCAACGACAATCAACAACACGTCCATCCCTCCTTCGTGAACGCCCATTTCAAGCGCTTTTCGTATCTGCCGGCAAGCGCCCAAGTGAAGGAGAATTTCGACGCCAAGGTCCGTGGCGATGTTTCGATGATCGCGAAACGACCGCATGGCGTTGCGTATGGCACAATCAACGTGCCGCCGACCGGCGACTTTTGTGGCGTCGACGGCTTGAATTGTCGTGTTGCTTGGCTGCGCAATGGCGTCAAGCTCCCTCAAAAAAGCCTCAACACTCCCAATGGTGATTTTTCCTGCCACGACGTCATATTGCATGGGTTGACTCACTCATCTGTGAGAAACGTCGCATCCGCTCTATCCGTTCGATCAAGTACGCCCCCGGGTTCGCCGAGTTGCGTAAAGACATCAGACGCTAGCGCAGGCCCAAGAAGTGCCGCCACCGTTTCAAAGGGAGCCTTTTTAAGTTCTTTTCGGCTTGTGAAACCCGCATCGTGCAGTTTTCGGGCGCGGACTCGGCCGATGTTTTTCAGTTGCACGAGATCAAGGAGCTCACGATTGATACCATACTGGATGCGCGCTGTGAGCTCCCGGGCTTCTTTCCTTGAAGGAACCTTGAGGTAGGCTGCAAGCTCGGCGAGCGCATGACTCACCCACTGCACCGTATCGACGAGATTTCTGATGTCGCCCGGCCCGACGTTGTAGCTTTCGGTGATCTCCTTTTCGCCTACTTCGGTTATCCAGTCGTTGACGAGCATTGCCGTTTTTACCTCAGAGAGGAACCAGTCGTAATCGACGTCTCTGAATCGATTAGGAATCTCATCCAGGAACTCATCGAGGTGCCGATTGACAAATTCAGTTACCACGCGGTAATCCTTGTTTCGCATGAACAGGCGCTTAACGTCCGGGGTTGAACAGATGAGGTGGAGCAGCGATACGTCGCTCACCGTCTCGGCGTTGCTTAGTCCTTTTCGTATCTTCACCGCAGTCAGCGGATCGACATAGAGCCGCGACACAAGATGCCCAAATGTCGTCGCCTTGATGCGCCCGCTCGAGTCGACAATCATCTCTTCGTTCTCGAGAAACGCCAAAACGCGGTCGATCGCATATCGCAAGAGGTTCAGCCCCGTCTTTTGCTGAAATCCGAAGAACGTCGCGTCAAAGAACTGTTCGAGATCAGCCCTCGTGTGTGCGAAACCGTTTGAAATGGTCGAGAGAACGTGCATGCGAAGCGCTGTCTCCGTTCCAAGTTTTGAAATAACGTCTTCGGCCTCGCTGAGAATATAGTGGTCTGCGAGCGCCTCACACTCACTCGGCGATTTAGCGATGAGAACTGCCTCTCCGTACGCATCGAATCCGGGCCTCCCCGCGCGACCGGCCATTTGCTTGTATTCGAGCACGGGAATGTCCGTCATGCCGTAGTTCGCGTCGTAGCGCTTGTAATCTCTGATAACGACCCTTCGGGCAGGAAGGTTGAGTCCCGACGCGAGCGTAGGCGTCGAGACGATTACCTTGATAAGGTTGGCGCGGAACCACGTCTCGACGTGTTTCCGGTGGTCGATGAGAAGGCCGGCGTGGTGAAATGCCGCTCCGTGGCGCACGCAGTAGGCGAGCTTCTCTGCAATCCCGGTCTCCCCGTGGATTTTCGCAGCAAGCTCCTTGGAGTCGAAATCGCCCTGTGATCGGAGCGTCGTTGCGATTCTCTTTGCAAGGCCTTCAGCATTTCGCCGTGTATTGACAAAGATCAAGCATTGGCCACCTTCTCGCAGGGTATCGATGGCGAGTGCAATCGCCGGGTCGCTTGCGCCATCTGAAACGGCTTTTTTCACAACGCCGAGCGGTGGCGCGCCGTGTAAGAACGCGATAACGGCGCGCTCAGGAAGATAAAGACCCTCGTGCAATGCGACGGGCCTCCAGTCACTTCTTATGAGTTGTGCGTCAAGCCAGGCTGCCATATCGTCGGCATTAGACACCGTTGCACTGAGCGCGAGAATTTGAGCTGTCGGATTGAGTCTCTTTAGCTTAGTCAGCGTTACCTCGAGCGTTGGACCGCGATCTATCGAGTTCAGCAAGTGGATCTCGTCCGCGACGACGACAGTAAGCGCCTGCATCCACGCAACGCCGTTTCGCAGCAGCGAATCTGCTTTCTCGGAAGTGGTGACTATGATATCGTTGCGTCCCAGATTGTCGTCACGAACGTCGTAGTCTCCTGTTGAGATCCCGACTCGCACGCCTGACGCGGCAAACAGCGAGAATCGGTCGAACTTCTCCGAAGCGAGCGCCTTCAGGGGGACGATATAAAGGCATTTGCCGCCTTTAACGATCGAATTGAGCATCGCGAATTCTGCGAGCAGCGTCTTGCCCGAAGCGGTGGGCGTCGCGACCACCATACTCGCGCCGTTGAGCAGCCCGCAATCTAGTGCTTCGGCTTGCGGCGGATAGAGCTCCGTGAAGTCCGGCTGAGTATAAAAACGCGTAATTTTTTCAGGTAAATCCGTTACGTCCATGCTGCTCTAGGTAACCCATATGAGCAGTCCGATATTAATACCGTTCTCAGCAGTTCTGGCGCCAGCGGCGCATAAGGCGAGGAGGGCCGCGCTCAAGGCCGACGGTCGTTAAACCACCCTTTACCGGCGCTTCCAGGCATTGGTAAGCGGGCGCTCGCATATTTCGCGTAAAAAGGCATTGCTAGACCACTAAGCATCACAAAAAATAGTCTAAGGTTGTTAACTCGTCCCTCTTCGCGACATGTCCAACGTGTCTCTTTTCCACAGAACCAACAAGCTCACGATAAGCGTGAGACAACCCATGCATCGACCCATTCTGTGGAACAACCGAGGTCCCGTTAACGACCTTAGTGATTTAAGACCGAGGCAACATATTGTAAAGCCAGTATTATTTTAAGATTTATAACAACTTTGGTTTGTTACTCCGCGCACGCCCGCACGAAAGCCGCGGCGGGATCTTGTGAGCAGGAGTGGGGGTGCTTTTAAACCTCAAAGGACCGTGTTCAGATTGCCGATACGTACCAGAAAGCTTTCGGTCTTCTCAACGTACGAGTTGTCTTCTACGTCTTTGTGCAGAATTTCGACGGTGGCAACCGGGGTTGCCTTGCACAGTTCTTGCATCTCTTCGAACGCGCTCTCCGCCCCTGAGCGATCCTGGGTGCAAAAGAAAGCGACACGAGTGAATCGCTTGCTCTTGCGCGAGATGTACGCCCGCATAGGACTTGATACGGTTTGAACCCAGACTGGCGTGCCAATGATCGTGAGATCGTAACGCGCAGGATCTTTTTTCGTGGCCTTGATAACCGCGGGCTTTTTCAGGACCGCCTCCTCGCGCGAAATGTCGTACCCGGAAAAATCGCTTCGGTCTTCTCTGGCGACGATCTCCTCGACGTCTCCTGAGAGAGCTCGCGCGATCGTTTCAGCTACCTTTCTGGTGATTCCCGTGCGAGAATAAAAAACGACGAGCGTCTTCATTAGACGGTATTACGTGTCGCCAAGCTTAACCGTTTCATTTCCTTTGTGGGCACGGCCACCTCGGCTGCAGAAGCCCCGTCACTGTTGCGGAGATGGCGAAAGATACAAATGCTGATTGGCCGCTTTTGGATTAGTAGGCTTGAGTAATTTCGCGCGAACGCCTGTCAGTTTGTAGCCGATGTGCGCGTCTTTGAGGTGCAAGGAACGTGATCTTTGATCTGCACATTCACTCAAAATACTCGGGCGATTGTACAATGGCGCCGGCCACCATCCTCAAGGTCGCAAAGAAACTTGGATTGGACGGTATTGCCGTCGCGGATCACTTAACTATCAAGGGCGCAGTTGAGACGCGCAGATTGAACGACGATCCTGATTTTTTGGTCATCGTCGGCGCCGAAATTGAGACGGCGAACAAGGAGGACCTGATCGGCTTATTTCTCACAGAGGAAATTGAGTCCCGAAACACCGCAGACGTAATCACCGAGGTCAAAGCGCAAGGTGGCATTGTTTTTTGGGCGCATCCATTCCGAGTCGGGAAAAACCTATTACACCCCGAGGCGATTGAGCGACTTGATCTCATTGAGGGGTTCAATTCGAAAACGAGCGCTTCGCGCAACGCGCTTGCGCAACAGCTCGCTCGTGAATATGATAAACCCGTGATAGGGGCCAGCGACGCACACCAGGTCGCGGAAATAGGAAATGGCAAAACGTTGGTACGTAGCGCTGATTTTGGCGCGACGAGAGAATCGCTTGCTTGCGGGAAGACGCAGATAGTGGACTCTCACTTGTCCTACGATTACCTATACGATACGCTTTGAGAATCAATAGTCCGTTTCGCAAACGGCTTTCATTTGGGACAAGAGAAGGTTCCGTGCTGACAACGCCTCTAGCGTGATCGCGGCTGCGCCTAAAAAGCGCTCTATCTCTAGGCTGCTTAATTCCGCGCATCAATCACGTTTAATAATGAAAAACTACTGTCAAACTTAGCGAGGTGAGCAGCCAAATCAGACAGCAAAACATAGAATCAAAACTGTTTTATTCCGCAAGTATTGGTCATTTCGACCAAGTAAGCGAGTCGGCCGTCGATTTGGAGATGGCCGGCGCATCTTACACTTAGTAAGATCACTTTTTTGGCAAAGATTGAAGGCCCACTAATTTTGTTCGTACAGCGTTTGCCATAAATCTGTCGTACTAGTTAGTGGGCTTGATAAACAAAAAAATAGAGAGCAGAGAAGTATGTGATTCTCTGCCCAACTAGCGTGGCAGCATTATGTTAGTACAATTGAGCTCATTATTCGCTGTGCTTGCGCTAAGTACGTGTCATAGTCGCTGGGCACGGCCTTGTAAGCAATCACGTAACCTGTGTTGTTATTTATTACGAAAGTCTCCGTTACTTTGAGCGTCGTGTTAGTACTACTAGCTGGCGTTGTGTTAAGCTGGACTGGGACGAGCCCTTGAAAAACGATTGTTTGTGCTGGCTGTCCAGAAACTGTCGTGGTGTTGTTTGAAATTTCCTGATAGTTCGGGTATTTTGTGACGTTGGCCATCTGAGAGTCTGCAAAACTGCCTAACGTTTGGCCTGCGCTAAGAGCAACTGTGCCGACGTTCACGCCATCAACTTTCGAATTTGGATTCAGATAGACGTATATCTTCACTTGGGTTGTTGGATCCGTTGTCGTGTCTGCTTTGAGCGACGTGGGATACGTGACATTAAAACCAGTACCACTTGAAAAAGTCGTGTTGTTGCCGTTGGTCGTCTGTGACGATGGGATCGGAGTCGGAGAAGGACTGGTATTCGTCGTGCAGCCGGCCGCCGTCGCCGCCAGTGTTATTAGCGCTGCGATCACGAGCGCCGTAATTAGATTGCGATTATCCATAGTATCAGCTCTCGCGTATATGGAAAGCTTCTAGACAATAAAGGTTTGCCTCCTCGCCCAGATCTGATTCGTCGCGCGTCATCCACGAGCAACCGATGGACTGGTTGATTTTCTGTCGGCTCGCTTCGATGCAGGAACACTCGCGGCCGCTTGTTCACCTTGGCCCCCCAATAAGTCTTTATTCGAAAAGGAACTTCAATGATGATGAGCAATCGCAAATCGTTGCGCGTTGCGATGTTTCATGGTTTTGGAAGCTGCGCTTGAGACACCCGCTTCGCAGCTTGCCACGTAGGTGGACACATGGCGAACGCGACAATCAAATATTCAAAGAGGCTAGACGTGCTGCCGCCCTACCTTTTCGCCCAAATCGATACGTTGAAGGCAGAAAAGGAGGCACAGGGAATTGACGTTATTGATCTTGGAGTGGGGGACCCAGATCAGCCAACGCCGCCCCATATCGTAGATTCGCTCGTGCGCGCCGCGCACAACGATGCGAACCATCGGTACCCCTCCTCTGAAGGTATGCTATCGTTTAGAGAGGCCGTAAGTGAGTGGTACGCGAAGAAAGGCATCGGTGTGGATCCAACGCGTGAGGCCTCCGCACTGATCGGATCGAAGGAAGGCATAGCGCATCTTCCCTTGGCCTTTATCAACCGAGGGGACAAAGTCCTTGTTCCCGATCCCGCGTATCCCGTGTACCGGATAGCAACTATCATGGCCGATGGCAAGCCGATAAGCATGCCACTAACTGCTGACAACGGGTTCTTGCCTGATATTGACAAGGCAGTGACCGACGCCAAGTTGCTCTTCATCAACTATCCGAATAATCCGACAGCCGCTGTCGCAGACAGTGACTTTTTTAGGGCCATCGTCGACTACGCCTCTGACAACGATGTTATCGTCTGCCACGACGCAGCGTACTTAGAGTTGACTTATGACGGCTACAGAGCTCCGTCGTTTCTCTCCGTACCAGGGGCACTGGATGTTGGAATCGAAATCGGCAGCCTGTCCAAAACGTACAACATGACCGGCTGGCGAATAGGGTTTGCAGTAGGAAACGCCGATGTGATAGCCGGCCTCAGAAAAGTTAAATCGAACCTGGACTCAGGCGCATTCCAAGCGGTACAGGAAGCAGGGATCGCTGCTATGAAGGGACCACAGGACACAGTTGAAGTGCTCAAGAGCCTCTATTCAGAACGCAGAGACGCACTAGTCGATGGCCTAAGGAGCATTGGCTGGTCGGTGGACAAGCCGAAGGCAACGTTTTATGTCTGGGCTCCCGTTCCAGACGGAAGCCCCTCTCTCGAGTTTTCAATGCGACTTTTAGACGCAGGGATTGTCGCAACGCCAGGCATTGGCTTCGGAGACCACGGGGAGGGCTACATCAGATTCGCGTTGACGGTGCCCGTCAGCACAATCGAGGAGGCAGTGACGCGGCTCCAGGAGGTTCTCTAATGGATTTCGGCACGCGCGAACATCTCGCCGAGAAGAACGGCCGCCTCATCATTGGGGGCGCCGATGTCGTTGAGCTCGCACGGAAGCACGGCACGCCGCTCTATGTCACTGACGAGCGGCGCATTCGGAGCAACTACCGGCGCTTCGCGGCCGCGTTCCCCGATGCAGATGTTTACTACGCCGCAAAGGCGAATGGCCACATAGCGGTTCTGCGCATACTCGCGCAAGAAGGTGCCGGTGCCGACGTATTCTCCGATGGTGAGCTGTATGCTGCCCTCCTTGCCGGGATCCGACCCGACCGCATCCTCTTCAATGGAAACGCAAAAACGGACGCCGAACTTGCAATGGCGTGTGAAACCGGCGTGAAGGTGTCCGTCGATTCGCCTGATGAGCTCCGAGCGCTCGCACGAATTGCGTCGGATGCAGACAGAGAGGTCGAAATTGCATTCAGGGTCAATCCTGACGTATCCCCCGCGACGCACCCTAAGATCGCAACGGGTCTGGCACAATCGAAATTTGGAATCCCCCACACTCAGGTGCTTGCGTGCTACGCTGAGGCGCTCTCACTTGAAGGCGTGCGGCCTGTTGGCATTCATTGTCACATCGGTTCACAGATACTCGAGCTTAGCCCCTTCGCCGAGATGATGACGCGGATGATGGATCTCGTTGAAAAGCTCAGAAACGACCTTGAGCTCGAACTCGATTTCGTTGATGTCGGCAGCGGACTGGGCATACCGTACGCCGGGACGGCGCCAACCCCAATCGACCTCGCGAATGTGATTCTGCCGATATTCACCGAACGTACACGCGCGCTGGGGGTGCGCCCCAAGCTCGTGCTCGAACCGGGACGATACGTCGTTGGTGACGGCGCAATTCTGCTGTGTGCAGTAAGCACCGTCAAGGAGGCGCATAGCACTTTCGTCGGCGTTGACGCCGGGTTTAACCTTCTGCTTCGCCCGACCTTGTATGAGTCGTACCACGAGGTGATCGTCGCGAATAAGCTCGATAAAACACCCGATCACGTGTACACGGTTGTTGGCCCGATATGCGAAAGCGGCGATATACTGGCAAGAGATAGGCGTCTTCCACACGTTGAAAAAGGGGACCTAATCGCTATACTCGACACAGGCGCGTATGGGTTTGCCATGAGCTCTCAGTACAACGGACGCGCGCGCGCAAGTGAAGTCCTTGTTAGCGCGGGTAAAGCAGAAATTATTCGAAGGCGCGAAACCTACGACGAGCTCTTGATCGGGCAGCGTATTCCGCCGCGCCTGCTTTGAGGGTCCGCTATGAGGGCGATAGAGTTCGTCAAAATGCACGGCAACGGGAACGACTTTGTCATCATTGACGAGACCGAGAAAGAGACCATCAGAAACAAATCGAGTTTTGCTATTAACACGTGTGATCGTCGGTTTGGCATAGGCGCCGATGGGATCCTTTTCGTATCGCGGCCTATCGGGGCCGATCTCGGCATGCGATTGCTTCAGCCTGACGGTTCTGAAGCGGAGATGTGCGGAAACGGCATTCGTTGTCTCGTCATGTACGCCGTCGACGCCGGATATGTGAAGCGTGGCAGCGTCACGGTGAAGACAAAGGCGGGAGTTCGCGAAGTCACTGCTAAGAAAAGCTCGGTAATTGTCGATATGGGCAAGCCTCGCTTTGGCCGCTCAGTGATACCAGCTCTGGGCACGGGCAGTCAGTTCGTCGAAAATATGCACGGGGTGGTGGTTTCTGCAGTCAACACTGGCGTCCCGCATGCGGTGATCTTTGACGATCAAGCTGATGTCGACGTGCACGACCTAGCAGTAAAGATTCGGTATGATCCCGTGTTCCCTCAAGGAGCCAACGTCGATTTTGTGAAAGTCGATGGTAACACGCTTGTTGTTCGGACGTACGAGCGCGGCGTGGAACGGGAGACTCTCAGCTGCGGCACCGGTGCTGTCGCAGCCGCAGCTGTAGCGAACCAGATGGGCCTTATAGGCACTCGGGTCACCGTGAAAACGCTAGGCGGTTCTTTGAAGGTTACGTTGAGGAAAGATCGCGCCCTAGTGGAGGGGCCGGCAGAAACGGTCTACAAGGGCATCTATTTCCTGAAAAAGGTTACGCGTCGGAGAGTCCCTGACCCGTAATCTTAAAATACGCGCTTGTCTCGAGCGGCATTAATGAATGCTTCTTCAATATCGCGCGCCGCCGTTCCGAGTGAGTTTTTACGAACTGCAAAACAATGGCGGAGACGTTATCAAGCAAATACCCAGCAACAGGCAGCACCTCCTGGGTGTCGGTGTCGACATACACCTGATTCGTTAACGTAACGGCTAGGTCATACTTTTTGGCTAAACCGAGCAGCAAAAGAACTTGATTGGCGAAGGCCTGTCGCGACCTAATTTCCGTGTCTTTTGCCTGTTCGAGCCGATAGTACGTGGTCACCGCGTCGAAAATGATAAGCCCTACATTTTCCTTCGCTATTTTCCTGATATTGCGCAGCGTAACTCGCTGCTGGTCGAAGCTTTTGACCTCGAAAACGAGCAGTTTTTGACTGAGCGTTGCAGTATCTGTCGCAGCGATCTGAGCGAAGCGTTCGCTTGGGAATGGATCAGAAGCGATAAATATCACACGCTTTTCGCTTCTTATGACGCTCGTAGCTAGCTGTATGCAGAGGCTGGTCTTCCCACTTCCCGGCTCTCCATAGATATGCGATACGACTCCTGTCGGAAAGCCGCCGCCGATGAGAGCATCGATGCCGTGGCAGGTACTTGGATAAAGCGTCACTGTTCACCTCTTCAGAGCAAATCTAACCTCAAAAACAGCGCAAAGCCGTTCGCTATGGCATTATAGAGAGTTAGGGTTATAAACTTTCGTTCCGCAATAGAAACAGGAGGGGCAACGATCCACATCGCCCTAGCAACGACGGACTTCGCACTTTACCAGGACATCACGAGAGAGCTTCGCGAAAAGAGACTCAAATTTGTAACTGTTGCGCCAAGCGAAGCTGTAGGGCGCGAAGTTGGCGTGGTGATTACTTCTGACAGGGAGGCGAGCGCGATCTCCTTTCCGAATGTCGTTATCGCGACTGATCCCGAGATGGCGGTCAGCGAAGCGTTACGACGTCTCAGGAACACCGGCGTACCTGAAAGCGCCGTTATAGGGATCGATCCAGGAAATGAACCCGGCATTGCCGTCGTCGCGAATGGTATCGTTGAGGCGGTGTATCGCGTCCCATTAAGGCAGGCTTCGAAGATTGTGGAGCGCATTCGGCAGACCTATCCTGATATCCTCGTAAGAATTGGAAACGGAGCACGTCTGACGAGCACGCACTTAGCAAACGCCTTAATTTCGCACGGCATCGCCGTTGAGTTCGTCGATGAAAGCGGAACCTCGCCATACCTGGGGAAGGGCACGGCAGGAATCGCGATTTCAGACATTGTTGCCGCAATCAATATCGCATACACGCAAGGCACTCCGGCTGGACATCAAGACGTGCTCCCTTCGAAGGGTGAGATCCGGCGGATTCAAGAGAGGACTCGAGAGCTCTCTGAGGGTCGAACAACAATTTCGCGAAAGCTTGCCCAAAGAGTAGCGAAAGGCGAAATAACGATAAGCCAAGCTCTCGCGGAACACGCCGGGAGCAGCGAGAATAAAACGTACTAGCCGTTGAGTCGGTCCCAAGCCTCCTGTTCAGCTATCCTCATAACACGCTTAACAGGGATATTTAGCTTCTTGGCAAGCGCAGTTGCATCGTCAAATTCGGCGGCAACGTTGAGTACAGTCCCGTGCTGGTCTGTCGCAACTTTTACGCTGATCGTGTGGGATTCATTGCCTATGCGCACCGTTACGGGCTCAAAACGCCTCAGTGTTTTGATTCTATGATGTGTAGGCGTGATTCGCACTCCTAAGCTGCCAGTTTCTTCAATGATCTTCTTGGCAAGTCGGTGCGTTTCAGCGGGTCGGGCGATCACCTGGATAATGTGACCAGTTCTGCTTTTTTTCCCCGTCGTAGGTATTATTGCCACGTCGAGCGCACCAATTTCGAGGAGCCCCTCTATGAGACTTCCGAGCACCTCTCCTGTGACGTCATCAACGTTGGTTTCAAGCACTTGGATGTCATCGAGCAGCAGATCTTCATTAACTTGGCCGAGCGTGGCACGTAGGACATTTGCGTGAAGGTAGTCTCGAGACCCAGCGCCGTACCCCACGCGCTCGAGGGTCATTTCCGGCAAGAAAACGTCCGAAATTCTGGTGAAAAAGGCAAGTATAGCCGCACCTGTCGGGGTGAGCAGTTCGCCTTCGACGGGCCCCCCTCTGGTTATCAGGTGGTATTTGGAGAGTATGGCAGCGGTGGCGGGAGCAGGTACGGGCAGACGTCCGTGATCAGTCTCCACAGACCCCCCGCCCACGCATATAGGGGCCGTGAATACGGAGTTAACCTGCAGTTGTGAAATAGCAGTGCAGGCGCCGATCACATCGGCAACGGCATCTTGAGCGCCCACTTGGTGGAATACGAGCTCATCTTTGTGAACTCCGTGCACGGCTGCCTCTGCCTCTGCTAGGATCCCAAATATCGCGCTCGCATCTGCGAGTATCGGTGAACCGATCCCGCACGATTGAATCGCGTCGATGAGTTCCAGGTACGAACGTGACCCGTCGTGCGCGATCACGTTGACGCGCGTTGCCCGTATCCCTAACTTTTGCACCTCGCAGATCTGTACTTCGACGTCGGCGGCAGCTTCCATGTTCTCTCGAACGTCGGGCGCGTTCGCGCCAAGATCGATGAGGCAACCGGTCAGCATATCCCCTGAAGCGCCGGAAAAAGGTTCAAATGCTAGTATCGTCATGCGTATGCAGCTAGAGCTCTTTTAGCCACCCTTATATATCACCATGGTATCATATAAGCTTAGGTTCTGATCGTATGCCGCAAGAGGCCCAGCTAAAAGTCGCAAAAGCCTATCCGAACGATTCTGGGAGGGGTATCGCTCGACTTGACCCAGACACACTTCTGAAGCTTCAGTTGTCTCCTGGAGAAATCATCGAGATCGTTGGCAAGACTAGTACCGCCGCAAAAGTCTGGCGGGCCGATCGTCAGGATTGGCACGAGGGCATCATACGGATAGACGGTTTCATTCGTCAAAACGCAGGCGTCGGAATGGGGGAGCGAGTTCTTGTGCGTAAGCCAAAGGTCAACGAAGCGCAGAAAGTTGTGCTTGCCCCTCCTGAAGGGAGTGTTGCCCAACCGCTTGCCGAGATGACCGAGAGCGTGCACCGTCAGCTGCTCAAGCGCCCTATGGTTCAGGGGGACGTCGTGCCCATTATGAGTGTCGCGTCGCATCCGCTCTTGCGGGTGCCGGGTCAAGCCGTGCCCCTCATCGTCGTCAATACTAGTCCGTTGGGTGTGGTATTCATCACTGAGCGGACCCAACTCGATCTAAGGGATAAGCCCGTCAAAGGGTTTGAATCCGTGCGCGCTACGGGCATTTCGTACGAAGATATCGGGGGTCTCAGCGACGAGATACAGCGCATACGAGAGATGATCGAACTTCCTGTGAAGCATCCCGAAGTATTCCAAACCCTTGGCATAACGCCACCGAGCGGAGTGCTGCTTTACGGGCCTCCTGGTACCGGCAAGACGCTCATTGCAAAAGCCGTTGCGAATGAATCGGGCGCAACGTTCTATTCGATAGCCGGACCTGAGATTATGAGCAAGTACTATGGGGAGAGCGAGCAAAGGCTGCGTGAAATCTTCGAGGAAGCTCGCGAGCGCACTCCCTCGATTGTATTTATCGATGAGCTTGATTCAATCGCGCCGAAGCGCGAAGACGTAACCGGAGAAGTCGAGCGACGCGTTGTCGCGCAGTTGCTTACCATAATGGATGGGCTTGAAGAGCGGGGCGAAATAATAATAGTCGGAGCGACAAACAGGGTTGAAGCGATTGATCCTGCTTTGAGGCGTCCGGGGCGGTTTGATAGGGAGATTGAAATATCGGTGCCCGATTATAGCGGCAGAGAGGAGATACTCCAGATTCACACGCGGGACATGCCGCTCGCCAGCGACGTTAAGCTTGAAGCGCTAGCGAGCATCACCCACGGCTTTGTGGGGGCAGATCTTCTCTCGCTCACGAAAGAGGCGGCGATGCGTGCCTTGAGGAGATACATGCCAGACATCGACCTCGAAAAGGAGATTCCGGCAGAGACTCTCACTAAAATGAAAATCACCGAAGAGGACTTTAGCGAAGCGTTTCGAGAAATTCAGCCGAGTGCCCTCCGTGAGATTCTTGTCGAAATTCCTGATACCACCTGGAGCGACGTAGGCGGGCTTGAGGAAGCTCGGCAGGAGTTGATCGAAGCGATAGAATGGCCTATAAAAGAGCCCAGATCATTCAGAAGAATGGGCATTAAGCCGCCTCGGGGCATCTTGCTGTTCGGGCCGCCAGGAACTGGCAAGACCCTCATCGTCAGAGCGGTGGCTAATGAAACTGAAGCGAACTTCATAAGCGTGCGGGGTCCTGAGCTGATGAGTAAATGGGTCGGCGAATCAGAGCGCGCAGTAAGGAGCGTTTTTAAAAAGGCGCGACAAGTGGCGCCTGTTGTTGTTTTTCTCGACGAACTCGATGCGCTCGCCCCGGTGAGAGGCGTGGAAGACACGTCACGGGTCTCCGAACGAGTCGTGAATACTCTGCTGACGGAGCTTGACGGCTTACAAGATCTCAAGGACATTGTCGTGATCGCCGCTACGAATCGGCCTGACATAGTGGATCCCGCGTTGTTACGCTCAGGACGATTCGATCGAATGATATTGCTTGGTGCACCTCAGAAGAGTGCGAGAGTATCAATCTTGAATATCCACACGCGGACAATGCCTCTCTCCGATGACGTTGACATCGAAGAGCTTGCGGATCTTACGGAGTGGTACGTGGGCAGCGACCTAGAGACTCTCTGCAAAGAAGCGGCAATGCTCGCGTTACGAGAGGCGATGGACATAAGTTCCATTGAAATGCGGCATTTTAGAGAAGCACTCAAAAAAGTACGGCCAGCGATTGACGAACACACGATGCAATACTACGAGCAGATAAAACAGAAATTTACAGGGGGGCGACCTGCTGAGCCGACGACGCACATAAGCTATCAGTGAGCGCCGGGCACAAGAAACCCTTTATATGATAACTACATAGCAAGCAAAGATGAAGAAGGAGATATTCGCTAAGAATCTGTCTAATAAGCAAGTAATGGGGAGCGATGGTACAGACATCGGCACGCTCTATGACCTCATTATAGATGGGAGCACAGGCGATATCCTCGACCTCAAAGTGAAGCCCGATCCCGATCTGAACCTGCAGGAGTTTAGGACAGAAAACGACTTCATATTTCTACCATTTGACGCCGTCAGGGCGATAAAGGATTACATCGTCGTCGATAGAAAGTTAATCAAACAGCCGTTGTGATCAAAAGAAACGCTGCAGCGCCCGTTTGAGACGAGTGTCTTAGACTGTACTGAAAATTGTCGCTTTGGCTCGTGGTTTTTTTCGTGATTGATTCAGATCGCTGACGTGCAGTGGCATTACCGCGCGTGGCGCAAACTGAGATAAAAAGAGGCACGCGTACTAATCCATAAAGTTTTGCGGCACGTAGTCGGATTAAAAAGCGGTTGTAAAGCCTTTCTGTAAGCTGATTCTGCATCGAAGCGCTCAAAGTTGCAAAGTTTTCGATGGGTAGGAAGTCGTTATCGGACGTGCAAGACTATTGACTCGACAGGATGCGACTAGATGAAAAGAGCAGCGTATTCGGTATCTCGCGCGCCATTCTGTTTTTTGGTTGCGGCTGCCGGATGCACAGTAACCTTCAAATCTCCTAATCAGACAGTCGAACAGCATTGTCATCTGTCATTCGCGAATAAGACTACTAACAGCCTTCAAGGTATTCCTGACTTCGTGAAGAGAGAGCGCAAAAAAGCCAGAGCAGGGGAATGAAATGCAAGTCGACGATTTAATGAGTGCGCCCGTATACACAGTTTCACCTGATGATACTGTTAGTCACGTGAAAAACGTGATGCTTAAACACAAAGTGGGCCAGGGTAGTAGTGGCGTATGAAGTGGCTCTTGTCGGCATTATCGCTAAATACGACCTCGCGAAGATGCTCGAGTCGTCAGAGGCGGGTTGGCGAAGGAGACATCAGGATCGCGCATTAGCCAAGACCATAATGTCTGAGAATCCGCTCACTGCTTCACCTGAGGCGTCAATCGTGAATGCGGCTCGAGAGATGATAGCAAACGGGATCGGCTGCCTCCCAGTCGTAAAAGAGGGCGAACTAGTTGGCATCTTCACTGAGACTGATTTGGTAACCTATTTTGCAACCACAGACTTGAGAGTGCAGGTCAAGACTAAAATGACCGACTCCTTTCTCACGTGCCACCGCCACCATTCTATCAACCACGTGTTGCGCGACATGGAAACCAACCACGTTTTTCGGACGATCGTTCAGGAAGGGAACGGCGTTCCTTTTGGCATAATTACGCATACTAATCTGACTTTTGCCAGAGAGCCGTTTGTGAGTTCAAAAGACGTTGTGATGGTGAGAAAGGCCGAACACGCAGGCGTGCAAAAAAATCGATACGTGCGAAAAGTGCTCGAAGTTGCAGAAGACATCATGTCAGAGCCGCTCAAACGATCGGCAGTGAGTCAAGAGCAGTGGCCGCCGCCCGATTGATGGTTACGAAACGAATAGATGCCATTCCTGTCGTCAGAGGGGGGTCGGTCGTGGGCGGTATATCGAAAACCGACATCGTTAAGAGGATGGTAGAATAAGGTGACTGTCTGTTTGGCTTGATCAACGACGGGAGTAACTAATGCGATTCGACAACTACGCCTCAAGCACAGCATCAGATCTAGCGGCGCGGGCGTACATCATCGATAAAACTGATCGAATATCCCACGCCCTCGATCTCATGGAAAAACACAAAGTCAATCAACTGCTCGTCACGAACGAAGGGGAGATCTTCGGCGTTTTAACGAAAAAAGGGATTGCACGCACACTGGGGGCTAGTGGCGACGTCATTAAGCCAGCGTCATCACTTCACGTGACCAAAGCAGTTGATGAGACGTTCACCACCGTAAGCGGCGCACTGACTGCAGGCGAGATTAACCTCCTGATGAAATCCTCTGAGGTATTGGTCGTCGTCTGTGACCAATCTACAGGGTGGATAACGTTTAACGAGATCGTCCAAGCCAGCAGACCAGTCGGATCTGCAGGCGAAATCATGGATCCGCCCGTAACATGTTCGCCTTTTGACCGGGTAACCCACGTGAGGCGAAGGATGATCGACGAAGATGCGTGGTGGATGATGGTCGTTGAGGACAACAAGCTCGTTGGCGTTATAACAGAGAATGACATCGCGAAGGCGATGAGCCAATTTAGAGATGTAGTGAAAACCCACTATCAAGATTCACGCATAAAGAAACTCGTCGTCGATGATATTATGGTCACTGACCTCGTATTTGTGAGAACTAGTACTCCGTGCGATGAAGCGATAGATCTAATGCTGAAACACGACGTCAAGGGTGTGCCCGTCTTTGATCAAACGGATGCCTTAGTCGGGATGATCACTCAAAATACTATCCTTCGCAAGCTTGAGTGACACGAGATCAGCAACAGCCCTCTGCAGACTGCCCGCTTAACAAAGGCGCTGTCTGCTACCGCGGCGTGATGCCACCAGTGCAGTCGATTACTCCTGGGCCTCCGATCTCGCCACCGATTTTAAACCGACAGCCGGTCAACATTTGAGTTACCTCCGCGGCAGTTACGGTGTGAAGCGTAAGCTTGCTTATTGCAATTCTAGAACGTCCCTCTGCTAACGCCAGCCAGATAACCAACTGGTCGCCCAGATGCACGTCGAACGGTGCCCCTTTCGATAATTGCGTTAGAAGCCGCGCTGCCCCCTCTCGTCCAACGAGCTCAGCAGGCTTGCCTCGCGCGCCTAGAGCATCCCCTGCTAATCTGCCTCCAGTTGACGTCTCCGCCCAGAGTACTATGCCGCTTCCAGTAGATGGGTTTTCTTCTCTTTGATCAGAATCTCGCTCGATGCTTACATTTGGGTAACCCGCGAGCGTGCAGCTTTGTGTCGCTGCTTCCGCTTGGCGTTTTGCGACGTGAGCTGGGAGATTGCGCGAGTGAGATATCCCTCTAATACCTCGTAGAGATCCCATGCTGGCGACATTAAGAGCAGTTAGTCTTTCTACGGGCGTGACGACGGCCTTTAGGACCCCCCCGCCGCGAGGATAGAATCCCCTCTTTACGAGGTGCAATTCGTAGAAAAATCCCATGGTAGCTAGTACAGGATTTAAGACATTGATCACGTAGTCGACTTGCGGTGCTAAAGGATTGTTTGTGCCACCGATGAGGGTAACAGAAGAGGGTTGATCGGCGAATGCGAGCACGGGCAGAAGTGCTTGCAGCATGAGTGTAGTACTGCCGGCCGTTTTTGCATCAAAGCTATAAATCCCGCCGCGCCTCCGCCCTGGAACGAAAGTTACTTCAGACGAGCCGAGGTCGAGCCCGTCCACCTTCGCGTTTGCGACCTCCGCTAAGGCTCGCATCGCCGTCAAATGTTGAGGTCGCAGTCCGGGGTTTGCCCGGTTGACCCTCACGTTCTTGATTGCGACGGACTCGCCCGTCAAGGCTGAAAGCGCTATGCAAACGCGCAGCACTTGGCCTCCCCCCTCACCTATGCTGCCGTCAATCTTTATCATCACTATTTACCTAAGCTGAAAATATGAAAAACTGCTGGTGAGGCAACTCGCGGAACGTGAATCTCAAATCGATCAGCATCGGCTCAACAAAGCGCTGGCGGTGGGTGCAGATTACAGCGCGCAGTTGACGTGAAGTAAACCGCCAAGCAAGTATTATTTAGTACTTGGTCCTTCTACTACTACCCGAGTTTTGACTGCTGCGTATGGCAGTCGAGTGTTGTAGGAGCCTAGCATGGGACGACAGGACACGACTACAGTTTGTAAACTTTGTCAGCGCAGCTTCGAAAAGTCAGAAGTAGGTCGAATCAAAATCCTAAGACGCGAAAAAAAAGGAGAAAGTGCTCTCTGGATCTGCTCTCACTGCGCAGGGCGAATTAAGTTCGCAGAGCACTGAGGCGCTGAGTGCCCCCCGGCGCAAGCCACGCCAGTCTTATGTAGGTCTGTCGAGAGCAGAGGGGGGCCGTGTCTGCGTTTTTTGTCCCCGCCCATGTCGACCCAAATCAGTTTTCGGCCGACCTATCTAAGCTCTTAGGACATCGTAACGAGGGTGCCAGCGTGCTCTCTGATGGCATTAATGAGCTCAGCTCGGTTGGCTGCGATCAACACATATTTATGCCCTTGTTGTGTTCTATGAGCATGTGAGGGTTGTTTCACTCACGGGTAGGGAAACACAGCGTGAGCGCTTCCTTGCCGGACTTGCTCGTCGCTACAAGGTGGCGACGCTCCGCGAAGAACACGAGGCTCAATCGGCGCAATTCACGAGAAAAATCGCGAGCGACCTGCTTTCCATTCAGTCGCCCACGAGATACGTTCTGACGCAGCGCGCTATTGATGCAAATGAGCTCGCACGAGAGCTCGATCAGTTAGCGGAACGAGAAGACATTGATTTTGCGGTTGTTGTGGGCAGCGCGCTTACATCAAGAATCGCATCCTTCCACGAGGTTTACGAGGCGCGATTAGAGCCTTCTATGAACTTCGAACAACAGTTTGAGTCGCTTGCGACTGCACCGGAATGGATAACGCTCGGTGCACTCGTAAGAGCCGTGCGCGCACACCCTGATATTCACAAAGCAGGAGCGATACTTACGTTCACCGGAGTTGTCCGCGGAGAAGCGTTAGCGCTTGAATTTGACATCTACGAAGGGGAAACCCAGCAGCGAATCTCTTTAATCGCGCGCGATTTAATGGCAATAGAGGGCATAGTCGACGCAAAGATATACCACAAATCCGGCCGTGTCAACAGAGGCGAGGACATCGTGTACATCGTCGTTGCGGCGGCGCATCGACAAGAAGGCTTTAAGGCACTGAGGGATGCAATAGAACGGATCAAGAAAGAAGTTCCCATTTGGAAAAAGGAACTTACTGAACGGGGTGACAAATGGGTAGGAATATGAGAGCGGCACGCGCTAATGATGAGTTCACGATAACGCGCTCGCGTTTCATTCGAGCGGCACTTATTCTTTCTGCCAACTATGCACGAGGGGGCTCATCATGAGGCTTTTTGGAACGAACGGTGTGCGGGGGATAGTAAACCAGGATGTTACTGCAGAGCTCGCCATGCGGCTGGCGATGAGCCTGGGAACACTTACGAGGGGCACTGTGGCGGTCGGACAGGATACACGCGTGTCCGGTAGCATGCTCAGTCACGCGGCCATCGCCGGACTGCTCGCAACGGGTTGCAAGGTCATAAATCTCGGCATAGCGCCGACTCCTGCGGTGCAGTACTTCGTGCGGGACAACGCCGACGCGGGAATCGTGATCACCGCATCGCACAATCCGCGGGAATACAACGGGCTAAAACTGATCGCAGGAGACGGAACGGAATTCGCAAGTGAAGCAGAACTTGCTGTTGAAGACGTGTATTTCAAAGGCGGTCTCAGGCTTGCTGATTGGCGCGAGACCGGGGAACTTTCGGACACCAACGTGATACCCGCTTACATTGAGGGCACTATAGGGAAGGTGAACGCCCCGGACATTAAAAAGCGCGGGTTCGTTGTGGCCGTCGATACTGGCTGTGGGGCGGGCAGCATTGTTACGCCCTTCTTGCTGAGCAAGCTCAACTGCAAAGTCACGACGATTAATGCGCAGATCGACGGCACCTTCCCCAGTAGAAATCCAGAACCGACAGAGGACGTGCTTACCGATCTTGGAAAGATCGTCATCTCGAACGGCGCCGATTTGGGCGTTGCACACGACGGAGATGCCGATAGAGCGGTTTTTATCGACGAGAGGGGGAATTTCGTCAATGAAGACGTGCTACTTGCGATTATCGTGAAGCACGTTCTCTCTAAGAAAGTAGGCCCTGTCGTCACACCCGTCAGCTCATCGCAGCGGATAGTCGACGTAGCTGAAGCAGCTGGCGGTCACGTCATATGGACTCCTGTGGGGAGCATCTACGTCGCGAGGATGATGATGCAAGTGAATGCTGTGATAGGGGGAGAAGGCAACGGGGGTATCATCTTCCCTGAACATCAATACTGTCGAGATGGAGCGATGACGGTAGCGAAGGTACTTGAGATAATGACCGAGCGTGGCAAGAAAATCTCTGAGCTCGTCAAAGAAATTCCCAAACGATATATGGACAAGACGAAAGTCACCTGTCGCGATCGGGATGCAACAATGCAACAAATCCGTTCATCTGTCGAAGGAAACATCGACACAACCGATGGGATAAAAATTTGGTATGACGACGGTTGGCTACTGATACGCCCTTCGGGGACTGAGCCAATCATCCGAATTTTTGTCGAAGCTGAAACGAAGCGAAGAGCCAGGGGCCTCCTAGAAGCAGGTAAGCAACTGACCAAGGGCTGCTGATGTTAGAGCGCAGAAATCGAATTATCCGGTTTGGTGAGAGATGAGCCTAGAGGAGCTTTTGATTCTTGATGCGGAGGCCGAAGCACACGAACGCAGTCTAGAGTTTTTTGTGACGGGTTGCAGTGGGTTTATCGGTACCCACTTGGTCGGTCGTCTCCTTAGTAACGGACACATCGTCACTGGCTACGACCTAGTCCAACCACAGTACGCTCACGCAAATTTTGAGTTCATAGAAGGGAATATCCTCGATTTGGAGAGACTCCAGGCGAGTATCGTCAAACCTGACGGCATCTTTCATCTCGCAGCGCAAACCAAGGTGCCTGATTCGACGCGCGATCCGGCTTACGACTTCCGCGTCAACGCGCACGGCACGTTCAACGTCTTGTCTTGCGCCTCCGACGCTCGGTTCATTTATGCCTCGACGAGCACCGTCTACGGAACCGCTTCCGTGCCGACTGCAGAAACTTATCCTCTACGTCCTGTATCCTTTTACGGTGCTTCCAAAGCCGCTGGTGAGCTTTATTGTTCTGCGTTTAACGGCATTTTGGGACTGCCAACGATTTCTCTTCGTCTTTATAATGTCTATGGGCCAGGCAATGCCAAAGGCGTCATGTACGACCTTATAAGGAAACTGCAGAGGGACGGTAGCGCCCTTGAAATCCTCGGTACAGGACTCCAGAAGAAAGATTACATTTATATAGATGACGTGATTGACGCCTTCGTACTTGCTTATGATAAAGGGATCCCTGGCGATGCGTACAACATCGGCAGCGGGAGCGCCACTACCGTCAACGAGATTGCCGAACGTATCTGCAAGTTGATGGGCCTAGATCCCGATGTCTATCGCACTGGCGGCAAGTCTTGGGAAGGCGACATTGAGTCAACGCAGGCGGACGTATCACTTTTTGCCTCGTTTGGCTGGGAGCCTAAAATCGACACGAAAACGGGCTTACAGCACCTTTATAAATGGATTCAGGATCAACAGTGACGAGCACCACGCAAATAGTTTTGGTGCCGCGCAATGTGTGCTCGCAGAGCTCTAGGATAAAAGCGCAGAGCTCTAGGATAAAAGAAATAAAGCGGCAAGTCCAGCTAAGTGCTAGACTTACCCGCGTATGTGGCTAAGAAGCTTACTGCCTACGCCGCATCACCAAATACGCAACAACCAACAGGCCTGCCACTCCGTACACCGCCTCAAATCCGGGCAAGCCAAGGAACCCTCCGCTCGCTGTTGGTGACGCCGTCGCAGTCGTCGTTGAGGACGGCGGTATCAACACACCATTGATGACGTCAATTACGCCGTTTGTCGCATTAATATCCGCTTTGGTTACCGTCGCGTTGTCAACCTTTAATGTGGTGCCGTTTACCGAGTAGGGTAAGCTCAAACCGTTGACTGTCGTGAGGGTACCACTACCGGTAAAGTTGTTCTCGAGCAGCTTCGCGGGGATGACGTGATAAAGCAACAAGTTCGTTAGCGCCGTTGAGTTATTTTGCAAATTCGCGAGAGTGGATGCGTTAACCTTGGCAAAAGCAGCGTTGTCTGGCGCGAAGACTGTGAAGTTCCCCGGACCGCTCAACACGTCGGTAAGGTTTGCCTTCTTCAGCAGGCTTACAAGCGTTGTCAAGTTCTTGTTGTTCTCTGCAATTTGTGCTATGGTCTGGGTAGGTTTAGCTGTCGCAGTCGTGGTCTGCGTTTGCGCGAAAGCTATACTCGACGCTCCGACGACAGAGAGAATCACTAAGGCCGCCACCATAGCAGAAAAGAGCTTCTTACTGACCATTTTTCACCTCTAAAATTGACTTAAGCTTCCTTTAATTTATGACTTCACATAGGCAATAAACTTTGCTTTTTATCCACTAGCTGCGCCGCATCACCAAGTACGCAACGGCCAACAATCCCACTACTCCGTACACCGCCTCAAAGCCCGGCAAGCCGAGGCGCCCACTCGTGGTCGGGACTGAGCCGTCTCTCGAATAATGGAAGAAAAAATAAAGGCGAGTCCAGCAAAGAGCTAGACTCACACGGATTGTGCCTAGAGCGTTACTTCCTGCGCAGCATCACCAAGTACGCAACGGCCAACAATCCCACTACTCCGTACACCGCCTCAAAGCCCGGCAAGCCGAGGAACCCCCCGCTCGCTGTGGCTGACGCCGTCCCAGTCGTGGCTGTTTTAGTCGCGTTCGCCGTCGCTGTTTTAGTCGCGTTCGCCGTCGCCGTTTTAGTCGCGTTCGCCGTCGCTGTTTTAGTCGCGTTCGCCGTCGCCGTGCTCGTTTGCGTTTGCGCGAAGGCTATACTCGACGCTCCGACAATAGAGAGAATCACTGCGATTGCCACTACAGCAGAGAAAAGCTTCGTACTGACCATTTTTCACCTCCAATATAGACCTAGCTTTCGTAGAATCATGATTGCACATGCGCAATAAGCTTTGCTTCTCGCGTTTCTACGCGCAACTTACTAGACAAACAGCGCCCCTACCGCGCACAACGCTTCACAATCAGCAAGTTAACCCGGGCTGAACTATGTCGTGGAATCAGAAAAAAAGAATAAAGTGCGAGTCCAGCGAAGTGCTAGACTCACTACAAATAGAGTTCAGGTTGTTACTGCCTACGTCGCATCACCAAGTACGCAACGGCCAACAATCCCACTACTCCGTACACCGCCTCAAAGCCCGGCAAGCCAAGGAATCCTCCGCTCGCTGTTGCTGAAGCCGTCGTAGTCGTCGCGTTCGCCGGCGGCACTAATACGCTGCTGATCTCGTCAATGACGCCGTTCGTTGCGTTAATGTTCGCTTGCGTTATAGTCGCGCCGTTGCTGAACGTCACCTGGGTGCCGTTGACAGTGTATGAGATCGAGTTTCCTGCGAGCGTCGTGACATTGCCACTCTTCGTAAAGTTGACTGTGCCGTTTATGACGTGGTTTAGCAGAATCTGTGTTAGCGCCGGCGTGTTATTCTTCAAGTCGGCGATCGTCGTGTTGTTGAGCTTTGCGAAAGCAGCGTTGGTCGGTGCGAGAACAGTGTATTTTGCCGTCGTATTGTTCAGCACCTCCGTCAGGTTGGCTTGCTTGAGGAAACTCACTAACGTGGACAAGTCTGCGGTATTAACTGCCGTCTGAGTGATCGTGCTGGTCGAAGTGGTCGTCGCTTGTGCGAAAGCGACACTCGACCCTCCAACGATTGAAAGGATCATCGCGGTTGCCACTACAGCAGAAAAGAGCTTCTTACTGACCATTTTTCACCTCCAAAATAGTTTGAGTTCTTCTACGAGATTTGCTATGCAATAAATTTTGCTTTTTCGCCTATACCGTCTCCTGTGGTCTCAAGACGATCCCTTTTGAGCCTCCAACGGCTCGTGAGAATTCGGCCGCGGTAGCACCTCAAAAATCGCTCGAGCGAGACGTCAGTTTTTAAACAAGCTGAAGCAATAAAGTCTTTTTGGTTTGGCTTGTGGCGCGGCAAAAAAGATCATTACGCGCTCGAATTGCGCTAATATTGCATCTTGGTTATTTTCCAATTGCCCCCTAAAGACGCTGAGCGGGGCAAGTTAAGTCAGAAATGTCGCTTAATGTGTGACTGACAGCACAAATAGCATATTGTTTTATATCTGCACCGAGAAAAGAAGTGCGGAGAAGTTGACATGTCTTGGAAGGAAATAAGCCCGCTGAGCAATATCCGTAGCAGGATGGATGGGCTCTTGGAGGATGACCACGACGAGTACGTAGGCCCAATGACCTCTACGCCGCCCGTCGACCTCATCGACCTCCCTGGGGAAATCGTTATTTTGGTTGATCTTCCAGGAGTTAGCAAGGACGACGTCAGGCTTGAAGGCAGCAGCGACATGGTGGAAATCACGGCGGAACGAGCTTCAAAATATGAGGATGATGAACACCTCATAAGAGAACGCGCGCCTCGCGAATATTACCGCTCAATCAAGCTCCCTACGAACATCGATGATGCTGCCGCTCGCGCAAGCTTCTTCAATGGCGTGCTCGAAGTTCACCTGCCAAAGATTGGAATCGCTGACAAGAAGCTTATTTCTATCGAGTGAGCCGATTTAGGCTGAAGCGGATTGACGGCATCAGATAGGTCTTCTCTTCATCTTGTGCTCGGTGGGGGTAACTCTCATCATGCGCCGTCACACCGAGGTATAAGCTATTTAGACGATAAATATTCCTTTTGGGTACTGCCAATGAGTGCAAGCCGCGTGCGATTCGCATGAGAATTGAAGCATTTACGGTCGACAATGTCCCTCGAGTAAAAGGTGGCGACGACATAACGGATTTTTTGCAGGACACTGACCTCCGCGACGGGGACGTCGTTATCATTGCCTCGACGATTATCTCAAAGGCTGAGGGTTTGATGGAGAGTTTGGAAACTTTCTCCCCCAGTGGGCGGGCTTGTGGAATCGCTGAACGACTTCACGAGGATCCCTGCTTCATCGAAGCCGTGCTCGGCGAAACCACTGAGATCCTGATCGAGAAACCGTTCTTTCTTGTTGTGAGCAAGTTTGGTCAGGTCTGTGTCAACGCTGGGTTGGATCGCTCAAATGTGGCCGAAGGTTTTGTTTTGCTCCTTCCAGATGACCCCTCTGAAAATGCACGTCAGCTGCGCGATCGAATAAAAGACCGATTCGGCAAAAACGTGGCTGTGATAATCACTGATACCTGCGGTAGATCTTTTCGCGAAGGACAAACCGGCGTCGGCATAGGGTTTGCTGGAATTGCGGCGATGAAGGACTGGCGCGGCGTGAAAGACCTTGAGGGGAAAGCGCTAGAAATAACCAACGAAGGTGTTGGTGATGAAATAGCCGGTCTTGCCAACCTCATGATGGGGGAGGGCGCAGGGGGTACCCCGCTCGTTATCGTGCGGGGTATCAGCTATGAGGATCGTGACTGTCCAGTGTTTCGCTCTGAAGAAACGGACATAATAAGGCAAGCAATTCGGGATGCAAATAGACAGAGCAAAGCGTAGCCAGTGCAATCGGCAGCACCGTCTCTCTGGGCTCGTCTAAAATAAGCCCCGATTTGGTGTGTAATCGCAGGTTGCACGAATTCGGCCCTCAAAGCGTAACTCACAGCGGGGTATGCAAATTTGGAACTCACTCAGCGGCCACAACGCGATAATCTAGCAGTGCGAGAGGCAACCTTAGACGATTTGCAACGTATTTTGGAGCTGTACGCCCAACTCTTCTCAAACACGGATCAAGCTTCAGAGAACAGAACAGAGCCTCTCTCCGCACATTATGATGCATTTTCGGAAATCAAACAAAGCCCGGACAGCTATGTGTTTGTGGCCGAATCAGCTGGGGCTGTTGTCGGAACTATAGCGATCTAAATAATCCCAAACCTGTCACACGGTGGCAGGCCTTAGAGAGTTATTGAGAACGTCGCGGTAGACGAACGAGCTCGAAAGTCGAGCATTGGTGCAACATTGATGCGACACGCAATAGATCTTGCACGAGCTCAGGGGTGTTTTCGGGTGATTCTCTCAAGCAGCGTGCACAGAGAGGGTAGCCATGAGTTCTACCAGAGACTCGGTTTAGAAGCCTTTGGCTACAGTTTCAACATGCACTTCCCACCGGATGGAAAGACCTAGGTATAGCCTTATAGGCGTGCAGTAGCTCACTCCATTCAAGGCTGGCACCTTCGCAATGTTGCTCTGCGCTCCAAGATACGTTTTTCGCGCAAAAACAGAGCGTCCCGGCCGGGATTTGAACCCGAGTCTTGAGCTCCGCAGGCTCATAGGATATCCACTACCCCACCAGGACTCGCGTATCTCTATGTGCTTAAGGGTATAAATCGGTATTCAATCTGAGGATTGGGCCCCTTCGACGTATCTCGCTATATCACTACCGACTTCTGAAGTGGTCGAGGTGCCTCCAAGGTCAAACGTTCGCACTTTACGTTCGCGCAGGTTGCGTTGAATAGCGTTCATAACGCCGTTTGCAGCTTGTATTTCACCAAGACTCTCAAGGAGCATTGCCCCTGCCCAAATTGTAGCAATCGGGTTGACTTTGTTGAGTCCCTTATATTTTGGCGCCGATCCGTGAATCGGTTCAAACATTGACGTTCCTTCTGGGTTTATGTTGCCGCCCGGAGCAAGCCCTAGCCCCCCTTGCACCATAGCCCCTAGATCTGTTATGATATCGCCGAACAAGTTCGGAGCTACAACGACGTCAAACCATTCAGGATTCTTCACTAGCCACATTGTCATTGCGTCGACGAGGTTAAAATCTGTCTTAACGTGTGGATAACGCGCGGCCATTTCGGTGAATATCTGACGCCAGAAGCCATAAATGTCCGTCATCGCATTCATCTTGTCGACGCTCGATACGTGCTCCCCTCTTCGAGTTGCTAGCTCAAAAGCGTACCGCATCACGCGCTTGGTGCCCTCAGCTGATATTAGCCCCAGCTGATAGGCTATTTCGTCGCTATCAGAGTTGATGTCAAGGCCGAACTTTACGCTGTATAGGTTGCGTATTACATCTGCATCGCGGTGGGCGCTGCCTTTCTTGACACGGCCTCCCACCCCCACGTAGAGGTCTTCAGAATTCTCGCGCACTACCACGTAATCAATATCGTCAGGCCCCTTGCCTCGAATTGGTGTCTCTACACCCTCTAGCAGCCTAATAGGACGGAGATTTATGTATTGATCGAAGTAGAACCTCAGTGCGAAGAGTATTCCTCGCTCGAGGACTCCAGGGGGGACGCGAGCGTCGCCGACCGAGCCGAGGTAGATAGCGCGATAGCCGCTAAGCTCTTTGAGTGCACCCTCTGACAAAAGCTCTCCCGTTGTGAGGTAGTGCTCTGCTCCGTACGGGTACTCTTTCCACTCGATATCGAACCCATACGCGCGGCCGGCTGCTTCGAGAGTCCTTCTCCCTTCGGCGATGACCTCTGGTCCGACGCCGTCTCCAGCGATTATCGGGATTTTGTACGTCTTCATTTTGGCTTCACCATAAGTGTTCAGGAAGGAGTGAAATAGGTCACCACGACAACTCTGTCTCAGTTTCGCGGCGCTCACGCTTTTCAAGCTGCGTGCCGCTTTTTACGTATTCGACGAGTCCCCCGGCTTCTATGATCCTCTTTATAAACGGCGGAAAAGGCGTTATCACGTACTCCTTTTTCCTAGTCTCGTCGTAGATGCTGCCCTTTTCCAAATCGACGTGCAGAATATCTCCGTCCTCGATTTCGGTTGTGTCGCATTCGACGACGGGTAGTCCGATGTTTATGGCATTTCGAAAAAAGATCCGTGCGAACGAACGTGCAATGACGATGCTGACGTTATTTTTTAAAGCTAAAGGCGCGTGCTCTCTTGAGGAGCCACAGCCAAAGTTCTCTCCAGCGACGACAATGTCGCCTTTGGTAACTTGGTGAGCAAAGTTAGGGCGGACGTTTTCGAACGCGTGCTCTGCGAGATCTGGTGACGAGTTGAGCACGAGATACTTGCCTGGAATGATGGCATCTGTGTCAACGTTATCGCCAAACTTCCAAGCCCTGCCCGTAATACCCCCTTTTGGTCGTGTCATGTTCCACCCCTAATGCGACCTCGGATCGGTTATTACGCCGTCGATCGCGGACGCTGCAGCCGTCGCCGGTGAACAGAGGTACACTGAAGCCGCAGGACTTCCCTGTCTTCCGACGAAGTTTCTGTTTGAAGTGCTTAGACCCACCTCGCCGGGACCCAATATCCCAAATGACCCACCCATACACGGTCCGCAACACGGGGCCTCTACGAGCGCGCCACTGTCGGTAAATATATCCATAAGGCCAGTTTTAAGCGCTTTCTGGTACTCGGTCCTTGAAGCCGGAATGATGATCAACCGGACTCCACGTGCCACTGTTTCGCCTTCCAGTAACTCCGCAGCTGCTTTTAGATCTTCGTACCGACCATTTGTGCACGAGCCAATAAAGACCTGATCTATATGCTGCCCTACGACGTCCGTGACAGGGACTACGTTGTCGACTTGGTGGGGCTTTGCGACCATCGGCACCATCTCAGTCGCAGCATAGCGTCGCACAATTTTTATCGCATCATCGTCTGAGCGCAGGGTAAAGTCTCCGCCGATTGCTCGTTCTTCTAAGAACGTGGCTGTCGTTTCGTCGGGGGCGATTATCCCCGTTTTTCCCCCCATCTCGATTGCCATGTTGCACACGGTCATCCTATTTGCGATGTCCATGTGCTTGACTGTGTCACCACCAAATTCACAAGCCTGGTATGTGGCGCCGTTTATGCCGATGTCGCCAACGATAGTTAGTATAAGATCTTTGGCAGACACACGCCGTTCAAGTCTACCATTAATATCAAATGCGAGGGTCTCTGGCACTTTGAACCAGAGCTTTCCCGAAGCAAGGGCTACCCCCATATCGGTTGAGCCAACACCGGTCGCAAACGCTCCTAAGGCCCCGTACGTGCAGGTATGTGAGTCAGCACCGATGACGAGTTCCCCTGGAAGCACGTGACCCTTTTCAACCATGACCTGGTGGCACACCCCCTCTTGCACGTCATAGTTGAGGATTCCCTGTCTTTTTGCAAACTTCCGAAGCTCTAAGTGGTTAACTGCGGCGTCGATCGAGTCAGCAGGTACCTGGTGGTCAAAAAGCATGATTACTTTGGTAGGGTCCCATACCCGGTCGGTTATTTCGTAGAGGGTTTTTACTGCAAGAGGTCCTGTAATATCATGAATCATAGCGACATCTATTGCAGCTTCGACAAAGTCGCCCGCTTTCACGGCTCTTCCCACAGATTTTGAGAATATCTTCTCGGAAATGGTCTGCTCCATGCTCGATTTGCCCCTCATGGAAAAAACAACGCGTAGGCCGCTTTCATAACACGCGAAGAAAGTATAAAAAATATTTCATCGCGGAAAAAGGCTGCGCGCACAGCAACCGTGCGGCCATGATGCCCCGTTCTCGCAAGGGGCTTCTTGCCTGCCACTGTCTTGTTGGGCTTCCTACGTGCCGGTATCTCGTTTGACAAAGTTATTAAGATAGGGGCGTGTACTACGGTAAGTGCAAGGAAATATGGACGCTCTCTCCGACGACTTGGCGAGCATCTACGAGCGCCTCACCACTACAATCTCAAAAGAGGAGTTCGCGGCTAGGGTGCAGCAGAAGGTTGAGGACATGTCGGGCTTGTGTGACGAGAAGACGGCGGCCCTGCTTGTCGCCCACGAGCTCGGTATCGACACTGTCGTGCAGATCGCACAAATTGATGGACAAACGAGAACTGTCGCATTTGTTGGCAAGCTTACGCGCGTCTCACCGACACGGGAGTTCTCCCGCGACGGCGATGTAGGATACGTTGCTAATCTTGTCGTGTCGGACGCAACGGGTTCAGTTCGCGTAGTTTTGTGGAATGACCTCGCACAACACGTCGAAGAGCTTCAAATTGGGCAGACTCTGAAGATTGCCGGAGTCGCGAGGGATGGGCCATATGGCATAGAAGTAAATGCGCGAGAAATTGAGGTCGATGAATCGGTCGCTAAAACTGAAATGGAGCTTCCTAAAAGCCCTGAGGGTATCGCTGGGCTCATTGCAGGTCTAAACGGGGTTGACGTAAGCGGGGTTATACTCGAGGTTGACCCGGTGCGTACTTTTTCTAAGCGCGATGGTTCCGTTGGAAAGGTCACTAACGTGACGATAGGCGACGAAACGGGAAGGGTGCGCGTGACGCTTTGGGACGATATTGCTGAGAATATGGCTGATTTTGTTTCGGGAGACGTGCTCGACATCAAGAACGGGTATACCCGCGAGCGGTACGGACGGCTTGAAGTGCATGTAGGCAATCGGGGATTGCTCCAAAAAGGGACGGGGCATATTGAGTTCGTTGAGAAGATCATTCCTATTCGGGACGTCCAGGTGGAAATCCCATGTACCGTCGCAGGAATCATCGAAGAAGTTGGCGCTCTCCGCGAATTCACGAGAAATAACGGCAGCGCAGGAAAAGTCAGAAACGTAGTGGTGAGCGACGAGACTGGTAAAATACGAGTCGCCTTTTGGGGCGACAAAGCGCTAGCGATCTCCGAAGAGGATACACAGAGCCAAATCACACTACGCGATTGCATGCCGAAAAATGGGCTCAACAATCAGCTCGAACTGAGTGTAGACTGGAGAAGCGGCCTTTGCTTAGCAAATAAGAGCGGGCGCGCCCACAAAGAGCACGAGGCCCTGCAAGAAAGTGCTGATGCTGGCATTACCGGGACCGTAATATCATCAGCTATGGCCGTATGTGTCGACAACGGGGTCGAATACGTGACTTTTGACAAAGCATTCGATAATCTCGCGCTCGTCGTCGGGGATGAGGTTATAGTTGTCGGTACCAAAACGAACGACAAGTTTGAGGCGAAAAGCATATCAAAACCACCCCAGGACGTGGCGTTGCGAAAGCTCGAGACAATCAAGCGAAGGCTCAGTGAGCTTCAATGATTCATTTGATGGACAGAAATACGACAACACTTTCGCTCTGCATTCAAAAGTCTTTAGAGGGCAACAAGTGATTAGCGTTCACGACTTCAAAGGTTGCGAAAAGGGGGGGTTGAGTAGATGGAAGAGGTAGAAGAAATTGATGGTTTTGGCATAGAAGACCTGCCAGGCGTAGGCCCTGCTACCGCAGAAAAGTTGAAGGAAGCTGGTTTTAACTCAGTGGAAGCAGTTGCCGTAGCATCCCCTTCGGAGTTATCAAACGCGGCGGATCTCGGTGAGGCTACCGCCTCCAAGATCATAATAGCGGCGCGCCAAGCTGCAGACATTGGCGGTTTTGAGACGGGCGACGTCATTCTTGAAAGAAGGCGACACGTAGGCAAACTAACGACCGGGAGCAAGGCTTTTGACGAGTTGCTTGGAGGGGGCGTGGAGACCCAAGCAATTACCGAGCTTTACGGAGAATTCGGCTCAGGAAAGACGCAAGTTGCGCATCAGCTTGCGGTGAACGTCCAGCTCGCGCGTGAAAGCGGCGGCCTTGACGGATCGTGCATACTAATTGACACCGAGAATACATTTCGACCGGAGCGCATCAGCCAGATCGCTGCGGGTCTCGATCTCGATCTCGATGGCGTACTGAGAAACATCCACGTCGCGAGAGCCCATAATTCTAATCATCAAATACTGCTCGTCGAAGCGGCAAGCGAGCTATCAGAACAACTTAAGGCGACTGAGCGTCCTGTAAGACTTCTTATCGTAGACTCGCTAACTGCCCATTTTAGAGCTGAATATGTTGGGAGAGGTACGCTTGCAGACAGGCAGCAAAAGCTGAACAAGCACCTGCACGACCTTATGCGTTTTGGAACGTTGAATAATGCAGTCGTGCTCGTCACTAATCAAGTTCAGTCAAAACCTGACGCCTTTTTCGGCGATCCAACCCGACCGATCGGTGGCCACATATTGGGGCACACTGCGACTTTCAGGTTGTATTTGAGAAAATCGAAAGGAGGCAAACGCATAGCACGCCTTGTAGACTCTCCGAACCTAGCTGAAGGTGAAGCGATATTTTCGGTGGAGTCTGAAGGAATACGCGACTAAACGAGCATAGGCTCAAGCGTTTCGTTGTTGTCCTTAGCCACCGTTGACCGTGACCATGATCAAAGCTGTAGCGTTTGATATCGACGGCACGTTAACCTTTCGCGACCGCTCGCTGGAGCTGGCCGCCGTTGAATCCATTCGACAGCTAACCGTCCCTGTTGTTTTAGCGACGGGCAACATTTTGTGTTTTGCTACTGCGCTAGCGGTCACAATCGGCAACATCTCAGCCGTGATAGCTGAAAACGGAGGGATCGTTACTGACGGCAAATCAAAGATTGTCAGCGGCAATATTGATGCATGTCGCCGAGCAGCCCGAGAAATCGAAGGTAGCGGTGTGCTGGCGCTTAAAAGAATCAACTCTGGAGAACGCGTCACCGAGATTGCCTACAGCAGGGACACCTTGTCGGTCTCAGACATAGACTTGTTTCGCAAGCTAGTCGCACAGTGCTGTAACGACGTTACAGTCGTTGATTCGGGGTTCGCCCTCCACATCAAGGACGCGCACGTCAATAAGGGCGTCGGCTTGGCTAAAGTTGCGGAATTATTCGACATTCCCCTCGAAAAATTTGCAGCGTTCGGCGATGGAGAAAATGACGTAACAATGTTAGAGATGGCTGGTACGGGAATTGCCGTCGGCAACGCAGATCCTAAGGCACAAGCTGCCGCAAGTTACGTCGCCAAGCAACCGTACGGCTTAGGCGTGGTTGAAGGGCTTAGATACCTCCAGTTACTGTAACTGCCCTGGCGGCCTGCGAACGCCTGCGAGGTTTCGTGCTTATCGCTAATCCACTCACTATCAACGTAGACTCGCCATACATTGTCTCGCACACCTATCCTTCATCGCAGCTGTAAAAATGGCGATCAGAAGCTTGCGGCAAGCAGCTTGTTATCAGAGCTCAAAGTACTGCTTGACGATTTTATAGGCGCAGAACTCACCACACATAGTACAGGTGTTTGCATCTGAGGGCGTTCGTTCTTTCCGTACCTGCATTGCCTTCTGTGGATCTAAAGCAACCTTAAATTGTTTTGCCCAATCAAGTTCGTTGCGCGCTTCTGCCATCTTGAGGTCATCATCCCGGTCGCCAAGCTTAATCATGTCTCCAACGTGAGCCGCAATGCGCGCTGACACTACCCCGAGGTGCACGTCTTCCGGATATGGCAGCGCAAGGTGCTCTGCGGGAGTGACATAGCAGATGAAATCAGCGCCATATGAAGACGAAAGAGCCGCGCCAATCGCCGCCACGATATTATCGTAGCCCGGCGCGACGTCCGTCACGAGAGGTCCGAGCATGTAGAAGGGCTTCTCGCCCGTTAAGCGCTTCTGCAACACAACGTTGGCTTGAATCTCGTCGACCGGTATGTGTCCTGGTCCTTCTACTATCGTTTGCACGCCAAAGTCGTGTGCTTTATCAGAGAGCTCGGCATTTATGATTAGCTCTTGAATCTGTGCCCTATCAGTAGAATCGTGCACAGCGCCCGCGCGCATGCCGTTTCCCATGCTGAGAGTGACCTCGTGTCGCTTGAGGATTTCCAAGAGGTAATCAAATTCTCTAAACAACGGGTTTTCTTTCTCGTTGTGTGCCATCCAGGCCGACATAAAGGCCCCCCCTCTTGAGCAGAGGCCGGCGTGCCGTCCCTGAGTCTTGAGTCTTTGGAGCGTAGTCCAGTTTATCCCCGTGTGAATTGCCATAAAGTTGGTGCCGAGTTTTGCTTGTTCTTCGGTAACTCTAAAGAGGTCATCCTCTCGCATATCAACTATTGAGCCGGAATCGCGTGCTGCTTCAATAAACGCTTGATAAAGCGGTACGCTTCCGACGGAGAGGGAAGTTGCTTGGATAACCTTGCGTCTGATTTCATAGAAGTCGCCAGCGGTCGAAAGCTCCATTATGGAGTCGGCGCCAGCAGCCTCAGCGACTTTTGTCTTTGCGACTTCGAGATCGACATCAGCTATGTCTGACGACGTCCCCACAGAAGCATTAACCTTCGTTTTAAGCCCCTTGCCAATACCGATGGGCTTAGTGTCCCGATACGGGCTTACTGGAAGTACGATCCGTCCATTCGCAATTCCGCGACAGATAAACTCTGGCGTTACTCCCTCAGCAGAGGCGACAACCTTCATCTCATCAGTGATAATTCCTTGCTTTGCGCGATCAATTAGCGTCATGATTCACTCCGTGTTCTTTCGGTCTGGCGATGGCGGTGGACAATCTGTTAAGTGGCGATTACAGATTTCTTTCGCTTAAAATGTTTTGGTCGCTTGTTCTTGGGTATAGTCTTATGGCTAAAAAGCTCATTTTTTCATAAATATTTTGCTATAATATTAAAAAAATATTCGCTATATAATAATATTGCTTCGTTTCAAAGAATTCAACGCTCGTAGATAAATAAAAGTTGATCTTTGTCAAATTTTAATGATTTAGCTCGCTATTTCTTGTACTTCCCGAGCAGTGCGTGAGCTTCGTCCCAATTGTAATCATAAATATGCATTGAATTGCCAACCGTGCACAAAGTCCCCAACTTCAATCCTGTAGGCTCCAACATCTCTTTCTTGATTAATGAGAGAAACGCGTTGATGTTAGCTTCATACGCTTGAAAAACGTCCCAGCTGCGATACATAATATGGACATCAAGCCTTTCATTAGGGTGGAGGTACACCCAAATTCGTTGAAAACAAGGCTGGTCTTCATCTTTAAGACAATCAATTTGAGGAATCCACGTGATTGCCTGGATGCGCTTGGATCCAACCCGTTTCTTCAGAAGCTGCTCCCGTATCCAGGACAGCTGATCGATTCCGTGGCCTTCAATCAGTCGTTCTAGATAAGTGTATTCAAAGTTGTGTTGATGCAGGTAGGCGCGATCGAACTGCTTTTTGTACTCCTCCACTCGTGCTTTTGTACAAAACACATCACCTTTGTGCCAACCAAAACTAGGCTTGTCGATTTCGATCATGCCCATGAGAATTTGGCGCGCTTTAAGTCCGTACTCCGTGTCGACGACGTCGCCAAATTCCATGATGTGCCTGACTGCTTTGTACCACGCCTCGGGGAGAGTCAGCGTTGTTATAGACATCATCTTTTTGCATCACCTTGGGCGTCTCTAAGATCGAGGCCGCACGTACGTACACGCCTGCGCGTTCTAAATGTGCATCTTCAGGTGCTTCCATCACTGAGCGCTAAGGAAAAAAGCCTCGGGAGGGATTTGAACCCCCGACCTATTGATAACTTGCTCGGCAATGTATGTGTTCCCACATATCGGTGCATTAGGCGCATTGTTGCGTCCCAGTTACAAGTCAATCGCTCTTCCAGGCTGAGCCACCGAGGCGCGTAAAAGCGCTTTTTATGTATGCTCCCCGCTACTTATACGTTTTCAGTGAGCGGCCGCGAACGAATTGGGCTGACGGGCGGACGCTAACATGCCTCCTGGCGGTCTTTTGCGTCGATAAGCGCCTGGACCCCGGGCAAGATGTCCCCGGCTAAGAAATCTATGCAAGCTTTACCTCCGGTCGAAACGTGAGTGATGTGTTTGTCAACGCCAATGTTCCGTGCTGCAGCCGCGATGTGCCCCCCACCCAAAATCGAGAACTTTGCTTGAGCCGCCGCTTGGAGTGTTTCATTGGTGCCAAGTGCAAATGCTTTTTGTTCGAAGACTCCGGCGGGCCCATTTATTACCACGGTTCCTGCAGCTTTGAGCTCAGCTGAATACGCTACAATCGTCTCTATGCCAATATCGTGAATTAGATAGGCCTTTGGTAGCGCTGAAATTGGCGTCTCAAGACGCTTGCCGTTATCATTTAGCGCGACATCGAGAGGAGTCACAATTTTGCTGTCGTACTTGTCAAGCAATCGCTTGCATATTTCGAGATAGTTTCCGTATCCCGACGACTTTATGTAATCGAGGCTTGGGGGCCCTATGTCGACTCCTGATGCCGCCAAAAAAATGTTTGCCACTAGCCCTGTGACGAGCACCTTGTCCACGCTGCCTTTTGAAAGAACGTGCTCGATAACTTTGATGCTGTCGTCTGCTTTCGTGCCTCCAAGCATAAACAATCGCGGCCGCGGGGAAGTTGTAAGCGCCTTTGTCAGCATGTCCACCTCTCGTTCCATGAGTTTGCCAGCGCCTGACGTCAAGGTGCGCGGAAAAGCCACGATTGACGTTTGGGCGCGGTGAGCTGTGCCAAATGCGTCGTTGAGGTACAGATCGCAAAGCAGGGACAATTGCGTGACGAGATGCGTCTTCGTAAGATCTTCAACGGGGGCGGTGAGCATTTCTTCGGAGCTAAAACGGACGTTTTCGAGGAGCACCACGTCTCCGATCCCCATTTCTTTCACGGATTGTCGCACATTGCGCCCGTAAATATCGTCGACATACGTTACGTCCTTTCCAATGAGCGAGGAGAGCTTTTCGGCATGCTGCTCCATTGTGGTGAAATCTCGCTTTCCGGGCCGTGACTGATGTGCGAGCAGCACGGTCTTAGCATCTTCCAAAGCTGCAATCGTCGGGACGTGGCCGCGAAAACGTACGTCATCTAGAACCTCTCCGTTGGGGCCGATTGGTGAATTCAAGTCAACGCGCACAAGAACCACTCGCCCGTGCGTGTCGAGATCGTCAATCGTAAGAAATGGCGGCATAGCCAAGCTTATGTCAAAATGTACGATATAAACATATCTAATTATGGCTAAAAAGGCCTCAGCGAGAGTTTTGCACCCGTTGCGAAGCTAACGTTGGCTAGTGATACGCAGGCGCCACAGTGTGAAAGGTGTCGATCGCGGCGAAGATCTGCGTGCCGCAGGGTTGATCGGAGACCAGGACCATGCTCGGCAGAGCGAGTCGTAACTCTCCAATCCACGGTATAGCGGGCTGTTGTGCTACGCCGATTATCCACTCGGGCTTGACCGGTTCTAAAGGTGGCGTTCCACCTAAGAGCAGCGGTTGATCATACTCCGTGTTGTTATCACCTTTAGTGATGTATCCGGCGTTAGCAGCCGTTTGAGTTGAGTCTGGCAGACGGTCGCCGGCGTTTACCCAAAACATTGCTCGATGGATGATTGGCGTCGCATTCGGATCGCCATTTGGCCTGTAGACAATGACATCGCCGTAGTTGCCGAAGCTCTGATAATTAGTGGATTTTCCCTCAGTGTTATTGACGATTTGCGTTCTATCCGTCACTCGCGTAAGCACGACGTCGCCAATATTTATGTGGGGCTCCATGCTGCCTGATTCGACAGCTACGAGAGGGGTGACAGACCCTGTGTACGCATAAACGATCGATAACACTACAGCGACAACTAACAGTGCAACTAATATATCACGGAGAAGCGCTAACCAATAATTATCAGTCTTCCAGAATTTCTCTGCACGTTCTCTGGGTTGATCCTGCATGTATTTCTGCCACGCAAGTGTAAAATCTGGTACCAAGCTGGCTGACGACATGACCATAGTTATAATTGACGCTTTATATAATCTGCCGAAACGCGCTTGGGGGCCCGCGCTATTAACGCTCAGGCAGGCAGCTTCCAGCGTGAAGAACAAGCATGAGGAGGACGGCTTTCGCCACGTTCGTGTTCGTTCACAATCTTCCATAAAGGCCCCACAAATCACACTCCTATGATCCGAACCGACATAATCCAAAAACTCACTGAAAGCGGCTTCCTCATCACGCAAGAAGCGGTGGTGACGATTCAAGAGGCTGATATGCCCTTAGACCTAGTCAATGAGATTTTGAAACACGTTGATGAATCTGTCGTCGTCATCGGTCAGTCTCAGGTCACGGCGGCAAAAGAATCGTTTAACTCTCAGAAAAAAGTTGTGAGGTCGTTAGCTTTTCTTCCTCAAACCGACGATGAATCCGCCGACGTACTGGCAACGACCGAAGTAGGCCAAACGGACGTGGCAAATGGGCATGCCGAACCTCGTCGGAAGCCACGGCCGATGACAGTTCTTGCTGACATTACTGAGAGTTCCACGTGTGTTGGCACATACGAGGAATTCGTGCGTTATTTCAGAAATAGGTATGATCGCCTCAGCGAAATCATAAGAAAGCGGGTGAACTCCCGACCCATAGAGAGCTTGACCTATTGTAACCGAGGGCGCGAAGGGTGGTTCGACGATGAGCGCGGGACGGGCGGAAAAATCTCCATCATCGGCCTGGTGAACGAGACGCGCGACACGCCAAACGGCCATCGAGTGCTTGAGCTTGAGGACCCCACAGGATACTTCAGCGGCATTGCGTTAAAAAACAAAGGTGCCTATGACGCTGCTCTGCAAGTGGTGCTGGACGAGGTAGTTGGCATCACTGGCTCTCTTGCATCGGACGGAAAAGTACTGTTTATCGACAGCATTACGTGGCCCGACATCCCTCCGCAGCACCAACCTACGCACGCAGAAAACGATGTGCACGTAGCGCTGACCTCAGACATTCACATTGGCAGCAACACCTTCTTGACGAGTGCGTGGAAGGATTTTGCCGAGTGGATAGCGTCGAGCGAAGACGAAAGGGCGCAAAAAATTGCCTACGTGATCGTGGCTGGTGACGTCGTGGATGGCATCGGGGTGTTTCCAAATCAAGAGGACGAGTTAGCTATCGACGATATCGACGAACAATATGCTGCTGCAGCGTCCCTGTTTGAAATGTTGCCGTCGAACATCTCCATCATAGTCGCACCTGGAAACCACGATGCGGTACGCCAAGCAGAGCCGCAGCCCGCGCTTTCGAGCGATTACGCAAAAAGCTTTAGTAACAACGTCACGTGTATCGGAAACCCCGCGCTGATTGAGCTATGTGGCGTAAAAATACTCATATATCACGGCAGGGCCTTGGATGACATCATCGCTGCCATTCCCGGTTGCTCTTACGGCAACCCGGATGGCGCGATGAGGGAGATGCTTAAGAGACGCCATCTTTCCCCAGTATACGGGAATCGGGTTTCTATAGCCCCCGAGAGTACCGATCACTTCGTCATCGACAGCATACCCGACATTCTTCACTGCGGGCACGTGCACACCATAGGCGCGTCGCAGTACCGGGGGGTCACGGTGGTCAACTCAGGTGCGTGGCAAGGTCAAACGAAGTACCAAAGATCGCAAAACATCAATCCGAGACCGGGGATCATGCCGGTGTGTAATCTTGGGTCGACGGAGATGACATTTGTGAATTTCTTAGAACATAACGGGCGCTAATTCCGGCTGAAGGAGATAGCAACTGCGGTTGATTTCGACGTCGCGCACTTTTGACCACCGTTCACAAGAAGAGAACGCGGTTGCTATTCGGGGGGTTTCGCAGACGAGAGCGACTAAGGCTATTAATGAAAGTAGCGCGATCTGTGCCTCGGTGTAAACCTGCAGCTTATGCTGAGCCTCAACTCACGCTCATGGAGGCCATCAGATCGTCCATCGAATATAACCCAGGCGGCTGCTTTGTGATAAAGCGTGTAGCCAGCATCGCGCCACCGGCAAATGCCTGTCTGCTGTGGGCACTATGGCAAATCTCTAACTGCTCCCCGTCGCCAATGAACAATACAGAGTGATCGCCGACAATATCCCCGGCGCGTATGGAGTACGATCCGATCGCACGCGAACGATCAACACCTCTAATAATATCAATCGCTTTGACTGCCGTTCCGCTCGGCGCATCAATTTTATGCTTATGGTGGGCCTCTATAAGCTCGGCAGCGTACGCCGCGCTCGGAAGGTTCTCTGACGCCGTTTTTACCAACTGAAAAAAGACGTTGACGCCTATCGAAAAATTAGGCGAGATTATCGCCGCGACCTGACCTTTGACTGCTTCTTTCGCTTCTGCACGTTGTTCTGCGGTGAATCCAGTAGTTCCTACGACGAGTCTCACTCCAGCGCCTGCGGCAGCTTTGATGATCTCGACCGATGAAGCAGCGACCGTAAAGTCAATTAAGACGTCAGGCTTAACGGTTTTGAGTGTGTTGGCAAGGTTAGTCGCGTCCGTCACGTTAGGGTTGCACATCTGTTTGTCAAACGCCGCGACAAGCACCATGTCCGAAGCTTGCGTCACGTTGTCAATGATCATACGCCCCATTCGGCCACACGCGCCTGTCACTGCAACCGCTATCTTGTCGTTTGTTGTCATTCCGCTCCGCCACCTATGAATGCGTCTCGTATCTAATCTGCGTAGGCCGCAAGCGTCTCCTTTAGTTTGACGACGTTTGGCTCTGCCATCGTGGTTAGAGGCAATCTGAGCGGTCCGCCCGCAAGGCCAAGCAAGTCACACGCCTTTTTGATGGGAATAGGGTTGGTCTCTATGAACAGCGCCTTGAAAAGTGGAGCAAGCTGATAATGGACGTCGCGCGCTTTCGCAAAGTTGCCTTCAAGGCATAACTGTGCGAGCCGTCCCATTTGCTTCGGAAGGATGTCTGCCGTGACTGAGATGACTCCGGTCGCCCCGAGGGCCATCATCGGAAGTGTCAATCCGTCGTCTCCTGAAATAACGGAAAACTCAAGGCCACGGCTAATCTCAATGATATTTGAAATCTGGGTGAAGTTCGCGCTTGCCTCCTTCACGCCCGCAACGTTACTGTACTCGTGTGCCAATGTGCTAATCGTTTCCGGATCCATGTTGATGCCGGTGCGTCCTGGAATGTTGTACAAGATAAGGGGGATCTCACACGCCTGTGCAATAGCGCTAAAGTGCTTAATCAGCCCACTTTTCATCGGTTTGTTGTAGTACGGGACGATCAGTAGAGCCGCATCCGCGCCGGCATCTTGTGCATACCGGGTCAGCTCGACCGCCTCTGCGGTGTTGTTTGATCCTGTCCCTGCGATAACGGGAACGCTCGCGGCGTCTACGGTGATTTCAACCAGTTTCTTATGCTCGTCAAACGATAGCGTCGCGGATTCACCAGTACTGCCGCAAGGCACCAACCCAGCGACGCCCCCCTTCTCAAGATAGGCGATGTTAGAACGCATACCCTCTACGTCGATTTCTTGTTCGTCCGTAAATGGCGTGACCATCGCAGGGTACACGCCCGTGAATCTCATGACTTTCTCCTGTTGCCGATCTCTACCCTGTGCGTTATATATCCGGCAACTCGGTTCCTAATGTTCTTGCTCTCAATGTTCGTGTATTCCGACACGAGCAATTTATTCTTCTCATAATCAGAGCTGAATATCTCCCGATGTCCTCGGAGTAGCTCTGCTGATATGCTTTTGATGTACGTAGGTCTGATGCTTCCCGTGAAACCACCTCCGTGTTCCTTTTTTAGCCGAGGGACCGTTGCTTGATTACCTCAGCGCCGATGAAATCTTCACAACTGTATCAGCCACCTGTTGCGCTGAGTGGCCGAGAATGAGGACCATAGCTTCCTTGCCGACACTCCCGCGGTCATATATGACGTCGGGCACGCCCGTGTCCCGTGTCAAGCTTCTCTCGATAGCGTGCGCAATGCCCCACTCGATCGTACTCGTTGCTTCCGGCTCCTGCCCCTTCTCAAAGCACTCTGTTGCGAGGTTGAGCTCTTGGCACGCACGAATCGCCTCGTCTGAGTACCGCAGGTTCATCGCGCTTTTCATATCAGCATCATGGTTCAATGCTGCCAATATAACCCCTCCTACGTGACGACTTGCACCAAAGGTCACGCAGCCAACGGGCGTGATAGTCTCCCCGACCTTCACGATTCGTCCCTTGACCGCAGCCACGTCTGCTAGGTTCTTTGCGCCTGAAATTGCCATCGCTAAGTTGCTTCCGACCTCAGGTATAAGGTTTAGGTTTATAGCCTTAATGGTGCGCAGCCCCGCCTCGATGTCGAGTAACGTCAGGTACCGCTCGGCCCTGTGTAGCGTCGCCGCAAACTGATTCACAGCGCCCGGACCGGAGCCTACGCGTTCGCTGTTTCTTATGGCGTCGGTGACGAACGTCTTTGCCATTAGGGCGCTCTGGTTTCCGGGGTACCCTTTGGCAAGGAAAACGGCCATAGCTGCCGAGAAGGTGCATCCTGCTCCGTGCGTTCCTCCTTTAATCAGCCTGCCTCTAAGCAGCTGAAAGTTGCCATCATACAGCACGTCGGTCCCGCTCAAATGGCCGCCTGTCACGATGACCGATTTAGGGCCGAGGGCATAGATCTCGTAGGCTGCACGCTTCATGTCATCGAGATTGTGTATGGCGATGCCTGAAATGGCTTCTGCCTCTCGTATGTTTGGAGTTATAACTGTTGTTTCGGGCAGCAGTCGCGCAAGGACGTCTCTTGGTCCCCCCATTAGCGGTGAGCCTCCCGCTTCGGCAACCATAACTGGATCAACCACGATCGGAACCGCATGCTGCGAAAGCACATCAGCTACCGCTTCTGCGACCTCGACTGTCGCGAGCATTCCCGTCTTGACGCATCGGATGTCGATGTCGGAGAATACAACATTCATCTGAGCGACGACAGCATCGACCGGCAGATGGTACACATCTTGAACGCCAAGCGTGTTTTGTGCGGTAACGGCTGTTACCACGGAGGTGCCGTGCACGCCGAGAGCAGCAAAGGTGCGCGTGTCGGCCTGCACCCCAGCCCCGCCTCCTGAGTCCGATCCCGCGATCGTCATAACCGAGAGCATCTACAGTGGTAATGGATTAACATTTATATATTTCTAATCCAAATCCTCTTTATCGCGATAAAAATCAAAAATGGGGCTCAGAAAAGCTTTTTTTATGTCTGAGGAAACATCTCCAGTGGAAAACAAGGGGGCGGTTGCAGGTGCGTGGGAAAAAGTGCAACGGTCACGCGACAAAACGTTGGTTAACATCTGGGATGAAAAGTATGCCTTACAACCCTCTTGGTGGAAAGGTCCGTACGACATCTCTCCTGTGCTGCGGCAAGTCGCGCCAGGCGCTGACGTGCTTGACGTCGGCTGCGGCACAGGGAGGTACCTTTTCGCGCTTGCCAGGAACGGTTTTAGGGTGGTAGGGGCTGACCTTTCGAGGGAGGCACTGGCGCCGCTTGATCCTCAGTGCATGCGCGTAGTTGCCGACGTCCGGCAGCTTCCATTCTCAGATCGTAGTTTTGACGCCGTCACGTGTTATGGGGTGCTCCAACACCTTGCACGGGGTGGCAGAGCGAAAGCAGCCGCTGAGTTGTTTCGAGTTTTGCGACATCAAGGTTTAGCATTTGTCGAAGTTGCAGGACAGCTTGATATGCGCTACGGCCGCGGCAAGCGGATAGCTACGGATACCTTTGTTCGGGGAGGAATCCCGCATCACTATTTTTCTCAGTCTGAGCTGCACGAGCTCTTTCAATCAGCAGGATTTGCGGTTCTGACGCTCGATGACAAAGTCGCAAGAAAGAAGTATGGCAACGTGCTTCACCGAAGGCATCGCATATTCACGGCGATGACGAAGATCTAACGTCCTTCGCTATCGCTTCGCCACACATAAAGCTGACAGCTGCACGAGAGAGGCCGCGGTCCGCGACACTCCGCTCTAAGAGCACCCTTGGTTCCCGCTCGCGGAAGTCTGTGTACGATTACGCTCTCAGGTTAGCGCACCCTGACTAAGAACAACAACATATATCATCGAGGAGCGTTTCACTGTGGAAGGGAGATTATGGGCGCCAAAACGAGAATGCACTTGACAATCATCATCGTAGCGGTAGCTGCGGTGGCGGCGAGCAGTGCCGGTTGCACCAACCAAGCGACGCAGTCGCCGACCCCTGGAGCCCCTGCCAGTTTCTTGCTGTATTCCAACAAAAATGCTGGCGTGGAAATGAGCTATCCGAGCGATTGGCAATTGACCGGGAACCCAGCGGTCGACACCATAGCGCAGTTCCAGCACGGAAACGATAGCATTGTCTCGCTTCAAATTGTTACCAATCAATCGGGAAAAACGCCTCAAAGCCTCGCGCCGAGCTTGATAAGAAGTCTTCAGCAAGGCAACACGAGCACCAGTATACTTCAGAATCACACTGCTTCACTCGGTGGCCTGTCTGGGTACGAAATTGTGTTTACGTTTAAAGGAGGCGGACAAACCTACAAAGCGCTAATCGTGTGGACCGTTAAAGGAAGCTCGGTCTATGAGGTTCAGTTTTATGGAACCGAGGCGCAATATAACGAGCAGATTTCGACGGCACAGCAGATGATCTCCTCATTTGAGTTCATATAGACGTTGAAAACGCAATAGTGCCACCTTAAGGCCTAAATGCATTTTTTTGCTGAAATCTATCGCGATCCCGCCGGTTGTCGGTAAGTCCTGCGAGCGCGATTACCTCATACGTGCGAATTGAAGTCTGTCGCCAGCTCGAATGGTCTTGCCGCAACGCATGCGCGTTTTCCGAGTTTCTTGTTTAGCAAGAACGTGATCTGGCCTTTGATGATGGCGAACTTCCTTTTTGTCTCCGAGAAATCCGCGTCAAAGATGCAGATGTGCTCAAGGAAGCCGCTTTCGGGACGCCTCCACGATTTGTTGATGCGTTCTGTTACCCGTTCGTGCAACGCCGTATTCGGCAGCGGATACGGGAGTGAAGCAGAGAGGCAATCAAGGGGAAGTGAGGGGGCGAATCGAAGCGTGTCAAGCACTGTTTCGTTCGTCTCTCCCGGATAACACACGATAAAGAATGCGCCGACGTTAAGCCCCGCTTCGCGCGCTAAAGTCACGGCGGACCGTGCTTGCCTAACGGTGGTGCGTTGTTCCTAAGCTTCAAAAGAAGAGCTCCCAGCGCTTCTGACTGAGGTTGCAGGGGTATCAAATGAGGCGGAGTCTAAGATCAACTTGAATATGCGCAGCACCCCTAGCAATCGCAATACTCGCACAACGGGATGACCTGGATACAGAGACCCAGCCGGTTATTATGCTGCACAACTCAGCGGTCACTGTGAGCGCGAAAAGAGTACCGGCTTGTGGCCGTTCAGCTGGCAGAGGCTTCGCGTTGCCTTATTGGAAAACAAAGGATGTAGCCTGTAGCTTCTCGAATTGCGCTCTCGCTAAGAGGTAGCCGTTCGTCAGCAGAGCGCTTTCTGGCGAAGTGACCGAGCGCATGTCGCCTCTATGGACAAACCCAATACGCTATACTCCCTCACAAAGATTCCGACGCATGCTTTTAATGAATATATGTTCATCAAATTTGCTCGCATTCTTCTTGCAAGCTTTTTCATAGCGTTGTGGTTCTTCCGAAACGCACTCTATCGCTTTTTTTAGGGATTCGGGACGTGGATCCACCAAGAAGCCTGTGGCACCGTTGATCACGGTCTCTCTTAGAGCACCTTCGTTTACCCCGACTACAGCTTTTCCGCTGGCTTGTGCTTCGACAGGCACCAAACCGAAATCCTCGTCAATAGGTGTATATACAACCCCTTTGCAGGTTGCATACAGTTCCAGTAAGCGCTCTTGTGGGATTATCCCGAGGATCTTCACGTTTGGAGGCAGATCCGCGAACAGTTTGTGATATGCGACCAGTCCTTTGTCGCGACGTGCATATCCCCCTACAATTAATAGATTTTCATTGGGCAAGCTTTTGAAGGCTTCTATTTGCAACTCGACTCTTTTTTCAGGGTATAATCTGTTTACTGACAACCAGAAATCACCGAACGCTTTCGTATAATAATGATCGGTAGGTACAGGGGGGTAGATTACGGTTGAATCCCGATGATAGTACATGGCTATGCGTTTTTGAACAGTACGACTCAGTGTTAGGATTTTGGGGACCTGTCGGATAGCGCGCCGGTCAAAATAACTATGCGCGGTCGTCCAGCTCCACGCTACTGCTTTCTTCGCCAAATTTGATTGACGGGCGATATTGAAGCGTTTCAAGTCATAAAAATCTCTCCGAGGGGTATAGCAGTAACATATGTTGGGTTTGTGCCTGTAGGCCGCGTAAAGCGACCAGAATCCGCTTAAAAGGTACTTGTCAAATCCCGGAAAACTCACTCTTCTGAACAACAGGCTTGACTTTATTGGACCAATCGGGGCCCGATCATCAATCCGACCTAAGTCATAGATGCTATCTTGTTCGATGTCTAATTCTCGAATGACTTCTGGGTCGACATTCGCTGCCGCGATTCGCGCGTCAAATGCCTTCGCTATCGTCGCTACTACTTTTTCTCCGCCACCTAGCACGTCGAGTGAGTCGTGAAAGATGAGCAACTCTAAGTCTGAATTTATCGTCATTTCGGAATTCTTATGCCTTTGATGGCGGTCCTCATCTCTAATCTTTCCGTCAACCCTCTCGTGCCGCCACTTCTTGACAAACCGCTAGCAACTCCGCACTGGCCTTCTCCCACGAAAATCTCCGTGCTTGTGCGATGCTTTTTTTGCTCATCTCTCTCTTCAAGTCATCATCATCGAGCACGGTAATCATCGCTTCGGCGAGCGCTTCAACATCATACGGGTCAACGAGAAGTCCTGCCTCTCCGACCACTTCTGGCAATGCGGTGACGTTCGAGGCAATTATCGGGCACCCGCATGCCATCGCTTCAAGTACCGGAAGTCCAAACCCTTCGTAGAGTGAGGGATAAACGAAGATGTCGGCCTCTTCATAAAGCGACTTAACATGAGCATCAGACACATAGCCACAGATTCTTATCTTTATTCCCTCGTTAGAATTCAGTATTTCGTCTACAGTTGCCTTGAATTGAGGCACGTTTTTCCGCACATAACCGGCGAATATAAGTTCCGCGTTTGGTATACTTCTGTGGACGTGCTCAAATGCCCTCAGCAATCGAACGTGGTTTTTTCGCGGCGAAATGTCCGACACCATGACTATTTTTCGACTCCCGAAGCGCGTCCGCGGCGATTTTGGGGTAATAAAGGAACCGAGATGAATAACGTCAACTTTATCGGCGGACAGGCCCCAATAGCGTGACGCATCCCTCTTGGTCGATTCTGATATGGCGACGTATTTTGCTGGGATCTTGACAACGTGCTTTTTGAAAAAGTCATATAATCTCATCGTTCTTTGTCCTTGTCCGGTATCTTCGGGAAGAACGTAGGGAATGAAATCAGGTAGCACTTGAATCCATTTTGACCTAGGTAGGAAGCGATACTTGATCAAGCAAGCAAAGAGGTATAAGGCAGGGATTGGGTGGAGCATTTCCCAAGGCATCCCAAAAACGAGAAAAAAGTTACCTTGTTTATAGAGTTTGATCACCCGTAAAAAGGTCCACGGAGCCAAAAAGATACGAAAGGTGAAGAGCGAAACGCCTGCCCTCGCCAAAATAGATGGGCTGACAAAGCCTAAATCTTGCCGAGCAATAATCGATACAGAATCTACGCTAGATGCTTCACAGAACTGCGTTATCAACTCTTCAGCAACCCTCGGAATCCCATCTTTGTTTTTTGGAAAAGGCGCTACGGCGGTAATCTTCATGCATTCACCGAAGTTTTTGTAAAGTAAGTTTATGCCGTAAGTGTTGCGAATTGGTGTCTTAAACCTTTACTTTCAGCAGCATATGAGGAATCGGTGAAAGTGCTACCTCTCTCGCAGTACTGGCAAGAACCTGATTACACATGACCAATTAAGTCAAGACCTGGATGGATACGAGTCCAACTTCACATGGCCCACAAGAGAAATAATAGCCACGAAACGAACGGCCCTTGAGTTTCTTGAGCACAAGTTCTAAAGTGCGATAATGCTCCTGAGGCTGCACACTGAGGATGCGATAATGCGGAACGTGTCTCTTTTCTTACCCTAGTTTTTTAAGGGCAGGGGCATGGCTTTCGATCGTGATACTCTCTATAAGTGCGTGTGTCGTTGGTGGAATTCATGATCCGTTCTCATGAGTTCACCTGCCTCGTTGTCTCTCATTAAAGGGGTTGCTGAGTGAGTGACAAACCAGTGGAACCCCCTCCGCACTCCTGGATGTTGACAGATGCTGTTTGTTTCAACTGCAAATGTCTCCTGTAATCGCTCTAGCCTCGTGTTCATCGACTAATCCATGGGTTGCAAACTTAGCGGAGCATGTTTCACTGGTCATTTATAAGCCTGATAACACGTAAGTTACCGCATCCAAGCGATAACCACGTGTTTGGAGCTGAGATACTTCCGACGAGAATGAAGGCAGTTCAAAGAGATAAAAACACCCTGTGCCAAGAGGTGATGGGTGGCAATTTGCACGCTCACGCGATGAACGCAATCTGACATACGGGCGAAAAAAATGAGCACTGCAAGAACAATAGCAAAAAGCTCTATTCTTTTACTCATAGGGCAGATCGTTAGTTTGGGTATTGCAGCTGTCTACGGGATTGTACTCGCTCGATATCTCGGCGTCACAGGCTTTGGACTGCTGAGTACTGCAATCGCATTCACGACAGTTTTTGCTCCATTCACTAGTCTAGGGCTCAGCACGTTAGCTACAAGAGAGGTTGCGCGAGACAAATCCTTGGCCAGCAAGTATCTAGGGAATTTGATCATCATCGAGATCGCGCTGGCAAGCGGCACGTTCTGCTTGATTGCTCTTGTAGCATACGTCTTACGATATCCTCCGGAAACAATCACCTTGATTTATATTTTAGCTCTTTCTGTGGTCTGTGGAGGTTTCACTGCTATTTTCTACTCACTATTTCAAGCCTTCGAAAGGATGCAATACCAGTCGTTAGGGCTAATCTTAAGCACCGGCGCTACTTGCGTCGTTGTCATATGGGGAATCACTGCAGGGTTGGGTGTCGTTTGGTTTGCCTTTGCGTACTTCGTGGGCAGCTTGGCTGTTACGATTTATAGCTTGATAGTCTATAGTACAAAATTCAGTCAGCCTCACATTGAGATTGATTTGAAGTTTTGGAAGAGAATACTTCCAGAGGCGCTGCCATTTGCCTTAAGCGGACTGTTTACTACGATTTATTTTTACATCGATTCAGTCCTCTTGTCGGTGATGAAAGGAGCTGACGCGGTTGGCTGGTACAATGCTCCCTATCGATTGATCATGGTCCTACTATTCGTCCCAACGGTAATCAGTACAGCGGTATTTCCGGCAATGTCGCGCTTTCACGCAACTGCAAACGACAGTTTCAGGCTGATTTATAAACGATATTTTAAGTACATGGCTATTGTCTCAGTTCCACTCGGTATAGGAACAACACTGCTTGCTAGCCAGATTATTACGTTTATCTTCGGTGTCCCGTACGAAAACTCCGCAATAGCGCTTCAGATACTTATCTGGGCCACGGTTTTCATATTCCTAACTGCAGCCTTTCTGCGACTGTTTGAGACTTCAAATAGGCAAATGATGGTGACTAAAATCACTGCGGTTGGCATGGTCGAAAATGTGACACTGGACCTAATACTGATACCGCGATTCAGTTACGTTGGCACCAGCATCGCGACCGCCGCTACTGAGTTAACGGTTTTATTGCTCTGTGTTTTCGTGAGTTCCAGGATCACATACCCGCTATCCAAAAAGGACATAGGAAATTTGGTCAAGATCGGTGCGGCGAGTTTATTGATGGGTTCGTTCATCGTTTACCTAGGGAACCTCAATCTGCTATCAGTTTTTCCTGCGGTACTGTTGTACTTCACGGTGCTCTACCTTTTACGTGTGGTCGATAACGAGGATATTGCGCTGTTCCGGAACATCGTGCGAGGAGGCTGAGTTTGAAACACTTGAGCTAACTTAAACATAACAAGAACATTTCTATAATCGGAATCATCTGACAGCATACAGAATAGCATCGCAGTTTGCCCCTTTAGCAGCAAGCTTTCGATTGATTTGTCCGGCGAATGGCTGTTCTCCTGCTCATCCCAATAATCATCCCAATCAAGCGAATAAACGCGCTGCTTACCGCGCCGCTCGACGGGGCCTACCAATGCTCTGGAGAACTACCCGGAGCTGCGTTCGTAATCGAACGCTCGGTTAAGCAAGAAAGGCAAAGATAGGACGTACAGCCCAGGGCGCTGAACTCGACAATACCTAGACCATCGTGGATTTCTGGGTCAATAACAGCTGCGCCACCACGCCGAGGCATATGCCTTTTTCAGTTCAGAGTTCTCAGCTAGCAACCGCGTAAGCAAGTCTGCTATCTCCGGGGAGCTCAATGTTTAATCTGGATGTTTCACAACGTCTTGCGGGTAACAGGACGGACACGTCCTTTTTTCCCATCGCTTTGAACATCTTCCCGCAGTTGTTGCAGTGATACTTCACAAGCCAGCTCGTTTCCACAGTAATAACCGGGCCGCCGCCACAGCACATGTTTTTTCCTAGATCCTTGGTAGCATTTCAAGTCGATAAGTATTCCTGCGTTTTTTTGAGCTGGGGAGCAGATTGTCGGCAAGAAACAATCTCAAAACTGGGCTTACAACATGCACTTTGCTATTGTTCCGATCGCTGTCCCGCACTGGCAACTCTGTGGGTTGTGTCCCAAGTAGTAGGGGGATAACACTGAATGCAAGGTGTGAAATCTGCAGCACTCATGCTTCCGCGATCAAAAACGGCGGAGCCAAACTCAGGGGTTGCGTTTAAGGGGCCGTGCTGCAACTTAAAGCCAAGGGAGCTTGAGAACGTCGCACAACGAGGATCGATTATTGCATCAGCTCGGTTATCCGCTGAACGGGCAGACAGCGCGCTTTTTGAGGCGGGCGAATTTCTGCTTCTCGGCTGTACGAAGATAATCGCCTCGTTTGTCATCTTGGTAGCTGTATCGTTCTTAAACGAGGCTTCAACAATCGAACTAAATAGAAATATTTAACAATGGGTATTCGCGATGTTGTATTACGCTCTTAGACCCAAAAAAGAGAAGCCCGAGCCGGCTTAGGCTCGGGGACTGTGCTGCAGATCCGCGCTCTGTTGCAGCAAAGGTGACAACAGAGTGCAGGTCTGTAACCCTTGTCTATGATCCGCCTTTTATTTTCTGGGTGCTATAACTTTAATTTTACGGTCAAATTTTTCGCGAATGCTTTCCCGTCTGCTGAGGCTGCGCCGGTGGGGAGATGGTAAACGATCCGACTGGGGTGCTTAGCCTAAACCTGAAAACGGCCTACCTCGCGGTGCTTCACGGGATGGGCTGCTAAAGGCAATAACACTCACGTAAACGACGCGTCGCAGGGGTGCCGCAACGCGGCTACATTGCACTCTTGGTTTTTTTCAACGGGCTCGTTCTGACTCTGAGCAGGTGTTCGACGTCACGGCAATCCTGCTCTGACTCGACGAGGATGAAGAGCAACCGCCCTTCGGTGAACGCGCGAGCGTTTCTGAGAACGCCTCGCACCTTAGCACCGAGGCGCAGCTTCAAGGCCTCTTCAAGCTGCGCTGGCCGATAATAATCTGCACAGTGAAGCTGCCCGTTCCTGGATAGAAAGCGGCGAGCGCCCGACCTCCACTCCGAAATCTGAGTGCCCACCCATAGTTCTTCCCGTAGAACGCAAAATCTCGCTTAACTCGGTAGTTTTCTTCGATGAACTCTGTGAGCCTTACTCATAGAGATCGCTTAGACCGAACCGAAACAATCATAGGTTTTATCGTCAGCGGATGTTCCCTATCAACGAACGCTCCGATGCTCACGTAGCTTCTGTCGCCCTCTCAGTATATCATTTGCGCCGTGACCGCGAGGGTCTTGCGACGGCCGCGATTCTTTGTGCTAAAGCCTCGTCGTGTCAGTCGTGGCCGCGAACTTCTACGAATGGGACACACATTGCAAGCGCACGCAACGCCGATGAAACTAGCAAAGTGGCTAAATCGACGCGTCAGCAATCTTTAGAGGCACGCTTATCGTAGGCAGCCCAAATGCGCAGAAACGGCGATAGCGATGAGCGCGTAGAAAGTGTAGTAAATCCCTCCTTGATGGAGCTGCAACCCGATCTCAGCTCCGATCGCGGCCTGGGTGAAGAGAAAAACGCGAGGTTGAGTGCATCGGTCGCGGAGTTCCTGCAGAGGAGCAAGGTAGATATCGTCAGCCTAGATGGGGGAGCTCATCAAGAGCTTTGAGTCGCGCTCGGTCGATCAAACGCCGGGCAGGACGCCGGTCAGCGTGATGACGAGCGGCACCAACGCCAAGCACCCAATAAGGATACAGAAATAGCCGAAGTTGATCCGCTCTGCCACTTTCAGGAGCGTGCTGATGGTTAATAACGAAAAAAAGAACGCGATGACGATGGCGATCAGAGCGTAAACGGTGAAGTACGACCCGCTTTTTATAAGGCTCAGCCCTATTTCAGCTCCGATCACGGCAGGGATGTACATCAAAAAGCTCAAATTGAGCGCGTCCTCTGCTGAATAATGACGCAAGAGGAGCGCTGACACAGTCAGGCCTGAGCGACTGAAGCCGGGGAGTATTGCCACGCCTTGCAAGATCCCAGCGATGATGGCATCCATTGGGGAGAGCGACTTGTTTCGTGTGCCGACTCTCTGCCGCGCATGCAGTTGCAGCAGGCCGGTGCCGATGAGGAGCGCGCCGATAAATGCGATGGCGTAACTGCCCGTCAGCTGCAGCTTTGTCAATCCAAAGACGAGCAATGGAGCACCAATGAGCGCGGTAGCAAAGGTCGCGATGATGAGAAACGTTGTCAGTCGGTTGTACCCGCTCGGGTGGCGAACGTCTCGCACGTACGTGGGCAAGTTAGCAAACAGTTTGATGATATCGCTTCGATAAAACAGCGCGACGGCGAACAACGACCCGATGTGCAGCCAAATGGCATAGTAGACCGCTTCGGTGAGGCTCATATTGTAGAAGCTCACCATGACCACGGACATCATCGCCTTGCTGCTGATCGGAAGCCATTCCGTTATGCCCTGTATGATGCCGAGGACGATTGACTGTATGAGTTGTGAAATGTCCATGTGATCGCGTTGCGCAGCCGTAGGTAGGACGCAGCCCGATTAAGAACCTTTTGGTGGCTCTGCTAGCGGCCGATGAAGCACCAGACCTCCGCCGTAAGAGGCGCTAAAGCGCTGTTGGGGTTGAATTGCAGCGTTGATTAGCCCGGCATTCGCAGCGTAATAACCAAGAGGTGTGAGCAGCGTTGGTTAGCCGAATTTGTCGTTGTAGAGCTTAATTGAATGCATTATTGCGTTTTTAGCGCTTTCAGCTCCTTCCCAACCAGTGACATCGGTTTTTTTGCCTTCAAGCTGCTTGTAAACGGTGAAGAAGTGTCCAATAGCGCGCATTTTGTGTGGGGGCAGATCGCTTATGTCGGTGACTTCCGCGTACATCGGATCTTTATCGGGCACAGCTAAGACCTTGTCATCGTTGTCCCCACTGTCAATCATTCGCATCAAGCCGATGGGCCGCACAGCAATGAGGCAGCCTGGAAAGGTTGGTTCATCTATCACAACCATGACGTCCAGGGGATCACCGTCGTCGTAGTAGGTCTTGGGGATGAGGCCATAGTCAGTCGGGTAGTGCACAGGTGAATAGAGCACCCGGTCGATGGCAAATATGCCGAGGTCTTTCTCATATTCGTACTTGTTCTGGGACCCTTTTGGGACCTCAATCAGCGCATAAACGACTTCGGGCGGGTTAGGTCCAACAGGGAGCGATTTCCATAGATTGGTCACGGTACCACCTGCTGCCTTATACTCATCCGCTCTATAAAAAATCCCCTTAGCAGGGGGTTAGCGCCGCCTCGCATCTGGCAGACCTCGTACTCATGATCAGTGTCTCTCGCCACGAGCGGACGAGGCGGCTTATCACTCGTTCCGTGATGGACGCACTATGAATATGTTTAAGCTCCCAAGCCACGTTATGGCGCGTGATAGCCCTATGACGTTATTAGCGACCCCGATATGCATGCTATGCAAGCACTCTCTCGACGTCGCCTTCGCGCACGCCACGTGCGATGCATATCCTGACGGGATCCCGCCAGCTATCCTATCTTGGGAACACGATCACCGCATCCCGTTTCCAGGTGATCGCGGAACTCTTTTTGAACCACGAGACGAAGAAGCCGATCAGTTTGTCAAACGCTATCTCATCAGCCTGGATTTGTCATAGCCTATGGTGCGCGTTTTGAGGCGCAGCAACGCCTATCAACACACGCCGGCGGTGCCGTCGTGTTGCGTGTCGCGCTGATTGATTCTGCGGTCTGTCACGATTTTGAATGAAGCTGTGACCTCACGGATGCCATTTTAGCCGTCAGCTGCTGTGAAACGCGGCTCCGCGCATTACTTTCGCGCTGCTCTCGGCAAACCGTTATTCCAGGGGCCAGCCACCTTCTGTTCGATGCTACATGATATGGCAGAAGTGGATGCGCTCATCTTTGAGCTCAGCGATTTACAACGCGCATATGCGGAAAACGCCGCAGAAAAACTCATACAGACGTGCTGTCGTAGCAGTGAGGCGTTTCAATATCTGCAGGATAGGGTATGCGACGTCGCGATACCGGAGCGGGCCCGGAATCACATCCATTTAATCATAGCAAAGATTCGGACGTGGATGAGCCTCCACCACGCTTACGGCTGGGCGGAATCAAATTACGCCTGCTCGTTTGGAAGCTTGTCATAACAGATCCAAGACCCGCACATGGGTTTGCAACAGTAGCGAGATAGCCCTGCTCGAGAATCGCTATAATAGTTGCAGCCGAAAAATTTGGTTCTTTCAAAAAGATGCGCTTTTCTTGCGTATCACATGCTTCAAGATGACGCGCTGTTCGCGCGCGTCGTTGCCACCCCACCACTCGAAGCAGTCGCTACAAACCAGCTCGCGTTGGTTTCATCATAGCCGTAGAAAAGAGCAGCCAGCGCCGGGTTTGTCGTGTCGTTTGCTTTGTAGCCGTACCACTTCTCGTCAACTCGGCCAAAGACGGTCTGTCCATTCCCCAGATTGATCTTTGACTCATTCGTCTTGACATACCCGTCACCGGTTCTTTCTTTCATCAGCTGGAAGTATCGGCCGTATGAATCGTTTCCGGAAGACATCAATTCGACCGTGAAGTTCCATGTGAGCCCTTGCGCGTCCTTGTAGGTGCCAGAATACACGTTTGGCTTAGTTTGCGTGAACCTATCGACAGCGCGCCAACCGCTCAGACTGAAGGCGGCATCGTACGATCCGCTTAAGTCTTGCGGCTTAGGGGTGGGGGTAGCGCCGAAAGGCAAGGAAGACGCGCAGCCACTTACGAGTACCGCAGCTGCTACCGCGGCAGTGAGCACCGCCCCCAACGTATGCGCCTTCATGTCAAGTTTCCTGGCGTTTTCAAGGCACGCATGTTTGCGCGCGAGACTGATATACGTTTGCGATTTCAGCTGTGAGTAGGTGCGACGAGACATGTGAGCTGAGCGCTTGTGGTTGAAGGGAAGCTAGCATTTAAAAAAAATACCCACCTGTTATCGTGTGCGAGAACATCCTGCGATAGAACCCTGCTTGCCGCCGCAGCGTGGATGCGTTACGTTTCAATAAGCGTCGACACGTCCCCTTCGTCGATGCCGAGCTCCCGCGCCTTGAGCACCCGTCGCATGATTTTCCCGCTGCGCGTCTTCGGGAGCGTGGCGGTAAAGACGATCTCTCCTATGACGGCAATGGGCCCGAGCTCGTGCCGTACGTGCTTTTTAAGTTCGTTGATGAGCTCTGGAGTGTCTGCGTACCCCTCTTTGAGGATAATAAACGCCTTTATCACCTCCCCTCTGATGGGGTCGAGTTTGCCGATCACGGCTGCCTCCGAGACCGCGCGGTGGCTCACAAACGCTGATTCGATCTCGCTGGTGCCGATGCGGTGCCCCGCGATCTTCAGAACGTCGTCGGCCCGCCCCTGTATCCAAAAGTAGCCATCTTCGTCTTTGCGTGCGATGTCGCCAGAAACGTAGAGCCCCCCCGGTATCTGCTCCCAGTACGTCTTCTTGTACCGTTCTGGGTTATTGTACAACGTGCGGAGCATCGACGGCCACGGCGTCGTTATTACGAGCAGTCCGCCGCGCCCTAGCGGAACAGGCTTGCCGTTTAGGTCCACGACATCCGCTTCGATGCCGGGTAGAGGCTTCGTCGCCGACCCGGGTTTGAGCGCCGATACAGGGAGGGGGGAGATCATGAAGCAGCCGGTTTCCGTCTGCCACCACGTGTCCATGATCGGACAGCGCAATCTCCCGACGTGTTCGTAGTACCAGACCCATGCCTCTGGGTTGATCGGCTCTCCGACCGTGCCGAGAATCTTGAGAGAGCTGAGGTCGCAACCATGTGGCCATTTCTCCCCGAAACGCATGAGGTGGCGGATGGTCGTTGGCGCCGTATAAAACTTCGTCACCGCGTTGCGTTCTACCACTCGCCACAGCGCGTCTGGTTCGGGATAGTCAGGCGCGCCCTCGTAGATGAGGCTCGTGGTGCCGGTGAGCAACGGTGCGTAGACGCAGTAGCTGTGACCCGTTATCCATCCGACGTCAGCAGTGCACCACCACACGTCGTCGTCGTGTATGTCAAATACGGTTTGTAACGTGGTAGCCGTCGCAACCATATAGCCTGCGGTCGTGTGAACGACGCCTTTTGGCATCCCCGTGCTCCCGGAAGTGTAGAGTATAAAGAGCGCATCTTCTGCGTCCATAGGTTCGGCAGCGCATTCGGTGCTCGCTCCTTCGATGAGTTCATCGTACAGAATCTCGCCCCCAATGGGTTCAGAAATCACCGGGTTACCCGCGTGCCGCACTACGACCGTCGTTTTGATGCTTGGGCTTGCGCCAACAGCTTCATCTGCGACGCTTTTAAGGTCGATTACCTTTCCCCGGCGGAACGTGCCGTCCGCGGTAATCAGGATCTCGGCGTTCGCGTCGTGAATTCGGTCAGCCAACGCTCGCACGCTAAAGCCAGCATACACGACGCTGTGCACAGCTCCGATCTTCGCGCACGCGAGCATCGATATGGCAGCCTCGACGCACTGCGGGAGGTACATCGCCACACGGTCCCCTTTTCGCACGCCGAGCTTCTTAAGCGCGTTTGCCATCCTGTTTACCTCGCTCGCGAGCTCGGAATAGGTGACCTTGCGTTCCTCTCCGCGCTCGTTAACGTAGAGGAGCGCGACGCGGTCGCGACGTTCGGTGGCGAGGTGACGATCCACTGCGTTATGCGTGATATTTGTCCTGCCGCCAACGAACCACTTGTAAAACGGCGCCTCGCGTGAGTCGAGGACCTGTGTCCACGGCGCGAACCATTCAAACTGCCGCGCCTTCGCCGCCCAATACGCCTCGATGTCCTGTCCCGCTCTCAGTTCAGCTTCCCAGTCTTTCACGCGCGCCGCCTCGACGACTGCTGCGCTTGGGCGAAACACCCGTCTCTCGTGCAGAAGGACTGAGGTTGTCTCTTCTTCTTTGATACCCACGCGTATCACCTGTTTGACCGTTTGATAAGTCGGATGACGATCGACGTCACCCACATGCTCCGCATGCGTTCGTCCATCTACATAGCCATTGCCGCGTTTTTTGCGGGCGTCTATGGCATGAACTTCAGGGAGCCAAAGGTGACTTCCCCGCGGGGGTATCTTGGATTCTGGCTTGCCAGCGTGGTGATCGTCATCGCGATGCTGCTGTATTTCAGGCGTAAACAGTGGATCCTGCAGTCGACAACGGAACGCCGGGAAAAGGTTACAACTGCGGTAATCGGCGGTGTGCTCGGCCGCTCTTATTCACGGACTATTTTCCGGCACCGGAAGATGACCGTGCCCCCTTCTGTGTACGGCGGCCCCGGGTCGACGCACTGCATGTAAGCGTGCGCGGGGTCTTCAGGCGTCGTCAAGCCAAGGGCTACAGGACACCACGTGTGCTCCAGGATCGTCGTATAATGGAGCAGGGTCGAGAGCGCGTGAGTGCACAGCGCATCGGTTTTGGCAAGCACGATATTAGGCCCGTCTGTGATAATGCGATCCCCGACAGAATGCACCGGGCATATCCCTCGTATCTCGTGCACAGTAATTTCCAGCAACGCATTACCCCAAGAGACAATAACAACAGTCCTTTATATCATTTGGTCGGCACGAAATACCCGGATGCGAGCAACGCCGCGGGCAAAGTACCTCATCACGAGCTACATCGTTTTCAAGAAAGAAATCGCTGGGAAACCTCGCGCACGCGTGACCCGTTGGCCGCTCGCCGCAGCGTTTTCGATTTGATTGCGCATAACAGCGATAGCCGTTGACCCGCGTCAGACTTCCACGAAGCTGTGCGCCTTACAAGCGTCGAAAACGCTTAAGAGCCTGGAGCCCTCAGGTAGGCGTATGAACGTAGTTGTCCTCCTTGCCCCCGGGTTTGAGGAACTCGAGGCGGTCACGATCGTCGACGTGCTCCGACGCGCCGGCATCTCAGTTCTCCTTGCCGGCATTGCGGATCCGCCTATCGTGGGTGGGCACGGGATCAAACTAATGCCTGACATCTCTATCGACGACGTCAAGGCGTGCGACGCCCTTGTCCTTCCGGGGGGAAACCCCGGCTACCTCAACCTCGAACGCGATCAACGCGTTCTCAGACTCATACGCGCAGCATACAAAGCTGGCAAATACGTCGCCGCGATTTGTGCTGCGCCGCACGTGCTCGGCGTCGCGGGGATCATGGAAGGGGCGACGGCGACGTGTTATCCAGGGCTCGAAATCCCGGGCGCGCAGCGCGTAGAAGAAGAGCGTGTAGTGCGGCAGGGTACAATCATCACAAGCCAGGGCCCGGGAACTGCTATTGACTTTGCCCTCGACCTTGTGGAAGTGCTGACGACCAAGGAAAACGCGCGGGAAGTGCGGAAGGCGTTGTTGGCGTAGGAATGGGGCACCGGTTGAGCGCAGTGCCCCCTGCGACAGCACGCTCGTATGCTTCGTATAAGCACGACAAGCGTCGTCGTGCGCACTTGGCGAGGCCGAATCGCCTCGACACATCGCGGAGCACGTAGCCCGAAAGCTGGTCTCTCTGCGCAAAAGGTTTTAATGCCGGTGAGCCGAAAACGCTACTCTGATGACATCAGAAACGAAGCAAACTGTGAACGTGTACACGCTGCCCGTGTGTCCCAACTGCAGTGTCCTGAAGCAATCTCTTATGGAGCACGGCATCTCCTTTGAGGAACACGACCTGGACTCGCCGCAGTCGCGGACGACCCTGCTCATGCGAGGGGTCTTTACGACGGTCGCGCCGGTGCTCCAGGTGAAGGACACCTTCTTGACGTTCGATGATCTTTTTCACAACGATGAGCTCAATATCGATCTCATCTTGAGCCTGTTGCGGTGCTAAAAACCACGTCGAATGTTTTTTCGCACTGGAGGCGAGGCGCATACAGAGTCGGGTTGAAAAAGCCCTAAAAACCGCATCGCTCGTCCATATTCCCCGTATTCTTTGAGAGAAGTGCTTATAACCTTGCCAACTAATAGCGGTGCCGCTGGAAGGCTTACATAAGAGTCGTAGGCACACACAAAAAGGTCACGCAAAAAAGAATAAGAGGGGGAGACGAAGGGCCTCAGCAAAGGTTGGGACACGCTGAAGCCCGTTCACCTGCGATGCTGGTACTGCCCACCTCTCTTAATTCTTTTTCGATTTGGTGTGGTCCAACGGGAGGGGCGATGGCACAGATCCACGTAAACCGGCACGTCAGGCTCGCGCTTTTCGGGTGCGTGCGCTGCGGACGTTTTCTTTTCGCGCCGAGCTGGTACGAACTCGACCGAGACGTGGCCGTGTGCACGTGCGAAGCGTCGCGCTACAAGACAACGAACGTGCGCGCGCCGGATCACGTTCACGGCTACTGGGACGCTCAATGCGCAGCGGTTTATACGTCCTACCGGAGGCGGTTGAAGCGCCGCGCTCCGCCGTCGGTTCACGCCGAGCGTGAGGCGAGCGATTTCGTTGGTTGGCGCGTGATAGCTGTAGCGGACGAAGGGGAAAACGCGCCGGATCTGGACAGCCAGGAAAGCGTGCCCCCTGCCGAAGACTCCGACGGCAGTGTCGGGCTGGCAAGCTTCCAGCGACAAGCGGGTTCTATGCTGCACACTTGCCGTTCAGCGCTGAGTTCCAGGTTGAGCTTTATTGCTGACGTCGAGCGAGAAAACAAGGGAAAAACATAGCTTGCCAAAGGCGTACGGACAATCAGAAAAACTACTTCAGCGCCTGTAGCTCTTAGGCCGAGCGAAGGCTTTTTCGTCTCCGGACACGTTGACGCGGAGTCTGGACCGTCGGTCGTCGTTTTTTTATCTGAGCTGGATCTCTTTCAAACGGGCCTTTCCGGAGCTGAAGACACGTACCCGCGATCGCTCAGCGAGCACTCCTATGTGAGATGCCTGACTCTCTAAGCGGTGCAAATCCCAACATTAATTTACTATCTCGTTGTATGGAATAGTGTAATAAGCATCGAACTATTACACCGTTTGCAGGAGTCACATTCGACGGGAGTTAACGCCCGTCGTGCATCGACAGACGTCTTTAATTTGCACAAACGCTCGTCAATCCGACTAAGAATCTGACATTTATCACTGAACGAGTCGCATGCGTTTTCACTCCTGATATATTCATTATAGAAAAGGTGGGCGAATGGCCATATCCACACGAAAGAGAAATCACTCCCCGAAGAAGTCATTGCTCCCGATGCTTCAGCCCCGGACCCTCCAGACGACGCTCTTTGGCGAACAGGCCGAAGAGATGCCCAACGTCAGGACAAGTGACGGGTTTATTCTGCCGTGGAATAGCGAAGCGATCGTGAAACAACTCATTCGCGAAACGGCGCTGGCGCAGACGTTCTATGGAAAGCGAGGCATGAAGCGGCCCGAGGCGAGGCGCATCGCTGACATCGTTGAAAAGAAGATAAAGCCGATGGATGTGCACGAGCTTAGCGGCCCGCTCATTCGTGAGTTCGTGAACGTCGTCCTGCTCGAGGAGGGATTTGGCGACTGGGCACGCGCGTGCTCCCGTGTGGGGACGTCACTGTATGACGCTTACCAAATCGACCACGGTGAGGGGTTCGAAGCGAATGAGAACTCTAATCTCACCGCAAATCCCGAGACGTCAGCTAAGAAGAAGCACGACAAGCTGAGTAAGCAACAGGTGCTGCTCATGCTCCCCCAGAGCATCGCTGACGCTCACCGCTCGGGCGACTTTCACATTCACGACATGGAGTACGCTAACGTGCGGCCATTCTGTGCTGACTATGACCTGCGGTACTTCCTCTACTACGGTCTGATGCCCGACGGCACGGGAGCGCACGCATCCGTCGCCGGCCCAGCCAAGAGTCCCGAGGTCGCCATACTGCACGCGGTCAAGGCGCTCGCCGCCGGACAGACGAACTGCGCGGGCGGGCAGGGCTTTTATAACTTCCTGACGTTTTTGGCCCCCCATCTCGAGCATCTCGACTACACCCAGATCAAGCAGCTCATGCAAGAGACGGTCTACGAGCTCACGCAAGTGTTCATCGCGCGCGGCGGGCAGATGGTCTTCAGCAGCCTGCAGCTCACCCCGGGCGTCCCCGAGCTGTGGAAGGACAAGCCCATCGTCCTGCACGGCAAGGTATGGGATGGCACGCAGGCGCCATTACGGACCTACGGCGAGTTTGAACGGGAGGTGCGTCTCGCTTTCAAGGCTATCATGGAGGTTATGACGGCGGGGGATAACTGGGGCAAGCCATTCAACTTCCCGAAGCCCGAGGTGGCGATCGAGCCCTCATTCATCGTGCCGCGCACCGAGGACCTTTACTACGGTCACTCCGAGATCCCCACCATTGAGGACAACTACCAGGCCGCGTTCACGCTCTCGGCCGAGTTCGGCTCGACCTACTTCGACAACATGATTCCCGAGTACCGTGGCGCGGGCAAGGGTATCTCCTGCTACCAGTGCTGCGCGTATATGTTCAAGGTCGATCGAGACGAGGACCAGCACTTTGAGGACAAGCTCTACTTCAGAGACGGCGCGCACTTTTCGATGGGCTCGTGGCACGTCGTCACGCTCAACGTCCCGCGTGCGGCGTATAAGGCCGAACACGACACTGACGCGTTTATCGACAACCTCAAGAACCTCGTCGACTGCGCCGTCGAGTTCTTCAAGATCAAGCGCAAGTGGATGGAACCGCTCCTCGCGGGCAATCGCCTCCCCTTCCTGCAACAGCACCCGCGCGACCCGAATACGGGCGAGCGTGGGCCCCAGCTCTACGACTTCGACAGCCTCGTCTATACCATCGGCGTCGTTGGGGTGAATGACGCCGTCAAGTACCACACGGGATCGGCTATACACGAGGACCCCGCAGCGTGGGAACTCGCGATACGCGCCATGACGGAGCTTCAGGCGTACTGTCGACAGGTGGGGAGCGAAAACGGCATCAAGATCGCCCTCGCGCGGACGCCCGCAGAATCGTGTGCGCAGCGACTCGCCGTAGCTGATCTGCTCAACCCTGAGTTCACCGACAAGTGCCGTCGCGTCGTGGAGGGGAACGTCTCTGAGGCAATCAAGCGGTATATAAAGACGAAGTCGCGCGATCTGCCGATCTATTACTCAAACGGCACACACATCCCGGTGAGCGCTGATATCGACCTCTTCGATCGACTTCGTTACGAAGAGGTATTTTACCACTGCTTTGACGGCGGGGATCTGACGCACGTGTTCCTTGGCGAGACGAAGCCCGACCCTGAAGGGCTTATGGAGCTCTGTCTGAACATCGTGAAGAATACGCAGATCGGGTACTTCGCGCCGGGGCGGGATTTGACGCTTTGCCTCGACGACTCACACGTCGAGGGAGGTATCCACGAAGAGTGTACCAACTGTGGTTCGGACAACGTGGAACATATCGCCCGCGTCACCGGGTACATGAGCGCCGTATCAAGCTGGAACGAAGGCAAGAAGCAGGAGCTCAGGGACCGGCATCGCATCTCTCTCGGGCGTACCGTCTGATCCGCGTTTGGGGAGCCGCTGCGCCGCGCAACCTGTACAGACAAGGTAGCGTTGCGAGGTAGCGTTGCGACGGTCTTACGCTCTCGCTGTATAGCGCCTGCAATAAAATACCCGCTGCAAGCGCTTTCGCGTAACGCGAGTTCTGACTAGCCGGTCAAAGCCGACAACGACTCTACCGCATCATCGATACGCGATGCGACGGAAGTATCGCGCCTGCTAGCCGGCGACTACGAAGCTCAGCTCTTCTTTAACCTCGTTAAGAAGCTCTTTCACCGCTCGAGCGCGTTCGACGTATCCTGGCATGGAGCTGATCAGCCCCTCACGGACGTCGGCCTTCAGGAAGGCGTCGGGTATCATGTTGATTTTCGCTGGAAGCCCCTCCAAGTATGCCTCCATCGTCTGCATTTGTTCGGCGGCGACATCCGCGCTTTCTACGAGCGGGGCTGCGGCGTCTTTGAGTGCTGCTGTCGCTCCAGCGACGTTGCCGTCGTTCGCCTCATCCAGCGCTTCAGCTAAGCGTCGCGCCTCATCGTATATCGCGCCGTAGCGCGCGCCGAGCCGCTCCAGGAATGCCGTCCATTCGTCGCCGCTCATGCCGCTGTTTGACTCCAAGTCACGCCTCACAAGAGGCCTCACGACGGCTGGCAGATCTTCGACCACTGCGCTAAAGTCATCAATGCTGCGCAAAAACGCGGCGATGCTGTCCTTCCCGGTTCCACACGTCTTTATGAGGCGTGCGACCTCCTCTTTTTGCTGCATGCTTTGATTATCCGTCGGTTAGATGTTCATCAGTTTCTCTTTCTTTTCGGCTGACAGTTTTGTTCGTCCGCCCATCTGTGACTCAACCATATTCCACAAACGGAGCATAAGTTCTGCAAGCGCTTCGCCGAGCTTGTTTGACTTGAACTCGTGAATATGTATGCCGCCGGGACCAGGCACGTCCTTTTCAAGGATGACGATTGCTATCGGGCCGATTGTTCCGCCGAGTCCAAACGCGACGGCGTCGTTCGTCCGCCCTTCACGGCCTCCACCGCCTCCACCGCCGCCCGTTCCAAAGTTGAACTGGTAGATGGGGACGGCGACTTTGTCGCCAAACTCGACGGCCTTGCCCAGGGACTCAACGCCACTGAAAATGGACTGCAAGTTGGCGAGGACCTCGCTTATAGTTGCGTTGCTATCCTCCACATAGATCACCATACGGTAATAAAGAGAGCTCGTAATAACTCTTTTGCTAAAATAAGGCGCAAGCGCCATCGAACTCCCGCGCGTACGCCGGCCAGGTCGCTCACAAGTCAATCGACGAGCCGGAACCGACGATGAGGCGGTAGCCCTTCGGCAGCTTCTGATCGGTCGATCGTATCTGCGTCTTGTCGCCGATCAAACTCTCGACGATCGTTTCTTTGCACGTGATGACGCTATCACCGATGACAATCGAATCTTCGATGTGTGCTCCCGAAACGTGCGTGTTATCGCCGATTGATGTGTACGGGCCGATGTACGTCCCTGCGTCGATCGTGCAGTTTTCCCCGATGATGGTCGGGCCAAACACCACACTCCCTTGTTTTAGTACTGTCCCGCTGCCGATCGATACGCGGCCCTTGACCACGGCACCCTCTTCGACGGCGCCCTCGACGCACGGGACGAGATCGTCGAGGAGGAGCCGATTGACCTCGAGGATATCCTCGGGCATGCCGGTATCCTTCCACCATCCCTGGATGACGTGGTGCTTCACGATGTAGCGGGTCTCGATGAGCTTTTGTATGGCGTCGGTGATTTCAAGCTCGTTTCGCCACGACGGTTCGATCTGTCTGATCGCATCGAATATCGGGGTGGTAAAAAGGTACACGCCCACGAGCGCAAGATTGCTTTTAGGCGCTTTAGGCTTCTCAACGAGCTGTATGAGTCGACCACTCGCTTCGTCAAGCTCGGCGACGCCGTACCGTTCAGGCTCAGAGACGCTCTGAAGCGCAACCACGGCGTCGCACGCTCCCTCATCGAACTCAGCGACCAGTGGGGCAATCCCGTGGCGGAGGATGTTGTCGCCGAGGTAGACGACGAACGGGTCTTGACCCATAAAGTCCTCGGCGCACGCGACCGCGTGCGCGATCCCGAGCGGCGCGCCTTGATCGATGTAGGAGACGTTCACGCCGTACTGTGAACCGTCACCGATCCGCTCCATGACCTGTTCTCTGCCGTTGAGGCCAAGAATGACTGCAATATCGGTGATACCGGCCCTTTGGAGGTCCTCAAGCGCGTAAATGAGCACTGGCTTGTTTGCGACGGGGATGAGCTGTTTGGGGCCGCTGTGGGTCAGCGGACGTAGCCTCGTGCCGCTGCCGCCTGAAAGCAATAACCCTTTCATCGCCATTCGTCCCGCAGAAGGGTAAGCCCCTCGCGCACGTTCGCAAGGCGCATTTTTAGGGCGCGTTCGGCTTTTTCAACGCTGAGCGAGGAGTTCATCGGCCGTCGCGCCCGCTGCCGTAATGTGTCTGTGGTGGTCGTGTTAATAAGCTTTTCATTTAGCCCAAAAACGTCCGCGATCGCGCAGGCAAAGTCATAGCGATTGACTTGCTCGCGGCCTGAAACGTGATAGACGCCTGTCAGGCCAAGTTCACACATGCGAAGCAGAGCACGTGCGCAGTTCCCGACATAGGTCGGCGTGTTGTACTGATCATTGACCACATTTATCGGCGCGTTCGCGCGCAGCGAATCGATAACCCACGTTACGAAGTTCGGGTGGTCGGGTCCGTAGAGCACGCACACACGGGCGACCGCATTGCCGCTGTGCGCTAGGGTGAATCGTTCACCGGCGAGTTTTGACTCGCCATAGACGTTTATGGGGTGGGTCGGATGATCCTCTGAATATGGGCCGTTCTCTCCATCAAAAACGAAATCGGTCGAAATGTACACCACTTTTACGCTCTGTTCATTGCACGCGTCAACAACGTGCTTAGTGCCAAGAGCGTTTATGTCCCACGCGCGTCTCGGTTCGACTTCGCACGCGTCGACGTTGGTGAACGCCGCGGCGTGTATGACATAGTCGGGCGCAACGTCATTTATGGCTGCGCGGACCTGCTCGTGCTGGGTGATATCCATCTGGAGGCCGCCGTGCAGCGGGCGACTGTTGTATGCAGCAACGCTTGTCGTGCCCTGTTTCGATGCTTCTCTAAGGAGGGCGCTGCCAAGTAGGCCGCTTGCGCCAGTAATGAGTACTTTCATCGTGCGTTTCTGATCCTGCGAGGGTGGGCTCGCGTCGTACGCTCCACTCTCGCAGCATCTAATAAAGGTTTCTAGTGCGAATAGGCGTGCTATGTGCACCCTATTTCGAGAACGACCAGCGTACGACTCTGGCGTCGACGTCTGCCGGACGTCGGCGTAGGCTGCACCCGTCCTACCGCACTCGACGTCCGTCGTGCGTTCTTTTTCTCGCTCTAACGCGGCAAACAAAGAAATACTTGCACGCATAACGTTGAAGAGAAATGCCTGTGAGCACATGAAGCGCCAGTGAGCGAAGACCATGCCCGTGCCAGTCACCGAACTAAACACGTCAAGGTGCATCTGTGGCGAATGCCCCACGTCGTATTTCAGCCACGGAATTGGCATCTTTTTCTGCGCCTCTGGCATCAGTGCCGAGGAGTATGCGCGACGAGGCTGTAACTGTCCGATTTGCCCTGTGTTTCAGGCGTATGATTTGAGCAACGGGTACTACTGCATTCGAGGTTCAGCTTAAGGCGACTATCGGTCGCAGATCGTGCGCAGGGAGGTTCTATGAACGTTCTGAATACCTTCGAAAACATGGGCAAGTGCATCTGTTACCAAGGGACGTGCGCGACGTTTGCACAGAACAGCTTAAGCGGCGGGTTGTTCTGTTCGATAGCGCGCTGCGCAGAATCCCTAGAAAAAAGGGGATGCGTGTGCGACTCGTGTCTGATATGGCACGATTGCGGGCTTACCGAACTATATTACTGTGCACAGGGATCTGAAGGACGGTGATTGCGATTGCTGAGCAAGATGGGCGGTGAGATACGGTCTGGCGGGTTTCGTAACAATGCGGAAAGTCGCGAGACCGCACATGGCGCGTTTCCGTGTTATGCCGAAAAATGACGGCGCGACACACGTATGAGAATATGGGCAAATGTCTATGCTACAAAGGAGCTTGCCCCACATTTAGACATAACAACCTATGTAAGGGCCTTTTCTGCGCTCTTGGCAAACGTCAGCCGCTTCCGGAGAAGAAAGGATGTCCGTGCAACTCGTGCCTCGTGTGGATCGAATGCGGCCTCACAGGCCTCTATTTTTGCACGCGCGAGATATTGCAAGAGGGCACGCGGTGACGCTTTCCTAAGATGTCCTTATATAGTGCCGCTGCCTCTGACACACAACGTTCGGAATGTCACAGCAAATTGTGAAGAATAAAGGTGGCCACTGCGCCCCGGGACGCTCATGGATCTGCTAAGCTTCGCTTTGTTGACCTTCTCCTCAATCTTTATTCTCATCGATCCTATTACCGTGACGCTTGTCTTCGTTTCGCTCATAAGAGATGTTGATCGCGCGCACCAACGAGCGATCGCGCGTGACGCCGCTCTATACGCGCTCGCTATTCTGCTGGTGTTCGCCATAGGGGGTTACTGGATCCTCCAGCTTTTTGGAATAACGCTCGCGGCGCTTCGAATCGGAGGCGGCGTCCTTCTGTTCTTGATTGGACTTGAGATGGTCTACGCTCGTGTGTCTTTTACCAAGCAGCCCGACCCGAAAAGCGCAGAGAATTACGCGGAGGATGTGGCGGTGACGCCGCTGGCAATCCCAATCATTGCGGGTCCCGGGGCCATAACTACGGTCATTGTGCTTACCGGGGATAGTGCTGAACTCGGCTGGCCAGCAATTGCCATTGTTGTAGCGGCCATTTTCGTCGTAATCTACGTGGTCTATTACGCGATGGGTCACTCCTACATCATTGCAGGAGGCATCCGAGAAAAAGAGTTCAAAGTCGTCAATCGCGTTCTCGGGCTCCTCCTGCTCGCCATTGGGGTACAGTTCATCATCACTGGCATTCATGCAGCGTTCTAGCCCGCTGTCGCGTAACACGATGCCTCGATACAGAGCGGCTAGAAAAGAACAAATGCCCCCCTTTCTGGGAAAATAACCCCTAAGATCACCTGAAACGAGGGCGCATACAGTAACCTTATGTAGCTTGACGCATGAGTTTTTGTATTCACAGTGAACGCCGTTTTTCGAGGTGTGACTTTTTATGAAAAAACAACCAGCAATGATAGCAATATGTGCCGCACTTCTTGTGTGCGTCGCTGCGGCAGGATGCACTAGCTCGACCTCGTCACCAAATGCGTCAGCTACTGCAAATTCTTCATCTCAAGCAGCTACTGCGTCAGCAACTCCTACACCCACACCAACACCGACGCCGCCGACGCACTTGACCGTGCTTTTCTTCTATGAGCCTGACTGTCCCTATTGCCAAGCGCTGGAGAGCACTGCGAGCTTTCATCAGCTTGAAAACACAAGAAGGGTCACCGTGACGCCGATTCAGAGCTATACAAGCACGCTGACCGACCAGTACAACGTGACGACAATCCCGACGCTGATCCTGCTGAACAACGGCCACGAAGTCGGGCGTTGGGTCGCTCCGAGTGATGCATCTGCAATCAATGCGCGAATAACCAGCCTGTTCAAAGGAGGGTAGTTTGGAGATATTATTCGCGTTAGGCGGTCCACCGCCAACGCGCACCCTTTTTCCCCCTCACCACCGGGGTGCAGATCATCGTCACTTGCATCAGAGCAGCGTTCATGTAACCCACCCCATGCCTCACTGGGGCGATGATGCAAGTATGTCGAAGACGAAAACCGAGAGAAGCCTTGTGCCTAGCAACTAACCCCTGAAAGGCACGCTAAAGAATCTCTCGCACAGAAACCTTATGTAGCTTAAGTCAACTCCCTCTTGTTAACAGTCAACGCGAATTCTCCCAGGTATGCCTTTTATGAAAAAACAAGCAGCATTGATAGCGATATGTGCCGCACTTCTTATGTGTGTAGCCGCAGCAGGATGCACGAGTTCGACCTCGTCGTCACCGAATGCGTCGGCTACTCAAAATTCTTCATCTCAAGCAGCTACCGCATCAGCTACGTCCACGCCAACCGCAACGCCCACGCCAACCGCAACGCCCTCTGCCTCTCCTTCGGGAGGAGCGACAAGTTTGACGGTGCTCTTCTTCTATGATCCGTCCTGTCCGCACTGCCAAGCGATTGAGGGACAGGTCCAGACTATTCCGACCTATGGGGGGAAGGTTGCTGTGCAATGGGTAGATACGACCACCACGGCAGGCTATAACGAACTGACATCATACGGGGGCTCAACAATCCCGCAATTCGTCATTTTGAACGGTGATTCAGCAGTTTGGAGCACGATGAGTAGCGGCAATCCTACGAGCACTGGTCCTTTAAATGCTGAGATAAGCAGCCTACTCAGTTAGGGCTAAACGCAAGTACTTATTATTCGCGCTAGGCGGCCCGCCCCCAGCGCGCTTTTTTCCTCTTTTTGTGTTCTTATTGTCGTTGAGCCACTCGCCGCGTCCTTCTTTTTAGGCAATCTTCAATTTGCAAAAGCAGTCACTATGCGGATGCCGCGCCAGCAGAACGTCTTGAATTAGGCGTCTGTGCGACACACGTTCGACTTTGATATAGACTCCCATGAAGTCCCCACATACGGGGTTTCTAAGCTACTTCACAGCTCGGGCCCTTCGCCGCTGGAGTGCGGTTAATGATCGCTAGCATCAAAGTACTTTCCCCCTGCAATCCGCCGGAGGCCTCGTCGATGCTACCACGGACTATACCCAAGTCGCCAAAAGAACGACACTGACCCCATTTCTGGGCAAATAAACACTGAAACATCACGTGATATGATGTATTATACAGAAACCTTATGTATCTTAAGCCAAGTCTTTCTTTGTTAACAGCGAACGTCCATTTTCTGAGGTGACTTTTATGAAAAAACAAGCAGCAATGATAGCGATATGTGCCGCGCTTCTGGTGTGCGTAGCCGCAGCAGGATGCACGAGTTCGACCTCGTCACCGAATGCGCCGGCCACTCAAAATTCTTCATCTCACGCAGCCACTGCGGCAGCAACTGTAGCCGCCACGCCAACCGTAGCCGCCACGCCAACCGTAGCCGCCACGCCAACCGTAGCCGCCACGCCAACCGTAGCCGCCACGCCAACCGCAACGCCCACTCCTGCTTCAGGTTTGCCCGCTGGTTACAAAATTTACTACTTCTACGAAGAGGGTTGTCCTTACTGCGAGGCATTTTCACAAACCTCCGACTACGCTCGGCTTGCAGCGCAGCCCGGATTTACACCAGTTGTTAGCACAAATGCGGCCGTTGCCCAACAACTTGGGGTGACCGTGAGTGGCTATCCTACAGTAGTTTTAGTGAATAGTAACGGTGCTGTAGTCGGTACTTGGGAATATCCCAATATCAGTGCAGCTACTATCTTCGCACAGGCGTAGCACAAATCAGCGCAGTCGCGCCATACCATGGGACGGCATACCCGACGGTTGTCTTGCTAAGAAATGGTATTGAAGTCAATAGCTGGGTCTATCCTAATATCGATACGACCGCTATCTCACAACAAATAAACGCAGGTTAGGACTGTAGTGATATGAGCAGGGACTGTAGTGATATGAGCAGGGATGTAGTGATATGCAGCGTTAGGCGGCCCGCCGCCGACGCGCACCCTTTTTTGCTCCAGTCTTTTTCTTTGTGGCTTTTTTCGTACCGTTGAGCCACTCGCCGCGCCCCTCTTTCTTCAGATAATCCTCAATTGCCGCGTGCAGGGCATCAGCCGCCAGGTTCGAGCAGTGCATCTTCACAGGAGGCAACCCTTCAAGGTTCTCAGCGACGTCGTTTCGCGTTATCTTCAGCGCCTCTTCAATCGTCTTTCCGATTGCCAGATCCGTTACCATACTGCTCGTCGCTATGGCCGCTCCGCAGCCGAACGTCTTGAATTTGACGTCAGTGAGAATCCCGTCTTCCACCTTGATCTGTATCTGCATGAGGTCCCCGCACACTGGGTTCCCGACCACCCCCACACCGCTCGGGTTCTCGATCTCCCCCATGTGGTGCGGGTTCATGAAATGAAGCATCACTTTATCGCTATACATGTTACTCCTCGCCTCGCGTGCGCCTGTCGCGCGTGAACACACTATCGGACGCGCTTAGCCTTTTTTTATTTATCGCTCAAGTGCTCGTAATGAGGACGTGTTGACGGCGTTCGTCGCCCTTAGATCAGCTACGACGTGGGGAGAGTTTCACGTAGGCTACTAACGTCCTGAAGCTTTATCGGATTCGTGCAGTAAGGGCATAGGAAATCGCACTCCATCTTGCCATACGGGCAGATCACTTTAGAAAGGACGGCTAACGGGTGTCCCTTACTCTTGATGTCGAATTCCTTGTTCCACCCAAATGGTGCTCGCTTCACGGTGAACCCGTCGTTCTTCAGCGAAGCCTCTAGCGACAGGAGTATCTCCAAGGCTACGTGGGGAGAGCTTAAGGTGCTCGTAAGGTGCGCAAACGGGAAGAGCATGACGCGATTTTCTTTGAGCTTGCCCAGCACGTCAACGATGCTGTTCTTTGCCGCTTCAGCTATACCATTGGCGTTGAGCTCATCAAGCTTTTCCACACTTGAAAAAACGACAAGACAGTCGTTCATGCTGTCCTCTTTCGATTCTATGTCCTCCGCTACTTTGGTTCGTTGCGTTGCCTTGTAGCTGATTTTATCCGCGTGAATCAGAAGAAGTCGAATCGTACATCCCCCCGGTTTCGGTTGCGTCGATCAATCGACCTACAGCAAATCTCGTACATGCTCGATCCGTTCGTCCATAACTCTATTTGCCTCCGCAATAATCAGGGTGCAGTTGTAGGCATATTTTGTCCTTTTATGAACGTTCAATAATCGGCGTACCGTACCTAAACATAAGAAGAATTGTGTTTCACAGAGGATAGATAGTATCGAAAAGTACGTGGCACACAACGAGCTTTGAGGTTGAAGTATGAGTGAACAGGTAGACACCCTTTTTGAAGCGCTGTTCGCGCTCACCGATCTTCGAGTGCTGCTCAGGGAGACGGCACCGCTGCATAAGTTTAACGAGGAACAGCGAGCCCAGGCGCGCGAATCGGTTGCTCGCGCAAAGCAAGCGCTGTTGAGGCTGGAAGGAGTTTTCGAGAATGAAGATC